>ERZ1370068.7688-contig-6591_pt1 | contig 19549 bp, 26 predicted proteins | sample MGYA00561227_ERZ1370068 | MGnify/ENA primary metagenome ERZ1370068 (study PRJEB38410, sample SAMEA6850437) | metagenome | study: Metagenomic assessment of the ecological functions of the soil: analysis of the soil microbiota associated with the...
AACGGGCTGCCGGCGACCGGCAAGCGAGGGCACGGCCCAGGATTCGATCGTATGGTTGTCATTCGCGGTCTCGTTGTTCGTTCACTCTCGGCCTCCGCATCGCGGGAGTCACGCGATGGTCGCGCTGTCGGCCTCTCTCGGTGCGCTCGGCGGACGCGCCCTGCGGGCGGGCTTCGTCGCCCGCTCGCTCACTCGGCATCCGGCTGTTTCGCTGGCGCGGCGTTCGCGAATGCCGGCAGCGCGAGACACGCGGCCTCGATGCGCAGAGCAGCGTCGGGTACGGCGCGAGATCGAGATTGACGCGGCGGGCGTTGGCAAGCTGCGGAACGAGGCAGATGTCGGCGAGCGTCGGCGCAGCGCCGTGGCAGAACGCGCCGGTCGCCGGCTCGCGCGCCAGTCGCGTCTCGAGCGCCTCGAATCCGACGTCGCACCAGTAGCGGTACCAGCCGTCCTTCTGCGCGTCGGTCGCGCCGAGCGTGCCGGTCAGGTAGTTCAGCACGCGCAGGTTGTTGAGCGGGTGGATGTCGCAGGCGATCGCGAGCGCGAGCGCGCGCACGCGCGCGCGTCCGCGGCATCGGCGGGCAGCAGCGGCGGCTTCGCGATGCGTCTCGTCGAGCCACTCGATGATCGCCAGCGATTGCGTGAGCACGTCGCCCGCGTCCGTGACGAGCGACGGGACGAGTCCCTGCGGATTGAGCGCCAGATAGTCGTCGGCGCGCTGCGCGCCGCGGCGCAGGTGGACGAACGCGCGCTCGGGCGCGAGGCCTTTCAGATTGAGCGCGATGCGCACGCGATACGCGGCCGACGAGCGGAAGTAGTCGTAGAGCTTCATGCGGACGCGGCGTTGTCAGAAGAACGCCTGAATGCCCGTCTGCGCGCGCCCGAGGATCAGCGCGTGGACGTCGTGCGTGCCCTCGTAGGTGTTGACGGTCTCGAGGTTCAGCAGGTGGCGGATCACGTGGAACTCGTCGACGATGCCGTTGCCGCCGTGCATGTCGCGCGCCATCCGCGCGATCTCGAGCGCCTTGCCGCACGAGTTGCGCTTCATGATCGACGTGATCTCCGGCGCCGCCTTGCCTTCGTCCTTCATCCGCCCGAGCGCGCAGGCAGCCCTGCAGCCCGAGCGCGATCTCGGTCTGCATGTCGGCGAGCTTCTTCTGGATCGAGCTGGTTCGCGGCGAGCGGCCGCCCGAACTGCTTGCGATCGAGCGTGTACTGGCGCGCCGCGTGCCAGCAGACCTCCGCGGCGCCGAGCGCGCCCCACGCGATGCCGTAGCGCGCGCTGTTGAGGCAGCCGAACGGGCCCTTGAGTCCCTTCGACGTTCGGCAGCAGGTTTTCCTCCGGGCACGAGCACGTCGTCCATCACGATCTCGCCGGTGACCGACGTGCGCAGGCTGAACTTGCCCTCGATCTTCGGCGCCGAGAGTCCCTTCATTCCCTTTTCGAGGATGAAGCCGCGGATCACGCCGTCGTCGGTCTTCGCCCAGACGACGAACACGTCGGCGATCGGCGCGTTCGAGATCCACATCTTGCTGCCCGACGAGCCGGTAGCCGCCGGCGCGCCGCGCGCGCGCGTGATCATCGAGCCCGGGATCGGAGCCGTGGTCCGGCTCGGTCAAGCCGAAGCAGCCGATCCACTCGCCGGTCGCGAGCTTCGGCAGGTATTTCCTGCGCTGCGCCTCCGAGCCATACGTGTAGATCGGGAACATCACGAGCGAGCTCTGCACGCTCATCATCGAACGGTAGCCGGAGTCGACGCGCTCGATCTCGCGCGCGATCAGGCCGTAGCAGACGTAGTTGAATCCGGCGCCGCCGTATTCGGCCGGCAGCGTCGGCGCCGAGGAGTCCGAGCGCGCCCATTTCGGGAAACACGCTCGGATCGGAGACCTCGTGGCGAAACGCCTGCGTGACGCGCGGCAGCAGCTTGTCCTGCGCGTACGCGCGCGCGGTCTCGCGGACCATCCGCTCTTCCTCGGTCAGCTGGTCGTCGAGCAGCAGCGGATCGTCCCAGACGAATTTCGCCTTGGACTGCGAATCGAGTCGCTCGGGTGCGTTCATGGGGTCACTCCGGATCGCGGTCGTTGCTGCGCGCGCATCGGACGCTGGCGGCAGGGAGCGCGACGGCGATTATCTCGCGGCGGCCGCAGCGGACGCCAGTTCCGGCCCTCGCTCGGCCATCCGTCCGATTCCGGTCGCGCCAACGCGATGTCGGCGATACGCTCGGCTCGACGATTTCGTCCAACCGATCGCCACTCTCTGCCGTGCGACGCCCACCTCTCAGAACGCGTGCGCAGCGCACACCGCGCGTACACTGCCGCATTCACGCTCGTCGAGATGGCCGTCGCGCTGGCGATTGCCGGGCTGCTCGCCGTCATGGCGGCTGCCGGCGTTCCACGAGTGGCTCGCCGCCTACCAGCTCGCGAACCATGCGAAGCATCTCGCCGAAACGATGACCCGCGCGCGCACGGAGGCGGTGCGGCGCGGTCATCGCGTCAATCTCTGCAAGTCGCTCGATCGCGGACGATGCGCCGATCAGGGCAGCTGGGATGCGGGCTTCGTCGTGTTCGTCGACGTCAACCGCAACGGTCAGGATCGATGACGACGAGCCGGTGCTCGAGACCGAAGGCGACGGCGCCGCGCGGCATCACGATCAGCGCCAATCGTCCCGTCGATGATTACGTCTCTTACACGAACCTTGGACAGGCGAGGCATGCTCAATGGCGCGCTGCAAATGGGTACGTTCGTCGTATGCTCGCGGACAGCGCGCGCTGCATGTGGTGCTCGCGAACACCGGGCGCGTGCGCATCGAAAAGACGTCGGATCGCTGTCCGTAGCGCTCGAACGCGTCACGCATGCGCGCTGATGCCTTCGACATCGGATCCGCAGCGATCGCGATCTGAAGATGCCAATGTCATCGGGCTTCGCCATGCCATTGTCATCGCGATGCGCGACGGATCTGCGACATCGCGCAAATCCATGCACTCGTCCGTCCGTTCTGATGCAGGGCCCGTTAGTCGGGACGGTTTGCCCCGAGCGTCGCAGCATCCTACGATACCGCGCGATGGAAGAGAAGGGCGCCACGATGAAGCGATCGAAGCGCACGGCATCGACGATTCGCCGGGATTCACGCTGATCGAAGTGATGATCACCGTCGCGGTGATCGCGATCCTTGCGGCCGTCGCCCTCCCCAACTACATCGAATACGTGACGCGAAGCAAGCTGCGTCGAGGCGAAGACCAATCTCTCGGACATGCGCACGCGGCTCGAACAGTACTTTCTCGACAACCGCGCCTATCCCGGATGCGTGCGCGGCGATTACGCGACGCGAGGCAGCGCCGCCGGCGAAACGATCTACAAGCCGGCGAGCGTCAAGAACTTCGCCGATCACCTGCCTGCGCTTACGGCGACGACGCTACACCGTCACAGCGCACTGGCCTCGGCTTCACGTTTCACCGTCGACCAGACGAACGCGCGCAAGACGACCGCCGTGCCGGCGGGGTGGACGACATCGACCGTCTGCTGGGTGAGCCGCAAGAATGGCGACTGCTGACGTGGCGGCCGCCAAATGCCGGGGGTTCACGCTGATCGAGTTGATGGCGGCGCTCGCGATCCTCGCGCTGCTGTTCCTGCTCGGCATGCCTTCGTTCATCACGTTCCTGCGCAACAGCGAGATCCGCTCGACGGCCGAGTCGATCATCAACGGTCTGCGCACGGCAAGCGCCGAGGCGACGCGGCCGCAACTCGCGGGTCGCGTTCACGTTCACGGGCCCGCGGCGCAAGCTGGCAGATCAAGGCGATCAGCGATCCGGCGACCGACACCGATTGCACGACCTTCGCGGCGGATGTGATCCAGCAGTTCGCAGCCGAGGAAGCCCGCAGCGGCGCGACGGTGACGCTTACGCCCGCCGGCAAGTCTGCCGTCTGCTTCACCGGGCTCGGCCGCGTGTGCAACCAGGGCACCGCCAGCGATCACATCCAGCTGATCGACATCGAGCCGGCCGTCGCGCGCGGCGAGGGCCGTCCGCTGCGCATCATCGTCGACGACGCTGCGCCTGCCGACCCCGCCAAGCCCCGCGGTCTCCGGATGTGCGACCCGGATCCCGCGCTCGCTCGCTGTCACCCCGATCCGAGAGCCTGCTGAGATGACCATGCCGCTCGCTTCCGCGCAAGTCCCTGCCCGCCCGCCAGACCGGGAGCTACCTGCTCGAGGCGCTGATCGCGATCCTGATCTTCGCGTTCGGCGTGCTCGGCCTGATCGGTCTGCTCGGCAGCTCGATTCGCGTGACGAACGACGCCCGGTATCGCGCGGAGGCCGCCAATCTCGCAAACGCGATGATCGCCGACATGTGGACGACCACCCGGCGAACATCGACACGCTTCACCAGCGCCAAGCTCCCGACGTGGACGACGAAGGTTGCGGCGCTGCTGCCCGGCGGAATCGCGCCCGACGTCGACGATCACGCCGGGGTTTTCGTCGGAGAGCAGCACCGTCGTCGTCACCGTCTACTGGCAGATGCCCGGCGACCCCGAGCGGCACCAGCACGTGATGACCGCCCAGATCGGGAAGAATCCCCCATGAGAGAGCATTCGAATCGCGATGCACGCGGCCTCCAGCGCGGCGTCGGCCTCATCGAGGTCATGGTCAGCATCGTCATCGCGATGCTGCTGGTGCTCGTGATCTACCAGATCTACGAAATCAGCGAAGGCCAGAAGCGCACGATCACCGCGGGCAGCGACGCGCAGCAGAACGCGGCCTACGGACTCTACGTGCTGGGCCGCGATCTCGCGATCGCCGGCAACGGCATCGCGTCGACGGCGGCAACGCTCGACCAGTGCGCACTGCTGCGCCCGATCCCGGTGCTCATCGAGGCCGGGCGCGACGGCCAACGATCCGGACACGATCACCGTGCTCTTCGGCGGGTCGGCCTCGCTGGCGACGCCCGGTCCCATTCATGCAGAACTCGGCCGTCAACTACGTACGTCGGTCCAGGCACCGGTCGGCGCGATTCAGTCCGCAGAAGACGATGTGGTCGCCGCGGTCCAGGGCGCCACCTGCACGATGTCGACGATCGACGCCGGCGGCGTCGCCGTCGACGCGGCAACCGGATTCGCGACGCTCACGGTACACGCCGGTCGCCGGCAATCTCGCTGCAACGTATCCGCGCGGTCGACCGCGTCGCTGGTGAACCTCGGCCCGGCAGAGTCGATGGGACGCATCGCCTATACGGTCGATGCCAGCCGCGCATGCGCTGCGCACGCAGAAGCAGCTTCCCGAACAACGATCCGGTCGCGCCGCTGGTCAGCGACGTCGTCAACCTGAAGGCGCAGTACGGACTCGACACGAACAACGACGGCATCATCGACTCGTGGCAGGACGCCGCCACGGCACCATGGACGGCCGCGAGCCTGCCCGCGCTCAGCCGCTCGCCACGCTTCGGCAGATACGCGCGATCCGCGTGGCGATCGTCACGCGCAGCGCGCAATACGAGAAGGATCCCGTCACCGACCGGACCGCTCGTGATGTTCGACAACAGTCTCGGCGGTCACACCGAGTCGATGTCGCTGACCACCGACGACACGCATTATCGCTACAAGGTGCTCGAAACCGTCATTCCGCTCCGCAACGCGCTTTGGAATCCGTCATGAGCTCCAAGTTTCGCTTCATTCCGTCGTGCGTCGCCGCGCGCTGCCGTGCATCGCCGCGAGCGCGGCGTCGTGCTGTTCATCGCGCTGCTCGTCATGGTGGCGCTGAGCCTCGCCGGCATCGCGCTGCTTCGCTCGGCCGACACGGCGACGACCGTTGCCGGCAATCTCGCGTTCAAGCAGGCGGCCGCCGCCGCGGTCGACCGCAGCATCGAGCAGGCGGTCCAGGCACTGTTCGATCCGCGGCCGATCCGACGATCATCGGCGCCGATCATCGCCGACAAGACGGTCGACCACGACCGCACCAGAACTACTTCTCGCGCGTGCGGCTCGATGCGGCGGCGGCATCCCGGAGATTCCCGGCCGAGCTCGCAATCGCTGAGCGCGTTGACCGGCGCCGGGCTGAGGACCGACCTGATTCCCGACCGACGCCGCCGGCAACAAGGTCTATTACGTGATCGAGCGGATGTGCGCCAATCCGGGCGCGCGCGGTCGGCAGCAACTGCAATCTTCTCGAGCGCCGCGCTGGGCGCGGACGCGGGAACCCAGCACTACGAGGCCCTCTCGCGTGCGGCGACGCGCTATTACCGCGTCACGGTTCGCGTCGAGGGACCGCGCAATACGGTGCAGTACGCGCAGGCATTTCTAAGCTAGCGCATGCACGATCGCCTGCAGCTCCAGGAGCAGCACCATGATCCCGTCCCGACCGTCCACTTTCAGGAAATGCTGCGCAGCAGCGCTGTCCGCGTCGCTCGCATTGCAGCCGCTCGCCGGTGTCACGCAGCGATCACGAGCGAGCGACCTCTCCGAGATTCCGCTGCAGGGCATCGAATCCGCGTCAAGCCGAACATCATGTTCACGCTCGACGACTCCGGGCAGCATGGGGTGGGACTATCTTCCGGAGTGGACCGTCGCGCTACCTCCCGATTTCGATGCCGGTGCAGCCAGGCAGGTTCGTGCGTGCTACTGTCGCAACAACCGGCTCTGCGGGAACTACCATTTGCCCCCGCCGGTCGGGTCGTTGCCATTGGCGGGAGTTTCGCGGCCCTACACACAGATCGATCCGCCGATCCGCAGCAGCGATTTCAACAAGCTCTGTTGCTAACCCGCCATTACTTACAACCCGGCCAAGCGGGACGATGGCACGCTTCTTCCTGCGAGGGTACCAGCACCGGATGCGCGGGACCCTGAGCGCCGTTTACATGGACGGATTCGCCGGCTACCCCGGTCGCCAACACGAGCGGCTCGACGATCAATCTCGCCCCGACGTCCACGTCGCGGTTGCGTGAGCGGAACCACCGCGGCCGTTGTGCGTCCCCGTGACGCCTCCGTCCGACAACGGCCCCTGGCCCGGCGTCCTCGACACGATGCGGTGCCGAGCGCACGCAGCCGCCCCCTCGACGGGCGCCGATTATCTGACCGCGGACGGCAATGGATCGGTGTGCCGCCGAAACGGACGACCGTATTCCGAGTGCGACGATTGGCACGGTCACTACCCCAGCAATCGCCGCCGGCTACAACTATCCCAACGACCTCGATGCGAACGGCGCTGCAACGGCTGCGCCGCCAATGAAGCGTGCCTGTTCACCACCCTGTCACCGCCTACGGCTATCCCTTTTACTACAAGATTTGCCAGCGTCTGGTTCTGCAACACCAAGAACGGCGGCGGTTAGGGCACGGGCACGTGCGGTACACGCCAGGATGCCAGTATCTTCGAGATACGTCCGCTATTCCGCCAGCCACGAGCAGCGGTTCCGCGTTGGACCCGACGGCGTTCAAGCGCGTCGATATCACCCGCGTCCGGACGGGCGTGGTCAACCGGCGTGGCGGCGGCCAACCCAAGCGGGCGTTCTTACGCGCAAGAGATGGCGAATTTCGCCAAGTGGTACGCGTTCTTACCGCACCCGGATGCTGGCGATGAAGACGGCGGGAGGCTTCGCCTTCTCGGCCTTAGCCAGATAACGCACGCGTCGGCTTCGCCACGCTGTGGAAAACGCGAGCCTCTTCCGCAACGTCAAGCCTCGACACGGCCAATAAGGCGAGCTGGTTCAACAGGCTCTACGCCGCAACGCCGCAGGAAGTACGCCGCTGCCGGACGCCGTGTGGCCGCGGGTGAGTACTCCGGCAATGCCCCTTCCTGTCTACGTCGGGGCCGTCGACCGCTGGACCCCGTCACCGGTCAATGCCAGCGGAATTACCACCTGTTGTCGACCGATGGCTATTGGGGCATCTCCGCTGGGCTCGCCTCAGGGGATCATGGCGTCCTCCGCCGGCGTCGGCGACAAGGACTTGACTCGTTCCCAGCTCTGCCGGCTCCCGGGTCGCAGGCCTTACTCCGGGGAGCGCGTTTCCGCCCCTACTACGAGGGCCCGCAACCGTCCACGCAACAGCCTGGCGGACCTTGCGATGCATTACTGGGCCTCGCGATATCCGCCCGAGTCTGGACAACCAGGTGCAGGACACGGTCGCACCGTGGCGCAGCACGTGACGCTTTTCGGCGTCTCGATCAGGCACCGAGGGAACATCGTCTTCCCGACAGGTATCGGCGCCATTCGCGCGGGCACCACAGGATTGGCCGTTCCCCGCGGGAGCCGGGGTCCGGATTCGATCGACGATCTCTGGCACGCCGCGCTCAACAGCCGCGGCGACTACTTCAACGCCAAAGACCCGCAGGAATTGGCGGCGAGCATCATCCAGGTGCTGAACGAGCCACCGCGCAATCGGGTACGGGTACGGCGGTGGGAATCGCGGGCGCGCAGTTCTCGGTCTCCAGGAATTTCGGCTACCGGACGAGCTACGAAACGGGTTGGTGGGGGACGTCAGCAAGTACGCGCTCGACCCGAGCACCGGCGCGCTGCCCATCGACAATGCCGGGCAACCCGCTCAACCCGCCGCTCTGGTCCGGCGGCGACGCAGCTCGACGCGCAGGTCGCCGCCACCGGTTGGGACACGAATCGCCGCGATCGTGACGATCAACGACGCGACCAACACCGTGGTCCCGTTCCGGTGCTCACCAGCTCTCGGCTGCCCAGCAGACCTCGCTCGTCGCCGGATGGCGAGGTCGCCGCGACCCCCGCCCCTCGGCGCAGTCTGTTCTCAACTATCTGCGCGGCGACCCGTCGAACGAAGGCGTCGGCGCTGACGAACTTCCGCGCACGCTCGCACGTCCTCGGCGATATCGTGTATTCGGGCGCCGTGCCTGTCGGCGCACCCAGCCAGCCCGTACGACGACGCCGGGAAACCCCGGCTACAGCGACGTTCGTTCGACGAAGCAGACACGAACGCCGATGCGTCTACGTCGGCGGCAACGACGGCATGCTGCACGCGTTCGACGATTCGACGACGGCCGACGCCGGCAAGGAAACCTGGGCGTACATTCCCAAGGCCATGTTCACCGGCGGCGACCCGAACGACACGGCCCATGCGCCTCGCACCGAGTTCCAGATCGGCGCGTTGCAGCTACGGTTTTCGGCGCGATCCGCTCTTCGAGCACAAGTTCTACGTCAACGCGACGCCGCGCATCTGGGATATCGATGTCACCAACACCAATACGCAACGTCGCCGCCGCAATCCGGCAACGACTGGCGCACGATGCTGGTCGGCGGTGCTCGGCGCGGGCGGCCGCGCGATCTATGCGCTCGACGTGACGACGCCGGTTGCGCTGACCGGACACGCGAAGCCGACGGTCGCGTCGTCGGGGCGCGTCGCTCTGGGAGTTCACCGACGCCAACCTCGGCTATGTGTTCGATGCGCCCACGCTGGTCAAGACCTACCGCTACGGCTGGGTCGCGCTCGTCGCGTCCGGGATACAACAACCCCGGCGGCAAAGGGATCCTGTATGTGTTGGAATCCCACGGACGGGACGATCCTGAAACAGCTTTCGCACGGACGTCGGCACCGACGCGAATCCGAGCGGCCTTCCACGATCCGCGCGTTCGCGCCGAGCCGCAAAGACCCGTACGTGCTGCAGGCCTACGGCGGCGATCTCTAAGGCAACGTCTGGCGATTCGATCTCTCCAATCCCGATCGACGCGAACTGGAAGGTCGAGCTCATCGCCACGCTGCACGGATGCAGTCGGCAACGACGCAGCCGATCACGACGGGCGTGCGCATCGAGATCGACCAGAACAACAACGTCGACCGCTATATCTTCAGTCGGCACCGGCAAGCCGCTCGGTCGAGAACGATGCATCCGTCCGATGACACTCGGTCGGCAATACGCTGTACGTGATTCGCGACGGCACGCGCACGGCGCCTGGCGAGGCCGCAGCCCAGCGACACCCTATTCGCGCGCGGATCTCGAACGCGGTCGACGGCGCAGAGTCGCCGGCTTCAGCGGCACGGCGACCGGCCGCGGCTGGTATCAGGACGCGCCGACACGTCGTGAGAAGATCGGCACCGACGTCTATGCAGACGTTCAAACCGTTGTCTACTGCATTTTCCAAGCCGTCGACCGATCCGTGTGCGCCCGCCGCTTCTCGTCGACGGCTCTACGCGCGAACCTCCTCACCGGCAACTCGGTGCTCCAATCCGAGGGCGGCATCGTGTCGCCGGAATCGACATCGGCGCGGGCATCGCGGGTGTCGCGCTGATCCAGGGTCAGGGCGGATCGACCAGCAGCTCGTCGAGCGGCGACGTCCGCGTCCAGGTCACGACGATGGCAGGGCAGGTCTTCAGCTTCGGCGTCAAGCTCGCCGGTGCCGCGAATCTCAGGCACCGGGTTTCTGTGGCGGCTTGCTGAACCGCGACTAGCGTCGATCGTGTCTGCAGCATCCCCGCGCCGCCCGGCGCGGGGATGTCGTCAGCTCCCCATGTTGAGCTATCGCCATGGTTTCCATGCGGGCAACCACGCCGATGTTCTCAAGCATGTCGTTTTCGTGCAGTTGCTGGAAGCGCTCACGCAGAAGGACAAGCCGCTCCGGGTCGTCGACACGCATGCCGGCGCAGGCAGCTATTCGCTCGAGAGCGGCTACGCGACGAAGAACGCCGAGTACGAATCGGGGATCGCGCGGTTGTGGTCGCGCGCCAACCTCCCGGCTCCGCTGACGCGCTTACGTTCGTGAGGTGCGTGCCGCGAATCCCGACGGCCGTCTTCGCATCTACCCGGGCTCGCCGCGAATCGCGCTGCAACTCATTCGCGCGCAACGACCGACTGCACCTGTTCGAGCGGCACACCAACGAAAGCAAGCGCTGCAGGAGAACATGGCCGAGCGCCGGACGCCGCGTCGCGATCGTCGCCGGAGACGGGTTTGCCGGCCTGAAATCCGTGCTGCCGCCGCCGTCGCGGCGCGGCCTCGTGCTGATCGACCCGTCGTATGAGGAGGTGTCCGACTATCGCGCCGTGCAGGCGACGATGCGCGACGCGCTGCAGCGCTTCGCGACCGGCACCTACGCGGTCTGGTACCCGCAGCTCTCGCGCCGCGAATCGGAAGCGCTGCCGGGACAGCTTCGGCGCCTTGCCGCCGGCGATTGGCTCGACGTGGCACTCAGCGTGAAGGCGCCGGCAGCCGGAGGCTTCGGCCTTCACGGCAGCGGCACTGTTCGTCTTCAATCCGCCGTGGAAGCTCGAGGCGCGCCTCGGCGAAGCGATGCCGGCGCTGGTCGCAGCGCTCGGCCAGGATGCCGCCGCGGCGTTCAGGCTCGAATTCCGCCAGTCCTGACCGGGCGCATCGACGCAACCGCGCGGACAAGATTCGAGAGACAATTCCGCGCCATGGACAGCCGAACCCCGATGGAAGTACCACGGCGTGCGCGTCGTGCGCGCCGGCGAGCTCGACACCAACACGCCGCAGACGCCGGGCATGAACCGCGCGGCGGCGATCACGCACGCGCGCGCGGGCGCGGAGAAGCTCTGGGCGGGAACCGTCGTGATCCATCCGAAGGCGAAGACCGGCGCGCATCATCACGGCCCGGTCGAGAGCGTGATCTACGTCGTCAGCGGCCGCGCGCGGATGCGCTGGGGCGACAAGCTCGAATTCATCGCCGAGGCCGGGCCCGGCGATTTCATCTACGTGCCGCCCTACGTCCCGCACCAGGAAATCAACGCGAACGACGACGAGCCGCTGTCGTGCGTGCTGGTGCGCAGCGGCCAGGAGCCGGTCGTCGTCAACCTCGACATTCCCGATGGTCGAGAAGCCCGAAGAAGTGCATTGGGTGGACAACATCCACCCGCCGCCCAAGGGCTAGCAAAATGGGGCGCGCGGCCAGATGCTGGCAAATCCGGGCTCGGGCCGCCTCGCCGGGATTTTGCGATAGGTTCCGAACGGTGCGCGAGCTAGTCGCGCGGCGCTGCCTCAATGCGCGCCGGCTGCATCGGCTGGCGCGTCACCCCGCGGCGGGCGTGTCACCCAGAGCAGCGGAATGCAGCAGCGAGGAAGATGACCGCCGACGCGTAGAAGATGTCGTCGGCCGGACAGCACGTAGGCCTGCGCGTTGATCATCCGGTCGACGCATGGCGAGGCTCTGCGTCGCGCTCGAACCCGGACCCCTGCAGGCTGTCGAGCGTCTGCGTCGCGGCGAGGCTGCCGCTGATTGATCGCCTCGGTCAGGTGCGCGTGGTGCATCGTCGCGCGGTCCTCCCACAGCGTCGTCGAGATCGACGTGCCGAACGCGCCGGCGGTGATCCGCACGAAGTTGGACAGCCCGGACGCGCTCGCGATGCTGCTCCGGCGGCAGACCCGACAGCGTGATCGACACGAGCGGGATGAAGAAGCACGCCACGCGCCGCGCCCTGCAGGATCGTCGGGATCATCAGCGTCGTCGATGTCGACCTGCGCGTTGAATCGCGAGCGCATGTAGCTGATCAGCGCGAACAGCAGGAACGACGATCGATCGCGATGCACCGCGGATCGACGTCTGCCACGCATCGCGCCCGACGACCGGCGACAGCAGGATGCGCGAGGAATGCCGACCGGCGCCGAGCACGATAGCCGGCGTCGGTGGCCGTGTAGCCCATCTGCGTCTGCAGCCACAGCGGCAGCAGCACGATGCTGCCGAAGAACAGCGCCGTAGGCGATCGACATCGTGAGCGGCGCCCATCGCGAAGTTGCGGCCCGCGAAGAGCCGCAGGTCGACGACCGGATGGCGCCTCGGTCAGCTCCCAGATCAGGAAGAACACGAAGCCGACGACCGCGACGATCGCCAGCGTGACGATCTGCGTGCTCGCGAACCAGTCGAGCTCCTTGCCCTTGTCGAGCATGATCTGCAGCGCGGCGATCCAGACCACGAGCAGCGCGAGGCCGACCGCGTCGATCGGCAGCTTGCGCGTCGGCGATTCGCGGTCGCGATAGATGATCCAGGTCGCGTAGACGGCCAGCAATGCCCGACCGGGATGTTGATGAAGAAGATCCACGGCCACGAATAGTTGTCGGTGATCCAGCCGCCGAGGAGCGGCCCCGCGACCGGCGCGACCAGCGTCGTCATCGACCACATCGCGAGCGCGCGTGCCGGCTTTCGCCGCGCGGATAGCTCGCGAGCAGCAGCGTCTGCGACAGCGGAATCAGCGGACCCGGCGACGAGGCCCTGCAGCACGCGGAAGGCGATCAGCGTCTCGAGGTTCGGCGCCAGGCCGCACAGCCACGACGCGAGCACGAACAGCAGCGTCGCCAGCGTGAACAGCCGCACCTGCGCCGAAGCGCTGCGTCAGCCATCCGGTGAGCGGGACCGCGATCGCGTTCGGCGACCGCGAACGACGTGATCACCCAGGTGCCCTGGCTCGAGCTGACGCCCAGGTCGCCGGAGATCGCCGGGATCGACACGTTGGCGATCGACGTGTCGAGCACGATCATGAACGTCGCCGCCGACAGCGCGATCGTGCCGGCGACGAGCTGCGCGCCGGACAGCGGCGGCAGTGGCGCGACGGCGGCGCGGTGGCGGCGGGCGCTGCGCGGCGGTCGCCGCAGCGCGGTGGCCGATGGCCGTCGGCATGCGGCGATGCGCTCAGCGATCGGCGAGCGGTCGAGCGCGGCGAGACGGCGCCGACGACGACCTTGGCGAGGGATGCGCAGCGTGGCTGCGCCAATCGCGAGTCGCGCAGCGGGCGCTGCTTGCGCATGCAGCGCGTCGGATCGCCGCTGGACCGGCATGCCGCTCGCCGAGATTGGCGGCGATGGTCTTGCGCACCAGCGCGTCGGCGTTTTGCGGCATCGCGGTCGAACGCCGATGGTCGCGTAGCGCGGCGGCGGTCCGCGGCGCGGTCGCGAGCGCCTTGCCTTCCGCGTGTCGCCGACGTCGACTCGCGACCTCCATCGACAGGCCGACGCGCAGCGGATGGTCGGCGAGTTCCTTCGGGTCGAGCGCAATGCGCACGGGCACGCGCTGGACGACCTTGATCCAGTTGCCGGTCGCGTTCTGCGCGGGCAGCAACGCAAACGCGCTGCCGGTGCCGACACCGAGACCCGCGATCGTGCCGTGATACTCGACCGCGTGCTGCCGTACGCGTCCGCCGTCAGCGTCACCGGCTGGCCGATGCGCATGCTGCGCAGCTGCACTTCCTTGAAGTTGGCGTCGACCCAGACCTGGTCGAGCGGAACGATCGACCATCAGCGGCGCGCCCGGCGCGACGCGCTGGCCGACCTGCACGCGTGCGCTTGGCGACGTAGCCCGAAACCGGCGCGGGCAGCGTCGTCGCGCGCGTAGGCGAGGTAGGCCTCGCGCACCTTCGCGCCGCGCGCGCTCGACGTTGGGATGCTGCTCGACCGTGCGTGCCGTCGGTCAGCGTCTGGTTGGTCGCGAGCTGCTGCTGCGCGACGCGAGCAGCGCAGCCTGCGCGGCGGCGAGCGCGGCGCGCGCGTTGCTGACACCGATGCTGCGCGTGGTTCGAGTCTCCTCGCCGCTGACGGCGCCCGATGCGGCGAGCGCCGTGCGCCGCGCGAGGTCGTCCTCGGCGCGCGCGAGGTCGGCTGCGCAGCGCGCCGACGTCCGGCCTGGCGCTGCGCGATGTTCGCCGACCACGTCGAGTTGGTCGCGTAGAGCGTGCGCACCTCGCGCACCGTCTGCGCGAGCGCGGCCTGCGCCTGCGTCGAGCGCCACCTCGCGCGTCGGCGCGGTCGAGCGCTGACCAGCGGCTGCGCCCGCCTTCACGAAATCGGTGTCGTCGGCGTTGACGCTGACACGACGATGCCCGCGACCTGCGGCGTGATCTGCACGAGGTTGCCCTGCACGTAGGCGTCGTCGGTGCTTCTCGAAATGGCGCGCATACGACGTACCAGTACGCCGCGTAGCCGAGCGCCGAGCGACGCGAAGACACGCGCCGGCGATCAGCAGCAGTCGCGGCGGCGCTGCCGTTGCCGGAGCGGCGGGAGTAGCGGCATTGAGCTTCTGCCATGACGAAGCTCCTTGCGATAGTGCGCGTGTCAGCGGTGCGTCAGCCGGCCGCGGCGGCGGAACGTTGACGCGCGAGCTGATCGACGTAGCCGCCACCCAACGCGCGCGCGAGGTTCACGTCGAGCTCGAACGCGCGCGCCTGCAGGTCGGCGTCGAGGCGGTCCTGCACGAGCTGCTGCGTCTGCGCGGTCAGCACGGTCAGGTAGTTGCCGAGCCCGGCGCGGTAGCGGATCACGGCGAGGTTGTAGGCGTCGGTCGTGGCCTGCGCGCGCCTGCGCCTGTTCGATCGACGATCACGCGCCAAGTCCGCGGATCGACGCGACGGCGTCGGCGACGTCGCGCACCGCATCGATCACCGCCTGGTTGTAGCGTGCTGACCGCGAGATCCGGCTCGGCGTCGCGGCCGCGCAGGTTGGCGTTCAGGCGGCCGCCTTCGAAGATCGGGCAGGTGGATGGCCGGACCCGACGCCGGCGATCGCGCTGCTCGCCGACACCAGGAATTCGACAGGCCGATCGACGTGAGGCCCGACGAACGCGACGATGTTCACGTTCGGATAGAACAGCGCCTTCGCGACCGTCGATGTCGTGCTGCGCGGCCTCGACGCGCCAGCGCGACGCGACGATCTCCGGCCGCCGCGCCGACGAGGTCGAGCGGAATCGCCGCCGGCAGCGCGGCTGGCGGCGCGTCGCGGCGCTGACCGCGACGATCGCCGTCGCCGCGCTCGGGGCCCGCGCCGACGAGCGCGGCGAGTCTGATTGCGCGCGATCGCGATCGCGTCGTCGTATTGCGCGAGCTCGGTGCTGCACCGTCGCGAGCGCGGCTTCGGCCTGCCTCACTTCGACCTTGGTGTCGAGGCCCGCGCTGAAGCGCTGCGTTGGTGATGCGGACGACGTCCTCGCGCTGCGCGATCGCGGCCAGCGAAACGTCGCGCTGCGCGAACAGGCGCTGCAGGTTGAAATAGGCGCGTGCGATGCCGGTGGTGAGCGCGACGCGCGCGGCCTCGCGCGTCGGCGGCCGCGCGCCTGCGCCTGCGACAAGCGCGGCTCGCAGCGCCGCGCCGTTCTTGTTCCAGAAGTCGAACTCGTAGACTGAAGTCGAGCGTCAGCGCGGTTGTCGGTCTGCCAGTTGCCGGCGAGCGGCGGCGGGAAGATGTAGTTCTCCGGAGTAGCGCTGATACGTGATCTCGCCGTTGCCGGAGACCTGCGGCAGCAGCGCCGGCGCGCGCGACACCGCCGCGGCGGCGCGCGCGCGGCGAGCCTGCGCGCGCGCCGCGTCGAGCGACGGACTGCCCGCGAGTCCGTCCGCGATCAGCTGCATCGAGCTGCGCGATCGCCGTAGCGGCGCCACCAGTCCGTCGCGCGGCCATTCGACGCGCGCCGGCCGTCGCGCCGAGCGATGCGGCGTCGATCTGCGCGTCGGCGCCGGCGCGGTTGCGGTCCATGCTGGCGCAGCGCCGCACGACGCAGTGGCAGCGTAGGCCAACGCGACGCGAGGAACGAGGCGCCAGGCATTCCTTCGCGCGCAACGATCGAGCCGCAGGTCGCGTCAGCGCGATTCGGCGTTGGCGAGCATCCGGCCGCGCAAGCGACTTGAAGGTCTCGACTTCGGCTGCGGTGAAGCCGCGCAGCAGCGAATTCAGCACCCGCGCCAAGCCGTACGGAATCTCGCTGGCATAGGCCGCTGCGCCTTCGTCCGGTCAGCTCGAGCTGCACGACGCGCCCGTCCTTCGGGCAGCGCGAGCGGCGAACCAGTCCCTTCGCTTCGAGACGGTCGAGCATCCGGGTCATCGCCCCCGTGTCGACGCAGCCGATGCGCGCGAGTTCGGCGGCGGTGTTGCCGAGGCCCTGAATCGATGCATCAGCAGCGGCCCCCACTGGACGCCCGGTGAGGTCGTGCTCGGCCATCTCGGCATCGACGGCGCGATCCAGCGTGCATCGCGCAGCTGCTTCAGCAGGTAGCCGATGCTCTCGTTGATCCGATAGTCGTCGCCCGCGGTAGAACTCGGGGTCGCCGGGGCGCGCCGACGGCTCTGCGGGCTGCGCGAACGCCTTAAGCGTCGGCTAGAATTTAGCTGCCATGACAGCAATTTATGACTGCCTAGACAGTCAATTGTCGTCATCGGTTTCTGCCGCCGTTTTCTACTACCATCGCCGGGGCGCTCGGCGCCACCGCCCGCCGCGCTCTGCTCCCATCCCAGTCCGTCCGAATCCTGCAACGCGCCGTCCTCATTCCCGCTCATCGTCGCCTGCGCGCTGTTCATGGAGAACATGGACTCGACGGTGATCACGACGTCGCTGCCGGCCATCGCCGCCGACATCGGCGAGAACCCGCTCGCGCTCAAGCTCGCGCTCACCTCCTATCTCGTCGAGCCTCGCGGTCTTCATCCCGATCAGCGGCTGGGTGGCCGACCGCTACGGCTCGCGCACCGTGTTCGCATGCGCGCATCATCGTGTTCGTCGGCGGCTCGCTGCTTGTGCGCCGTGTCGAGCAGCCTGCCCGCGTTCGTCGCGGCGCGCTTCCTGCAGGGCATCGGCGGAGCGATGATGGTGCCGGTCGGGCGGCTCGTGCTGATGCGCGCGGTGCCGAAGCAGGAACTACGTCGCCGCGCTCAACTACCTGACCATTCCGGCGCTGATGGGGCCGGTGATCGGGCCGGCGCTCGGCGGCGCGATCACGCTGTACTTCCACTGGCGCTGGATCTTCATCATCAATCGTGCCGATCGGCATCCTCGGCCTCGTTCTCGTTCTGCGCCACATCCCGAACTCGTCGAAGGAGCCGAATTGCCGCCGTTCGACTGGCGCGGCTTCGCGCTGTGCGGCATCGGGCTGTCGGTGCTGATGCTGGGACTCTCCGCGCTGGGCGGCCATCTGCTGCCCGCGCGCAGTGACCGGCGGCGATGCATCGTCGCCGGCGCGCGTCATTCTTCTCGCCTACGTCGTGGCACGCGCGCCGGACGCGCGCATCCGGTCGCTCGACCTTCGGATGTTTCGCGTGCCGACGTTCTTCAACGGCGTTGCCGCGGGATCGCTGTTTCGCATCGGCGTCGGCGCGACGCCGTTCCTGCTGCCGCTGCTCCTGCAGCTCGGCTTCGGCCTGAATCCGCTGCAATCCGGGCTGCTGACCTGCGCGACCGCGGTCGGCGCGATGTTCATGAAGACGCTGACCGTGCGGATCCTCGAAGCGCTGGGGCTTCCGCGGCGTGCTGCACGGTCAACGCGCTCCTGCGCCTCCGCGAGCGTTGCGGCGTGCGCGCTCTTCACGCGTCGCGACGCCGCACGTCGTGATCGTCGCTCGTGCTGCTCGTGTCGGGATGCCTGCGCTCGCTGCAGTTCACGCGCGCTGCAGGCGCTGTCGTTCGCCGATGCGACCCGCGAGAACATGAGCCAGGCGACGAGCATCGCAAGCATGGCGCAGCGGTTGGCGCAGAGCCTCGGCATCGCCGTCGGCGCCTATGCGCTCGAGTTGTCGAGCCTCGCCCAGGGACACGCGTCGATCGTCGCCGCGGATTTCCCGCCGGCATTCATCGCCGTCGCGGCGATCGCCGCAGTGTGCGTGCTCTTTCACCGGCGATTGCCGCGGACGGCGGGAACCGAAGTGTCGGGACACGTGCCTGAGTGAGATCGGGATGGTTCGTGCGCTGTGACTTCTCGCGCGCTTCACAAAACGCCTAAGATACCGGTTGCGACGGGCATCCCGCGCGAACACGAGCCCGGCAGCCCTGTCCACCAAAGGAGGTGATCGAGATGAAGCGATTCATCGATGCACTCGTCGCGACGGTAGTCGCGGCCGGGCTTGTCGGCTTTGCGCCCTCGTGCGCCGCGGCTGATGCCGCGCGCTGGGCGTACACCGGTCGCGAACGGGCCGCCGAAGTGGGGCAAGCTCGAGAAGGACTTTCGCGGCCTGCGCGTCGGGGAACAAGCAGATCGCCCGATCGACATTCCCGATGCGAACGTCCGGAAGGGGACCTGCCACCGCTGCTGTTCAACTTCACAAGCCGTCGCCGCTCAAGATCATCGACGACGGACACACGATCCAGGTCAACTACGCACCCGGCAGCTGGCTCACGGTCGAGGGCAAGCGATACGAGCTGGTCGAGATTCGACTTCCACAAGCCGAGCGAAATGAAGATCAGCGGCAAAGGCGCAGGAGATGGGAGTCCACCTCGTGCACCGGGACAAGGACGGCAAGCTCGCGATCGTCGCCGTCCTTCTCGACCAGGGCAAGGAGAACGCGCTGGTCAAGACGCTGTGGAGCAACCTGCCGCAGGCGAAGGGACAAGGAGAACGTCGTCGCCAACGGCGCAGATCAACGCCGCCGGCCTGCTGCCGCAGAACAAGGACTACTACACGTTCAAGGGGTCGTTGACGGCGCCGCCTTGCACCGAGAACGTCAGCTTGGTACGTGCTGAAGACGCCCGTACAGATCTCAGCCGACGAAATCGCGCGCTTCGCAAGGTCTTACCCGATGAACGCGCGCCTGGTGCAACCGCTCAACGATCGGGACATCCTGGGAGCCGCTGATACGCGGCGCGTGGTGCTAGGGCCGCAACGTCTCGCCACGCCGGACACGTCCAGATCCG
>ERZ1370068.1995-contig-11959_pt1 | contig 19548 bp, 28 predicted proteins | sample MGYA00561227_ERZ1370068 | MGnify/ENA primary metagenome ERZ1370068 (study PRJEB38410, sample SAMEA6850437) | metagenome | study: Metagenomic assessment of the ecological functions of the soil: analysis of the soil microbiota associated with the...
CGGTCGAGCCGTGACCCATGAGGCCGATGCGCCAGGCTTTGCCCGCCATCACGCCGAGGCCTGCGCCGATCTCGATACCGTATTCATCGAGCAGACGCTTCCGCACGGCGGCATCATCCGCGCCGGCGGGAATGTTGATGCAGTTCAGTGTGTGCAACGAATGTTTCGGGATATAACTCAAGCCCATCGCCTCCAGTCCGGCGCGTAATCGCTGGTGCATTTTTGCGTGGCGCGCGATGCGGTTGTCGAGTCCTTCCTCAAGGACGATGGCCAGCGCCTCGCGCAGAGCGTAGGTCATGTTGATCGGCGCGGTGTGATGGTAAACGCGCCCACCACCGGCGCCGGTATAGTATTTGCGCAGCATCGAGACATCGAGATACCACGACTGCGGTTTCGTTTTTCGCGCGTCCATTTTCGCAAGGGCGCGCCCGCCGAAGCTCACCGGCGCGAGGCCGGGCGGACAACTCAGGCATTTCTGCGTGCCGCTGTAGATCGCATCGATCTCCCAATCATCCACCCGCAATTCGTGGCCGCCGAGGCTCGTGACCGCGTCCACCATGAGCAGCGCGTCCCGCGCGTGCGCCAGTTTTGCCAGTCCTTCGAGCGGCTGGTGCGCGCCGGTGCTGGTTTCTGCATGGACGATGCCGACGAGTTTGCTCTTCGGATGCTGCTCCAGCGCGGCGGCGATTTGCTCGTGAGAAAAAACATCGCCCCAGGGAACTTCGATAGCATGCACGGTCGCGCCGCAGCGTTCCATCACGTCCTTCATGCGTCCGCCGAAGACGCCGTTCACGCAGACGATGACCTCGTCGCCGGGCTCGATCAGGTTCACGGCGACACATTCCATTCCCGCCATGCCGGTGCCGCTCACGGGAAAGGTCAGCGGATTTTTCGTCTGGAAAATCTGGCGCAGCATTTCGCAGGTCTCGTCGAGGATGGCCAGATACTGCGGATCGAGATGACCGAGAGTGGGCGCCGCGAGCGCGCGCAGCACGCGCGACGAAACAGGACTAGGGCCGGGACCAAGCAGGATGCGCTCGACGGGAAACTGGGTGTTCATGTGGAGTAGGAATGGGCTCGCGTCGCCCCTAAAGAGCGATTCGGCCCGATGACAACTAGTTCAATAACCCAATTCCGCTTTTCTGGCTGCGGCGGTGGGCAGGGGATCCTTTTTCGTCTCAATGGCAGCCTGACCCGACTCTTGCACCCGTGTGGCCTCGGTCGCGTTTAATTCGATGTCCGATTGAAACTCGGGCGGGACGTCCGCTTCGGCGTAGATGGCGTGGACCGGGCATTCATCCACGCAAGCCATGCAATCGATGCACTCCTGTGGGTGAATGAGAAGTTGATTCTCCACCTCATAAAAGCAGGCGACGGGGCACACCGTCACGCAATCGGTGAACTTGCACCCCACACATTTACTGGTAACGACATGGGCCATAAACAAATTTATTCGTTAGGCGCGCTCCCACGCGATGACGTGAGCGTAGACCGTGTCCACGAGGGTGCAGTCAAGATCGAAGATTAACGCTCGCATGGTCGATCGACTGTGACAGCAGAGGCCATTTGATTCAAATCGAGCTCCCAACCGCGCGCCACAACTAAGCGGCAACTCGATTGTTCGTGAGCCTTCGGTCTGCGCGGTAAGGAAACACTTCGGGCAACTCGCCCGCCCGCAGTTTCTCCTGTATGCCGCGCCAATACGCCGCGCAAAAAGATCGGCGTGCCGCTCAAATAAACTCGTGCGCGCCGAACCAGGCAAGCTTAGGAACTGAGGAAACTCCTCCGGGAAAATGTCGTTTTCCCGAACCGAGAACCAGGGTTCGGCCGCCATCTCCTGTTCGGGCGTGGTCGGCTGCGGCATGTCGCGAAAATTGCAGTCGGTTAGGAAACAAAGTTCGTCGTAATCATAGAAGACGACGCGACCATGACGTGTCACGCCGAAATTTTTCGTCAGAATATCGCCTGGAAAAATGTTTGATGCGGCGAGGTCTTTGATTGCCCGGCCATAATCGCGTGCCGCGGCTTCCACTGACGCCTTATCAGCTTCGAGGAAGAAGAGATTTAGCGGACGGATGCGACGTTCCACGTAAGCGTGAGCGATCACGACGTCGTCGCCTTCCAACCGCACAATTGAACTAGTATCGCGCAACAGCTCCTCTAGCAGCGCTGGGTCAAACCGATCGCGGGCGATGCGTAAATGCTCGAACTCATGCGCTTCCACCAGACGCCCAGCGCGATCGTGTTCGAAGACGAGCCGGTAACGCCGCATGACGTCAGCACGCGTGTTCTCCTTCGGATATTCGAAGTGGTCTTTGATCAATTTGAAGACAACATCGTAGCTCGGAAGCGTAAACACGAACATCACCATGCCGCGCGCTCCTTCGGCAGTGACAAACCGATCGCTGGAGGTGCGCAAGTGCCGGACGAAATCGCGGTAGAACTCGGTCTTGCCGTGACGGTGGTAACCAATTGCGTTGTAAAGATCGATTAGACGTTTCCGCGGCATGAGCTCACGCAAGCTGCGCACGAGTTCATATGGACACGCGGTATCGACGCGAAAATAAGCGCGCGTGAAAGAAAACAGAATAGCGAGGTCGGTCTCCCGATAAGGAGCGCGTCGAGATCGAGTTCAGCTTCGGCTTCGTGCCGCAAGCACAGCGCGATTGCGACAGGATTTTGGTCGTCCCGATCGCGAAACGCGCGCCCAACCAGATAGGCACCCCGACCGCGATAAAAGACGTTTCCGATCATCTCTAGTCTCAGGTTCCGATTCGTTGGCGATTCCTCGGGCGATGTCCTAAACGCCGCCTGAAGCCGCTCGGCCGCATGTCGCGCAGTGGTATCAAGCTCGCGCCAATGCTCCTCTGGAAAACCGGCGGCCGGATCTGTTAGGCTCGCGATGAGCAGCTCGTGAATTGAAGCACCAGAATAGGTCCGACGATTATCGAGCGGCGTGGTCGGAGCTTCATCAAAATCGGTGTCGACGAACTCGATTGCCTGGTCTACGCCTTCCGTCGCGAAAACGCGCCGGGTTAATGAGTTGAAAAAACTCTCCGCGATCTCGCGCTTCGGTGATTGTGCGATGAGCGATGAATAGACCGCCTTCATCCCCGTCCAGACGCTGCGTTCGCTGAGGCGCGTGCCCATTATCTTTTTAGACTGCTCCGTGAGCTTCTCCATCTGTCGCGCATAAAGACGCAGCCGTTCCGCCGCATCTGCATAGGATCCCTGCCAATCGCGTGCGAGAAAACGTTCACGCGCGCGGAGCGTGATTGCGCGAAACCGCTCCTCGTATTCCAGGAACGCGCGCTGGACCGTTTCTGCGCAAAGCGCCGCTAGCCGGCTGTCGGTCAGGTCGGCGCGTTCCGACGAAATCGGGCTGCTGGTCAGCGACATGCGGGGGCGACTTAGTGGAACTGGTCTTGTTCCGTCGAGCCGCGCAAAGCGGTGGTTGAAGATTTCCCGCCCGCGATGACCTGAGCCACTGCATCGAAGTAACCGGTGCACCGACTTCGCGCTGATGTTTGGTCGCAGTGTAACCATCGCCCTCTGCCGCGAATTCCGCTTCCTGTAATTCCGAATACGCTGCCATGCCGCGCTCTTTGTAGCCGTGCGCGAGCCGAAACATGCTGTAGTTGAGCGCGTGGAAACCCGCGAGAGTGACGAACTGGAATTTGTATCCCATCGCGCCGAGCTCGCGCTGAAACTTTGCGATCGTGGCGCTGTCGATCTTTTTTTCCAGTTAAAGGACGGCGAACAGTTATAGGCCAGCAGCTTGTCGGGAAACTTCGCTTTCACTGCTTCGGCAAAACGTTTCGCTTCACTTAAGTTTGGCTCGCTCGTTTCACACCAGACCATGTCGGCATAAGCGGCATAGCTGATCCCACGCGCAATCGCCTGATCCAGCCCGGCACGCACACGATAAAATCCCTCCGCTGTTCGCTCCCCGGTCAGGAATTCGTGGTCGCGTTCATCGACATCGTTGGTGAGCAACGCCGCCGCGTTCGCATCCGTGCGCGCGACAATGATGGTCGGCACATTGGAAACATCGGCCGCAAGCCGCGCTGCAATGAGATGCGTGATGGCTTGTTGCGTTGGGAGGAGCACCTTGCCGCCCATGTGTCCACATTTCTTTCGCTCGCGAGCTGATCTTCGAAATGAACCCCGGCCGCGCCGGCTTCGATCATTGCCTTCGTTAATTCGAAAACATTTAGCGGACCACCGAAGCCAGCTTCCGCATCCGCGATGATCGGAGCGAACCAGTCGATGTCGGTCTTTCCCTCGGCATGATGGATTTGATCGGCACGTTGGAGCGCCTGGTTGATCCGCTTCACTACCGCCGGGACGCTGTTCGCCGGATAAAGACTCTGGTCGGGATACATTTGTCCGGCGAGATTGGCGTCGGCCGCAACCTGCCAGCCGCTGAGATAGATCGCCTTCAATCCCGCTTTGACCTGCTGCACGGCCTGATTGCCGGTTAGCGCGCCGAGGGTCGGAACAAATTCTTCGGTGTGCAATAATTCCCAAAGCTTTTCCGCGCCGCGGCGTGCAAGCGAGTGCTCTGACGATGAAGCTGCCTTGCAAACGTCGCACATCCCCTGACGAATAGTTTCGCTCGATCCCGCTCCAGCGCGGATCTGTTCCCCAGTTAGTCTTCATGTCGATCAGTCCAATTTCTCGTATCCGGGCAAGGTGAGGAACTCTGCGAACTCCTCGTCAGTCGTGATTTTGTCGAAAAGCTCGCGTGCGGTATCGAACTTTCCTTTTTCGAAACGCGCGGCACCAACGGTTGTCTTAATCTTTTCCAGTTCCTCCCGGAGGACGCTCCGAAAAGTTCCTTCGTCACCTTGCGGCCATCGCTCAGAACCCCGCGCGGATGACGAATCCATTGCCAGACCTGCGCCCGCGAGATTTCTGCGGTGGCTGCGTCTTCCATCAGGTTGAAAATAGGGACCGCGCCACTGCCGCGCAGCCAGGCTTCGAGATATTGCACGCCAACGCTCACGTTCGTGCGCAAGCCTTGTTCAGTGATCGGTTCGCTCGGGCCGAAGTCTAGCAAGTCTTTCGCGCTCACGTTCACGTCGTCGCGTTTTCGCTCGATCTGATTCGGAGTCGGCATCAACCGGTTAAAGGCGTCGAGCGCGAGCTGCACCATTCCCGGATGCGCTACCCACGTTCCGTCGTGACCATCGGTCGCCTCGCGCTCTTTGTCGGCCCGCACCTTGGCAAATGCGTCCTCGTTCGCCTTCGGATCATTCTTCACCGGGATCTGCGCCGCCATTCCGCCCATGGCAAAAATGTTCCGGCGGTGACAAGTCTTGATGCAGAGCAGCGAATAGGAGCGCATGAAGTGCGTTGTCATCGTGATCAAGGCGCGATCCGCGAGCAGGAAATCGGGTTTGTTCCGGAACCGTTTGATACACGAGAAAAATGTAATCCCAGCGCCCGCAGTTCAATCCGGCTGAGTGATCGCGCAGCTCGTACAGAATTTCATCCATCTCGAATGCCGCCGGAATCGTCTCGATCAAAACCGTCGCGCTGAATCGTGCCCTGCGGAATTCCAAGTTCATTCTGCGCCAGCACAAAGGCGTCGTTCCAAATGCGCGCCTCCAGATGGCTCTCCATTTTCGGCAAGTAGAAATACGGACCGCTGCCGCGCGCGAGCAGTTCCTTTGCGTTATGAAAAAGTAGAGGCCGAAATCGAAGAGACCGCCGGAAACTGGCCTCCCGTCAACGAGCACATGTTTCTCGAGCAGGTGCCAGCCGCGCGGGCGCGGCATGAGCACCGCCAGTTGCTCATTTAATCTATATTCCTTGCCGTCCGGGTTTGTGAAACGAATCGTGCCGGCGGATCGCGTCGCGCAGATTGATTTGCCCTTCGACCATGTTGTTCCAGTTCGGCGCGTTTGCGTCTTCAAAGTCCGCCATGAAAATCTTTGCGCCCGAATTCAGCGCGTTGATCACCATCTTGCGATCCGGTCGGCCCCGTGATCTCGACGCGGCGGTCCTGGATGTCCGCCGGGATCGGCGCGCAGGTCCAGTCGCCTTCCCGAATCGATTTTGTTTCCGGCAGAAAATCGAGCGTTTCACCGCGGTCGAGCGCCGCTTGTCGATCTTGCCGGCGCTGCAAGACATTCCTCCCGGCGACTGCCGAAAGCGCGTTGCAGCTTCGCGACGAAAGCGAGCGCATCAGAGTAGGGATTTCGGCAAAGGCCGGCGTGACCGCGCCGAGTAGTTGAACGCCCGCCGGAGTTGGGATCATGGAACTACTCATGGCCGATCATTCTAACCCACAAGCGGCCCCCACACCATCATTCGTTCCAGTTCGTAGACGAAAGACGTATAGGCCACCAAACTCTGCGTGCCGTTCCCGGGCGACGACTAACCGGCCAAGCCCGGTCACCACGACAGATGGTGCGCGAGGATGAACGGGGCGCCGGCCGTTCGCACGACCATGTCCTCGAAATCCTGGCTCAGACGAGCTGGCGGTTTCTCCTGCCGAATTTAATCCGCAGGGAAGGCGCCGCAGCCTTCGGCGGCGCTTTCGGTGCTGCGGGTGCCGGTTTCTTCTTCGCCGCCGCTTCGGCCAGTTTGTCATCTACTTCGGCAGCTTCGATTGGATGAATGCTGTGATAGTAGGTGTTCGACTTGGACAGCTCGCCCTTCCGTTGCAGCAAGGCGTCGAAGCGTTCGCGCGTACTTAACTCAAATACTTTGTCCATCTTGATTGCTTCGAACGGGCAAACCTCGACGCAAATCTGACAACTCATGCAAACCGAGATATCGATATCGAAGACCGCGGGATAAAACTGCGGCTTGCCCATGTAATCGGGCTTCTTGTCTTCGCTCTTAACTATATAGATGCACTGCGGCGGACATTCCTTCTCGCAGATCTTGCACGCCACACAGCGCAATCCCGCTTCCGCATCATCTGTGTCGTAGATCAGAAATGGAAAATTCCGATAGTTCTCCGGCAAAGGGCTACGCTCTTCCGGATACTGCACAGTGATCAAACGCTCTTTCTCGAAATAACTGCCGACGAAGTTACGCGCCGTTACTGCCATTCCCTTGAGCATGCCTGTCCGATCATGACTGCGTCAGAGTTACAAGGGTTAACAAAGTTACAACATTACAAAAGTTGAAGCGTTGTGCACGCGTAGGGCGAATCTCCTCTCCTGTGGGAGAGGATGAAGGTGAGGGCAACCTTGTAACTGTGTAACCCTTGTAACTTTTTAACCTCTTCATCACCTATCCACTTCCCCATCACAATATCAACGCTACCCAAAATTACCATGACATCAGCGACGGTGTGACCGAGACAAAGGTCTTCCAGGATGGTTAGATTGATAAAACTCGGCGGGCGGACCCGGTAACGATAGGGGTTCGGGCTACCGTCGCTTATTAAATAGAAGCCGAGCTCGCCTTTCGGTGCTTCGATCCGGCCGTAGGCTTCGCCGACGGGTGGTCTAAATGCGCGAATCTTAACCTTCGGATTCATCACCGGGCCGGCGGGTATTTGTTCGAAAGCTTGTTTCAGGATCGAGATACTCTCGCGCATCTCCAGCGCCCGCATCATCAGGCGATCGTAGGTGTCGCCGTGGTTCCCTAACGGAATACGAAACTTGAACCTCGGATAAAACCCGTAGCCATCGACTTTGCGGATGTCGTAGTTTACTCCGCACGCCCGCAACATCGGTCCGGTGATCCCTGCACTAATCGCAAGGTCTGCGGACAGTTTGCCGACCTCCTGCGTCCGCGCGATCAGGATCTCGTTTTCTACGATCAGCTTCTCGAATTCATCGAGAAACTTCGGGAAAGCATCGACAATCTTCTTTGCCGCGCCAGCCAATCGGCGCTCGCATCGACCCGGCAACCACCGAAGCGCATGTAATCGCACATCATGCGCGAGCCGGAGAGCGACTCAAACAGATCGAGAATCTTCTCGCGCTCACGAAAGGCATACATCAGCGGCGTGCCCCAGGCACCCATGTCGCTAAGCAGGAAGCCAAGAAGTGAAGCGTGATTCTGAAGCCGAGTTAGTTCGGCCAGGATAATGCGCAGGTATTCGGCTCGTTCGGGAACTTCGATGCCGGACAGTTTCTCGACACTGAGCGCGTAGGCCCAGTTATTTGTCATCGAGCAAAAGTAATCGAGCCGATCGGTGTAAGGCATGGAACCGAGGTAGCTTGTGTTTTCACCGATCTTTTCGTGGTTACGATGCAGGTAACCGAAGACAGGCTTTAGTTTGCGAACAATCTCGCCATCGAGCGCAACGTTCATGCGAAACACGCCGTGGGTCGATGGATGCTGCGGCCCCATCGACACTTCCATTAACTCGCCTTCCAACCGCGACGTCATCCCGAGCGGAGTCGAGGGATCCCGTGGTGTCAGCTTAAAGGTTTCATCGCGGGATCCCTCGACTGCGCTGCGCTCCGCTCCGGATGACACCGTCATTTTTGCGCCGTGATATTCTCCGCGCCGTCTAATTGCGGCCGCGGGGCGTAATGCTGTTTTGCTTTCTCCAGCACATCGTCGTGCGGAGTCGGCTCGTATTCGTAATCGTCTGGTTCACGATAATCCTTCCGCATTGGGTAATCTTTGAACTCATCCCACATCAGGATGCGCCGCATATCGGGATGACCGTCGAAGCGAATGCCGTAAAGATCGAAGATTTCTCGCTCCTGAAATTCTGCGCTGCGCCAAATGGGAGTGAGCGAAGGCAGCCGCGCTTCAGCTGCACGATCAGCAGTGCGCATTCGAATAATCACCGGCCCATGTTTGTGCGTGATCGAGTACAGGTGATAAACGGCTTCGAGATAACCGAGAATTTTCTCCCTGCTGTGTTTCTTCCACTTCCTTTTCCTCGCCCTCTACAATCCTTTTCACCTTCACCTTTTTCGTCACGACGCGGTCGAGCCAATCGACACCGGTTGCGTTGGAGCAGAAATCGAAACGCAATGTCGGATCGTCGCGCAGAAATCTCGCGACATCGACCGCATGCTCATTGTCAATCAAAAGCGACGATTGCTGCGATGGGCCGGCGATTCGGAACGATATCGATCCTGGCGCCGGGCAAATTTGCTTCAATACGCGCTTTGATCTGCTCGAGAGATTCCATCATTGAGCCGGAACATAGGCCTGCGGCGCTGTGCGCCCGGCAGACATTCTGTCTGCTGCAGTTCGTTATCAGCGGAGTGCAACTCCGCTGGGCACCTGAACTGAAAGTCTATGTTCCAAAGCTTCATATGCGCTCCATCGTCGGCGGCCGAAAGACATCGGCATTCGCTGCCGGCTCCAGATCATGCGCGCCGAAAGCTGGCACCGGAAACTCACTTGGCTGATCTGGATCGAGATGTTCAGCTTTCCGAGGGCCGGTTAGTTTTTGTTCGTCAATTTTGCGCTGCAATTCCATGAACGCATGCAGCAATGCTTCCGGTCGAGGAGGGCAGCCTGGGATATAAACATCGACCGGGATATAGCGGTCGATTCCTTTGAGAACGTTGTAGCCTTGTTTGAATGGCCCGCCGGAAATCGCGCACGCGCCCATTGAGATTACATATTTCGGATCAGGCATCTGGTTGTAGAGCCTGACAATTTGTGGCGCCATTTTCTTGGTGACCGTTCCGGCCACGATCATCAGGTCGGCCTGGCGCGGCGATGGGCGGAAAACTTCGCCGCCGAACCTCGCGATGTCATAGCGCGACGCCGCCGTCGCGATCATTTCAATCGCGCAACAGGCCAGCCCAAATTGCAGCGGCCAGATCGAGTTCTTCCGTCCCCAATTATAAAGCTCCTGCATCGACGTGACCCAGATCCCCTGGCGTTGCAATTCGCTGCGCAGTCCCTCGTCGATGTCGCTCATCTGCCGTGAAAAGTTAAAGAGTTAAACGGTCAAATCCGCTATCTCTTTCCGTCTTAACAATGTAACCCTTTTAACGTTTTTAACTACCGCCTTAGCGCGCCCAATTTAAACAACCCTTTGCCCCACGCCCATACCAGTCCTTCTAAAAGCAGCAGCAGGAAAACCAGGATCGCGACGAACGCACCGATCGGCAGTCCGGTGAAGGCGACGGCAAACGGCACCAGGAAAACCGCTTCCACGTCGAAGATCAAAAGATGATGGCATAAAGATAATACTGCGACCGGAATTGGATCTGCGCTTCGCCGATGGATTCGACGCCGCATTCATAAGTCGCGTTCTTTTCCGCGCCAGGCCTCGGCGGCTGGAAAAATCGCCGCCACATCACGCCAAAATCAGCGGCATAATCGGAAATAGGAGTGCGACTCCGAGGAAGATGACGATGAATAAATACGAGTGCGGTGTCATTCGCGTAAAATCGGCAAGTCAGTTACAGACAAAACAAATTTCCACTGCTGGTGGCAGTGCAAGCTTACAATCTTTTCATCCACGTTTCATCTGTGTAAATCCAGTGGCCACCATTTCCCAAATGCGCGATCGCGAATCCACCCATCCGTTCGTTTTCTTTTTTCTCGTTCTGCCTTATGGCATCAGCAGCGGGTTCGTTTCCATCACCTTGCCATTCATTCTGACGCGGGTCGGATTTTCGGTGGCGCTGGCAGCATCGATCGTGGCCATCGGCGTGTCGGCAAATCTCTGGCGATTTCTCTGGGGACCGGTGGCGGACCTAACTTTGACCGCGCGCCGCTGGTATTTGTTAGGACTCGGCACGTCTGCGGCAACGTTGGTGATTCTTGCGCTTCTTCCGCTCCACCAAAACGCCGTCACCTTTTTGATGACAGTTGTTTTTATTTCCCAAGTTGCGGGAACATTGATTGTGCTTCCGGTCGGCGGGTTGATGGCGCATACCGTCGCCGAAAGCGCAAAGGCCGCGCCGCTGGCTGGTATCAGGCGGGAAATCTCGGCGGCAATGGCATCGGCGGTGGCGTGGGCGTCTGGCTCGCGAGTCATTTTCTCGAAGGAAATCGCTGGCGGCGCCCTAGCGATTGCGATGCTCGCCTCGGCCGCGCGCGATTTATTTTGCATCCGACGCGCGGATTGTTTCGACTGAGACCCTCGGCGAACGAATGCGTATTTTGTGGCGCGATATTTTATCGATGGTGCGCTCCGCCATTCCCCTGTTCACCATCGTGCTCGTTTGCTCGCCCATCGGCGCCGGCGCCATGAACAATTTGTGGTCGGCGGTGGCGCCTGATTGGAAGGCGCCACCAGATCAGGTCGCGTTAGTCAGCGGCGTATTGAATGGCGTGCTCAGCGCCATCGGTTGCGTCATCGGCGGTTCGGGTCGCGGATCGCGTTGGCCGGTGGTGGGCATATTTTGGATCAGGAATTCTTATTGCGATGGTCGCGATTACCATGGCGGTGGCGCCGCGCACGCCCAACGCGTTCACCGTTGGCGTTCTTGCCTACGCCCTGACCTGTGGAATGGCTTATGCCGCCTTTTCCGCGATCGTCCTGCTCGCCATTGGCCGCGGCGCCGCTTCCACCAAATACGCGAACGCTCTCTTCCCTGGGCAACCTTCCCATTGTTTACATGACCGCGTCCGGACGGATGGGTGCACGATCGTTTCGGCACGGCCTGGATGCTGCATTCCGGAAGCGCTGATTGCAATTATTTGCATCGTCCTCGGACTCGCTGTTCTTCGCTGGATCAATCCGCCGAGGCGCTCTGATCTCGTTCTTCCTTGATTAAACAATCAGCCCACCGCTTTTCTTCGTCGGATGAGCGGCGCGTTCTCTTGACCAAATTTTCCTCCGCGCAAAAGAATGGCTGCTCTCGCCGCTAGCTGGTGCGCCCGACTGGCTCATTCAAGTCGTCTCGAGCCTGATCAATATCTCCGGCGTTCTCGGTGTGTTTCTTACTCTCTTCGCGCTCATCTCGGTGCTTGAACGGAAAATTCTTGGCCGCATGCAAAATCGTTATGGCCCAAATCGCGTCGGGCCATTCGGGCTTTTTCAGCCGGTGGCCGATGGCATCAAGATGTTGATCAAGGAAGATGTCGTGCCGGCGCGAGCGGATAAGGTCGTGCATTTTCTCGCGCCGATCCTGATCGCGGCCACCGCCGATTCTCGCACTCGGTGTCATTCCTTATGGCCGAAACATGACGCCCTTCGCGATCGACGGCGGCATACTGTTTTTCTTCGCCGTCGGATCAAACCACCGAGCTTGCCGTCTTCATGGCCGGCTGGGGCAGCAACAACAAGTTTTCAATGCTCGGCGCAATGCGCGCGATCGCGCAAATGGTCAGCTACGAACTGCCGCTTTTCATCACCACCCTCCCGGTGGTGATGATCGTGGGCTCGCTCTCGCCGGATGCGATTGTCGCGGCCCAGGACGGTTATTCCTTTGGCATCCTGCCACATTGGTTCGTCACCACGCCATGGGGCGCGGCCGCGTTCATTTTGTTTTTTGTCTCCGGTCTGGTCGAATCCAACCGCACTCCCTTCGATGTCCCGGAAGGCGAATCGGAAATTGTCGCTGGTCACATGACCGAATATTCCGGCTTCAAATACGCCACCTTTTTCATGGCGGAGTATTTTGGGATGTTCGCCATTAGCGGATTGGCCGTGACACTGTTCCTCGGCGGCTGGCATTCGCCGATCGCTGCCCTCAACTTTATTCCATCCTATCTTTGGTTTTTCCTGAAGTTGAGCGCGCTGCTTTTCGTTTACATCTGGGTGCGCGGTACGCTTCCGCGCACTCGCGTCGATCAAATCATGAACTTCGCCTGGAAATTCATGCTTCCGATGGCGTTCACTTGTATCGTCGCTGCCGCCGTCTGGCATTACCAGGGCACGCGGTCTGGCAGGCTGGCTTTGGTCGCTGGCAGTGATCGCAATCGTTTATCTCACGCTTTCGCGCCTGCTTGATACGAGCAAAAAATTCGCGCCGCGCACTTATCGTTTCGCCGAATGAATAGCGTCGCTTTTCTGGTCATCGCCATCATCACCCTTTCGGGCGCGCTCGCCGCCGCTACTCTGCGGAAGCTTATTCATGCAGCTCTTTGTTTGGTAATCGCGTTTGTTGGTTTGGCTGCGTTCTTCTTCTTGTTAGGCGCTGAATTCGTTGGATTGGTGCAGGTCTTTGTTTATGTCGGAGCGGTCGCTGTCTTAATTGTTTTCACCATCCTGCTGACGCGGCGCGAGGTGAGATGGCACCGCGGGCATCAACTGGGGCGGCGCCATTGTGGCACTAGCTGTGCTTCGGCGGATTGCTCTGGACAATTTTGAAAACGAAATCGCTCGCAATTCCGGCACCGCCAATCGAACCGCTCACCGTAAAACGGATCGGCGAAGTTCTGATGACCGATTTACGTCTGGCCGCTGCAATGCGTCGGGCTCGTCCTCACCGCCGCGCTCGATCGGCGCGCTTGTTCTCGTGATGGAGGAGAAGCGCTGATGGCGCGCGAAATTATTTTTCCGGGAGCGCAGGCTGCCACGCCTGCAGCATTCGGCTCGCCGTGCCGAATGCATTTTTGCGAAGGGGGCAAGCATCGAAGTAGCAACAGAGCTCATGACCAAAAGATGTTCGCGGCAGGCTGCCGCGAACTACAGGCCAACGGCCTGCTCCCAGCGAAGAAGCGCGCGATGACTCCAACTCTCAACTTTTCCTCATCATCTCGACCGCGCTATTCTCCATCGGCCTGCTCGCCGCGCTCAGCCGGCGTCACGCCATGTTCATTTTGATCGGCATTGAGCTAATGCTCGCAGCCGCCAACTTGAATTTCATCGCTTTCTGGCGCTTCGGCCCGCAACCGCAATCACCAACTGGCGTGATTGGTCGCGATCTTTTCCATTGCTATCGCCGCCGCCGAAGCCGCCGTCGGCCTCGCCCTGCGTCATCGCCATTTACCGCCATTACCGCACGACGAACGTCGATCAACTCGATCAGCTCAAAGGATGAACTTCGTGAATCTCGTCACGCTCATGCTCGCAATCAGATGAGTACGCTGGATCGTCATCAACCTCTGGCTAATTCCGGCGGTGCCGCTGGCCGCTTCGCTCGTGAGTTCTAAGTCTTGCGAATCCGCAGCGTAGCATCGCAGCTTTGCTCGCGATCTTCGGCCAGGTCGTTGCGCTCATCCTCGCGATCGTCGCCTTCTTACCAACGCTGCAAAATGCCGGGCTTCCGCGCCGTCCACAATTTCACCTGGTTCACTTTCGGCGACCAGGCCCTTCGCATCGGCTGGATGCTCGACCCGCTCGCCGCCGCCATGATGGTCATGATCACGCTGGTCGGTCTTTGCATTTTTGTCTTCAGCGTTGGCTACATGGCCGGCGACAAAAACTTCACCCGCTTCTTTGCCTATCTCTCGTTCTTCTCTGGCGCGATGCTCGGAGTGGTCATCGCAAACAGTCTGCTCCTACTTTTCGTTAGCTGGGAACTGGTCGGGCTCGCGTCCTATTTGCTGATTGGCTTCTGGATCGACAGGCCGAGCGCCGCCGCTGCGGCTAAGAAAGCTTTCATCACCACGCGCATCGGCGATCTCGGGTTCTTTCTCGGGATGCTTTGGCTCTATCACAACAGCGGCACCCTTTTTGTTTTACGATCAGGGACGCGGTTGCCTCGAAGACACGGGACTTCTGGCCATCGGCGCCAGCGCCACCTTCATCGCGCTGCTGATTTTCTGCGGTGCCGTCGGCAAGTCCGGGCAATTCCCTCTTCACGTCTGGCTGCCGGATGCGATGGAAGGACCGACACCGGTTAGTGCGTTGATTCATGCCGCGACCATGGTCGCAGCCGGCGTCTTTCTCGTCGCGCGCGTCTATCCGCTTATTCTCGTTAGGCGCAGTCAATGGCGTAACACCGTCTCTCACTGTGGTGGTAACTGGGTCGGTGTCGTCACTGCGCTGATGGCATCGCTCATTGCCCTGGCGCAGTTCGATATTAAACGCATTCTAGCTTACTCAACCGTCTCGCAGCTTGGCCTGATGATGGTCTCGCTTGGTGTCGGTGGTGTCGCGGCCGGGATCATGCACCTGATCGCGCATGGCTTTTTCAAAGCGCTGCTCTTTCTCGGTGCTGGCTCCGTCATTCACGGACTTGCATCATGAACAGGACATCCGCAAAATGGGCGGCCTGCGCTGGATCATGCCGGTGACGTTCCTCACCTACGCCATCGGCATGATGAATTTGAGCGGCGTTCCCTTCTTCTTTTCTGGCGGCTGGACGAAGGAAGAAATCCTGCACAGCACGGCGCATTGGTCCGTCTCGCCCTTGCCGCATTACCTGATGCTTGCCGGCGTGATTCTCACCGCGCGCTCTACATGACTCGGCAAATGATCTACGTTTTTTTGGTTCCGCTCGGAACACGGACTTCCAGTCTGTGCGCCCTGCGGAGTTCCACTCTCGCTGAAGGAGCGAGAACAACGAAGGACATCTCCGTTGGGCGCACCGGGCAGCGGCCTGTGTTCCATGCGCACGAAAGTCCGCGGGTAATGACGATGCCGCTCATTGTCCTCGCGTTGTGCTCGATTCTTTTCGTCCTCGTGCTCACGCCCGCCTGGCCCTGGCTGCACGCCTATCTTAACGGCGAACCAGCACGCGTTGACTTCAGCCTGCTTATTCAGCCGATACTTTCGTTTCTCGCTTGCGCTGGTCGCCGGCGGAATTGGAGCTAGGATTGGTTGATCTATCGCAACGCGCAGCGAACGGATCCACTCGCGCAGGCGCAGCCTGACGCTGTTCCGCTTTCTCGAAAACAAAATGTGGTTCGATGAAATCTATGAACAAACCATCATCGCTCTCAGCCGAATGCTGTCGCGTCTCGTCCGATTGGCTGGATCGCTATGTCTGGGATGGCCTGGTCGGTGCGTACCGTGCGGACTTGCTCAGGCTTTCGGGGTTTCGAGCACAGGTTTTGACGACCGCGGCATCAACGCCGGTGTTGACGAAACGCCGGCTGGAACGCGTGGTTTTGGCCGACTGATTGCCGCAGCACATTCGGGTCAGATCCAAGCTTACCTGGGCGCAATCGCCGATCGGGTGCTGCCTCTCTGCTTGTCCTTTACGCATGGCTTGGCTGATCACTACACTCATAGTCTGTTCCGATCGCCGGCGCGCTTTTGCGTTGGCGGCTACGCGGCACACTGCGCGCGCGGCGTCGCGCTCGGATTTAATCTGAGTCTGACCGCGATATGCGCTTCTGCTTATGGCGAAGCTTCGATTCTACCTTGCGCCGGGTCTGCAGCTACGTCGAACGGCATAGCCTGGATCCCGGCAATCGGCGCCGAAGTATCTGGTCGGGATCGATGGCCTGAGTCTGCTTCTCGTCATTCCTGACTTCGCTGGTATTTCCATTCGCTTTACTCGCGCATCCGTCACGGGAGATCGCGGTTTCTGCGCGCTGATGTTGATGATGCAGGCCGCGCTCTACGGCACGTTCACCGCCCAGAATTTCGTTCTCTGGTTTCTCTTCTACGAGATGAGCCTCATCCCTGCCTTTCTCCTCATCAAAATCTGGGGCGGCGGAAAATCGCGACCGCGCCGCGACAAAATTCTTCCTTTACACATTTCTCGGTAGCGTGCGCGATGCTGCTCTCGTTTCCTCGGGATCTATTTCGCCAGGGGCACTTTCGATTTCGCCGCGCTCGCCAATCTCGCAAGAACCGGCGACTTGCTTGCCGGCAATCTTGGACTGGCTCGCCTTCGCCGGAATCTTTCTTGGACTCGCGGTTAAGGTGCCGCTCTTTCCCTTTCACACCTGGCTGCCCGACGCCTATGAAACCGCGCCCGACCGGTGTCTCGATGGTGCTGACCGGCGTGCTTTCGCAAAATGGGAGTTTACGGTTTCATCCGGCTTGCTCCTTGCCGCTTTTCCTAACGAGATTGCGGCACTCGGGCCGTGGCTGCTCGGCCCTGGCGGTTTGTTCCATCGTATATCGCCCCTCTGGCCGCGTGGGCGCAGTCGGACCTGAAACGAATGGTTGCCTACTTGTCGATCAACCATCTCGGCTACTGCATGCTCGGTCTTTTCGCCGTCACCGCCGCGACCGAGCGGCCGTCTGATCGAAACGCAGGCGGCCTTGAGCGGCGTCTTTATGCAAATCTTCAATCACGGCATCACCGCCGCCGCGTTGTTCTATTTCGTCGGGCTGCTCGAGCAACGGCGCGGCCTGCGCGGCATCGATGATTTCGGCGGCCTGATGCAACGAACGCCGCTTCTTTGCGGCTGGATGAGCGTCGCGATGTTTTCCTCGCTCGGATTGCCCGGACTGAACGGATTCATCGGCGAATTTCTCATCTTCAAGCGTTCCTTCGCCATTGCCGCTTCGTTTCACCGCGGTGGCGGTTATCGGTCTGCTCTTCACTGCCGTTGTCTTCATGCGCGCGATGCAAGCGCTCTTCAGCGGCCCGCTCGTCGAAACCGAAAGTGTACGCTTTTGCCGAGATCTCAGGCCTAACGAGAAGTGGGTAATAATTCCCGGTCACCCTTCCCCATGTTCGCCATCGGCATCGCGCCCCCAATTCCTCTTCAACATTTTCAGCTCCACTGCTGCGTGCCAGATGGCGCAGGCTGCCTGCCTGACCATGAGCCATAAGACGATTATTTCGATCTACCCGGTTGCCGAAAAGATACTGTATCTGCGCGAGCAAAAGTTATTCTCGATCGCGATCTGGCGAGGCTCTACGGCGCGCAGACGCGGGTTCTGAATCAGGCGGTAAAGCGTAATTCTGGCCGGTTCCCACCGGATTTCGCGTTCGTCCTCTCGCGCCGAAATCAAGGAAAGGATATCACAGTTTGTGACATCCTCTTCGACCTAAGATCTTCGAAGCAGGTGCGTGTATTTACCGAACAAGGTGTGACCACGCTTTCGCGAGAAGATGCGATGAGTAAAGAGCTCATTGTGATTCGGCAAGTTGCCAAAGTCACTCGCGTTATCCGTGGCGAGAAGGTGCTGCCGACTTCGACTTAGCGCCTTTATGCGGCGTTACCACCGGAAATCTGAATAAGGCGATGCGACGCAATCGTGAAGCGCAGTTTCCATCAGATTTCATGTTTCAACTTACGGCCGCGGAAGCCGAGGTCTTTGATATTCCAATTTGGAAGAGCAAAGGTCGTGGCGGTCGCCGTCAATCGCCCTGCGCCTTCACTGAGCAGGGCGTGGCCATGCTGTCGAGTGTGCTTGGCACCCGCGTGCGGTGAAGTGAACATCGCCATCATGCGCGTTCGTAGAATTGCGTCAGACTCTTGAGACGAATCGTGAGCTCGCACAAAAATTTGCGACCTCGAAGGTCGCGTCGTGAAGCACGATATAGGGAAATCAATGCGATCATCGAAGCAATCCGACAATTGATGGTCCGCCGGAAACGAAACGCGAGATTGCTCGGCGAGCAAGCTCCGCGATACCGAACACGGAAATAGTTATGAAATGCATACTCATTGGTTTCGTAGCAGCAGCATCTCTATGCAGGGATGACGTGTCCCGACCAATTCAAAGCGGAGATGTCGTAATCGCCGCGATCGCGTGGACGATTTACATCACGTTCGCGGGCGCAGTACTGTTGCTTCTTTGCCACGCGCGCCGTTTTCGCGCTGGATCGCGCTTACTAACAACTAGCGCGACCTTCGCGATTAGTCTGGCAACGTTCTGGCCGTCAGGATCTCGATCTCGGCGCACTTCACCACCATATGTGCGCGTGCCCTGGGTCATCGGCCCTGGGCATGAATTACCACCTCGCGGTGGACGGAATCAGCCTGACGCTCGTCCTGGTTACGTCGATAACAGCAGTCAGCTCAGTCCCTTTTTCCTGGGACGTTAGTGAACGACCGAACGGAGTTCTTTTCTGGCTCTTGCTCGTCGTAGGTGGCTCCTTCGGCGTTTTTCTGAGCGCCGATTTGTTCCTTGCTCTTTGTCTTTTACGAATTGGTCATCGTGCCCAAGTAAGTTTCCTGATCGCGATCTGGGGATCGACTAACAAGCGATACGGCGCAATGAAGCTGACCCTTTACTCCTTCTTCGGCGGTGCGCTCGTTTTCATCGGAATCATTGCCGCCTATGTCAGCGCCGGTTCATCTCGACTTGAATGAGCTCGCCCGATTCCAATTTACCCCGCAATTACAATCGTATGGGCCTTCCCGGTTTTGTTCCTCGGTTTTGCCGTCTTCGCCGGCATTTGCGCCGTTGCACACCTGGGCGCCCGACCGGCCACGTGGCCGCGCCGACCGCGGGTTCGATGTTGCTCGCCGGAATTGTGATGAAACTCGGAGCCTACGGCGGGCTGCGCGTCGCGATGAATCTTTTCCCGCAAGGTTTCCAAATGTGGAGAAATTGGATCGCGATTCTGGCCGTTAATCAGAATTGTTTATGCCGCAGCGGTGCGCCTGCGGCAGCGCGACCTGAAATTCGTCATCGGCTATTCAGCGTGAGCCATATGGGATTCGTGCTTTTCGGGCCTGGCCAGCGCAAACGTCCTCGGCGTTTCCGGCGCGGTTTGCAAATGTTTTCCCACGGCGTGATCGAGTGCACTCCTCTTTGCCATTGCTGGACGCATAGATTTATCGGCGAGCTCCACCCGTGATCTTGATCAACTGTCGCTGATGGACTGAAAGCAATACGTAACT
>ERZ1370068.4289-contig-337_pt1 | contig 19534 bp, 26 predicted proteins | sample MGYA00561227_ERZ1370068 | MGnify/ENA primary metagenome ERZ1370068 (study PRJEB38410, sample SAMEA6850437) | metagenome | study: Metagenomic assessment of the ecological functions of the soil: analysis of the soil microbiota associated with the...
TTCGACCGTATTGCTAGTCGGGTTCGTCTCCGCCTTTCCCATCATCTTTAACACCTGGACCGGGGTGAAAGCGGTGAAGGAGGTGTGGGTGCGCTCGGCGCTCGCCATGGGCGCCGATGACCACCGACTGTTCCACAAGGTGATCCTGCCGGGAGCGCTGCCCTACATCCTGACCGGGCTGCGACTCGGGCTCGCACAGGCGTGGCGCATCCTCGTCGGCGTGGAGATGCTGGCGGCTGTGCCATGGGGGCTCGGATGGATGATCTTCGGCGCGCGCGAGTTCCTGAACACGGACGTGATGCTCGCGGGTGTTGTCGTCATCGGGGCCATCGGTCTCGCCTTGGAAAAGCTGGTGTTCAAGCGGCTGGAGGATTTCACGGTGGTGCGCTGGGGGATGATGACGTGAGCTATTCTGCTGACCAGACCCGTTCGATGCGCCGCGCAGCCACTCTCGCTGATCCTGGCCGCGGCCGTATACGAGGGCATTGCTCGCAGCGGCTATTTTCCGCCCGCTCTGCTGCCGCACGCTACCGCCGTCGCTCGCGCGCTGATGGACGGTCTTGCTGGACGGAAGTCTGCCGGGCCATGCGCTTTCCACGCTCAACAGGGTGCTGCTGGGGATGGGCCTGGCGATCGTGGCGGGCCTGCCGCTTGGCATCCTCATGGGCCGCTTCCGCGCCATCGAGGGCTTCTTCTTGCCGCTCGCCAGCGCGCTGATGCCTATCCCGTCGCTGGCCTGGGTGCCGGTGTTTATCCTGTGGTTTGGCATCGGCAACGCGACCGCCATCGGGATCGTCTTCTACGCCGCCCTGTTCCCCATGCTGCTCAACGCTTGGTCCGGCGTGCGCGCAGTCAACCCGCTGTGGCTGCGCGCGGGCAGCGCCATGAGCGCCGACGAGCGCGCCTTGTTCTGGAAGGTGATCGTGCCGGGTGCCTTCGCCTTCATCATCACCGGCCTGCGCCAGGCCTTCCTACGCGCCTGGATAGCAGTGGTGGGTGCGGAGATGCTGTCCGCTTCCGACTGGGGGCTGGGCTGGGTGATCTTCGATGCCAAGGAGTTCCTGAAGGCAGACGTGATGCTGGCTTCGCTCGCCGTCATCGGCCTGATCGGCTTCGCCTTCGAGCGCCTCGTGTTCGGCTCGCTGGAGCGCGCTACCGTGCAGCGGTGGGGCATGGTGCGGACCGCCAGGGCTGAGGAACGAGGGATGCGCCACACATCGAGGTCCGCGACGTCTCGCTCACCTACGACACGCCGGCCGGCCGCGTGCACGGGCGTGGCGGGCGCCAGCTTCGACATCGAGCAGTCCGAGTTCGTGTGCCTGGTCGGCCCCAGCGGCTGCGGCAAGTCTACGCTGCTCAACATCATTGCCGGATTCCTCGCGCCCACAGGCGGAGAGATCCGCATCGGTGGCAAGGAAGTCACTGGTCGCGGTATGGACCGCGGCATTGTCTTCCAGGACTTCGCCCAGCTCTTCCCCTGGCGCACGGCCCTTCGCAACGTCGCCTTCGGCCTGGAGATGAAGGGCATCCGCAATCCCGAACGCGAGCAGATCGCGCTGGAGCAGCTCCGGCCTGGTCAAGCTGGAGAAGTTCGCCAACGTCTACCCGCACCACCTCTCTGGCGGAATGCAGCAGCGGGTCGCCATCGCCCGCGCGCTGGCCTACAATCCGTCCGTGCTGCTGATGGACGAGCCGTTCGCGGCGCTCGATGCGCTTACTCGCGACGACATGCAGCGGCTGCTGGCGGACGTGTGGCGCGAGACGCGCAAGACGGTGGTGTACGTGACCCACAACGTGGCCGAGGCCGTGTATCTCGCCGACCGCGTGGTGGTCATGACCCCGCATCCCGGCACAGTGAAGATGCCAGGTGCCGATTAAGCTCGCCCGGCCGCGCGACCCGCTTGGGATTGAGTTCCTCGATCATCAAAAGGAGCTGCTGCGCCATCTTGGTGACCAGGCTGTGGAGGCCTGACAGAACGTCACGAGCCAAAAGCCATTGTAGGAGGAGACAATGACGACACGGCAAGACATCACCCGACGGCAATATCTGACCGCAAGCGGTGCTGCGGCCCGCTGAGCCTGGGCTTCCCGGGGCCTGCCACCGCGCAAGCCGCCGTCATCCGCCAAGGCTACCAGACCAACGTGTGGGGCATGCCCACCTACTACCTGCTGCGCTCCGGCGCGCTGGAGAAGCGCGGGCTGAAATTCGAAGAGTTCGCCGTACCGTCGGGCAACCTCACTATGCAGCAGATGGTGGCGCGGCAGGTCGATCTCGGCACCTACGCCGGCCCCTCCTTCATCCTCGGTCACGACAAGGGTGGCATGATCGGCATCGCCGTGATCGAGCACGTCGGCCGCACTACCCGCATCATGGCGCGCAAGGACCTCGCCATCGGCAAGGTGGAGCAGCTCAAGGGCCTCAAGATCGCCAACCAAACCGGCTCGTCGATCGGCAACATCTTTGTCGATCAGATCGCGCCCGCAGCTGGCCTCAACAAGGGCGACTACCAGGAAGTGCGCATGGACGTGAACAACATGGTGGCCGCGCATGTCCGCCAAGACCGTCGACGCCATGGTCAACGTCGAGCCTTACAACTCAATTGCCGAGGCCGATGGGCTCGCCACCACCATCATGGACTACTCGAGCGTGGACACGATGCCGGTGTTCATGGCTGCTACTCCGGAGTTTGTTGCCAAGAGCGACGACGCCATCGTCGCCTATCTCAAGGCGTGGCCTCGACGTGGCGCGCGACTTCAAGGAGCGCCCAAACAGCGTGGCCGACACCATCTACGGCTTCTACGCCTCCAAGGGCTACTCCATGTCGCAGAGACGTCCTCCGCAAGGCGCTTGCCACCATCGACGTGGACCCCGGCTTCCCGTGCTGACCTGCGGCCCTACATGCAGCAACACGCCGACGCACTGCTCAAGGAGAAGAAGATCGGTGCCATTCCAGACTGGGCCAAGGCGCTCAGGCCCGAGTTCATGGACAAGGCGCGCTCGGCAACGTAGGCAAGAGCTGGGTCAGGAGCAGACACGATCTCCTGAGAGGGAAAGCGCATGACCGGCCCCCTGAATACCTACGAGCCGACGATCCGGAACTTCAAACTGCTGGCTCACCACGAACTCAACGGCTTCGGCGGCATGGGCGAAGGCATGTCGATCCAGATCGCCAAGGACGGCCGGCGCATCCTGTGGCTGGCGCACGAGAGCGCGCCCAAGAACTTCACCGCCGTCGACGTGTCCGACCCGCGCACGCCCAAGATCGTCGTGCAGACCGACCTGCCCGCAGCCGCACATGCGCTCCAACTCGCTGGAGATGGTCGGCGACATCATGGCGGTGGCCTATCAGATGCAGAAGCACGGCCAGAAGCCCGCGGGCTTCGAGCTGTTCGACATCTCGGTGCCGGAAAAGCCCGAAATCCATCGCCTTCGTCGATGCCTCCGGGCCCGGCTCGCGCGGCGTGCACCAATTGTGGTTCTGCGACGGCGAGACCGTGCACATGGCGGCCGGCGCGCCCGACTTCATGGCCACCAACCCGCTCGACGACCAGTTCTACCGCGCCTTCGACGTGCGCAATCCCTCCAAGCCCGTGGAGGTTAGCCGCTGGTGGATGCCGGGCACGCGCGTGGGCGACGCGGAACCGCTCGCCACAGCGCCACAAGCCGCCGCGCTACGACATGGGCTTCCGCGCCCACAACACCAACGTCTATCCGCAGCGCCCCGACCGCGTGTATCTCGGCTACATCGACGGCGGCATGTTCATCCTCGACATCTCCGACAGGGCGAACCCGAAGCCGCTATGCCGCTGGGACAACTCCCCGCCGTTCTGCGGCTTCACCCACACCGTGCTGCCGCTGTTCGAGCGCGAGCTGCTGATCGTCACCGACGAGATCCGTGGTCGACGACGCCAAGGACTGGCCGAAGCTGATCTGGGTCCTCGACGGCCGCGAGGAGACCAACCCTGTGCCGATCGCCACCTGCCCGGTGGACAACGTAGACGGACTATGCCAAGCGCGGCGGCCGCTTCGGCGCCCACAACATCCACGAGAACGTGCCGCTGCCGACCTCGTGGCATTCCGACCGCGATCATCCTCGGCACCTTCTTCAACGGCGGCCTGCGCGCCTACGACATCGCCGATCCCTACCAGCCGCGAGAGGTCGGCGTCTTCGTCGCCGCCGGCGCCGCAGGGCGCCCCGACACGGCGCCATCCAGCTCAACGACGTGTTCGTCGACGAGCGCCAAATCGTGTACTGCGTCGATCGACACATCGGCGGCCTCTACATATTGGAAATTGGGTTCTAGCAAATCACGCCTCGGTCATGCCCCTAGTCCAAGCCCGAGGATCGTGCGTCCCCCAGATGATGTCTGCTCTGTGGTCGATTGCTGCAGTGGCTCCTGGCAGCTCATGGCACACGACGTCGTTTCCCTTCCTGGCCACATCTGCTTGACCTCGGTACCGGACTAACGCCCTGCGACGTCAATGACCCCAACGGGCTTGATTGGATGGGCAAATCCTGAAGGGAAGTTGCGCCGCATCATGAACGCTCTGGCATCCTGCGCCTAACGCCACTCGACGCTTACGCCGCACACTCGACAGTCTTTGATGGACCTCCGGTCGTTAGAGCCGATCTCGAGAGCGGCGGGAAACGGAAGCTTTTGCGGACTGCGGCCCGGACCATTGCGTCATCATCATCGCTGATGACGGCAACAAGAACGATTGATGGCGGCGCTGCGAGGGTGGCTTCAAGCTACAGCCGGTAGTACGATGAGCTGTTGCAAGAAAGGAAGTGCCGAAAGGGGCGGGCATCAAAGGAGGCGTCGCATGGTCACGCTTACTGTCAATGGCCGCAGCGTCAGCGTCGATGTCGATCCCAGACACGCCGCTCATTTACGTGCTGCGCAACGACCTGGCGCTCAACGGCCCCAAGCTCGGATGCGGCAGCGGCATGTGCGGCGCCTGCACGGTGCACGTCGACGGCCGCGCCGTGCGCTCCTGCCAGACGCCGGTCAAGGCGCTCGTGGCGCAGGACGCCAGGATCGTCACGCTCGAAGGCCTGGGCACGCCCGGACGAGCCGCATCCCGTTGCAGGCGGCTTTCATCGCCGAGCAGGCGTTGCAGTGCGGCTATTGCACCAACGGCATGATCATGGAGGCGGCGGCCCTGCTGGCCGAGACGCCCAACCCGACCGAGGCGCAGATCCGCCAGCACATGAACACCAACCTGTGCCGCTGCGGCTGCCAGCAGCGCGTCGTTCGCGCCGTCCAGCGCGCCGCCGGCGGGGAGTGTGACGCCATGACGATCAGCGCCGACATCAACTCTGAGCCGCCGCGCCTTCGGCATCGGCGCCGCCTCTGCCGTCGCCGGCCTCACCATCGGCTTCCGCTGGGCCGCGGCCCAAGGCACCGCCAGCCGGGCCGCCCGTGCCGCCCATGATCCGAGACCAATCCCCAGCTCGACGCCTGGGTGCGCATCGCGCCCGACGGCAGCGTCACGGTCATGACCGGCCGCGTCGAGCTGGGCCAGGGCATCCTCACCGCCATGCGCCAGGTCGCCGCCGACGAGCTCGATGTCGCGCCCGCGCGGCTCGACGCTGATCTCCGGCGATACGGCGCAGACGCCGGACGAGGGCGTCACCGCCGGCTCGCTGGCGGTCAAGCTCGGCAGCACGGCGCTGGGTCTCGCCTGCGCCGACGCGCGCGCCACGCTGGTCGGCGTCGCGGCCAAGGCCTGGGATGTGCGAGCCGCAGGCCATCAAGGTCGAGGACGGCGCAGATGCTGGGCCCCGCCGGCCAGCGCATGAGCTACGGCGAGGCCGCCGCCAAGGTCTCGCTGTCGCGCCCGGTCGATGTGACGGCCAAGCGCAAGAGCCCGGCCGAGCAGAAGATCATCGGCACCTCCTATCCACGCGTCGACATCCCGGCCAAGGTGTTCGGGCAGCAGGTGTTCATCCACGATCTGCGGCCCGCGGGCATGCTGTTCGGCGCCGTGGCGCGGCCGCCGGCCTATGCCGCGCGCCTCGTCGTCCGCCGACCTTGCCGCCATCCGGGCCATGCCGGGCGTGGTCGAGGTGGTGCGCGACGGCTCGTTCCTGGGCGTGGTGGCGCGGCGCGAGGAGCAGGCGCAGGCCGCCGCCAACGCGGCTCGCCAAGTCGGCCAAGTGGGACGCCGGCGCGCCGCTGTTCGGCGGCAAGAGCGTCTTCGACTACCTGCTGACGGCCGAGCTCCGAGACGAGCCGTTCTGCACACCGTGAAGGCCGATGCGTCGCCGGCTGCCGTCACGCACCAGGCCGAGTACCGCCGCCATTTCCAAGCCCACGCCTCGATCGGAGCAAGCTGTGCGCTGGCGCAGTGGCAGGACGGCCAGGCTGACGGTGTGGTCGCACACGCAGGGGCCGTTCCGCTGCGCGGCGATCTCGCCAAGGCCTTGAAGGTCGCGCCGGACACGATCCGCGTCATCCACGCGCAAGGCGCGGGCTGCTACGGCCACAACGGCGCCGACGACGTGGCGCTCGACGCCGCGCTGCTGGCGCGTGCGGTGCCGGGCAAGCCGGTGCGCGTGCATTGGGCGCACGAGGAGGAGATGGCCTGGGAGCCCTGGGGCTCGGCCATGGTCACGCGGCTCGACGCGGCGGCGTTGTCGGCCGACGGCGCGCTCACCCAGTGGACGCACGACGTGTGGTCCTTCCCGCATCTCGACGCGGCCGGGCAGCGGCGCGGGCTGCAACTCTGCGCTCGGCCTGGTATCTCGCCGATCCCGTGCTGCCGACGAAGGCGATGGACGGCCCGCTGCCGAACGGCGCCGCCGCGCGCAACGCGGTGCCGATCTACGCGGCGGCCAACCAGACGGTGACGTCGCACTACCTGGCCGGCATGCCGATCCGCACCTCGGCGCTTGCGCACGCTGGGCGGCTACTTCAATGCCGTCTCGGCCGAGATGTTCGTCGACGAGCTGGCCGCCATGAGCGGGCGCGATCCCGTCGCCTTCCGTCTCGCCAACGTGCAGGACCCGCGGCTCGATGCGCGGTCCTGAAGAGGGCGGTGGAGATGTCGGGCTGGACGCCCGGCGTGGTCGGCCAGGCGACCGCTGGCGCCGGAGATGATCGGCACCGGCGTCGGGCTCTCCCGCTACAAGAACAGCGATGCCTATGTGGCGGTGGTGGCCGAGGTCTCGGTCGACACCAAGAGCGGCGCGGTCCGCCCGCTCAAGCTGTGGAGCGCGACCGACGCCGGGCGCGCCGTCAATCCCGACGGCGTCCTCAACCAGATCGACGGCGGCATGGCGCAGGCGACGAGCTGGACCCTGCAGGAGGCCGGCCGCTGGGACAGCGGCATCATGACAGCGGTCGACTACGGCAGCCTATCCGATCCAGGACTTCGTCACGACGCCGGCCATGACATTCGGTGGTGATCGACCGGCCCGATCAGCCCTCGCTCGGAGCCGGCGAGGGCAGTCAGGCGCCGACGGGAGCGGCGATCGCCAACGCCGATCTTTGCAGCAACCGGCCGGCGCATTGCGGAGATCCCTTTACGCCGGAGCGCGTGCTTGCCGCCCTGCGAACCTGAGCACCGTGTCAGCGCGGTGATCGGAGGGACGGAGGTCCGCGCGATCGTCGCCATGCCAGACTGCTGCCGGAACACTGCAGTGATGCAAAGCGACGTGATGTGCCAATTCTTTGGATGAGCGCCTGCCTCATTGGCCCACGACGGTGACGAGACGAACAAGAGAACGATGGCCACAGCAGTGATCAATCGATACCCGATGGAGGCCGGCGAAATGGAAGGTAACGGTCCAACGCAAGCGCGACGGCAGCAACTTCATGTGCAGCCTCGCTGACCGAGTTGTGACGAGGTGAACCGATACGCAGTCCATGACTTTTGCGCATGGCCTTGATGCTCCATGTCTGCTCCCTCGAACGCCGAAGTGAAGGAGGTTCGCATTGGAGTGCCAGTACGGCTTGGTCTATTTGCCTGTTGCGGCTGCTGCAGCCCAAGGCTTTTTCGCGGAGGAGGCGAACAAGGCCGGCAGCCGAGCTAAGAAGTCACGATCAATCGCTTCAGTGGCTCGACTGCGATCTCCGATGCTTTTCTGTCCAGCAACATCCCGATGTCGGCGCCTGGGGCGTCCCGGCTTTGCTGCTCCTGTGGGACGTGACTAAGGACCGCTATGACGTGCATGGCCTCACAGCTCTTGCGGCCCATCCCTTTATTCTCGAGACCAACAAGCCGGAGATCAAATCTCTGGCAGATTTAGGAGAGTCGACCGTATTGCGGTACCGTCATCGACTTCGCCTCAGGCGATCTTGATGCGCATGGCCGCCGAGAAAATCTACGGTCCAGGGGCAGCACGAGAGATCGACAGCCTCCTCGTTGCCATTCCGCATCCAGAGGCGACCACGGCGCTCCTCGCCGGCGGGACGGGCATCACCGGCTATGTTGCGACACCGCCCTTCATCGCGCCGCTGCAAAGAAGCGACAAGATACATGCCGTCATCGCTCGAGAAGGAGATTCTGGATGGCGAGGAGGTCACCGGGGCCGCACTCGGGACCAGTCAAAAGTTCGTCAAAGAATCCGACGGTTGCGAAGGCGATTGTGATCGCTCTCGACGATGCCATTCGATTCATCAAGGCAAAGCCCGATGTGGCCGCCGATATATACATCAAGTCTGAGGCCTCTAAGCTCAACAAGCAGGATGTGCTTGATATTGCTGAGCGATGGCACCATGCTTTACGACACGACGCCAAGCGGCATCATGAAATTTGCGAGCTTCATGGCGCGCACGGGACAGTTGAAGTCGGAACCGAAATCCTGGGAGGACGTATTCTTCCCCTTACTCAAAGGATCGGAAATGATGTGGTACGCGCCGTAAGGTACTCAGAGGTGCGCCTATGTTCCTTTCTCCTCATTCCAAGCGGATGGTCGCCCAATCAAGGTGGCGGCGAACCGCATATTGAAGCAATACGGTCTGGCTTCTCGCTCGCTGGTTGTCATCGAGTAGGACCAGCTTATCGAAAAGCACCTGACGACAAACACTGACGTTCTGCGGAGGAGTGTCGACCGTGCGGGTAGAGCACCTGTAGACAGCGCCGTGGTCAAGGCGCCGATTGCCTTGGAAACGACAGAGATATCAATTGGTTATGGCGGAGGGAGTGTCGGCCAAGGCACATTGAAACGCAAAAGCAAATACATCCTGTCATCCGGCCAACCCACCATCGAGACCCACCATTTTTCCGATCGGACGGCGAAGGACGTCGCCGGATGCGGTAGAGACACGGGGTCGAGACAAGCCTCTGTCACCGAGGTGGTTCAGAGCCTGCTACTCGATCCTCGATCCAACGACCACCGCCTTGGTGGTTGCCATCCCGCGGAACCGGCCGAACCGCCGCGTGTTATTGATCGCCATCTTGACGTTCTGTTGGAGACGCACCGCATCAGGGAACGTTGCGAATTGCTCAGTCCGGCAATTGGAGCCATTCCGCGCGGCAGCGTGTTCCGCTGAACGCTTTTTTCGCTTTTGGTGTCGTACACGATCATCAATCCATCTGTCGCCGGTCCGGTTGAGGGCGCAGACGTCCCTCAGGATGGTCGGCGCCTAGTTGGAGATCCTGAACACTTTTGGGCTTTGGCGGACGCGTACACTCCTGCGAACGGGCGTCACCATCTTTCGGTTCGCCAGCTCAGCTTCCCATTCCGCCGGCCGGCCTACTCGCAATCCAGTTCCTTACCTCTGAAGCGAACCAAGCAATTCGCCGCTTACCCAGCCGGCGCTGCATCGGAAACGCGCCGCCCGCGATATAGGCGTACAATGTGGAGCGGATAGCCCGGTCTTGGCCATCACGACTTTCAAGCTCCACAGCTCCTCGTCGACCGGCGTCGGCTCGCATGCGCCAAAGATGATTGACTCGTCCGGATGGTTCATTGCGGCGGTCCGATGTCGTACGGCGACTTCCGCTGAGCAGGATGCCGGCGGGATTATTGGGTCACAATCAGGATTCGCGGTGAATCGCGTGAGTTCGCGTGTAGTCTATGCCTTTGAGTAGCGAGGAACCGAACATCCGAAAGGAAACAACGGGAGCCGAGGATTTCGACTTAGGGAGCTCTGATCAACCTGCGTGAGCATGGCACACTGGTGGCAATGATCTGCGGGGGAAACGATGGAAGGGCAGCTGAGCTTCGCGTCGCTCGACTTTGCGGCGAAGAAGAAGCGCACGAAGCGCGATGTGTTCCTTGCCGAGATGGCAACGGTGGTGCCGTGGGCGGCGCTCGAAGGCGTGATCGAGCCGCACTATCCGAAGACGGGCGCACAAGGCGGTCGTCGGCCGTTCCCGTTGGCTGTCATGTTGCGCATCTACTGCCTGCAGCAGTGGTACATGTGGACGACGCCCACGTTGCAAGAGAAATCTGACGTTCAGCTAGCGGTCGGGTGCAAGTCATGTGTCCGGCCTGTTCGTGCGGTGCATGTCACCGCTGGCCCTGATGTGAGTTCGCTGATCGAGATCCCAATCAATCTGGCGGGCTGCTTGCCCATGTACCACTGCGGGATTTCCCGATCGACAGATCGACCACTTCGCATCACGCCATCATCACCCTCGCAATTGGAACGCGCCTGCCGACGCGAATTCTACTCTTTATCGCCAAGCCTCTTAAACGGGTACCGCAAGCGCCGGCGCGCGATAGGTTTCGCCCCTAGCCAACACCGCCCAGGCGATGCGTGCCATCTTGTTGGCCAGCGCCAACCGCTACCACCTTGGCTGGCCTGCGCGCCAGTAGCTGAATGAGCCAGGATGCTTGTCGGGGCGAGCGCGTACGCGCCTTATGACTGCAGTTGCGCCGACGACAAGCAGCCGACGCAGGTAGCGATTGCCCTGCTTGGAGATCGCGCCCAACCGCTCCTTGCCACCACTCGAGTTCTGTCTTGGCACCAATCCGATCCACGCCGCGAAATCGCGTCCCGATCTGAAGACTGTGGGATCAGGCACCATGGCAGCAATCGCCGTCGCACCGATCACACCAATGCCTGGTATCGTCTGTAGACGCCGACTCGTGTCGTTCGATCGATGCTCAGCAAGGATGAGTCGTTCGATGTCGCTGATCTGCAGGCCAAGCGCATCCACTGGCCGAGCAGGCCGTGCAAAGCCTTGCGCGCCATGCCTGAATGGAAACCTCGCTCCTCATGATGGCGATCAAGGTCGTAAGCCCGTCGCGCCCTTGCGCGGCGATCAGGCCGAACTCGGCCAGATGCGCTCGCATTGCATTGATCAGCTGCGTGCGCTGACGCACCAGCAAATCGCGCGTTCGATGCAGCATCAATATGGCTTGCTGCTCGGTAGTCTTGACGGGAACAAACCGCATGCTCGGCCGGCTCACCGCTTCGCAGATAGCGGCCGCATCGGCGGCATCGTTCTTGTTGCGCTTGACGTAGGCCTTCACGTAGCTCAGCCGGCATCAGACGAACATCGTGTCCAAGCGCCTTGAGCTCGCGTGCCCAGTGATGGGATGTGGCACAGGCCTCCATTCCGACGAGGCAAGGTGGCAACTTCGCGAACAGCGGTAGAACCTGCGAGCGCCGCAGTTTCTTGGCGATGACTACCTTGCCGCCAGCGTCGACACCGTGCACCTGGAACACATTCTTGGCGAGATCGATCCCGATCGTGCTGACTTGCATATGGACGGCCCTCATGTGATCTGTCGGATGACGATCATCCCACGGCACTCGACGCCGAAGTGGGCGTCGTCCACCCCATCAACCTGTCCGATCCCGGCGCGGAGGAAGCGCTCTACGACATCCACTCCATGCGCGCTTTCTGCGGCCTCGAGCTCGGTCGCGATGCAATTCCCGACGAGACGACGATCCTCAACTTCCGTCACCTGCTCGAACGTCACGATTTGACGAAAGCCGTGTTCGCGGCCGTCGCTGAGCACCTGGAGGCGCGCGGGCGCCCTTCTGCGCGGCGGCACGATCGTAGACGCGACACTGATTGCGGCCTCGCCATCGACGAAGAACCGAGCGGGCAAGCGCGATCCCGAGATGCGTTCCTCCAAGAAGGGCAACCAGTGGTACTTCGGCATGAAGACGCACGTTGGCGTCGATGCGAAGAGCGGTCTCGTGCACACCGCAGGCGTGACGACAGGGAAGCGTCCACGACGCCAAGGTAATGCCCCGCCTGATCCGCGAGGACGACCGTGCGGTGTATGGCGACAAGGGCTATGCCAGCGACGAGAGGAAGCGCGCGGCCGAGAAGGCCGGCGTCAAGTGGGCAGTGAAGGAGAAGGCGCAGCCGGGACGCAAGTTGACGGCCCAGCAGCGTGCCCGCAATCACAGGTTCGGCAAGGTGCGCGCGAAAGTCGAGCACTTGTTCCGCGTCATGAAATGCCAGTTCGGCTACCGCAAGGTGCGCTATCGCGGCATCGTCAAGAACGGTGCGCAGGTGTTCTCGCTGCTGGCGCTCGCTAACCTGTACCTCGCCCGCAGGACGCTTGCGTCCGCGTGACGCCATCAGGGGCCAAACGGCCCCGCGCCCCAGTCCAGGCGGCAAACTTGGCCGAGAAAAGCCCGCTCCAACGTCACCGAAGGTCGCAAGACCGCGTTGCTCAGAGGTTCCTTTAGGGCAGTTACGAGAGCTGAAACTGACTGGAACCGCCCTTTTTCAGCTTGGGGAATCCGAAAAAGGTTGAGGAAAATCAAAGGTGATTTCCACTATTCGCGGTCTGTTGACGAACTGGAGATTCATTAGAGGTGAGTGGAAATAATTAGCACGACTGAACAGGCCCCTGGACCTGTGGCGTCACACAGGAGTTTCGTGCCAGGAACAGAATCCCATGCACCGGAAACAGGAACACGTTTACAAAATGGGCCTCCCGCAACACAGGTGGGGGTAGCGAGGTGGTCAAATGACGGTAACCAGCTAGCGTCCTCAGGCTACAGAGCCATTTCCCGCAGCGAGCACCCTTCCTGAGCCCCTTGGGCTATATACTGAAAACGGTTTGGCCTCCGGCAAAGCCTCTGCTCAATCAGGAGCGAACCAAACCCTTTGTGTCTCGGGGACAACCTACTGGTGGCCCGCCTGCTTTCGCCGTGCCATCGTGACCTTGCGCCCCTCGGCCTTGCCGATCAGATCCCACGATACACTCACCCGCCCAGTCCCATTCGACAACGCCCCGTATTTGGCGGCATTGGTGGCGAGTTCGTGCAAGGCCAACGTCAGCGACAAGGACCTGTTCGCCGGCAACCAGACGTCCGGCACCCTGACGGTAATGCGCTTCCGCCCTTTGCACCTGAACGGACCGAGGGCGTGGTCGACGACGGCACCCAGCGGTGCCCCTGATCCCCAGTTTTTGCTCGTCAGCAGATCGTGCGCTCGGCCCAACGCATGAAGCCGGGCCACGAATGCCTCTTTGCTCTTCGGGCGGTGTATGCCGCAGCGTTCCGGCCCGCAATCGCCTGCACCGTCGTGCAATGGTGTTCCTGATGCGATGCTGGCTCTCCTGGAGCAGTAGTTCCCGGCTCCTCGGCACGCTTGCGCTCCGTGATGTCGCGTCCAATCTCCGAGGCGCCAATGATGGTGCCACCGGCATCCAAGATCGGCGACACGGCTCAAGGATACCGCGACCGAACTGCCGTCCTTGCGCAGCCGCTGGGTGTCTGTACTCCTGGACGCTCTCGCCGCGTCCAATGCGTTCCAGAATTTCCCGGCACTTCAGGCTGTCTCTCGGCTGGGACCAGCATCGTGATTGGCTTGCCAATTACTTCGTCTGCGGTATATCCGAGCAGGTTTTCCGCACCGCGGTTCCAGGTCGCACATAGCTAAGCCGTCGAGTGTCGACGCTCAGGATGGCGTCGCGTTGGAGGTCTCGACGACAGGCCGGCCAGCCGTTGCGCACGGCTTGGCGGAGGGCCACGATCATGGCCCGGAACCCTTCCCTGCAGCCGCGCGGCAAGCCCTCCGAGAATACCTGGCCGTTCTGACGGAATATCTTCCTCGTCGTTGCCGCCAACCTGCTTGTTCATGCCCAGCCCTCGGCTATCCGGGTATAGCCCGCACATCGGAAAATCCTTCAAATCTAAGCTCTTCCCTTGCCGGGGAGTCAACGTGTCTGCTCATCGACGGCAAGGAGTTCATGCGCAAGAGTCGCAGATGATAACAGCGAAGCGATGCCGTGTTGTTCATTCCAATGACCTACGGCGATCGGAGGGCAAAGCTAACTGTGTCCATCGTCCAGATTCACACGACCCGACCCGTAGAAGACACCCTGATGGTCACACGACAACAAGTCGAGCCTGTCGTCGCGCACTGATTGCCAGACTCTCGCCGCCGCCGTGTCGCCAGCGCCCGAGGTGGCCATTGTGTGCCGCGCGACGGTAGAGCAAGGAGCAAGCTCGCGAGCGGCATTATCGGGAGCACCCCGAAGATCGGCGAGCGAAACTCACGGTGAACATCGTCGCATCTCCCACCATGGCGTCGGCAAACCTGATCAGCCCAGCTGCAGCGGCATTCATGTGGCTCGGCGGGTACTACTTGCAGCCGAGCGACCGAGCGATAGACTGGGCTCGGTTGCTGTTGATCGGTGCCGGTCATGCGTATTGCGTTCGTGGCCATTGTGTCGCTTTTGCTCGCCGGATGCGGTTGCTTCGAGCACGAACGTTCCGCATCCGTCGCGCCAAAATTGGTGGCACGCGCCAGCAGCACCTGAGCCGACAATTCAATCGCCGACTCAGAAGTGAAACCGTTACTCTCCCTGCGATTGCCCCTGACCAACGCGACAATCTCGAAAGCTGTGCGGCAATCGCAGTGCATGCCTCGAGAAGGTGGGCGCAAAACCCGCTTGTCCTGGCTATCAGTGCAGGTGAGACAGTGGCGCGTGCTCGAGCCGAACAGGGTGACGTTCGTCGCTTTCCGCCTCATGCAGCATCAGGCCATGCGGGGTTGGACAACGCCGCGTCGAGCTGCGCCTTGCGATGGAGCAACTGGGGACCGATGCCGCAGTGATGCTGGGTATGTTCAGATGTACTTGGGCGGCGAGTTCGTTGATCCGAACAATCTCTGAATGGCGTGGGAGAATGGGCATGAGAAATGTAACTGCGTGCGGCTTGCTGATGGCGATAGGTACAGCGGTCGCGACACTCGGGTCGGGCACGGCACAGGCCTGAGTGAGACGACGAGTCACGGTTATCGGGGCGATTTTGCAGAGCCTGGCGCCTTGCAGGCCCGCCGCGTGGTGGGCCATTACTTTTCCGGTGTGATCGTGGCGTGTGCAAGAGTGGCGCCATCGTCTTTCGATCTCGCGCCAACTTCACCGTCACCGCGCCTCGCGTTACTGAGGCTAGAGACAATTCACGCGCTGGTGCTCTAGCGACCGCGGCCCGGTTTGCGTTGAGCCTCGTCTTCGCGCTCCATAACGCGCTGGATGGGCGTCGGCGCGAAGCGGTTCTGCGCGCGGCATGAATATCTCACGCAACGAGCTTCGTCGGTGTGCCGGGCGGCGCTCCACGGTGATCCCGGAAGCCGGTCACAGGGGTCTATGCCGTGGGTCATGCGCCATGGTGTCATCACCTCCGGCAACAGCGACGCTTCCGAGGGCAGCCTCCCCGCTTCATCGGAAGTCGCAAAATGAGAGCGCGTACTTCGCGTCGCGCGGGCGGTCCCACGGCGCTACCGCAAGTACGTTTAGGCACCGCGATGCGTCCCCGAGCGTCCGCTGGACCTCCGGTAAGCGGTGCCGCGGCGGTGTCAGCGCGTGGCTGCCGCAGTGCGGCGGTACCTCGGGGACTTTGGAGGTAAGCGGGACGCGAGCGATGCGGGGCAGAGGGGACATAAACTGGCAATTGTATGGTGCTCTACCGTAGCATGCAGCCCACGGAAATCGAAAACAAGATGTTTGCACGCGGCTGGTTGGATGGCGCAAACCATCGCGGATTTAGTGGATCAGGAGGAGGGGAGAAGCGCGTGGTTGCGCGACGGCGTGGGCGACTTCTCGCATTTGCAGATGCGAGGGTAACCGGCGCTTGAGACGGCCCGTCAAGGGTGAAGCCGCTGCGTGTGCTCGAGGCGCTGCGCGCGCCCTTGACCGGCCGACGCGCCGGTTCTGGGACGCTACAAAGCAGATGGGGTAGGGTGGCTGCGCGGAGCGCGGCTGGGTGAGGCGATGTGGATGTAGCGAATGGCGAATCTTCTCCGGAACCCGTCGCGGAGTTCTTCCGGCTCAAGAATGCGGAGGATGATGAAGCATTGTCGCCCGCCGTGTCTGCGAGGATGCGACTGTCATTGACGCGGGGGGAGCGCAAGGAAATGCGCGGGCTAAAGCGAGATTACGCGATGGATAGAGAAATCCATCTCGGGCTGCACCTGCAGACCGACGCCTGGTGGCTTGCGAAGGAACGGGATGGGGAGTGGATTACTGACACGGCGATGACCTGAAACCAAAGCTTGCGCCCGCAGCGCTTCGAATACTTCATCGCGCCGGAGTCGGGGACAAGATTGAAAGCTGCGCGCAGAGTTTCGCGGGTCAGTAGTGCGGGACAGAGTGGTCTGCATCGGATTGAGGGAGGCCGCGATGCTGCGGGAAGTTTCGGAAAGAGCCGAAGCCGAAAAGAGCATCTGCACTCACGCTCATGCGCGACATACAGGGCTCGGCGCAGAGAAGCTCGCGATGTTCGAAAAGATGAAAGCGGCGGGAGGATTTGCTAACGAGCGTCCCGAAGGCCGACCTGGCGAAGGCGGAGAAAAATGCCCGTGTGAGTTCGGCGGCGATGGCAGGGCGGGGAGGAGTTGAGACTGGGTGCTATAGTTTTTCATATGCAGCAGGGGGACGATGGCAGTCTGCGAGAGATTGCAACAGAAAATTTGAACGCGTGGAAAGAAGCCGGCGTCGTCAAGACGCTCAAGTATTATTCGGCCGAGGACGCGGAAGAGTGTGCTCCGTGCAGGCGGCATCATGGGTTGATCGTGAGAATCGATGAGGAGCGATCGGCAAAAACCTGCCGCCGCTTGATGGCATGTGTGAACGAGCGATGCCGGTGCTATTGCAGGCCGTGGGATGTGTCGTTGCAGTGATGCTGAAATCTAGCATGTGCCGCGGAAGGTCATGCGCGGCACCGGCGCACGCGTTCGGGAGAAACTCGGCGATGACGTCAGCTTTCGGAGTGGAGCGGACGTTCTGAGAGGGGCGACCGGGGGGAAGTGTGCCGCGTGTGGACGGCTCCGTGTTGGCAAGGACTTTCTTCACGTCGCAGGTCTGGTCGGAGCAGCCATGTGTTCGGCCTATTGATGCGGTTCACATGACCGCTGGCCATAATGCCCTCCGCGGATCAGGTCCCGGTCAAAAACCCGCATTCGACAATGCTGTGGCACAAGTGGGTTGTCCTGATCTCCGGATCGACCGGATCTGCATTACGTGCTGTTGGTCCTTCCAACCTTCACATCACGCCGGCTGACCGGCGCGATTCTCGTTCACGCCGCCAGTGCGACAGGTTCTCTGTAGCGCTCGCCCTTCGCCATCATGGCCCAGGCCATGCGCGCGATTTTATTGGCCAGCGCGATCGCGGCCACCTTGGTCGGCCGGCGGGCCAATAGCCTGGTGAGCCAAGGCCGATGCTTGGCACCATGGATCTTCGCATACCGGATTACGGCGAGCGCGCCGGCGGTGAACAGGCTGCGCAGGTATCGATCGCCGCGCTTGGTGATGCTGCCGAGCTCTCCTTGCCGCCGCTCGAATTCTGCTTCGGAACCAGGCCGACCCAGGCAGAAAAGTCTCGTCCCGATCGAAAAGCTCTCGGATTGGCAATGCTCGCGACCAGCGCCGTAGCCAGCGCAGGTCCCACGCCGGGGATCTCATCAAGCCGTTTGCTCGTCTCATTGGATCGATGCCAGGCCAGGATGCGCCGATCGAACTGCAGAACTTGTGTCTTGAGCATCCGCAGCTGCGCGCCAAGGGCGGCAAGACACTCACGTGCGATCTCTGGCACCCGCTTGTCATTCGGATCGGCGACGACGTCGAGGAGCTCCTCGACACCGTTGCGGCCAACAGGCGCGACGATCCCGAACTCGGCGAGATGGGCGCGGATCGCATTGATCACCGCGGTTTGCTGCCGAATGAAGAGATGACGTGTGCGATGGAGCATGAGGCAGCTCTGTTGCGCGGGCGTCTTGGTTTCCACGAAGCGCATGCTCGGACGCAGGACGGCCTCGCAGATGGCCTCGGCATCGGCGGCATCGTTCTTCTGGCGCTTGAGATAGGGCTTCACGTAGGCCGGCGGCATCAGTCGAACAGTGTGGCCGAGTGCCTGCAGCTCGCGCGACCAATGGTGGGACGTGGCGCAAGCCTCGACCCCAACCAGGCACGATGGCAGCTTCTTGAAGAATGGCAGAACATATCGGCGCTTCAACTGCCGGCGAACGACCACTTTGCCGTGCGCATCCACCCCGTGAACCTGAAAAACCGACTTGGCGATGTCGAGACCGATCGTTGTGACCGAGTGCATGCTTGGCTCCTCCGAATCGTGGTCACCTCAAAAGCAACCACTCCCGTGGCACTCACGTGCCGGTGGAGGAGCCGTCCACAGCATCAACAACGGACATCCGGTGACGCTTGACCCGTGGGCGTTGCCCGACAAAACCGGCCCTGATCGGACCGGTTCAAATATACTGCCTTATCGAACTCCCGGCGGCGTCACGACATGATGGTTGTCGTCAGCATTTGCAACCGTTGCTGCAATCAGCAGATGGCACACCGAGTTTTTGCAGCAGGCTCCGCCTTGTGGCTGTACCACAAACCGGCTGCGATGGCCGCAATGACGATTACGCCGATAATCAACTTTGCTGATGGGTCCTCCCAACGAGCAAACTTGTGTGTCCCTGCTAAGCCAATGAGTTCCTAGCAGAAACTGCTGGTCACGTCTTGTCGCCCGTTGCGCCAGGTGCATGACCGGGCCTCTCCCGTTGGGCCAGCGGGATCTAGGTCTTACCCCAATTCCAGGCCGAGGAGTGTTGGTGCAAAGTGGAATGCGGGTCATCGCACGCAAAGTCGCCGATCGGATGTGGTAGGCGGCATGTGACCGAGCATCCACGACCACCTTCGATGAGCGGAAAGGGCGTACGAGAACAAATTCTCGCTGGACCAGGAATTGAAGCCCTGGGCGGCCGAAGCGCGCCGCAACAAAGCTGGTCGCCGAATGGGGCGGCAGCCAAGTTGATTCGCCTGGCCCGGCCTACGTCAGCGACTACGTCAAACAAGTGGTCAGCGGCTGACCTCAGCGGATCCGGGTCAGGGCGCCTCACCTCAAGGCCATAGCTAGACCTTCGAAGACAAAGCATGTTGGTGTTTCGACGGTGAATTGCGCGCGCCATGACCCAGTTCCTTCTTACCGCAGTCCGACAGATTGAGGACGCGCCCTTTGAGGTCATGGCCGAGGGCGAGATAGGCCACGTTCAGGGTGCGGTGGGGGTCTGGCGAAGGCAGGACCGGAACAGCCGCTCAGCGGCGCCAAAGCGATCAACACCGCACGCCGGAGCAATACGTAACTGAACGAAGTACAC
>ERZ1370068.666-contig-1061_pt1 | contig 19528 bp, 24 predicted proteins | sample MGYA00561227_ERZ1370068 | MGnify/ENA primary metagenome ERZ1370068 (study PRJEB38410, sample SAMEA6850437) | metagenome | study: Metagenomic assessment of the ecological functions of the soil: analysis of the soil microbiota associated with the...
GCAGGGTGCCGCACCGTTGCCGTTGACCTTCGGTGAGCTTCGATCGTACACGCAGCACGCGCTTTTCGCCAGATGGCAGCCGGATTGGATTACCATCAGCAGACGAAGAGGGCAATACCTCGCTCTGGGTCCAGGATATCGTTGGCGGCGCGCGAACCGCATCAACGCCACGCAACGGCATTACCTAAAGGAGGTTGGCCGCCTCCAGCTGAGTGTGCGCGACGAGCACGGCAAGAGGTGCCGGCGCGCGTGAGTGTTATTGCGGCCGACTGGCCAGTGCCTATGCGCCCGACAATGCCTGGATGCATGCCGACGACGGGCTGATCGCAGCCTTCAGGTGTTCAGAAAACCACTACTTCCACTGCCCGGGTGAATGCACCCTGATCCTACCGACCGGCGACGCGCGGTTGCAGGTCTCTGCGTGGCTTGGACTACAGCATTACGGAGCGACACGTCGCCATCACGACAGAGGCAATACGACGACGATCTCGCTCGAGCCACTGCGCCGCCGGCTCAATATGGCCACTTCGCCAGCGCACGACCTGCATGTGCACATGAATTATGGTGGGCACTATCACAACACTCCTCAGAATTTGATCGAACAGGCACGTGCCGAACACCTGGATGCCGTCTACAACCTGATCGTCAACAAGGAGAAGAGCATTCCGGACGTCGCGCAGTTCAGTGCCCGGCCGTTGCGTAAAGACAACTGCTGCTGATGCAAGGACAGGAATTTCACAGCAGCTATTGGGGACATCTGGGCCTGCTGGATCTGGACGATCATTTCCTGACCCCGATTTTTCGTCCTATCGGGGAACGGCCTTGGCCAGCCCCTATCCGCACAATGGCGTGATCGCCTGGCCTGGCATTCCACGCGCAGCATGGTTTGGTCGGATGTGCGCATCCCTTCGATGGGCCGGTCAACCCCGACGAGGATCTCGAGCTCAGTAATGGCTTTCCGGCCGATGGCTGCCTTAGGCAACGCCGATTATTACGAACTCGTGTGGGTTTCTCCGATCACCGCTCCACCGCCGACATCTGGTATCGCCTGCTCAATCTTGGTTTTCGCATCCCAGCCGGCGCAGTACTCGATGCGTATGACGAACTACGCTTCGTTGCGCGGCCCGGTGAGGCATGAATCGGGTATTCATCGCCATTGTGGGCGAGACAACGCCGGAAAAGCTGCACTCGGGTCTGAAGCACGGTCGGACCTTCGTCAGTAATGGCCCCTTACTGGGTTTGGACATCGATGGCAGCATCCGGGGGATGACATCACACTGGCCGAGCCGACGACACTGCCGCATGCACGCATCTCTGCGTTCCATCGTGCCAATCGATCACTTCGAGTTGATCTTCAACGGTCGCGTCATCGCCAGTCATCGCCTTGAGGGCGCGCACACAAGCCGATGTCAGTGGTAACATTGGGATTCCTGCCAGCGGTTGGCTGGTGCTGCGCGCCTGGAACGATCACGCCGACCCGAAGGTGCACGAACATCTATCCTTATGCCAGCACCAGCCCGATCTACGTAACGGTTGATCGGCAGGCGCCCCGGTCGCCGGAGGACGCCGCCTATTTTGTCAGCTGGCTCGATCGCGTGATCGCCGGCGCAACGGCGCGGAGCGACTACAACAGCCCGCAGGAAAAGCAGAACACGCTGAAATACCTGAACGCGGCACGCACGGTGTTTCTAACACGAACGCAGAAACAGCGCGCCCGGAAGGCGCTCCGGTAGTGCGGAGGCAGGTGCGGCGACCCAACGCCGGTGAGGCGAGCAAAAGATCTTTCCGGAATTAACAAGAGACGGCTTTCCAGGGAGTCGGGGTCTGAGAGGAATGCAGTCGCGACTCTGATCAAGCTCGAAGGAATTCAGAGTCGTCGACGATTCCGTTGATCCCGCCATGAGGAAAACGGATCATCTTTTTCGCACCCTTTTCGACAAGGAACCTTTGCGACGACCCCAAGATTCATCTCACGCATCGGCCAAAAGCGCGTGAGAACTCTCGGCATAGACTGTAACAGTGTTGGAGCGCACCGCACCGTCGTGTCCCAAATTCACGGCCACTGATGAGGTGCCTTTTTCACGAACAAGAGATTTAATCCGTGTCTGAACTTTCCCTTTGCAACAGTACCGTCCCCAAGGTCGCATGGGCGTTGGGCGGGCAGCGGATGCGACGCCAGATTGTATGAAACGGAGCAATCCCCCAAAGAAAGCACATGGTGATTCGAAAACGTGGGAGGCGATAAGCGTACGCGATGCCGGTGGCAAGCGACTACCGGGCGATGTCCGGCAAAAGTAAAGTAGGAAGCAGGAGACCTGATGGAAAAACCGACCCGGCACCAAGATCGATCTCTTCCCCGAGCACAGCCGCCACTGCTCGGCGGAAACGCGCGGTCTGGGACGTGGTGGGCCGCGTCTCCTCGTTCCAAGGAGCTGGAGACGGTTTTCGTGCAGCGACGCGCGCCCGGCTTGGAACGCCGTTTCGGTAGGAATTTCGCCAAGGCAGCGAATCGTATCCGGCACCGATCCTGACCCGTGACACTCCGGGATATCGCATCTCTTCAAACACACCGACAGCTCTCTGGAAGGGTATCACGGTCCAGCCCTACTTGCCGCCCGACAACTCGACAACCCATATTGGCACCATCTTTCACGAGGTCCTCGCGAATGGCAGAAAGCCGAAGAAGACGCAAATGCCATTCTCGCCCAATAGCGCTACGCCCTTCGCAGTTGAAACGATACCTGGCATTCGGCCGACCCGGTTGGCCCGGAAGTAAAGACGCGGGACAGCATCCTGCTCACTTACTTCGTCGACGCCGGGACATGGAGATTTCTGCGCTAAATCGCCGCGAATCCTTAAATCTTGGGCTTCAATGAGATGCGCAATTTGAAACGGACGCTACTAACTAACCGCGTAAGGCCGAAGGCCTTTTACGCGGGCTACCTTGACGGATAGTTGACGAAAACTGACTGATCAGCTCTTTGACAGCCCGGCAGTAAAGCGAATCAAGGCTGCGGACAAGAGACTCACTGGTTTGCGATGGGTTTCCGGGCCGAAGAGAACCGGGCGAGGTCGCTGACGAACTGCGCGCGGGCGAGTGGCGGCAGGCGGATCGGCCGCGCACCGCGATGCATGATTGCTGCCTCCTCCCGTCAACCTGACGCCCACCTACGTTTTCATGATTAAAACACTTCCACGCAGTTGACGCTCGCCCCGACAGTGGCATCTCCCAGCTCCTTCTCGTCAGGACGGGTAAGCGAATGGATAGCGGCAAAATGAAATAATCGCTCTTGACTTGTCGAAGGCGCGGAACGCGCACAGCGCCGATGCCTTTCCGGTTTGCGTAACGGTCGTAAACAGTCTGCTCTGCCCGTTAAAGACCTCTTGATGCCGCCCATCAGGATAGGGTTTGAACCCGAGGTAATAGTCCGGAACGTTTAAGAGCACTTGTTACTGTTCGTTTGCGGCAGCTCTGTCCCTTCATTGATCGCTTCCTGCTCCGCCGGCCACTACAAAGGAAATTGAGTGCGTTGTTTTCCGAGTGGTCGAAAACTCGTCAGCCGATTATTGCGACGCAAAGTTAGCCGTGTATGTGGTATTTACAGACGGGTGTGCTAATCTCGTGACTTCTGGCACCTCCATCCGACCAGGATTGAAAAACGTAACTCAATCCATTCAGAGTTTGTGGGCTGGTGCTGCAAATTGCTCTTATAATTCCTACAACCCCAGTCACCGTAAATGGTGTTATACGACCTGAATTGGCCATCCAAAGTGATTTGCAGGCCTGCTGGTTGGGTAGCAAAAGTCATATTCGCTTTGCGTGGTAAGATGTCGCGAGTGAGCGGTGGGTTAAGCCGACCGAATCCTTCACCTTGAGAATTATACGATAATACACATTGGAAGATGTCTCGCCCGCGAGTTGGAATGGTAAAGGTACTCCGTTTTACTTCCTGTTGTTGCTGCAATAAATGGATGAATGTGGGTGTCGTGATGGAAGTCCACTTGCCAAGTAAATGCTGAGGCGCGGCAAATCTCCATCTTCATAATCAGAAGCAGAGCCGGAATAGTTAACCACCATACCGCCGAAAGTAAGTCGTGCCTAGAGCGGGCGTCGGTATTTGTCCAACCGGTGGTTTATCGGAAGTCACAGAGAGCGTGGCTACATTACTCAAAGCGCTGCCATAAGCATTGCTCACTCTGAACCCGAAATTGCGCCCCATTGTCTGACAAAGTCGTCGAAGCGATCCTGCATGATTCGAGGCAGTAGCGCCGACTGATATTTACGCCATTTCTCATCCATTGATAGCTGTAGGGAGAAGGGCCACTGGCAGCGACTGAAAACGTAGCTGGATAACCCACTGAAACCAGTTGCGATGTCGGTTGAGTGGTAATTACCGGCGAGAGGTTTGTCGTATAACGAACCTTCATAACGGAACTTGTGCCCCGAGCGAGGTAATAGAGGCTACCGTCGGCTCCCACTTGAATGTCCACTGGCTGTGATGCGCCGGTGATAAAACTAGTGGCCTGAGCTGTTGAGGGATCCAGCATTCGAATAAAGCCTGAGCGGTAATCCCCAAAAAATATTTACCGACATAGGACGACGGGAAATTGGATGTACTGGGCGAATAAAATGCTCCACCAGTGATCGCGCACGCCGTCACTATGGCCGTAATAATAAACCGGACTCTTATATGCTGGATTTGGTCGTTGGTCCTTCGGTCGCGGGCCAGCCATAATTTTGCACCGGCTTGCCCTAGATCGATTTCTTCCCAAGTCGATTGGCCGACATCATTGATGTACATAAAATTTGTGCGTCCCTCGGAATGCAAACGTAAATGGATTCCTAAGACCGCAATGCCCAAATCTCATGGCGGGCCGTGGTCGATTGTACAAATGGATTGTCAGAAGGAATTGTGCCGTCAGGAACTTATGCGAAGAATTTTTCCAAGAAGATTACTCAAATTCTGAGAGTTACTTCCCTGGCATTGTCTCCCACGGCAATATAAAGGTTGCCATCGGGTCCAAAGTGAAGGGCGCCGCCATTATGATTGGTGGCTGTGGAGAGGGGGTTCAACTCAAGGAGGATTACCCTACTGCCTGGCAAAACCACATCGCCGTTGGCAGTGAACCGAACCACACGATTGTGTGCGGGGTCCCGGGAACTGTATAATAGAGATAAATATAATGGTTCAAAGTAAAATGGGGATCGAAGGCAACACCCAAAAGCCCCTCTCTCTCCGACCGAGTCCACGGAGAGGGTCACAAAGGGAGTGGCTAGTAAAACTCCGTTTTTAATTACTCTCAATGCTCCTGTTTGTGAGCAAACAAATATCCGACCATCCGGTGCAATTGCCATTGCTGTGGGCGAAGCAATCCCACTGGCTACGGTAGTCTCAACAAAACCAGACGGCAGCGTTGCGGCCGAAGCAGAAAAAGATAAACCAAACAACAGGAAACACCATTGCGATGAATAATCGCGCCTGGTGCATTCCGGAGTCGCGGAGAAAAGAGGAAATGATCGCGCGTGCGTGTTTTCGGCGCGCGCGTCGAATTACACCCGGCAAACCAGGCCGCCCGCGCGCGTCAAATCTGGGAACGCGATTTGATCTGCGGACGACGCGGCTGGCTGAGTAAGCCTTTCATTTCTTTGACGCATCAAGATGAGCGAGTAATTCATCGGTTGGTTGCACCTTAACCCACCGGCATCGCATTGCAAAACGTTCCGTCGGACAAATGATGCGCCGCGCCCGTTCACGTGTCCGCTAATCACCTGATTTCCCGCCCAGCGATGATTTTGCCACAAACAAAACAATAACGCTTTTCGTTCAGAGAATACTACCGCCTGAATTGATCGAGCTGTCGCGTCTGCAGTTTTCTTCATCGGATATTTGATCGGAAAACGAGCGCCATGCCAAAGCTAGACCAGTTAACTCATCCTGCGCTGCTGGATTTTAAACGAGCGCCCAACTACGATCAAATAAATGAGAGCGCTGAAAGTTATAGCCTACGAGGAGCATTCCTGGCCCAAGTTCGGGCACACTTGCGGGCGCATTGTTGATGCTCACTGAATCGACGAAGCCCTCTCATTAATGCTAAGACCATTGGGGATGAAATACTGTGTCCGAGATCCCGCCGTCTCAGGATCGATATAGCGGTTTGACACAAAAATGCTGCAGGTGATGAACACCGGATGCGACGACAAAGATGCCGGCTAAACCTTTCATGGACGGTTGGGCGTTATCCATCTAATTTTGGCCAAAACATAGTTTAAAATAGACCAACAATTAGGCATCAAGGTGACTAGATTATACAACAGAAGTTGCCCTAATCAGTGGCTTACGATGATACACTTTTTCAATTCACGTGAGAACGGGCATCAGCGCGCTAACCGTAAGTGTAAGACACGCCGACAGGACTGCGCCAGCCACGCAGGAGCGCAGTCGCAAGGCGTTGATCATCAGTCTCATAACAGCAATCACATATATTGTCAGGGATTCGACGAACAGCGATGCCTTATGGCCGCCGTTGTGTGGCTTCCGTTCACGAGGCAACATTTTTCTAAACATGGGCGGAAGTATCCGAATTAAGCGTTCACCGCTTTCATTCCTGCTAGGGGCGCTGCATAGTTTCGAGGCTCACCAATACGAACCGAGGGCGGTTGCCGTAACCGGAAATCGTTCTCACTTCACGTCACCAAACGCAGTGACGCTGCCTAGCCAGGCTCTACAACCCGTTGCTGCTTGAAGCTTACTGGATCGTTGAACCTACGTCTGCGCTTCCGTCAAGAAATAACCGGTCACGCGAATCTTGTGCACCATGTGTCCTGTCGGCTGAAAGGTCTTATCCGGGCCGCTCAGGTCGGGCCGCCGCAATCCAAAAATGCACAACGCCCGCCAAAACTTGCTGGACGGATAGTTGACGAATAGACTGCGTTTTGGCGCGTTTTTCGTGCGCATCTGTGCGCGAACTGAAATTCCGCCGATTTATCTGCATGTCCCTCGCGCTACAAGAATTAGAGGAATTTTGATTGGCTACCCCGCTTGGATTCGAACCAAGAATAACGCCTCCAAAGGGCGCTGTGTTACCGTTACACCACGGGGTATCTCGATTTGGCGATTTTAGATTGGCGATTTTGGATTAAATCGCAATCGGCAAAATCCGAGGGCGCAATTCTCTCGGCCAAATGACGATTCGCAAATCGCGGAAACCAGCCTATATTTCTTGTTCGCCTTTATGAAGGAATTAAGCGTAGAAAACCTGCACGTGACCATCGCCGATCAAGGGAGATCGTTCGCGGACTGAGTCTCCGCGTTCCGCGAGGCGAAGTGCACGCGCTCATGGGCCCGAATGGCTCAGGGAAAAGCACGCTCGCCAAGGTCTTGGCTGGTCATCCCGACTACCAAGTCACCAGGTGGCAAGGTGATGATGGACGGAGAAAATCTTCTCGAGCTTGAGCCCCGATGAACGGGCGCGGCGCGGGCTTTTCATGGCTTTCCAGTATCCGAGCGAAGTCCCGGGCGTGACGATCGCGAATTTTCTGCGCGCGGCTGTGCAGTCGCGTCTGCCTGAAGGCGAAGAGCTCGAGGCAACCGATTATTACGCGAAGCTTTACGAAAAGATGGAGTTGCTCGGGATGGATCGCTCGTTCACTTCGCGCGCGGTCAACGAGGGTTTTTCCGGCGGCGAAAAGAAGCGGCCGAAATTCTGCAACTGGCCATGCTCGAGCCAAAATATGCCATTCTCGACGAAACCGACAGCGGCCTGGACATCGACGCGCTCAAGACCGTTGCGCACGGAGTGAATTCGTTGCGCGGTCCCGATCTTGGCGTATTGTTAATCACGCACTATCAGCGCCTCCTGAACTACATCGTTCCCGATTACGTCCACGTCATGGTGGCGGGGCGAATCGTTAGGAGCGGGCGGAAAGAGCTCGCTCTCGAGCTCGAAGAGAGAGGTTACGATTGGGCACGCGAAGAGGCGGCTGAACCAGCGCTTAGGTAAACAAGGATTACAATGAAAACCGAAACTTCAGCAGTCGACATTAATCGAAGCATCGGGGACTTCGCTTACCCGGAAGTGCACGTGCGCGATGCGGGCGCCGGACTGAGCGAGCAAACGATCCATTATATCTCGGATGTTAAAGAGGATCCGGATTGGGTGCGCGAGTTTCGCCTCAGAGGCCTCAAGACATTTCTGGAAAAACCGCTTCCCACGCACTGGGCGAGCAAGGACCTCGAAGCGATCGACTTCGACAAAATCCGTTACTATCTCTCGCCCGGGACCACGACGAAACGCAGTTGGGATGAAGTGCCGGAGGACATCAAGCGCACATTCGAGCGCGCTCGGCATTCCCGAGCAGGAACGAAAATTTCTCGCCGGTGTCGAAGCGCAGTTCGACAGCGAAGCCGTCTATTCAAACATCAAGAAAGCGGTCGGCGAACAAGGCGTCATTTTCGTTGGATCGACAGAGGGCCTGAAGAATCATCCGGAAATTTTCCGGAAATGGTTCGGCAAAGTCATCCCGATCGGCGACAACAAATTTAGCGCGCTGAATTCGGCCGTGTTCAGCGGCGGCTCGTTCATTTACGTGCCGCCCGGGCGTGAAAGTGAAACATCCGCTGCAGGCTTACTTCCGCATCAACGCCGAAAATTTCGGCCAATTCGAGCGCACGCTCATCATTGCCGATGAAGGCTCGGAAGTGACCTACATGGAAGGTTGCACGGCGCCGAAGTTTAATACCACGACGCTGCACAGCGCTGTCGTCGAACTGATCGCGCTCAAAGGCGCCAAGATTCAATACATCACCGTGCAGAACTGGTCGTCGAATGTTTTCAACCTGGTGACGAAACGCGGTCTCGCCCACGAAGACGCCGGAGGTAAAGTGGATCGATTGCAACATCGGCTCGCGCCTGACCATGAAATATCCCGGCGTAATCATGAAAGGGCGCAAAGCGCGTGGCGAAGTTCTTCCATCGCTCTCGCCAACGACGGCCAGCATCAGGATACCGGCGCGAAGATGATTCACGCCGCCGATGAAACGACCAGCAACATCATTTCCAAATCGATCTCCATCGGCAAAGGCCGCGCCACTTATCGCGGCTTGGTTCACGTGCCGAAGCATCTCAAGAACTGCAAGAACAACACCGAGTGCGACGCGCTTCTTATCAACTCGACCAGCCGCACGGACACTTATCCGGCCATCACCGTGCGCGGCACCGGCAACGCCGTGCAACACGAAGCCAGTGTCAGCCAGGTGAGCGCCGAGCAGATTTTCTACATGCAACAGCGCGGGCTCAGCGAAGCGCAGGCCATGAGCTTGAGCGTCAACGGTTTCGTCAACGATCTCGTCCGCCAATTCCCGATGGAATACAGCGTCGAGCTCAAGCGCCTGATCGAGCTGGAGATGGAAGGCTCGGTTGGATAATTTTCACCGCCTAACTCAAACGCAGAACGGCGGTCTGCAGACCGCCGTTTGCGTCTAAGATCGACAATGCGCCATGACTCAGTAGTTCTTGATGAAGCGATTGAAAGCCGGATCGAAATTCTTTCCGGGCCGATCGCGCTTCGCGCGAATCTTCCTGATTGGTTTCGCGATCAGCAAGCCGCTGCCTGGAAGCAATTTGAAGCGCTGCCGAAGCCGACGCGCAAAAGATCAGGCCTGGCGATTTTCCAATGTCGATCTTCTCGATCTAACGCCGTTTAAGTTCGGCGGCCGCACTTGGCGATGAAGAACGCGCCGCGATTCTCGAGCAATCGCGCGGACTCGACGAAGTCGCGGCGCGATTGATCTTCGCTGGCGATCAGCTCGTCGAGCGCGATGTCGTTTCCGATCAGCTGCGACAGCGCGGCGTCATCTTTCAACCGCTTGAGCGCGCCATGGTCGAGCACCGCTGAATTGTTCCGAAAATATTTCATGTCGCAGCCGGCGATCCTTGGCTCGGCCAAGTTTGCCGCGCTTGCATCAGGCGACTGGTTTCGTCCGGCACATTTCTTTACGTGCCGCGCGGTGTCGAAATCGAACTGCCGATCGAGATTTTCCATTGGCTGCACGGCGAAAACGCATCCGTCTTTCCGCATTTGCTTCTGGTCACCGACGAGCTCGCCAAAGTCACGGTGATCGAGTCGTTTCGCTCCGTTAGATCGACAAGCTTCGGATTCGCCTGCGGTGTGAACGACTTGATCGCCGGCCCGGGCGCGAAAGTGACTTATGTGTGCGCGCAAGATTGGGGAAGCAACGTCGTCGCGCTGCAAATGAACTCGACAATCGTAGATCACGACGCGTCGGCCATGAGCCTCAATTTGCACCTTGGCGGAAGATATTCGCGCTTCGAAAGTCTCAGCCGTCTCATCGGCGAAGGCGGACGCAGCGATCTCCTCGCAGTCTCCGTCGCGAGCGGAACTCAGGAATTCGATGCGCGCACGTTGCAGGATCACGTCTCGCCGCATACCGCCAGCGATCTTCTTTACAAAAACGCGCTCGACGATCGCGCCCGCACCACTTTCGGCGGCCTTATCCGCGTCGAGCCGCACGCCCATTTCACCGACGCGTATCAAAAGGTCCGCAACCTTCTCTTGAGCGACGATTCCGAAGCGAACTCGATGCCCGGCCTTGAAATTCCTCGCCGACAACGTCCGCTGCACGCACGGCGCAACCTCCGGCCAGATCGACAAAGGACGAACTCTTCTATCTCCGCGCCCGCGGCATTCCTGCTCCGGTCGCCCAACGCCTCATCGTCACGGGTTTCTTGAACGAGGTCATCGAGCGGCTGGATCAGCCTGCGATCGCGGACCATCTCCGGCGGTTGATCGATGAAAAGTGCCCGCGCGCGCAAGGCAGCATGCCCAGCCGCCTGATCGTCAGAATTCGTTTTGCATCGCAGGGCAGTGTTGGCCTATTCTGAAAGTCTTCCGACTTCAACTGGCCGGGCTTTCTGGATATGGACGTTAGCGGCACCATCGACGCGATCCTGAATCATAAGAGCGGCGAAATCTTTTCGATCTCGCCTGACGCGACCGTTTTCGAAGCGATCGAAATGATGGATAAGCAAAAACGTCGGCGCGCTGCTCGTGATGGAGGGCGAGCAACTTGATCGGAATGATTTCCGAACGCGACTACACCGCAAAGTGTATGTTGCGCGGCAAGCGTTCCCGCGAAACCAAAGTCGCGGAGATCATGTCAGCCAATTTGACCGTCACCGCATCCGCGTGAGCCGGTCGAAAAATGTCTGCGTCTCATGACCGACAAACGCATTCGCCATTTGCCCGTGCTCGATGGCGACAAGGTTGTCGGCGTGATCTCAATCGGCGATTTGGTGAAATGGGTCGATCTCCTGCCAAAGCGCCACCATCGCGCACCTGGAGAGCTACATCCACGGCGGCTACACCGGCTGAGTTTCTGTAGCCGGCGTCGCCGACACGCCTCGGCGCGGCGGTCACGACGCGCGCTACAACTTCCAAACGGTCTTTCCCGCCGACAATTGTCCGGACCGCCCGGCCTTTTAGTTTCCAGCCATCGAACGGCGAATTGCGCGATGCCGATTCGAACTTGTCGACCCTGACCGTCCATTCCAAATCTGGATCGATCAGCGTTACATCGGCGGGCGCGCCGATCGACAACGTGCCAGCATCAATCTTCAACAAACGCGCCGGCTCGACCGGCGTATCTCGATCAAACGGACGATGTCGATCTTGTGATGTTTGTGCACGAGCAGATCGAGAAACAAACCGAGCTCCGTTTCCAATCCGATGATGCCGAACGGCGCGGCATCGAACTCCACTTCCTTTTCAAAATCGCGCATGTGGCGCGTGATCGGAACACGAGAATCGACAGCGTTCCGTCGGCGATTCCTTCCAGCAGCGCATCGACATCAGCCTGCGCGCGCAGCGGTGGATTCATTTTGTAGTTCGTGTCGAAATTTTGAATCGCTTCGTCGGTCAACGCGATGTGATGCGGACAAACTTCGCCGCTGATTTTGACGCCGCGCGCCCGCGCTTCGCGAAGCAATCGCACGCTTCCGGCGGTAGCTCAGATGCTGGCAATGAATCTGATGATCGCAAAGTTCCGCGAGCAAAATGTTGCGCATGACAATCGCTTCCTCGCCCGCCGCAGGCCAGCCCGGCAAACCGAGCAGCGTGCTCCAATAACCCTCATGCACCACCCCGTTGCCGACCAAATTGTAATCCTGACAATGATCGAGCACAGGCACGCCGACCATGCGGGCATATTCGACCGCGCGCCGCATCAGCTCGTGATTTTGAACGCAATGACCGTCGTCAGTGATCGCGACGACACCTGCCTGCGCGAGTGATCCGATCGGGCGCGAGTTCTTCGCCCGCGAGATCTTTGAAATCGCGCCGGTCGGCAAAACATTCACGCACGCCGCCGGCCGCGCGATCTTTGATCCACGCGATCGTGCTCGGATTGTCCGCTGCTGGCGAAGTATTCGGCATGCAGACAATCGTTGTAAATCCGCCGGCGCCGCGGCGCGCGCGCCGGACTCGATCGTTTCCTTGTGACCAAATCCCGGCTCGCGCAGATGCACGTGCATGTCGATCAAGCCAGGCGCGACAATGAGATTGCTTGCGTCAATCTCATCGGCTGCAGAGTTGAGAGTCTGAGAGTTGAGAGACCGGCGCGACTTTGTCCATCGACAATCAAAAGATCGGCAACCTCATCCCGCTTATTTGCCGGATCGATCATCGCGGCCGTTGCGAATGATCGTCGCGCTCATTGGCGCCGCGAGATTCCTCCCAGCAGAGATAAAGAACAGCCATGCGCACGGCGAGGCCGTTGGTGACCTGGTCGAGAATGACGCTTTGCAGGCCGTCGGCGACTTCGCTGTCGATCTCGACGCCGCGGTTGATCGGGCCTGGATGCATGATCAGGCAATCGGGTTTCAGAAGCTTCGCCCGCTCTTTCGTCAGGCCGAAAAACCGGATGTATTCGCCGATCCCGGGAAATATTCCTTGCGCTGACGTTCGTGCTGGATGCGCAGGAGATTCACGCACGTCGGCATCGGGAAGCACCTTGTCGATCTTGTGCGAAACTTCGACGCCGAGTTTTTCAAACTCGCGCGGCACGAGCGTGCTCGGTCCGACCAGCGTGACGCGCGCGCCGAGCTTGAGCAGACCGAAAATGTTCGAGCGCGCGACGCGGCTAAACAGAATGTCGCCGATGATCGCGACGTGCAGCCCGGCGATGCTTCCCTCTTTCTCGCGGATCGTGTAAAGATCGAGGAGCGCTTGCGTCGGATGCTCGTGCGCGCCATCGCCGGCATTGATCACGCTCGCCTTGAGTCGCTTGGCGAGAAACTGCGGGCGCCCGCGGAGCTGTGACGCAGCACGAGAATATCGGCGTGCAATGCCTCGAGATTGCGCGCCGTGTCCTTGAGCGTTTCGCCTTTGGTCAGGCTGGAAGCGTTCGCCGAGATGTTGATCACGTCCGCGCTCAACCGAATGCGCGGCCAGCTCAAACGAGGTGCGCGTTCGTGTGCTCGGTTCGACGAAAAAATTTACCAGCGTTTTGCCTGCGCAACGCCGGGACCTTCTTGATCTCGCGCGTACCGACTTCTTTGAACGCATCGGCCGTCTCGAGAATGAAAGTGATTTCGTCGGCCGACAGTTCGCGCAGCCCGAGCAGATCTTTTGCGGCATCTCCAGCATTCGTGTCTCACGTTCTCTCTGATAGCCAGACGCCGTCGGGTTCGTTGGCGCTGCCAATTCGCACCCGCACCTTCTCGTGCGGCCGATGTCGGCAGATTCTTTCCGACGTAATCGGCGCGAATCGGCAGTTCGCGATGGCCGCGATCGACTCAGCGCGGCGAGCTGAATCCGAGCGGGCCGTCCAAAGTGAGTTGATCGCATCCATGGCCGCGCGAACGGTGCGGCCCGGTGTAGAGAAACGTCATCGACAATGATGACTGTTCGTTCCTTCCAGCGGCAGAGGAAGCTTTGACGCGCGGCACGACGCGGCAGTTCCAGGCGCGTTCCGACGTCGTCGCGATGCATCGCTACGTCGATGACGCCAGTCTCGATGTCGATCGTTTTCGATCCCGTGGATGAACGCCGGCGATGCGCTGCGCGATCTCCACGCCGCGCGACGGAATTCCCGCCAGCACGACCTTGGCCGAGCTGCGGATTGCGCTCGATGATTTCGTGCGCGATCCGCTGTAGCGCGCGACGAATCGCCTCCGCGTCCATGATCGGGACGGCGGCAGATGAATTCTGTTTTTCTGTGTTTCATGCGTTTCCTTGGCGACCTCGCGGGATCGCTTTAAAGGACACGATTAGTGGATCAGCCGGTCATTTTACCTCGGCTTTGCGCTTCGCGCATCCGTTTTTCGCGCCAATTGGAGCGATGTTTCACGATCCAATCGAGCAATGCCTTTTCGAAGCCGATGTCTTTGCCGGCTTTTTCGCTCTCGATCCACTTGTGCTTCAAGATCTCTGCGCGCTCGGCAAGGAACTCCTTGTAGAGAACAGAATTCTTAACGAATTGAGATCGATCTTCTTCTGAAGACGGCATCTCTCGATTCTCTTTCATAAAATTTGCGAATCAGTCAATAACAATCGAACGCACTGGAATTCGACGGGCTAACGCTGCGATTTATTTAGTCTCGTTTGCGCCCACTGCCATCGGATGTCTCACTAAGGCAAAGTCTTACGAAGATTTTCGGCGATTTTCTGAACTCAGCGGTAACAGGCGATTGTCGATCTTCGCCTACGATTGGCATGCCGCGATCGCCTGCTTCGCGCGTGGCGATATCGATCGGGATTTGACCGAGCAACGGGACGCGCAGCCGCTTCGCTTCGCGCTCGCCGCCGCCGCTTCCGAAAATATCGTAGCGTTTGCCGTCGGATGGAGAGACGAAGTAACTCATGTTCTCAACGAGGCCGAGCACCGGCACGTTGACCTTGTCGAACATCGGTTGCGGCCTTGCGCGCATCGATTAGCGCAACTTCCTGAGGCGTCGTTACGATGATCGCTCCGGAAAGCGCGACCGTCTGCACAATCGTGAGCTGGATGTCGCCGGTGCCGGGCGGAAGATCGAGAACCAGATAATCGAGCTCGACCCCATTCGACCTGCCGCAGAAATTGCTGGGTGTAGCGCGTAACCATCGGCCCGCGCAAAATCGCCGGCGAAGTGTCGTCGAGCAGAAATCCCATCGACATCAGCCGCAATCCGTATTGCTCGATCGGGACGATTTTGTTTTCTTCCGTCGCCATCGGCCGCTCGCGCGTGCCGAACATGAGCGAAATGCTCGGGCCGTAGATGTCGCAATCACACAAGACCAACGCGCGCTTCGGTTTGCTCGAAGCGCGACCGCGAGATTGGCCGCCACAGTCGATTTGCCGACACCGCCCTTGCCGCTCGCCACCGCGATGACGTGCTTGATTCCCGGAATTCGCGTGGCGCCCACGCCAGCTCCCGCGCCGCGGCGGGTGGCGCGTGGATGTCGATCAAAACTTTCGCGCTTCGAACACCGTCAATGGCGCACAACGCTTTTTCCGCATCGTTTTTAATCGTCGCTGGAACATTCGGATCGTTCGTCGCGAGGGCGAGCTGCACTTTGACTTCGCCATTGTCGATATTAACCGACTTGACCAACCAAACGAAACGGATGTCGGCGAGTGAAGCCGGATATTTAACCGACTTCGGCACGTTCATCGCCTGCTCGCTCTGCGACCGACATGCACAAAACTTAATCCCGCCGGTTGCCTGACGTAAACCGGCGGAAGCGGTATCGGAGGCCGTGAAAAGAATCGCGCCACCCGGGAGTTTTTTTGTTGCTGCTTGTAGGTGCTGATCATGAGTCATCGGCCGCGCGGTTGCGCCGGGCCGTGCCAGAGGGAATCAACAATTTGCCCGGTCTTCTGGATTTCCACCACCAGATCTCGAATAGCTCCAACGCCCGGAGCGACTTCGGCAAAGCGTCAGCCTTGTTGCGTAAATCGTGCCTTTTCCCCTGGGACCCGAAATGGGAGAACGACGATGGTGCCCGCTTCGCCGGCGTGCGCCGCTCGACGTTCGTGTTTCTCGAAACGAAAATCCTCCTCGATCGGCGAACCGAGGGCCTCGATGACCGCCGGATGCATTCTTGCTTTGAGCGAAGGCGCTGCCTTCTTGTGGGGCGATCGCAGTCGACTTGATCGCGCTGGAAAACAGGATTTAAGGCGCACGTGATCGTTGAACCGGCGGAAGGCAACGAAGAGAAACAATTGTCAGGCGTCCCGTCGCATAAACCATTTCCAACCTGTCCACCAGTTGCTTTGGCTTCAGGCTCTTAGTTTGTATATTGTCATGCTCCATGATTCCCTCCTTTAACCGACTCGGGCCAATATTATTACAATCATCTTCGCTGCGATCTAACCTCGACTTTTCGGTGATCCGACAGGACGCAGCCGAAAATTCAATACTTTCTGAGTCATTCTCGTGGCGTTTTGCTCGTGTTAGTGGTGTCGCCTGCGCCAACACTGCGTTGTTCCGGTATCACAGCCGCACTCACCGGCACATGGACTAATTCTCTCAGGCGCTGTCTGGACGTGACGCTGCAGCTGACGGCATTGTTCGAGGTTGTGAATCCGAAGCGCCATTCAAAGCACACCGTCGCTGGCGTATATGGTCACAATCCAGGAGACGGGAGGTAAAACTGCGAAAGGCTGCAAAGGCCCCGTACTACAAATTTAGCCACACGTCCGAACGAAAACACCCTGAGCTTCAAGTTGGTCAGTGAAACTCCGTGGCGAACGCAAGAAAACGCGCCAGCCGCCCATCATGGCGGCGAGTGGTTACGTGAACCCAGCCGATCGCCCCGTAACCGCTCCCCGTGTGCGCGCGGCATAGACACGTTTTTCAACGTCCACCCATCCGCGTCACCAGGCAGGGCACGTAATACGGCACAAACGCCCTGGCACCGCCAGTCAGACGCGCGCGGTCTTTAATGCGTTTCCAGCGGTGCGCGCGTAACGCGGACGCAACAGAAAGATCATCCAGAGCCATATTTCCCAGCGCCGTGACTGATTATCCGGCAGTGGTAGCGTGGCAACTGGCGCGAGCGGCACCGTGGTACCCAAAGCCATCAAGTGCAGTGCCGCAACACTTGCCCTGAACGCCTTGCGTCATATCTGTTTTCACAAACTTCATGTATATGAAACATATACCGACTATCTTCATGCTGCCGTCGCCTTTGCAGCAGGGAAAAACCGATTTTATCTTCGCAGGCGTAAACCATTGTCTGGGATCTTTAATCCACCGTAGTGGGGTGCAGCCGCAAGCGCCCCGGCCCCATCGCTTCGCCAGGTTTTTCGGAAAGTAGAGATTACGGCGGAAAAGCGTAGAGCTTGTACAGATGAAAGGCGATACTGTACAGCTCATCTGATTGCCCAGTTCGAGAAAGCAAAAGTCCGTTGCTGAAATTCCCACATCATCCCATGAAGCTGTTACCGCACAAAGGATCGCCGCCTGCTGATATCATGAAAAGGCAAATCACGCTACGCTGACGCGGTAAAACCGACAGAACAGCACTTGATGCACACAGGTGCTTCCCGCGGATCATCACCAAACGATCTTGAGCGCTGCGGCTGGTAAGAGTCGCTGACGTTGAGGCAGAACCAGCGCTATTTCTGAGCAAAAGACTGGAGTACATGCGCTGCCATTTTTTATAACTTCTACATGACCGCCAACCTATGTGGATGCTGTTTAGTCGAGAGAGTAATTGTAACGCTTCTAAGTGGTACCAAATCAGAGCGCGATCACCAAAGCTTCGCTGGGCGATGATTACGAAAATCGTGTAAAACCGTGGTCGAAGCGATTCATACAATCAAGATCCAAAGCCCATGAAACTGGCTGAAGCGAATACACGCAAAACGAACACTGACAGGCTTCGCCTCATTTCTTTGTGCGCGGAGCCGCTGGTCGCGGCGTGGTAAGGTCGTTCCACCGCAATTGATGGAGCGGATTATCCGGCGACAAAGAGAGTTACATATCGCACGAGTATTTACAGCGTGATTTGAGTCTTTTAAACGTCCTCCATCATTCAACTGAACACGCCGGGGCGCTTCGCTCGACATCCGGCCGGCGGCGAGATGAATGTGCAAAGCCGGGGTTCCCGGTGCGGTGGTGGTTTCGGCGTCGTCTGATGGAATACATACAGGAACGCAACCAGTTGGTTGTTTCATTTACTACCGCTGCGAGGTCGCTGCACTTGGGCGCCGGTCACGACCATCAACGGCCCATCCGGTCCTGCGATAGGCGCGGCTTTCCGAGGCGTGGTTATAAAGAAAAGACTTGAGATGGAGACTACGAAGCGATAACGCGAAGCCGGAAAATCCTTTCCGGGTGAGGCTAGATCAGAGGCGATTCCAGTGGAAAACGCCATCGCAATGTCGAGTGGGCCAAATCCGCCGTGCAAGGAGAGCGCGTCGATCAGTGCGGAGAAAGCGCTCGAGTTAAGAAGTCGTCGATCTGATCGCCGTCGATCTGCCAGAGTTGCTGAAGCAATTGAACGGACGCGTGGTGGATGGCAAGACGCTCAAGACTTCCGGCGCCGAGGTCGCAGAGATTAAGATGTCGGCGTCGGAGCACGTCTTCCAAAGGCTCTGGCGGCCTGAGGTCATGTTCGTTCTCATGCTCATCGCGATACGGAATCATCGGTGAAATGACCACGCCCGGCGCGATTCTGCCTGGCGTGGTGGGCGCGATTGCGTTGATCCTTGCGCTCTATCTGGCGGCGATCCTGCCGGTCAACGTAACGGGACTTCGCGTTGATCGGGCTCGCCATTCATGCTCTTCATCTTTGATGTCTACGCGCCCACGCACGGCGTCGCTGACAGTGGGCGGAATCATTTCGTTTCTGATCGGCTCGCTCATGCTCTTCAATCGCGCTGATCCACTCTTTCGTTTATCGCTGAGCTACATCATTCCGGCGACGCTGGTGACGGCGGCGTTCTTTGTTTTCGTCATCGGCAAAGGTTTGCGCGCGCAGCTCGCCGGTGAAGGCCGGGCGGAAACAATGGTTGGAAAAACGGTGATCGCATTGACGCCAATCGACTCGCGCGGCGGCCGGATTTTCATCGAAGGCGAGTATTGGAACGCGGTCAGCGATACGCCCATCATCGAGAAAGGCGAAGTCGCGGATCGTCGCTGTGCAAGGATTCTGGAACTGCAAAACTAAACCAGGTGGGAGAACAAAGCCATGCCATGGCCTTTCGAAGCGCTGCCGAATGACATCAGCTGGGCTGCATCGCTCGCTTGTTCTTCGCTATCATTATCCTGCCAGATAGACGCGATCCGTATCTCAGCAGCGCGAATACAGAGCGCGGCATTTTCCGTCCCGAAATTGCTCGCGCAAAGGTCCGGCTGATTTTCCGTCCCATCATGTATCGATCGATGGTGAATGGATTTTCGGCGCGTCGTGACCATATCAACGTCAGATGCCAGAGGTGGAAGAGATGACGCGCAGATACACAACGCGCCAGTGACGCACGACGTGGTTGTAGTAATAAATACGTAACCGAAACAAGCACAA
>ERZ1370068.72-contig-10061_pt1 | contig 19528 bp, 27 predicted proteins | sample MGYA00561227_ERZ1370068 | MGnify/ENA primary metagenome ERZ1370068 (study PRJEB38410, sample SAMEA6850437) | metagenome | study: Metagenomic assessment of the ecological functions of the soil: analysis of the soil microbiota associated with the...
CGGTAGCCCTCGAGGTCCATCGTGCCGTAGGACTGGATCGGACTCTCCGTCCGCGGCCACGAGAATCGAAGGAGAAGATCTTCTTCCCCGGATCCATCGACCTTCAGGATGAGGTCGTTGTCGCCCAGCGGTCAGCGAACAGGCGCTCGAGCATCGCCGCGAGCGCGTCGCCCATCGCTCCGGCCATCTCCTCCAGCCCGGACTCCGCCCCCTTCTTCCCTGCTTCTTCTTCGCGGCCTGAGCCTTCTTCTTCTTCTCGCCTCCGCCGGCCTTCTTCTCTTCTCGAGGCCGGCCTTGAGATGACCTGGACCCGGAGGCCGCGCGAGGCGAGCGCCGGCACCGAGAAGCGGCGTTGTCCTTCTTCGCCCATGACCCTTTCGATCCTGACCGTCCCGGCGGGATCCCGCGACGGGAGGTACGTCTCCAGCACGCCTTCGATCGGCGGTCAGGCTCTTCGCCTTGCGCGAGGGGCTCGCCAGATCGCACCTTCGGCGGGCGGGCCCTCTCGCGAGCCGCCTCCCAGCGGTCCGACCTCCTGCACGGGTCTCCGGCCGGCGCTCTGGAGAAGACTTTTGCCCGTGTCGTCCGACGTGCCGCTGTCAGGCGAGCGCGGGCCGACGGACGGCGCTCGCGTCCGTCGCCTTCGAGCTTCAACGTGAGCGAGAGCTCGGAGCGCGGGAAATCGCGGGTCGTCCGCCTGCGTCCAGGATCGAGTCGATCGCAGACCTGGACCTTCGGCGGCGCGGCTGGCGCCGCACGCCTGGGCGCCGGGCTCTTCTTCGGCGCCGTTCTCGATTGCGACTGCGCGGGAGCCGGAGCAGCGGCGGTCAGAGCGCCAGCGCGAGGAGAATGGCGGCGGTCCGGATCACGTCCGCCCGCTCAGCTGGGAGGGACGACTCCCTTAAGATTCGAGCGGAACCGTCACGAGAGACTTCGCCGTGCGCAGCGTGACGACGAGCGCGGCGTCGGGCGTGGCGGCTTTCTCGAGAGATCGATCTCACGAGCTTCGAGTCGCGGCCGCCGGTGCTGCCCCGGCTCGGCGCGCTGGAGCTCCGCGCCGTCGGCCGTGCACGACGTCGATCGCGAAATGATCCGGCCGTCGGGTCCTTCGTCTCCAGGAGGACGCTCGTCTCCGAAGGCGGCCTCGCCCGAGAGCGACGCCGAGCGCGTCCATCATCTTGAGCGCCTGCTGGATCTCCGCGTCCGGAAACGCCCTGCTTCTTCCCTTCGGCGATGATCTGCTTCCCTTCGTGGGTTTGTTCTTCTCCTGCCGGCTCTTGTAGTCCTTCGGCGAGAGGGGCGTGATCTCGACCTTCGCCGCCTTGAGCGCGGAGCTCGCGATCGGCTTGTCGAGCGCGCCCAGGAATTGCTCGAACCTCTGCTTCGTGCTCGGATCGCGCGCCGGAATGAACAGCTCGACCTCTCCCGCCACGTCCACGGTCGAGGCGTCGCGGCGCGGACTCGTGAGATGGACCTCGGGCCCGGGCTGGCGGCTCTCCGAGTAATTCTTCGAAGTCCTTCGGCTTCTCGTCCTTCTCCGGCTTGCACAGAGGACCGTGCCCACGTCGTCCTTGGCCGACTTCACGCGCACGCGGACGGCTTTGACGTCGGCGACGCCGCTCCCTTTGAGAACCAGCGCGATCGAGAGCCCGCCGAACCGATCGTCCGAAAAGCGCTGGTCCTCGACCGTCCCCGCCGTGACCTTGACGTCCTCGGCGGCAAACAGCGGCGAAACGAGCAGGAAAACGACAGGCGCGAGAACACGCGGGCTCCGCAACGTCACGGTCGACCTCCTCAGTGTTCTCGAAACGTAGCACGACCGCGGGTCGCGCTCTACCCCGCGGACTGCCCACTCGCGGAGCGCGGCGATCGATTCGAGCTGGGCCAGGTGGTTGCGGTCGTGGCCGGCCTGCATGGCGGATCAACATCTCGACGCTCTCCTCCCCGCGCCCGGGTGCAGGGCCACGCGGGCCAGATCCGACGGCGAGAGCGCGGTAATAGGGAGAGGTTCCAGGGCGCAACGCGGCGAGCGTCCGACGGCCAGGCGAGCGTCGAGCCTGGATAGGGACGCGCCCAGGCTTCCTGGTCGAACGGCTGGATGACGTGGTCGGGCTCGCTGACCATCTGGCGGATCCGAAAGCCGGTGCCGATCTCCACGTCGGCCAGATGGGCAACGACTTCGCGGCCTGTCCACTTGTCGGGCCCGGAAGGGCCTTCCAAGACCCTCCTCGCCGAGCGCTTCGACGAGCGCGGCGACGCGCGCCGGCGTGGTCGCGAGCAACCTCCCAGGGCGAGTCCGGTCCGAGAAGTCCCAGGAGCCGTTCGCGATATTCGTTCATGCCTCTTCGTACACCCGGATCGCCCGGCCGGGTTCAGAAAAACTCGGCGGACATCCTTCACAGGACCGGTCCAAGGCACCGCGCCAGCGTCGTCGCCGACGCGGTGGAGGAAGCGAACGGCGGGCCCAGACGGCCGGCGTGATCTCGACGGATTGGGCGAGGTCCGCCTCGAAGGCCTCGGTAAACGCGCGGGCGGTTCCGGCTTCGAGCATGACGAGGTTGCACTCCGCGTTGGAAGTGGAACGAGCGGAAATCCAGGTTCGTCGATCCGGCGACGGAGACGAAGTCGTCGGCGACCAGGGTCTTGGCGTGGAGCACCGCGGTCTGGTACTCGAAAATCCGAACGCCGTGCGCGAGGAGCGCCGCGTAGTTCCCGTGCCCGGCATGACGGACGAGTGTCACGTCGCTCACGCCCGGCAGAAGAATCCGCACGTCGACTCCGCGGCCGCGCGGCGGTTTCGCCAGGACCGCGACGGCGCGGCGCCGGGGCGCGAAGTAGGCGTTGGTGATCCAGAGCCGCCTCGCGCGGCCGCGACGATCGACGCCAGCACCGATGCCGTCTCGCCGTGCCCGCGCCTGGGACGCGAGTCGAGCACGAGGATCGGAACGCCGCCGGGCTCGGGAGGAGCGAGCGGGGGAATCTTCGATCAGCTGCCGCCGGCGGCGAGCCACGCCTCGGTGAACACCGTGGCCATGCCCCAGGCCGCGGGACCGTGCACGCGGACGTGCGTGTCGCGCCACGGCCCGCGATGGCCTTTCCGGAGGCTCGAGCCGTACTCGTCGCCGATGTTCATCCCGCCCGTGAACCCGATCGTGCCGTCGACGACCAGGATCTTCCGGTGGTCGCGGAATGGCTGCGTCAAGAGATGCGGAAACAGAGGATTGAACAGCCGGACCTCGACGCCGTGGGCCCGCATCTTCTTCCAGAAGCCGCGCCGCGTCGCCATCGAGCCGTAAGCGTCGGCGAGCACGCACACCCGCACGCCGCGGCCGACCGCGCGGGAGTAGCGCGTCGCGGAGATTCCGGCCCGTGGCGTCGTCCTTGAAGATGTAGGACTCGACGAGGACTTCCTTGCGCGCCCCGTCGATCGCCGCGCGCATGGCTTCGAACGTCTCGGGCCCGCGAAAGTAGGCATGAACCCGGTTGCCCTCGAGGATCGGCGACCGGTCGATCCTCCGCAGCAGGGTCGCAAACCCCGGGTCCCGCAGCTCCTTCCGGCAGCGCCTGCCGCGAGCGCCCCGACCGCCTCGGGCCGCAATTCCGGCTGAAGCTTCCGCCCCGCCGCCGGCCGGACCACTGCCCGCCACCGCCGCAGCTTATGGAACCTCATGGCCTCCTCGATTGGCGGGGCGTTCCCACGGAGGAACAGCTCTAGAGGAGGGCGAATCCCTCCGCCGAATGAGGAAGGGTTCTCACGGACTGTGGCTATCATTCATCAGCCCCGGAAAGGAGCGACCCATGTTGAAGCCCCGTTGCGCTTCCTCCTGGCGGTCTTCCTCTTCGGGATCGGAGCACCCGCGGGCGCAGCCGAAAGCGTGCCGGACATCCTGAAGCGGCAGACGCAGGAAATGGTCGACGCGATCGCGACCGGCCAGGCGTCGGTCTGGGAAAGGTACCTGGACGAGGGCGTCCGTTACGTGGACGAGAGCGGAACGGTGCTGACGAAGAAACAAATGGTCGAAGGAACGAAGCCCCTCCCCCAGGGCGTCACGGGGACCATCAAGGTCATCGGGTTCGACGCCGTGGTGCACGGGGACGTCGCCGTCGCGACTTACGTGAACGACGAGAACGAAGACTTCCACGGGCACAAGCTGCACTGCCAGTATCGGACGACCGACACGTGGATGAAAACGCGCGCGGGCTGGCGCCTCATCGCCGCGCAGGTCCTCGCGCTGCGGACGGACCCGCCGCCGGCTCCGATCGCTGCCACTCTCCGCGGCGAATACTGCGGCCGGTACGCGCTGACGCCGGCAATCGCCTACGAGATCCGGTGCAACGGCGAGACGCTCGAAGGCCAGCAGACGGGACGGAAACCCGAGGAGCTGCGCGCCGAGGCGCCGGACGTTCTGTTCGTACCCGGCCGCCCCCGCTACCGTTACGTCTTTCTCCGGGACGCCGCCGGGAAGATCACCGGCTTCGCGCAGCGCCGCGAGGCCTGGGACCTCGTCTGGAAGCGCGCGCCCGCGCCGGCAAAGTCCTGATCGGCTAAAAGCGGTAGGAGAGGCCGGTCGCGACGACGGGCTCCCAGGTCGAGCGCACGCGGAGATTGCCCGAGTCGCGGCTCGCGCGCGCAGCCGAAGTCGAGGCGCCGGGGTCCTGGGAGCGGTGCTGTAGGAAACAACGCTGCTGCCGAAGGCACCGAGGTCGAGCGAGAAGCTCCACCGGCTGCCCGCACGGAGAGGATTTCCCCAGCCTAGGCCCACGTAGCTCGTCAGGCTGTTCGTTCCGGATGGGGTCGGAGACAATCCGGCGATCTCCTTGTGCAGGACCGCGAGGCCTCCGGGAGAGCCGGAACGCGCCTCCTCCGGGATGCCAGTCGAGCAGGAGCGAGCCGGCCGCCCGGATCCTCTCCGTGCCTGTGCGCTCCTCGTCGGGAGCGAAGTCGAGCATGACGCGCGTGTGGATGTCGCGGCTCCACCCGTAAGTCAGATCGAGGCCCGGCCCGATCGAGCCGTACTTCCCGGTGACGGCCACGCGGCTCTCCTGCGCCATCGCGCCCGCGGAAAAACGCCCAGGGCCCCGGCGAAAACGACACAGCGGCACGAGCGATCCTTCATGTCACCTTTCCTTTCTCGCTGAAATGAGGGACGGCGCCGGTCGGAAGCCGCCGGCGTCCTTTCTTTGGGACAGGAAGGACCGCATTTCGGGCCGGCGGCTCGACCTGGCCCGAGCTCGCCGGAAGCGGGCGCGGCGGGCTCGCCTTCGGCCGGCCTGTGGCGGAGGCCAGCGTCAGGCCGCCGACGTGAAAACGATCAGCCATGCGACCGGAGTGGTCCCGGGGCAGTCGAACCTCGATTTCCTCGGGCGCGGGCGGGAGCTCTCGATCGCTGTGTTCCATGGAGCGGCAGACTAGGGCCTCGCCGATCGGGGCCGCGTGTCAGTTTTGATTTCCGAAATTCACACACCCCGGGGACTTCGCGCGCGTACGCTCTCGAAATGACGCGGCCGTGGGTCACGGCTCGCATAAGCTTCCAGGGCCGGACACGGCGAATGGGAGGACGGACCCGCCGGTCCCGATTGGAACCGGCGAGGTCATCAGAGTGTGAGTCGAGCGGGAATCGAAGCGGCGGTGCTCGTCCTTCCGACGGCCTCTCTCGGGCCGGAGTCGGAAGACGACCTGCTGGATGCCGCCTTCGAGCTCGCGTTCTTCATCCACCCGGACCGGCCGACCGCGCTCGCGATCTGCCGCGATGCCATGCAGAAGCTGGAGGTCGCGGCCTCCGCCCAGGTCAAGCGCCTCTACTACCGGCCGAAACGGGACAAGGGAAGGGCCGCCCCGGCAGGGGCCGCTCCCGGCCTCGTGGGGCGACCGCCATCTTCTCCAGCGGCTCATCTACTTCGAATCGGAGGCGTGGGAGCGGCTCGTGGAAGCCAATGATCCGGAATCCCTCACGGAAGACGACCTGCTGCTGCGCTTCTTCAAGCACCTCTGCCAGATCACGATGAAGCGAAACTCGTTCTATGCCTCGATCGCGCTCGGCCGCATCGTTCACGCGTACAGCACGGCGGACACGATGGGCCTGTACGACGCGATCGCTCCGGAAGGCTGCGAGCGCAAGCAGAGCGACTACTTCCGATCGCGCAAGGCGCAGCTCTTAGACGAGGTCCGGGCGCGCTTCGGCGAGCTCCTGTCGATCGTCCGCGGCCCGCACCAGGAAGACCGCATCGAAACGCGGGCCCCGACCGCGCAAAAGACAGCCTTTGCCCGCGAATGCCTGCGCGTCCTGACGCCCTGGGCAACCCCGTGCTGGGGAAAAGAGGAGAAGCCCTCCGGCAAGCGCCGGCGCAATCGCTTCGCGCGCGAGCAGGACGAGGACAGCCAGGAGGCGCGGCGCTTCCACGCGCTCTTCCATCCCCCTGCTTTGCGAATCTCACCCGGCTGCTGCGCCTGGCGGACCTGGAAGGCCGGCTGGCCCCTTCCCCGTTTCAACATCGGGGGTCGGCCGCCGGCGCCCGGAGGCGGCGGAAGGGATGACCGCGCCGCGCATCTGGAACCCGGAAGAGCGCGCGGAAATCCAGCGCCAGCTCTCCGAAGAGTCGCGCCGCCGCCGGGACTTCCCGACGCGTTTCCTGCGCATTCTCGTGGACGGACGGGAGCGGGTCCGGATCGACCCGCGGGCCTCGAGCGTCGCGCGGCTTTCTCTGGAGGACGCGGCGGAGATGATCGAGGTGCGGGCGACGGTTCCCGACGGGGAGATCCTGCTCGCCGTCCACGCCCTGACGGGAGCGCCCGACGGCGAAGAAACCGGATCGCAAGACTTCTCCATCGTGCTCGAGTCCGGCCAGTCGCTCTCTTTCCGTGTGGACGGCTCCGCAGGGCTCGACGGTGAGCGCACGCGCACGGTCGAGCTCGCCTATCGCGAGACCGGCCCTCTGCGGGCGGCCCTGCTCGGCGCGCGGCGGGCGGTCTACCGCGCCGGCGAAGCCGCGCGCTTCGCGGCCGGCTGGGCGCAGCAACCGATCACGCTGCTGCTTCTGCTCAGAGCGATCGCTCTCGCGCTCAATTCGGCAGGACACCGGCCGACCGCGCCCCGGCTCGACCGCGCATCGCGGCGACCGTTCCCGCCGGAATCGAACCGCGCGCCGGAGTTTCGATTCCTGTCTCGCCCTCGAGTTCTGCGAGAGCCGCCCACGCCGCCTCGGAGACGGCGACCCCGCCAAGGCTCGCGCGCGCCGCCTCCAGGGGGACGGCGATCCCGCATCCCCGCCGCGCCGAAGATTCTTACGTCGGGAGTCTTCCGGGAGCGACCGCGTCGCGGCCCGCGCCGATCTTCTCAACGGAACGGACGCCTCTGCTCGAAGGAGAACGGATCGCGGCCGCCCGCTCCAGCCTTGGCGATCTCGTGAAGGAGGTCAACGCGAAGACGGCCCTGGAAGCCGTTCGAAATCCTTCGTGGACGGCCTCGCCAGCGACACGGCCCGTTCCTCAGAGCGGGCCAGCGGACCGCGCGACGCCGCGGCACCGTCCTACGCGCGGGCCTCGACAGCGGAAAGGAGCGGGCCGGGGCGCCGGGATCCGCGCGTCGCGGCTTTCTGGGCCGACGTGTCGGCCCGGTCCCTCGCCTCCGAAACGGCGGACGACCTCGAATCGCGCCTGCTCCCGCCGAAACCGGCGAACGCGTCGCCCAGGGTTTCCGTTCTCCGCCGGATCGCTGCGCCGGGCTTTTCCCCATCCGCCTACTGCCGGCAGGGAGAGCTGGCGTGCTCGGTCGCGCGGATCAGCCCGGCGAGGAGCTCCCGGCAAGCCCCCGCGGACTGACTTAGAATCGCACTGACTTCGCCATCGGGAGTCAGGCCATGCGCTGGACGTTTTTCGCCATCCTTTCCGCTTCCCTGGAATTCCCTCGCCTGTTCTGATCGCGCGCCGACCTCTGCCCGAGATGGGAACGTCCTCGGTCGGAAGCCTCTTCCCTGAGAGGCCGTGGGGCGCGACCGGCATGTCGTCGGTCGTTCGGCCGCGCTCCGACGGGTTCGTTCTGCCCGGGGTGTGGGGATCGGAAAACGCCAACCTCACGATCACGAAAGACGGCGCAAAGCTCGATCTCCTGTCCTCGACACTTCCAGAACGGAGGTTGTTTCGGCGCTTACGGCGAAAATGGCCCAGCCGATCCCGAAAGGAGCCTTCTCGATCGCCGGGACGTACACGCAGCTGATGGGAGCTTACCCGGGAAAGATCGAGTACGCGGCGCGCTGCTCGGGTGTCGTCGAAGGCAACAGGATGTCCATCGCCATCGCCGTTCCCGCTCTGCAGCAGACCTTCGGGCCGTTCCTGCTCATTGTCGGAGTGAGCAACGCCTGGTCCCCATGCCTCTATCCGTGACGCCGGTCGACTCCTCTCCCTCTCCCGGCGGGAGAGGGTTGGGAGTGAGGGACTCGGTTAGCGCCGTCCGCGCCTCCGACGGCCCCGCGGCTTCCGCCGGACTGCGCGACCGGGGCGCGGCCGACGCTGCCGCCAGAGGGGCCGCCGCCTGAAAGCCCGGCCGCCCAAACCCGCCGGCATGACCGCCTCCCGAAGCGCCAGGACGTCCAAACCCGCCGCTGCGGGCGACGTCTCCGCGGGTGCCCCTGGGACCCGGGCCGGAGCTGCCACGAGAGAAGGACCGCTGCGCCGGCACGCCTCGACTAACGGTGTCTCCCCGAGATCCCCGGAATCCCTGATCGAAGCGGCCAGGCGCGAGCGTCTGACGTCCCGGCCCGCTACGCCCGAGGGTCACGGCCCCACGGGGCGTTCCGGACCCACGGTTGAAGTCGCCGCGTGTTCCGCGGCTGCGGTCGAAGTCGCCGCGGGAGACGCTCTGCCGCCCGGACCCGCCACGATCGAAGCCGTGGCCGTCGCCGTTGCCGTGGCCGTTGCCGTGGCCGTTGCCGTGGCCGTGGCCGTGTGCCGTGGCCGTGGCCATGGCCGTGGCCGTGGCCGTAGAAACCGCAGTAGCCCGCGTAGAAATACGCGGGATAGGGTAGAACCCCACGCCGTAAATCGGGTAGTAGTCGTTGTAGTAGGTCTCCGGGTAGTAGGTCTCCGGATAGCTTTCGTAAGAGTTGTCGGCGTAATTGCCGGCGCCGTTGTCGTAATAGCCGCCGGCGTACCGGTTGTCGTCGTAGCCGCCATCGGAATAGGAATCGTGCCTGGCGGAATAACGAACGGCCTCGTCGGTGTCGTAGGTGTCGTCGGCGTCCCGCCCCGCGCCCCCATCCTCAGATCTCACGTCGATGGCCGTCATGTAACGAATGACCGGCTCGCCCACTCCCGATTGTCTGAGCCAGCGGAGATCGTCCTGGCTGACCTCGGAAGGAAGCTCGAGGCGGTGCTCCTTCGCATAGACGAGGATCGTTTGATTGGAAAACCCGGCGTTGGTCATCCGGACGAGGTCCTGGAGGAGCGATCGCGAGTCGCGCGACGGGACGGCGCCCGGTGAATCGGCGAGCAGGACGCCGCCGCAGGCCAGGAGAAACGAAAGGCAACGGCGCGTTTCATGGCGACCTCCTCGTCGGTAATTCTATGTCTTCGGGGACGGCGGCGGGAAGTTTTCGAAGCAGTTCGCGGTCCGTCCGTGCGAGGGAGTCGAAGCCGGCGCGCACGGCGGCCGTGTCGCGCGTTCCCGCGGGGAGACGGCGAGAGAGTCGCGTGAGCGCCTGTCCCTCGCGAGAGTCGCCGAGAGCTGCGAGGCGGCTTTCCGGCGACCCCGATGGCCCAGTAGTCGTTCAGCAGAGCGGCCCAAAGAGGACAGCGTCTCGGAGGAGACTTGCCGATGGCCTCCGACCGGATATGCCGCGACATCTGATGGCGTGACCCTGACGATGTCTGTCGTTGCGCCAATGGAGCTCTCGAAGATCACCTTTGAATCCCGCCCGGTGGCGCGGACGGCGAACCGGCCGGAAGCCGATGCCGCCAGAGTGTTGAGGTTTGCGCGATGGCCCGGGCGCGCGCCAGGGAGGACGAAAACCCGCTTTGTCGCGCACGATCAACACCTCGATCCCGGCGAGCGTCACGGCCGCGTGCCCGTGACGATCCGCTCCCTTCCTGGTACGGAGAACCGGAGAAAAGGGGCTCGGGCCGAGAACGGAGGACTCGCACGATCGTCGGAGCCCCGTGGCTCAGATTCCCTGAAGCGGCGCCGGCCGCGACAGCATTTCCCGGATCACGCTCTCCGTGACTCCCGCCTCTCTCAATCGCACTGGTGTCCTCGGCGGAAAGGACGAAACGGGAGTCGGTCGTCTGGATCAGCCGAATGATCTCCGCATCCGAATACCGCCCCTGCGACAGGCGGATCACGTCGAAGACGGAGATCGCGCCGAGAGACGCGGGCAGCAACACCGCCAGGAGAACGAGAAAAGGATTGCCGGAAACCGGAGAGTTTCATGGAAGGAGGTTCCGAAGATGCCAACAGCATACCATCAGAGATGTCTTACGGACGCGGCACCCTGTTTCACGGGTACAATTCGGAGATTCGGGTGGTTCTGTCAAGGGTGAAGCTGCCGCGCTCAAGAAAGAATCCCGCGCCGCCCGGCAGTGAACGCCGAGAGGGCGTCCTCGCGGACGCAGGGGCGAGCCCTTCAACGGAAATCGGGTTTCGGCCTTTCGTCGAGAACGCCGTGGTCGGGCTTTGCCTGATCCAGGACGGGCGGTTTCGCTACGTCAACCCGAAGCTCGCGGCGATCTTCGGCTACTCGACGGAGGAACTTCTGGCCCCTGGAATCGGTCCTGGATCTCGTCGCGGACGAGAACCCGCCGGGCACCCGGGACAGCCTTCGGAAACGGCTCGAAGAGGAGCCGCAGACCGTCCCTCTTCACTTTCACGGCGTTGCGCGGGACCGGAGAGCGCATCGACGTGGAAGCGCACGCCGCGGCCACCGAGCTCGAGGGGCGGCCGGCCGTGCTCGGCACCCTGTTCGACGTCACGGAACGCAAGTGCGAAGAGGCCCGCATCGCGTGTCAGGCCTCGAGGGACCCTCTGACCAACCTGTCCAACCGCGCGCATTTCATGGAGAGGCTCCGGCAGGAGCTCGCGGAGGCCCGGCGCCAGCATCGGCGGCTCGCGATCGTGTATGTCGATCTCGACCGCTTCCGGTTCGTCAATGACACCTGGGGTCGGAACGCGGCGGACACTCTTCTGCAGAGCCTCGGGCTCTGCCTGCGGCGGCGCGTGCGCGAGGTCGACACGGTGGCGCGGGTCGCCGGGGACGAGTTCGTCATCCTGATGCCCGACATCCGGCAAACGGAAAACCTGAGCGCCATCGCGCAGAAGGTGCTCGCCGCCGTCGCGCGTCCCGTGCAGATCGAGGGAGGACGCTCGCGGTGACGGCGAGCATCGGCATTGCCTGCTACCCGGAGGACGGCGAGGACCCGGAGGTTCTGCTCCGAAACGCCGACAACGCGATGTACCGGGCCAAGGAGATCGGGCCCAACGGGTTCCAGCTGTGCACGGCCGAACTGACTTCCGGGCCGTCGCGCGGATTGCTCTGGAGAGCGGCTTGCGGACGGCCGTTGACCGGAAAGAGCTGGTCGTTCACTACCAGCCGATCGTGAGCCTGAAGACCGGGAGGATCGCCGGGGCTGGAGGCGCTCGTGCGCTGGCAAACACCCGGGCGGATCTCATTCTGCCCGCCACGTTCATTCCCATCGCGGAAGAAACCGGGTCTCATCCTGTCGATCGGCGATCATGTCCTGCGCGCGGCGTGCGGGATCTGAAGAAATGGCACCGCATGGGACTGCCCGACTTGCGCATCGCCGTGAACGTGTCCGCCCGTGCGGTTTCGCGCCAGAGCACCGCTGCCCTTTCGATCGACCGCGCGCTCCTGGAATCGGAGCTCGTCGCCCGAACACCTCGAGATCGAGATCACGGAGAGCATCGCGATGGAGAGCGCGGACATCGTCGTCGGCAACCTGGAGGCTCTGCGCGGGACGGGGCATTCGCATCGCCATCGGACGACTTCGGGACCGGGTATTCCTCGCTCAACTACCTCAAGCGCTACCCGGTTCACTCGCTCAAGATCGACCGCTCGTTCGTCACGGACGCTGGCCACGAACCCGGCCGATGCCGGCATCGTGCGAGCCGTCATCGAGATGGCGCACGGCTTGAATTTGAACGTCTCTCGGCGAGGGCGTCGAGACCAGGACCAGTTCCTGCATCTCCAGCGGTTCGGCTGCGACGAGATGCAGGGATACTGGGTGAGCCCGCCGTCCCGGCCGAAGGGTCAACGGACTCATGGCCCGAAGCTCGAGATGGTGGGTCAACCCCGCGTGATCAATCACTAGCGAGTTCACGCTCCGGGTGACCGGCGGCATGATAGCGAGGACGCGCATGGACGCGGACGTCCCGGTCGTCGGAGCCGGCCCGACCGGGCTGATGATGGCCAATCAGCTCGCGCGGCGCGGCGTGCGCGTGACGATCATCGACCGGCACGACGGACCGGCGCGGGAGACGCGCGCCCTGGGCGTGCAGGCGCGCACTCTCGAGATCTATTCCCATCTGGGCATCGCCGACAAGGCGGTCGCCCTGGGCAAGCGCGCGATCGGCGCCCACCTCTGGGCGCGAGGACGGCTGGCGGCGCGCGTCCCGCTCGGTGACATCGGGCAGCGAGTCTGAGTCCGTATCCCTATCTCCTGATCCTCGGCCAGGACGATAACGAGCGGCTGCTTGGCGAGGTTCTCCCGCCAACAGGGCGTTGCCATCCAGTGGAACACGGAGCTCGCCGCCCTGGCGCAGGCAGCCCGATGGCGTCAGGGCCGCGCTCAAACAGAAGGACGGCACGAGCCGGGAGAGTCACGGCCGCCTGGGTCGCGGGTTGCGACGGCGCGCACAGCGCGGTGCGCGAGCTGAGCAGGATCGCGTTCGAGGGCGCGCCCTACGAGCACGTCGTTCTTCGTCGCCGATACGCGAGTGACGGGACCGATGGTGCGCGGACGAGATCAACGTCTATCTGTGGCGCAGCGGGTTTCACCTTTTCTTCCCGATGCGCGGGACTGATCATTGGCGCGTCGTCGGCATCGTGCCGCCCGCGACTCCGCGGCAGAGACGACCTCGACGCTCGACGACGTGATTCCCTCGATCCGCAGCGAAGCGGGCACCGGACTGTCCTTCCAGTCCAGCAGCTGGTTTTCGACCTACCGCATCCATCACCGGCGCGCGCGCGCGGTTTCGCGACCGCCGCTGCTTCCTGCTCGGCGACGCCGCGCACATCCACAGCCCGGTCGGCGCGCAGGGCATGAACACCGGCCTGCAGGACGCGTACAACCTCGCCTGGAAGCTCGCGCTCGTCGCGTCCGGAAGGCGGATGCGCGCGCTGCTCGACTCCTACGAGGACGAGCGCATCCCGGTCGCCCGGCGACTGTTGCGCTCGACGGACCGGGCGCTCCGCGCTCGTCGTCGCCGACGGCAAGCTCGCGCAGCTGTCGTCCGAACGCGGCTGTTTCCGAAGATCCTGGCTCTCGCGTCGCGCTCCGAGAGATTACGGCGGCTCGCCTTCCGCACGGTTTCCGAGATCGGCATTCAGTACCGCGCCGGCCCTCTCTCCGCAATCCCTGCAGCGGGCCTGCCCCGAGCCGCGCCTCAGGCCGGCGATCGCTTCCACGTGGCTGCGGCTCAAATGCTCCCGCCGAACGGCGCCGGTCGAGGATCTGTTCCAGAAACTCGACGACACGAAATTCAATCTCATCGTGATCGGCCAGCCCGTCCTCGCCCAGGCCGGGGCGTCCGGTACCGGGGACTTGGTGCGCACTCTCGCGATTCCGAGCGATCCTTCGAACGACCAGGAGCTCGAGCGCGCTCAGATATCCCAAGCCGCTTCCTTCTACCCGCTGCGGCCGGACGGCCCATCGGCCTCTCAGGCGCATCGCCCGGAAGCCGACACCGTGGCGCGTTACTTCACCGAGCGTCTGACCTTTCGAGAGTCGCCGGCCTGACCCCACGGCCGCCCATTTCCGTGAGCGGACGGCTGCTGTTCTCACGCGATGCGCGACAGGGTTCCCGCCAGTTCTTCCACCGCCGCCGAACACGGCCATCGCCGCGGGAATCGTCGTCAGCGCCCCGAGGGCGACACGACGTCAGCCCACGGCCCGCCGCGCGCATCCTGCCGGCCGCCCGCGAGCAGCCCGATGCCCGCGCCCAGGCCGCCGCGCGTCACGACCACGAACCCGAATTCCGGCAACGTCAGATCAACTTTCTTCATCACCACCTCCAAGTCTCTTTTCGTGCAACTTCGCAGGACCCCGGGCCCTTCCGCTGACCTCTCACTTGCAGGATTCGTTCCGGGCGAAGCAACGCGGGATGCCCGCGACGTGTGGGCTAAGCCCGATCGCCGACCTGGGTCTAGAATCAGCGGATCCACGGAGGCTGTATGGAAGGGTTACGGCGTCTCGCCCTCGCGCTCCTCGTCTGCGCCGCCGCTCTCCCCTGTTCCGCCGACGAGCCACACCAGCACGAACACGGCGCGCCGCCGGAAAGCTCGGCAAGGTGGACTTCGAGGTGTCGTGCAGCGTGGCCGCGCGGCCCCAGTTCGAGCGCGGCGTGGCGCTCCTCCATTCCTTCTGGTACGACGCCTCGGAGAAGGCCTTCCTCGACGCCGCGAAGACGGATCCCTCCTGCGCCATGGCGTACTGGGGCGTGGCGATGAGCACTTTCCATCCGATCTGGGCCGCCGGGAATCCGGGCGGCGAGCCGCAGCCGGCGGAGCTCGCGAGGGGAATCGAGGCGGTCGCGAAGGCGAAGACGGCCGCGACGCAGACCGAGCGAGACACGCGATTACATCGCGGGCGTCGAGGCCTCTACCGCGACGCCGGCACGCGCGATCACCGCGCCCGCGCGCTCGTCTTCGAGGCAGCGATGCAGCGCGTCTATGAAAAGATACCCGCGTGACCGCGAGGCCGGGATCTTCTACGCCCTCGCGATCCTCGGCACCGTTTCGCCGGCGGACAAGACGTTCGCCGCGCCAGAAGAAGGCCGCCGCGATCCTGAACCGGATCCTTCCGCGACGCGCCCGAGCACCCGGGGATCGCGCACTACCTGATCCACAGCTTCGACTACCCGCCGCTCGCCGTCGCTGGCGCTGCCGGCCGCGAAGCAGCTACGCGAAGATCGCATCCGACGCGCCGCACGCGCTCCATATGCCGTCGCACATCTTCACGCGGCTCGGCCTCTGGGAGGACTCCATCCAATCGAACCTGGCATCGGCGGCGGCCGCGCTGCGGTATGTCGCGAAGACGGCGCCCGGGCGTCACGTCCTTCGACGACATGCACGCCGAGGACTACCTGGAGTACGCCTACCTGCAGCTCGGGCGCGACGCGGAGGCCCGCGGCGTCGCCGAGACGGTCGCCCGCGTCGAGCGCCTGGACGTCCCGAACTTCGCCGGCCGCCTACGCCCTCGCGGCGGTCCCGACGCGCTTCGCCGTCGAGCGCGGGAAGTGGAGCGAAGCGGCGAAGCTCGAGCTCGAGCCGGCCGGCTTCCCGTGGGAGAAGTTCCGCTAGCGCCGAGGCCATCGTCGTTTCGGGCCGGCGCCCTCGGCGCCGCCCGGTCCGGCGATCTCGCCGCCGCGCGAGCCGCGCCCGACCGGCTCGAAGCGATCAAGAGCGAGCCTCGACAAGAAGGGCGACAAATACTGGTCCGGACAGGTCGAGATCCAGCGCCTCGAAACCGCCTCCTGGCTCGCCCGCGCCGAGAAGAAGGATGAGGAAGCCGTCCGGTTGGCACGTTCGGCCGCGGACCTCGAGGGCGCGACCGACAAGCATGCCGTCACGCCCGGCCCCATCCTCCCGGCGCGCGAGCTGCTCGGAGACCTCCTGCTCGATCTCCAGCAGCCCGGGCCGGCTTTCATCGAATACGAGGCGTCACTCGCCGTAGCCCCCAACCGCTCTCCACGGTCTCGCGGGAGCCGCTCGCGCGGCGCGCGACGCGCCGGCGACAAGTCCAAGGCCCAGACCTACTCGGCCAGGCTCCTCGCCCTCGCCGCCAACGCCGATCCCGACCGCCCCGAAATCAGTTGAAGCGAAGCGATCCGCGACGCGCGATAAATGACCCGCTCGATCACCAGGCCTTCAGCTCGCCGGTGAGCCGGCGCGCGCTGAGACTTTTGCGTCTCTGAAACGCTTGCGCTCGAACGCGAGCTGAGGACAGCATCCAGAGACCACGGTCCCGGGCCGACGATGCCGAGGAAGAGCACGCTCATCATTTGAGCGTATTCCGGAGCGTACCTCGTGCAGGACGGCCCAGATCCCTACCTTCGGGAGCGCGGGGAGGAAGAGGCAACGGCGATGTCCCCAGGTACAGAGCGATCTTCGTCGAAGCGATCGCGACCAGCATCTCGATCACAAAAGGGATGGCGATCAACCGCGTCAGAAAGCCTGTGAGCAGGAGTATTCCTCCCAGGATTTCCAATACGCCGACGAAGACCGCCGTGGCGTGGGGAGCGGGAATGCCGATCTTGGTGAAACGGCCCACCCCTGATTCGTATAGACGAACTTGAGAATTCCCTCCCACAGGAATACGCCTCCCGCCATCAACCGAACCAGGATGGTTGCCTTCGGCGCGTAATCCGGGGGATTCAGAAGCCAGGCAACGAGTCTCTTCATGACCGGTCCTCCTCGAGTACTGAACCAGGGACATCCCGGTTCGGTAAGGAGTTCACCGGCCGGGGAGGAATGGATCTCGCCGGCCTTGGGTCCTAATCTTGTCTTGAGAATCCCGTCATCTCAGGCGAAGCCCGGGAAGAAGTCGGTCTTGATCCGCCGCTTCGGGATCCCGATCGTTCTCAGCACTTCCTCGAAGCCGACGACAAGCGCGCGCGGGCCAGAAAGATAAAACGTCCTCTCAGAGTAATCGGGTACCGCTTTCGCGATCATCTCGGCGTCAACCCGCCCGGTCTCGCCCTGCCACTCCGGCGACACGGACTTCGCATCCGTGAGCGTGTACACGGTCTTGATCCCTAACCGCAGGCGCGCCTCTTCGAGCACGTCCGCGTAGACGATCTCCAGGCGCGGTCTTGTTCGAATACAACACCGTGATTGAACGCTGTTTCCTCATGGTCCAGAAGATCTCTGATCATGCTTCTGAACGGCGTGATGCCGATACCGCCGGCCATGAAGACGAGCTTCTCCCGTCTGTTCGCCGGCAACACGAATTCACCGGCGGGTTGCGAGGCCGTAATCTCATCTCCCGGCCGCATCGCGAGAAGCGAGCGCTTGAAACTGCTCGCAGCGGCGTAGAACTTGACACCCGACCGCAATTCCGCGTCCTCGGCCGCTCGAGGACGCCACCGTGAAGTACCCGCCTGTTCCCGCGGCTGTCCGGACGCGAATGCCCCAACGTCCATTCCAGGTATTGCCCGGGTTGGAACCGCACTCTCCTGTCGCTCGCAAACCGCAACTCATAGATGTCCGGGGCGAGTGGCGTCCTGGTCTTGAGCCTCAGCAAGTATTTCGTCTTGGGGCTCAGGAGATAGGAGAGTACGTTTCCCAGGAGAAGCGCGAGCTCCGGCGTCAAGTACAACCGGCCAAAATGGAGGAAAGGCGCAAACAGAAGCCCCACCATGGCCCCGTACACGATCCGGCGTTTTCGCGAAGGCGGTGTCGTTAAAGGCTCGGTGAGCATCACGAACGCGAAGAAGAGAATCGGGGTATCGGCAAACAATTGGACCGTGGCGGGGACGACACCTGCGCCTTTCGCGAGGCCGGCGCCAAGGATAACCGCGCATGCGGCCGCGAGAAACCCGACGACCAAATCAACGCGCGCGATCTTTCTTGCCACGAGGAGCCCGCCGACAAGCACGAAAGGCATCATCGCGAGCCGTTCCCACCCACCAGCTCGCCGCCTGAATTCAACGTGAATGCGGTGAGCGCCACCGCGATCGCCGCGGGATTGAAGACATGCTTTCGGCGGATCGCGAGGATGTATTTCGACGCCATTGCCCATACCCCGGCCCAGGCGACGAACCCCAGAGCCGGCGGCCAGGTATCGCGAAGGCGGCAGCGGCGTGATGATCAACGCCAGGATAAAAGCGGTGATGAAGAGGGACTCGGTATTTGCGGGAACGCCAAACACCCTGGCGAACGCAGCGTTGGCGGCCCAGCACACGAATACCAGAACCGAAGTCGACACCAGAAGGTCAAGCGGCTGGAACGGAAGAAATCCGAAGAAAGATAACGCCACCGCCGCCATCACGAGGAAGATGAGGTAGTAAAGCACGAGGCGATACATCGTGACCCGGTTCAGGATGTTGTCGATCCGAGTAGTCATGAGCTCGCCGGTCCCGCGGTCTCAATGCGAGAGCGACTTCTTGCGAACACTCCCCTCACTGCGGCAGGCGGACCAGGCGTCTACGCCTCGCTGAGGACTGGAACCAGGTGGCGGCTTGCTTTGCTCGCGGCGGAGACCTTGCCCGCGATTTCGCGCGTGTAGTCGCGGCACAGGTTCAGGAAGTGAGGTCGTCTGCTCGACCGTCGCATGGAGCGCGACGTAGCTGACCAAGCGCGGATGCAGAAGTCCCTGTACTCCTCGCCAGTTAGACCGATGAGGGGATTCGCGCCAGCATAGTTACTTGTCAAGGCGCACCCACCCGGCCTTTTTCGCACAAGCTGACGAGCCGGGAACTCCACCAACGCGCGCCCGTCTCCGATGCATTGCCGATCTCGGCGTCGACTCGCTCGCGATAGCAGCCGAGTGTCGTCAAGAAGGCGACCGCGCTCATCGTGACTCGATGCGCATCGCCGGGATTCAACGCTGCGTCGAGCATCTTCATCATTGCAAACCTCCTCAAGTACCGAAGCGGGGACATCCCGCGTTCGGTAAGGAGTTCACCGGCAGGTGAGGAATGGATCTCGCCGGTCTCCGGTCCTTAATGTCGTCTTTGAGACCCCAGGCCCGTGTCCCTCCCTGAACGGCGCGAACCTGAACGGATTCCTCCTAAGAAGACGGGCGGCCTCAATCCAGGCGGGCGGCGGTGTATCTCCCCCGAACCACGGATAAGCCGGGGTTCGATTCGAGGAGGAGTTGTCATGAAGAAAAAGCTCGGTGCTCCTCGTCCTGACTCTTGCGTCGCTCGTGCTCACGGCCGCCTGCGCATCGCCAGGCCCATCCAAGCCAGCAGCCGGATCCCGGGGAGACCTGGGCCAAAGCGGGAGCCATCGGTACGTCCGAGCCGGCCGGCGAACGCCGCCGCCGTCCCGACGGGGAAACTCGCCTCACGGTGACGGACGTGCATCCGACAAACAAAACCCGAAGCCGGTCGCGCTGCCCAGACGGCCGGCCGGCCTCAGGAGAAAGCATGAAAGACCCTGTAGACAGAAGACAGTTCATGAAGATCGCCGGCACCTCGATCGGGGTTGGCGCGCTCTTCCACGTGGTCCCGCTCCTGGGCGCTTCTCCCGCCGGCCAGCGGATCGCGGCGCTGCTCGGCAAGAAGAACGGAGAGGCCCCGACCCCCTTCTCCTTCGTTCAGCTCTCCGACAGCAATGGCGTAACTGAACGAAGTACACT
>ERZ1370068.1515-contig-11412_pt1 | contig 19520 bp, 19 predicted proteins | sample MGYA00561227_ERZ1370068 | MGnify/ENA primary metagenome ERZ1370068 (study PRJEB38410, sample SAMEA6850437) | metagenome | study: Metagenomic assessment of the ecological functions of the soil: analysis of the soil microbiota associated with the...
TCAGTTACGTATTGCTCAGCCGACCGCTACGCCGGCCTGCAGATCGCAGCAGCGAATCGCCGACCACCGGCACGTCGTCGAGATCGTGACGCCGAAGCGCATGCCGATCTGCTCGAACAGGCCCGGCAAGGCTTGCGGCAGAGGCAGGCGTCCTCGGGCGCGTGCGGGCAGAAGAACACCGCGCGATGCGGCCGCCTCTGCTCGCGAGCAGCTGGTTCATCTTGGTGCGTGCATCGCATTCAGCGTCGCCATGTCGAAGCCAAAAGCCGCGGCCCAGACCCCGACTGGTTCGTCGCGATGACCGTGCGCCATCCCAGGCCATCGTGGACGAGCTCTATCCGGAATTCCAGCCGCGGGTGTGGACTACGCATCGCCCGGCGATCCACTCTCCGACCTTCGGCGCCGGGTCGATCACGTGCGGCGCCCGGCATCCGCCGCTCGCCCGGCTGGCTTGAGCCTGTTCCTGCCGGTAGCCTGCGGCAGCTCATCCCCGGGCGTGAAGCTCCCCCGCTGGATTCCGCAGGTACAGCGCGAACACGTGGATCCGCATACTTGCGGGGCTCACGATCGTGCTCGTGTTCGTGATGAACGAGGGGGGAGACGTTCAGCTACCGCTTCATGCAGCAGATGGAGCTCTGGGCCTACGACACGCGCCTGCGGCTCTTCATGCCGCAGCACGCTCGATCCGCGCATCGTCATCCTCGACATCGACGAGAAGAGCCTCAACGCCGAAGGGCCGCTGGCCGTGGAGCCGCAACAAGATCGCGGCGATGGTCCGCCAGCTCTTCGAGCGCTACAAGGTGCGCGTGGTGGGCTTCGACGTCGCGTTCCCGGAGCCCGACACCAGCTCGGGGCTGCACGAGCCTCGAGCGACATGGCGCAAGACGGAGCTGCAAGGACAACGCCGCAGTTCCAGCGCGTGCCTCGAGCGCGCGCGCGCCCTCGCTCGACTACGACCGGATCTTCGCCGACGAGATCGCGCAAGCACCCGGTGGTGCTGGGCTTCTTCCTCGGCGGCAAGATCGACAAGGCCGGCGTCGCTGCCGCCGCCCAGCGTTCGACGAGGCACGCTTCGGCGAAGCTGGGACGTCATCCACAACCTCGCGACCGGCTACAGCGGCAACATCCCGGCGCTGCAGCAGAACGCGCGACCGCGGCCGGCCACCTCTATCCCGCAGCTCGACTTCGACGGCATCGACGCGCCGCGTGCCGATGTTCATGCGCTACGGCGACGGCTTCTACGAGGCGCTGTCGCTCGCGATCGCTGCGCACCTACCTCGGCAACGCGCCCGTCAAGCTCCAGGTCGAGGCGCCGGAGCGTTCGGCAACGTCGCGCACGATCCCGTGGGTGACGTCGGCGAGCGTCACGCATCCCGCTCGACGAGCGCATGAGCGCGCTCGTCCCGTATCGCGGCGCGCACCGGCGCCTTCCGCTACGTCTCGGCGACCGACGTGCTGCGCGGCACGCTCGCCCGCCGACGAGCTGAAGGACAAGATCGTCATCGTCGGCACCTCGGCGCAGGGCCTGCTCGACCTGCGCGCCACGCCGGTGCGCGAGGACTTCCCGGGCGTCGAGGTGCACGCCAACCTGATCAGCGGCTTCCTCGACCAGACGCATCATGCACCGGCCCGCCGAGGTGCTCGCGATCTCGGTGCTCACGATCCTGCTCATCGGCATCCCGCTCGCCGTGCTCCTGCCGCGCCTGTCGCGCTCACCGTCGCACGCGTCGCCGTGGTCGGCGTCGTGGTCCGTCGCTCGATCGCGATCAACCTGTATGCGTGGCAGGCGCAGCACTACGTGCTCAACATCGCCGGCGCCGCTCATCGATGCTGGCGCTGCTCTACCTTCCTCAACATGGCGTGGGGCTTCTTCATGGAGACGCGCTCGCGGCGGCTCATCACGGGCCTCTTCGGCACCTACGTGCCGAAGGAGCTCGTGGCCGAGATGTCGAAGAACCCCGAGGAGTACTCGATGCGCGGCGAGAGCCGCGACATGACGGTGCTCTTCTCCGACGTGCGCGACTTCACCTCGATCTCCGAGGGCCTCACGCCGGAGAGGCCTGAAGGACATGATGAACGCCTACCTCACGGAGATGACGGAGGTGCATCCAGGACAAGCGCGGCACCGATCGACAAGTACATCGGCGACGCGATCATGGCCTTCTGGGGCGCGCCGGTGCCCGACACCGAGCACGCGACGCACGCGCGTGGAGGCGGCGCTCGCGATGCAGAAGCGCATCCGCGAGCCTCGACGCCGACGTTCGTCGAAGCGCGGCTGGCCGATCGCTGCAACATCGGCGTGGGCCTCAACTGCGGCGAGATGAACGTGGGCGACATGGGCTCGAAGTTCCGCCGCGCCTACACGGTGATGGGCGACGCGGTGAACCTCGCCTCGCGCCTCGAGGGCCTCACCAAGGAATACGGCGTCGGCATCCTCGTCTCCGAGAACGTCGTGCGAGGCGGCGCAGGGCTTCGTCTACCGCGAGGTCGACAAGGTGCGCGGTGAAGGGCGCGCCAGGAAGGCGTCGTCGATCTTCGAGCCGATCGGCACGGTGGGCCGAGGTGGGCGAGACGACGCTCGCGGAGATCGACCGCTTCCACCAAGGCGCTCGAGCACTACCGCAAGCAGCGCTGGGACGACGCGGAGACAGTGCTGAAGAACCTCTCGGCTCGCCAGCGCCCGACACGCAAGCTCTACAAGCTGTACCTCAAGCGCATCCGACTATTTCCGCAACAACCCGCCGGGAGCCGCGTGGAACGGCGCTCTGGGTCTTCACGACCAAAGTAACGCATCCGCTCGACGGAGCGCGTTCCGCAGCCCGGCGAGGCGATCCCGGTCGCGCCGGGCATCTGGTGGATCCGCATGCCGCTGCCCTTCGCGCTCGACCACATCAACCTGTGGATCCTCGAGGACGGCGACGGCTTCACGCTGGTCGACACCGGGCTACGGCGTCGCAGGCGACGTTGGACCTCTGGGAGAAGCATTTCGCGGGCGTGATGGCCGGGCGCCCGGTGAAGAACATCGTCGTCACGCACTATCACCCCGACCACGTGGGCAGCGCCGGGTGGCTCGTCGAGCGCACCGGCGCGCCGCTCTGGATGACGACCGCGGAGTACCTCTCGGCGCACGCGGCGCGCGACGACTTCGGCGGGCTTCGATCGCGGCAACACGCATGGAGCTCTACATCGCGCAACGGCCTCGACCTCGCGAGCATTCCCGAGACGACGCAGCAAGGGCAAGGGCTATCGCCGCGGCGTGCCGGCGATGCCCAAGCGCTACCGCCGCATGATGCACGGCGACAAGCTCTCCATCGGCGGCCGCGATTGGGAAGTGATCACCGTGTTCGGCCACGCGCCCGAGCACGCCGCGCTCTGGTGCGCGTCGCTGAACGTGCTCATCTCCGGCGACCAGGTGCTGCCGCGCATCACGCACGCAACGTCGGCGTGTGGGGCAACCAGCCGGAGGCCAATCCGCTCGACGCTCTTCCTCGACCTCGCTCGGGCGCTTCTCGCACCTGCCCGCCGATGCGCTCGTGCTGCCTTCGCACGAGCGCGTCTTCCGCGGACTGCACAAGCGCATCGCCGAGCTGCACGAGCACCACGAGCGGCGCCTCGAGCGCCTGCTCGAGGGCTGCGCCACGCCGATCACCGCGTTCGAGGCGCTGCCGCTCCTCTTCAAGCGCAAGCTCGACGACCACCAGATTGCGTTCGCCATGGGCGAGGCGATCGCGCACCTGCATTACTTCTGCGCGCGCAGGGCAAGGTCGAGCGCCAGGTCGACTGGCGCGGGTGTCCGCCGCTTCGCCGAGGCAAGGCGTCGTGACCTGACAATTTTCGCGCGCGATCATCTCGACCGACACGCCGCCGCGTCCAGGCGCTGGTGCCGAGAACTTCCAAGCGCATGGCGAGATGTACGTTGAACCGTGAGCATCCTTGGTCCGGCCTTCGCGTGACGTGACATCGCCGGCGTCGCCACGGCGCAGGGAGCTGACGATCACTCCGCGAATCCCACGCCCGTGGACACGGTGCGGCTGCGCTGGACGCACGTCAGCTGCACCAATCCCGATGCCGTTCAGGTGACGCGCAGGAATCCAATCGCCATCTCCGTGATCGACCGATCGCTGGCGGTCGCGCCGGAGTCCAGCGGTCGATCCTGCGGGACCGTGAACGGCTTCTGTCGAGGGAGTGTTCCCCTCGGACGGCTGCCGACGGCGCGCAGTATGACGCGCAGATCGTCGTGAATGCGCCACCGGGGACGCTCGCGTCCGAGGCGACGAACTCATCGGACCAGATGCGTTTTCCGTCGCCCGCCTGCACGGCCACCGGAGCTGCGGCGCCGTCGCGACGACGAGCACCGATCTCTGGTGGAGTCCGTCGCGCTCCGGCGAGGCGGCGCTGGTAGCAGCAGATCGTCGAGCAATCTGTTCATCGTGTGGGTGGTGGACGACACGTCTGGGCGCGCGACGTGGTACAGCGTGCAGCCGCGGCGCCTGGTCGCTGCGAAGCGGACGCCGGCACGCTTGCCTGTCTCGGGTCCGATATATCGCACCACGGGGCCCTGGTGAAGGAAGTGTTCCGCGACGCGACGCGAGGTGTCGATCTCACGGCGTGGGCAACCGGGAACGTTCGCGCTTCCAGGCGCCGCGCGCTATCGACGTCGCGATCGATGGCTGTCTCGGCGACATACGACGCTGGAGCGCCGATGCGCCAAGTCTGATGCCCTGAATCACCCGCCAACGTGCGGTGGCGAGAGACTTCATCGCGCGTCGGCGAGACCGGTCGATCGTGAGCGGATACATACGCCCCTCCATGATGCCGCTGCACGTTCTGGATCGACGTGGTCCAGCCCCAGTGCTCCTCGGGGACGGGATTGCAACCACGCGGCGCGCGGCCACGCGCGCGCAGCATGCGCTTCGAGCCACTCGCGCCCGGCTCGTCGTTCCAGTGCTCGACGCTGCCGCCCGGCTGCTCGAGCTCGTAGGGGCTCATCGGTCGCGTCGCCCACGAAGATCGAGCTTGTAGTCGTGGCCGTACTTGCGCATGCACGTCGACGCGTCGGGTGCGCTCGGCGTGCCGGCGGCGGTTGTCCTTCCACACGCGTCTCGTACAGGCAGTTGTGGAAGTAGAAGTGCTCGAGGTGCTTGAACTCGGTGCTGCGCCGCGGAGAAGAGCTCCTCGCACACGCTTGATGTGGTCGTCCATCGAGCCGCCGACGTCGAGGAACAGCAGCACCTTCACCGCGTTGTGCCGCTCCGGCGACCATCTTCAGGTCGAGCCAGCCGGCGTTCCTCGCGGTCGAGTCGGATGGTGCCGTCGAGGTCGAGCTCCTCGGGCGCGCCCTCGCGCGCGAAGCGCCGCAGCCGCCGCAGCGCCATCTTGATGTTGCGCGTGCCGAGCTCGCGACCGGTCGTCGTCAGGTTGCGGTACTCGCGCTGGTCCCACACCTTCACCGCGCTGCGGTTGCGCGACGCCGTCCTGCCCGATGCGGATGCCCTCGGGGTTGTAGCCGTAGGCGCCGAAGGGCGAGGTGCCCGCGGTGCCGATCCACTTGTTGCCGCCCTGGTGGCGCGCCCTTCTGCTCCTCCAGCCGCTTCGCGCAGCGTCTCCATGAGCTTCTCCCAGCCGCCGAGCGCTTCGATCATCGCCTTCTCCTCGTCGGTGAGCCAGCGCTCGGCGAGCTTCTGCAGCCACTCGGCGGGGATCTCGGTCACGATCGCGTCGGGGATCGCCTCGACGCCCTTGAAGTACGCGGCGAAGGCGCGGTCGAAGCGGTCGAAGTACGCCTCGTCCTTCACCAGGCACAGGCGCGCGAGCGTAGTAGAAGTCGTCGACGCTGCCGTAGACCACGCCCTTGTCGAGCGCCTCGAGCAGCGTCAGGAACTCCTTGACGCTCACCGGGACGCCGGCCTTGCGCACCGCGAAGAAGAAGTCGGATCAGCATGTGACTGCGCAGCTCAGGTCGCTGGATCCGCCGCAGGCGCGATCGCGGCAGATGTCGATTACCTCCCGTCTGCAGGAAGACGAGCTGCTCGAACAGGTGCACGTCCTGCTCGTTCTTCAGCAGCGCGCCGTGCAGCGGCGGGATGATGGCCTTGCTGGTCCTTGCGTGCGCAGCGCCTCGGGCGGGATGTCCTCGGCGAGCAGCAGCTTCAGCCAGTCGAGCAGCTCCGAGGTCGACGGCTTCTTCTTCAGGCCCGGCACCTCGCGCACCTCGAAGAACACCTCGAGCGCCTCGCGCAGCAGCGCCTTCTTGATGCCGGGGAAGTGCACGTCGACGATCGCCTCCATCGTCTCCTTGTCGGGGAAGCGGATGTAGTGGAAGAAGCAGCGGCGCAGGAACGCGTCGGGCAGCTCCTTCTCGTTGTTCGAGGTGATGAACGACGATCGGCCGGTGCGCGCGCCTTGATCGGCTCGCTGCGTCTCGTAGACGTAGAACTCCATGCGGTCGAGCTCGCGCAGCAGGTCGTTCGGGAACTCGATGTCGGCCTTGTCGATCTCGTCGATCAGCAGCACGGCCGGCTCGTCGCGACGTCGAACGCCTGCCACAGCACGCCCTTCACGATGTAGTTGCGCGATGTCGCTGCACGCGCTCGTCGCCGAGCTGCGAGTCGCGCAGCCGCGACACCGCGTCGTACTCGTAGAGGCCCTGCTGCGCCTTGGTGGTCGACTTGATGTGCCACTGGAAGAGCGGCAGGCCGAGCGCGCTGCGCGACCTCCTCGGCGAGCATGCGTCTTGCCGGTGCCCGGCTCGCCCTTGATGAGCAGCGGGCGCTGCAGCGTGATCGCGGCGTTGACCGCGAGCTTCAGGTCGTCGGTGGCGACGTAGGTGTCGGTGCCCTGAAATTTCATCGGTAAGATTCTAACCCTTGCGCGCACGTCCGGCTCCGTTCATACACGGGTCCGATACCCCAATCGGAGAGTCCGACATGAAACGCTTCGCCCTCTGTCGTCGCTCGCCCTCGCTGCCGCGCTTGCCCGCCGCCATGCCTCTGCGCCGGCAACCGCCGTCACCATCTACTCGAGCGCGCCCGCCCGGCTCCATCGACCCGCAGATCTTCCAGCAGCGGCGGCGAAGGCACGGTGACTCCGGCTATGCGCTGGTGCGCGAGGAGCGCGAGTTCACGCTCAAGGCGCGGGCGCAACCTGCTGCGCGTGAGCGACGTCCCGGCGCTCATCGATCCCGACCACCGGTCGCGTTCGCCTCCGCTCACCGGATCCGCACGGGCACGCGCGTCGTCGAGCAGAACTTCGAGTTCGACCTCACCAGCACCGCGAAGCTCCTGTCGCGCTACCTCGACCGCGAGATCACCGTGGAGCAGGCGCGCGGCACAGGGCGTGGAGTACGTTCACCGGCACGCTCGTCGGCACGCAGGGCGGCCTCACGCTGCAGCAGGCCGACGGCAGCGTGCGCATCGTGCCGAGCTACTCGGCAGTGCGCCTGCCGAGCCTTCCCGGGCGGCCTCATCAGCAAGCCCACGCTCGTCTGGGACATCGACGCCGGCGACCGCCGGCGCGCACAAGTCGCGCTTCGCCTACCAGACGGGCGGCATGACCTGGTGGACCGACTACAACCTCACCTACTCCGAGCCCAAGCCGCGGCGCCTGCAAGGTGGACGTGGGCGCGTGGGTCACGATCGTGAACCAGTCGGGCGCGTCGTTCGCCGACGCGAAGCTTGAAGCTCATCGCCGGCGACGTGCAGCGCGCGCAGCCAAGCGTCAGCGGCATGCCGCGCCGCGGCGCAGCGCGATGGCAAGCGCGCCGAGGCGAAGGCCGACGAGGCTTCGCGGAGAAGGCGTTCTTCGAGTACCACCTCTACACGCTGGGCCGCACGACGACGCTCGCCGAACAACTCCGACCAAGCAGATCGAGCTCTTCCCGACGGCGCCCGGCGTCGGCTGCGAGAAGACGCTCGTCTACCAGGGCCAGGCCGGCTGCTACCCGTACTACGGCTGCGCCGATGACCGACCGCAACTTCGGCGTGCAGTCGAACAAGAAGGTGGACGTGTACCTGCGCGCTGAAGAACGCCGAAGGCCAACGGCCTGGGCGTGCCGCTGCCCGCCGGCAAGATCCGCGTCTCCAAGCTCGACGAGGCCGACGAGCAGCCTCGAATTCATCGGCGAGGACCTGATCGACCACACCGCGCGCGACGAGACGGTGCAGGTCAAGCTCGGCTCGGCCTTCGACGTGGTGGGCGAGCGCAAGCAGGTCGACTTCCGCATCGACACCACCGCCAAGTGGATCGAGGAGGACATCGAGGTGAAGGTGCGCAACCAGAAGCCCGACGAGACGGTCACGCGTCATCGTGAAGGAGAACCTCTACCGCTGGAGCAACTGGTCGATCATCGCAAGACGCACCAGGACTTCACGAAGGACGATTCGCGCACGATCCATCTTCCCCGTGCGGCTCGCCCCGAAGGCCGAAGCAGTAGTGCGCTACACGGTGCGCTACACCTGGTGACCGGAGTGAAACCCCTCCCAAAGTGCGGTGGAACGTCGCCGCGCGCCAAGCTAGACTGTTTTCACGGCAGAGGGAGGGGTTCATGCGACTGGCACAGGCATGTGAAGTTTCGCGAAGAGAAGTTCGGCGGCGTGCTTTTCGAGACTCGCTCCGAGAAGGTCTACACGCTCACGCCGACGGCGGCGGCGGTGGTGCAGGAGATCGCCGCGGGGCGCGCAGTCGCCGAGATCGCGCCCTGCGCTCGCCGCAGCGCTTCAGCGCGCCCGACGGCACGATCGAGCGCGAGGTGCGGCAGTTCATCGCCGAGCTGCGCGAGAAGGGGCTGGTCGAGGATTGAGCGCGCCGCGGCCGCATCTCGGAGGACGCTCGCCGCGCCCGCTCTACGTCGCGTGGCAGATCACCAACGAGTGCAACCTCGCCTGCCTGCACTGCATCGAGGAGAGCGGGCCGGGCAAGGCCTTCCACGACGAGCTCGACCGCGACGAGCGTGCTCGCGCGTCATCGACGCAGCTCATGGACGCACGAGGTGCCGTACCTCTCGTTCTCCGGCGGCGAGCCGATGCTGCACCCGCACTTCTTCGAGATGGTGCGAGCGCGTCACCGCGCGCGGCAGCCAGCTCAAGATCGAGACCAACGGCCACTACCTCACGCCGGAGAACTGCGCGCGCCTGAAGGAGCTCGGCGTAAAGGCGGTGCAGGTGAGCCTCGACGGCGCGACGCAGCGCCACCTTCGGCCGCATGCGCGTGCGCGGCGAGTTCGACCGCACGGTCGATGGCATCCGCAACCTCGTCGCCGCGGGCGTGCCGATCGAGGTCAACTTTTCGCCCGACGGCGTTCAACATCCACGAGGTCGGCGCGCATCGTCGACCTCGCCTTCGAGCTGGGCGCCGTGCAGCTTCTACTCGGGCGCACGATGTTCACCGGCAACGCGGTGAAGGCGTGGCGCCACCTCGAGGTGACCGACGCGCAGTACGACGAGTACTTCCGCACGCTCGCCGCGAAGCGCGACGAGTACCGCGGCCGCATGCGCGTGAACTATCACGAGGCGGGACTGCTGGAGGAGCTGCGCTACCGGCTGCGAGCATCCGGCGGCGCTGCTCATCGTGCTGCCCAACGGGCTGGTGAAGCTCATCAACGCGCTGCCGTTCATCTGCGGCGACCTGCGCACCGCAGTCGCTCGCCGAGCGTGTGGGCCAACTTCCGCCGCGCATGGCACGACCCGCGCGTGGCGCGCTTCGTCGAGGAGCTCGCGGTGGATCCCGGCGCACGCGCGCGCTGCACGAATGGGTGCGCGTGTGACGCGGCCCGTCGCGCGCATGCCGCGCGCCGACGCATGCGCGCGCCTGCTGCGCGTCGTCACGCTGGTGCGCTATCGCTTCTTCCTCTACGCCGGGCTGCTGCCCTACCTGCTGGGCGCCGCGTGGGCGTACGCGATCGCGCGGCGCGTTCGATGCCGCCGCTCTTCTGGAGCGGCTTCGGCGGCGTGGTCCTGAGCGTGATCGGCGTCGAAGCGTTCAACGAGTACTTCGACGCGCCGCATGGGAACCGACCGCGTGTTCAATCCCGAGGACATCCCGCCCATCGCGCAGGCGGTGTTCTGGATCGGCGTGCGCCGCGTTCGCCGCGCGCGCTCGCGGTCGGCATCTACCTGCCGTGCGCATCGGCTGGCCGATCCTCGCCTTCGCGCTCGCTGGGCGGCGCCGCGGCGATCTTCTACGAGGCGCCGCCGATCCGCTGGTCCTATCGCGGCCTGGGCGAGCTCGTGATCGCGCTCTCGTACGGGCCGTGGATGGTGCTGGGCAGCCTCTACCTGCACACGCGCAGCGTCTCGTGGGCGCGCGTTCGCCGCGTCGCTGGTGCCCGGCGTGCTTCATCATGGCGCTCGCGGTGGTCAACGCGATTCCCGATTTCCACCAGGACCGCCTCGTGGGCAAGCGCAACCTCGTCGTGCGCGCTCGGGCGGCGAGCGCGCGGTGTAGCTCTATCTCGGCCTCGCCGGCGCGCGGGCTCGCCGATCGTGATGCGGCGTGGTCGCGCGGCGCGTTCCCGCCTGCGGCGCTCGCCGCGCTCGTCGCCATCGCTGCCGCTGTCGTCGCGAGCGCGCGACTGCGCGCTCGCGCAACTTCTCCGCACCGCGGCAGCTTCCTGCCCGCGATGCGCTACGATGGTGCGTCGCGTACATCGTCGTCACGGGCCTGTTCACCGCTGCGATCTTCGCGCAAGCGTTCGGCGCGAGCGCGCATCGCATCGACGATCTCTGCGGCGCCGCTGCTCGTGACGTGGCAGCTCACGCGCGACTGCGACCTCGCGTGCCTGCATTGCTGCACCGATTCCGCGCCGGGCAAGCGCCTGCGCCGACGAGCTCACGCGCGACGAGGCCCTGCGCCTCGCGCGACGACATCGTCGCGAGCGGCGTGCCTTACGTGATGCTCTGCGGCGGCGAGCCCCTGGTCGTGCCCGCATTTCCTCGAGGTCGCCGAAGCGCTCGGCGCGCGCGGCGTGCGACCTCAAGATCGAGACCAACGGCCAGCGCCTCGACGCGCGACGGCCGCGGCGGCTCGCGCGCCTGCCCGATCCGCTCGATCCAGGTGAGCCTCGACGGCGACACGCAGGAGCGTCTACGCGCGCCAGCGTCCCGGCGGGTCGCTCGCGAAGGCGCACGCGGCCTGCCGCGCGATGCGCGACGCCGGGCTTGCCGCTCGAGATCACCTTCGCGCCCACGCGGATCAACATCCACGAGGCCGAGGCCGGTCATCGCGCGCGCGCGCGACCTCGGCGCCTTCCGCTTCAACACCGGGCGCGCTGATGCGCATCGGGACGGCCGCGCGCCACTGGGACACGGTGTCGAGCCCATCCGAGGCGCAGTACCGCGCAGTTCCGCGCGCTCCTCGCCCGCGAGGCGGCCAAGCGCCGGCGCATGGAGCTCTGCTACGAGCCCTTCAGCATGGAGGACGGCCTGCGCGCTTGCGGTCGCGGAGCCGCCGGCCACGCTGCTGGTGCTGCCCAACGGCTGGGTGAAGGTCGCCGCCGCGCTTCCGCATGTCTGCGCCGACCTTCGCGCAATCGTCCTTGCGGGCAGGCCTGGGAGGCCTATCGCAAGCGCGTGGCAGCGGCGATACAATGGTCTCGGCTGTGCGCGATGCGATCGCGCGATGAATCGCGCCACGGACAAGCGAATACGTGGCGATTGTTGGCCGTCAACGCCTGAACGGAGAAGGAGCCGGACATGAGCGAGCAAGCGATCGAGAAGCCGAGCACCCCGCAGGAACCCGTGACGCGCAAGCCCGCGCCACCGCCGACAAGCCAGCCGTGGGAGACGCCGAAGATGGAGGACGTCTCCGAGGAGGTGATGGCGCAGCCCTACATCCGCTTCACCTGATCGCGCCGAACATCGTCATCGCAGGGGCGCTCGGTCGAGGAGTACCGGGCGCCCCTTTTCATTGCCTGGCAGCTCACCAACCGCTGCCGCGCGCGCTGCCTCGCCTGCTGCGAGGAATCCGGTCCCGACAAGGCATGGCGCGACGAGCTCACGCGCGACGAGGCGCTCGACGCTCGCGCGCGCAGATCGTCGCCGCCGGCATTCCCTATGTCGCCTTCGGCGGCGGCGAGCCGCTCGGCGTCGCCGCATGCGTGGGAGATCTTCGAGATCCTCGCGCGGCGGCGGCGTGTCGCTCAAGCTCGAGACCGAGGGCAGCTACATCGACGAGCGCGGCGCCGACCGCCTCGCGGCGCCTCGAATGCAGTGCGTGCAGATCTCGGTGGACGGCGCGACGGCGGCGACGCACGAAGCGCGTGCGGCCCGGATGCGAGCTTCGCCGTCGGCCATCGCCGCCATCGAGCGCCTGGTCGCGCCGCGGCCGTCGCGCCGCAGCTCGTGTTCGTTCCGACGCGGCTCAACCTGGGCGAGATCGGCGACGCCTACGACCTCGCGGCGAGCCTCGGCTGCGAGGCGTTCGTGACCGGGCCGCTGATGCGCCTGGGCCGCGCCGCGCAGGACTGGGATCGCCATCGCGCCCGTCGGAAGCGCAGTGGACGCGCGGCCGTGGAGGGCTGCAGGAGCGCGCGCGCCGCGAAGCGATCGCCGATCGCGCTCTCGATCTATCCGTGGGACATCCTCACCGAGATGCGCACGCGCCTCGAGAGCCCGCAGGCGATGCTGCTGGTGGTGCCCAACGGGAAGGTGAAGCTGCTGAACGCGCTGCCGTTCGCGCCCGCGGACCTGCGGCGCGATTCGCTCGAGCGCGCGTGGCGCGCCTACCGCGCGGCGTGGCGCAGCGCCGCGGTGCGCACCTTCGTCGAACGCTGCGCCGCGGACCCGTCGCCTGCTACGTCACGCCAACGAGACCTGGAAGCTCGGACGCTGCCGGCTACTGCGACAGCACCCACTTGACCAGCGTCTTGCGGTCGGCTTCGCTCGCCGCCACCGTCGCGTGCTTCTTGCCCTCGCCCAGCGTGGTCACGAGCTTTGCCTCGGCGTCCGCCTGGCCCTTGTATTTCGCCGCGACGTCCTTGAATGCGGGACCGACCTTCTTCTTCGCTCACGTCGTGGCAGCCCATGCAGCCGCTCTTCTTGGCGAGATCCTCCGAGGCCATGCGCCAGTCCCGCGGCGGCGAAGCCCGGCGAGCGGCAGCTGGCGACGATCACGATTGCCTTCCTCATGCTTTCCTCCTGTTCGTGGCCGCGGCGCGGCGGTTCATCACTCAGGCGCAGTATGCGCGATGCCCTTGTGGCAGTCGATGCAGGTAGCCTGGCCGTCGAGGACCTGCTGGTGCATCGGCTGCACGAATTCCTTCTGCTTCGCGAGCACTTCCTTGCTGAACACGTGGCAGTTGCGGCAGGCCTGCGGAGTTGTTGCTCCTTGTACTCATCCCAGACGTGCTGCGCCATCCTCGCGCGCTCCTTCTGAACTTCGCCTCGGTGGCGATCACGCCGCGCATCTCGCCGATGATGTCCTTGGTGCCCGCCTTCGCCTTGTACCAGAGCAGCATGCGGATAGTCTCTGCGGAATGTGGCAGTCGTGGCAGCCGGCCTTCACGCCGGTGCGGTTCGCGTGGTGCCCGCTCGCGACGTGCTCCTTCGCGACCCACTGCATCGAATGGCATGCGCGTGCCGCAGAACTCGTCGGTGCCGGTGACGTGCGACCATGACCTGCGTGCCGACCGTCGCGACGAGCCCGACGACGACGCCCGACCACGCAGCAGCGCGAGCACCGACCATTTCGTGCTGGGTTGCGCAGGCCGCGCCACGTGCGTTTGATGATGCCGTCGCCAGAAGCCATTGGATTCCCGTCCGCCGCGTAGGCGTCGATCGACTATCGCGAGATGCTAGGCAACGGGAAGTTGCCCGGATATGGCACCAAAGGGCACGCCCGCGGGCACGCCCTCTTCGCTCACGTTTTCTTGATCACCGCACAGGCGATGCGCGGTCCTGCATTGCCGGTGGGCTGCGTCTTGTAGTCGTCCGCGTCGCGATGGACGATGAGGCCCTTGCCGACGAGATCGTGCGACCCGGTACCGAGCGAGACGCCCTTCAGGATGAAGCTCACGCTCGCGTTGCCGTAGCTGTCCGCCACCAGCGCCGGCATGTCGCCCGAGTGGTGAGCCGCGTCTTGCGGGCCGTGCGGAGCGCCGTCGGGATTGAAGTGTCCGCCCGTGCTCATTCCGTCGCCCGAGCTGCAGTCCCCCTTCTCGTGCACGTGGAAGCCGTGCGCCGTTCAGGCGCCAAGCCCGGATACGTTCGCATTCACGCGGACGATGTCGCCGTCCTGCGTGAACGTGACCTTCCCGCGCGCCTCGTTGCCCTTGGTGGGCTCGAGGTCGGCGACCGCCGTCGGACCGCCGCCGATGCCCATCTGCGCACAGCCTGCTATCGCCAGGCTCAGCGCACGCTGCGAGAATGCTTCGGTTCATCACGCCTCTCCGGGATCAGGACTTCTTCGCGTCGGACTTCTTGGGCTCTTCCTTCTTCTTCTCGTCGGCCTTCGCCGGCGCTGCGGCCGGTGCGGCGCCCGGCTTCGCGGGCGCGGCAGCGGCGACGGGAACGGGCTTGGGAACCGGCTTGCCGGCCTTCTTCATGTTGCCCTGGAAATTCTTCACCGCCCTGTCTTCCGCCGCAGTTTGGTCGGCTTTCGCCTTCTCGGCGGCGGCGGCGTCCTTCGCCTTCTTCTCCTCAGCGGCGGCCTTGCCCTTCTCGTCGAGCGGCGGCGGTGGCGGAATCTTCGCCCAGGCGGCGCCGCATCCCACGGCAAGCGCGATCGCGAGAGTCGCTACTTTCACGTTCGTCCTCATCAGTCGTCTCCGGCAACGGGTTGGGCACTGGCGGGCAGAACGCGCTCGGAGCGCTTGCCGGCCTTCACTTCGTCGTACCAGATCGCGTGGTGCTCCTTCGCCGCAGGTCTCATCGACAAATCCGTCGCGCATGGCGCGATAGGCGCCCTGCATGCCGATGGTGCCGAGGTAACCGTGACCCATGATCAAGCAAATGAAGAGGACCGCGGCCATCGCATGGATCACGTTCGCCTGCTGCATGAGCTCGCGGCCCTGGTTCCAGTTCGGGAAGTCGAGGATGAGGCCGGTGATGCTTACGGCCGCCCCGAGCCCCAGCAGGCCCGCCCAGTAGACCATCTTCTCGCCGGCATTGAAGCGCCCCGAAGGCACCTCCTCGCCCGTCTTGCTGAACATGCCGCCGAATTTCTTCAGCCAGTCGATATCGTAGGACCGGGGCAGGTTGTCCTTCAGGAACAGCAGGGCCATCACCACGACCGAGAAGATGAAAAGCGGCCCGATGAAGTTGTGCAGGTTCTTCGAGACGATCGTGAGCCATGAATTGCCCGTGTATCCGAGCCACGGAAGCACGATGTGCTTGCCCCACAGGATCATGATGCCGGACAGCGACAGCAGCACGAAACTGATCGCCAATACCCAGTGCGTCGTGCGCTCGACGGCGTTGAAGCGCTCGATGAGCCTGCCGGTCGGCGCGCCGTGGACCTTGATCGGTCCCCTGTAGAGGAAGAACGCGAGGAGCACGAGGAAGGCGAACGCGAACATCCACCCGCCGTAGCGCGTTATCGGCCCGTTCCTGAACTCGCGCCATTCGCGCCCTCACCTTGGATGAGGCGGTTCTTCTCGACGCCGGGCAGCGACGCGTATTGCGGACGCTCGCTCAACGCATCCCACGATTCCGGCGGCTTGTTCCATCCGGGCACAGCCGTCGAGTCCTTGGCGGGCGTGGGCGGCGAGGACGCCTGGGCGCGTCCACCTGCGGCGTGGCGGGCTTGGTCTGCGCGTCCTTCGTCGGCGCGGTTTCCGGGGCCTTGGTCTGCGCGGCCGCGGCGAGCGGCAGCGCGAGCGCGAACCTACGATGAGCGCGCCAAGATGGCGCGCGGGAGCCTGGAGCATGTGTCTTCTCCTCGTTATTTCGACTTGAGCCGCTTCGCGGGTCGCAGGCGTACATCGTTCTGAAACTGGGCGCGCTGATCGAGCGCCTTCTCGTAGGCCATCTTGTCGCCCTTGAACGTGTCGCCGGCATAGGCCTTGGTGTCCTCCTTGCCGGCGTAGGGCTTCACCGCGTCCTGCGGGATCTCGTGGCAGGCGGCGAGGTGCCAGTGCGGCCGCCGTGGATGGCGATGGTCCTCATGCCTTGCCTCCGAGGTTGTCCGACACTTTCTGCGCTGCCGCCGTAGGCCATCTTCCAGCCCCACAGCGCTCTCGCCGTTGCCGCGCGTGGTGACGCGCGTCTTGTAGATGTCGGCGATCACGTCGCCGTCGCCGCGCGAGCAGCGCCTTGGTCGAGCACATCTCGGCGCACGCCGGAAGCTTGCCCTCGGCGAGGCGGTTGCGGCCGTACTTGCTGGAACTCGGCCTCGCTGCGGTTCGCCTCCGGGCCGCCGGCGCAGAACGTGCACTTGTCCATCTTGCCGCGCAGGCCGAAGGCGCCGGCCTGCGGGAACTGCGGCGCGCCGAACGGGCAGGCGTAGAAGCAGTAGCCGCAGCCGATGCACAGGTCCTTGTCGTGCAGCACCACGCCGTCGTCGGTGCGGTAGAAGCAGTCGACCGGGCACACCGCCATGCAGGGCGCGTCCGAGCAGTGCATGCAGGCGACCGAGATCGACTTCTCGCCCGGCACGCCGTCGTTGAGCGTGACCACGCGGCGGCGGTTCACGCCCCACGGCACCTCGTGCTCGTTCTTGCAGGCGGTGACGCAGCCGTTGCACTCGATGCAGCGCTCGGCGTCGCAGATGAATTTCATTCTGGCCATGGTCGGTCTCCTTGTCAGGCGCTGTCTCGATGTTGGCAGAGCGTCGTCTTGGTTTCCTGCATCATCGTCACGCGTGTCGTAGCCGTAGGTCGTGGCGGTGTTCACCGCCTCGCCGCGCACGACCGGCGCCGCGCCCTCCGGGTAGTAGGGCAGCAGGTCCTTGCCCTGCCAGCAGCCCGCAGAAGTGGAACGGGATGAAGCACGCGTGTCCGGGCCGACCCGCTCGGTCACCAGCGCCTTCACCTTGAGCTGGCGCGCCGGTCGGCGCGTCTTCACCCACACGTGCTCGCCGTTGCGGATGCCGCGGTCGGCCGCGGCCTTCGGGTTGATCTCGACGAAGCATCTCCTGCTGCAGCTCGGCGAGCCACGGGTTGGAGCGCGTCTCCTCGCCGCCGCCCTCGTATTCGACCAGGCGCCCGGACGGTGAGGATCAGCGGGAAGGTCTCTGCCGACCTGTCCTCTGTTCTTCTCCTGCACGGTCTTGTACAGCGTCGGCAGGCGCCAGAACGCCTTCTTGTCGTCGTGCGTCGGGTACTTCGCGACCAGGTCGGGCCGCGGTGCTGTAGAGCGGCTCGCGGTGCTGCGGGATCGGCGTCCGGGAAGTTCCAGACGACCGCGCGCGCCTTGGCGTTGCCGAACGGGTGGCAGCCGTGGTTCTTCATCGCCACGCGCTGGATGCCGCCGGAGAGGTCGGTCTTCCAGTTCTTGCCTTCGGCCGCCTTCTTCTCGGCTGTCGGTGAGCTCGTCCCACCAGCCCAGCTTCTTCAGCAGCACGTGGTCGAACTCCGGGATAGCCGGTCGTGATGTCGGCGCCCTTCGAGTGCGAGCCGTCCTCGGCCAGCAGGTTCACGCCGTCGCGCTCCGACGCCGAAGTTCGCGCGGAAGTTGCCGCCGCCGTCCATCACGTGCTTGCAGGTGTCGTACGAGGTTCGGGCGAGCCGGGGTGCTTGAGCTCCGGCGTGCCGTAGCACGGGCCACGGCAGTCCGAAGTAGTCGCCGTCGATGCTCGTAGCCGGTCTCCTTGTCGACAGCCGCCCTTGGCCGCGCAGCGTCTTCGCGTCGAAGACGTTCATGTTGCGCATGTGCGCCTTCAGCCGCTCGGGGCTACTGGCCGGTGTAGCCGATGGTCCAGCATGCCTGCGGTTGATCTCGCGCAGGATGATCCTCGGTCACGCGGCTCGTCCATGCCGCCCTTGTCCTTCGACGATCTTGATAGTTCTTGACCAGCTCGTTGTCGAAGCCGAGCTTCTGCGCGCAAGCTGGTACATGATCATGTGGTCGGTGCGGATCTCCCACAGCGGCTCGATCACCTTCTCGCGCCACTGCAGCGAGCGGTTCGACGCCGTGCACCGACCCGATGGTCTCGAACTGCGTGCGCGCCGGCAGCAGGTAGACCGCGCGGTTCGGGTTCAGGTCTTCGGGCTTGCCGGGCATCGCCGCCATCGCGGCGGTGGCGGATGGGAACGGGTCGATCACGACCAGCAGGTCGAGCTTGTCCATCGCCTGCTTCATCTCGAGGCCGCGCGTCTGCGAGTTGGGCGCATGGCCCCAGAAGAACGATCGCCGCGCAGGTTGCTGTCCTGGTCGATCAGCTCGTTCTTCTCGAGCACGCCGTCGATCCAGCGCGACACCGTCATGCCGGGCTTGGTCATCATCGCCGCGGCGGCGTAACTGCTTCTTGATCCACTCGTAGTCGACGCCCCAGACCTTGCGCGAAGTGCTTCCACGCGCCTTCGGCCAGGCCGTAGTAGCCGGGCAGCGAGTCCGGGTTCGGGCCGACGTCGGTCGCGCCCTGCACGTTGTCGTGGCCGCGGAAGATGTTCGCGCCGCCGCCGCGCGACGCCGATGTTGCCGAGCGCGAGCTGCAGGATGCACGAGGCGCGCACGATCGCGTTGCCGATCGTGTGCTGCGTCTGGCCCATGCACCAGACGATCGTGCTCGGGCCGGTTCTTCGGCCATCGTCTCGGCCGACCTTGTAGACCGGTCGGCCTCGGCGACGCCGCAGGCTTCCTGCGACCTTGTCGGGCGTCCACTTGGCCAGCACGTCTTCGCTGCACCTTGTCCATGCCGTAGACGCGGTCGTGCGATGTACTTCTTGTCTTCCCAGCCGTTCTTGAAGATGTGGTGCAGCATGCCGAACAGGAACGCGATGTCGGTGCCGGAGCGGATGCGCACGTACTCGTCGGCCTTGGCCGCGGTGCGCGTGAAGCGCGGGTCGACGACGATCATCTTGCAGCCGTTCTCCTTCGCGTGCAGCATGTGCAGCATCGACACCGGGTGCGCCTCGGCCGCGTTCGAGCCGATGTACAGCGCACGCCTTCGAGTTCTGCATGTCGTTGTACGAATTGGTCATCGCGCCGTAGCCCCAGGTGTTGCGCGACGCCCGCGACCGTGGTCGAGTGGCAGATGCGCGCCTGGTGGTCGCAGTTGTTGCTGCCGCACAGAGCGACACCACTTGCGCATGCAGGTAGGCCTGCTCGTTGTTGTGCTTGGAGGAGCCGACCAGAACACCGAGTCGGGCCCGCTCTCCTTGCGGCAGCTCGAGCATCTTCGCGCTGATCTCGTCGAGCGCCTGTGTCCCAGCTGATGCGCTGGTACTTGCCGTTGACCAGCTTCATCGGGTACTTGCAGGCGGTGCGAGTCGCCGTGTGCCGTGCTCGCGCACCGCGGCGCCCTTGGCGCAGTGCGCGCCGAGGTTGAGCGGCGAATCGAACACCGGCTCCTGGCGCACCCACACGCCGTTCTCGACGACCGCGTCGATCGCGCAGCCCACCGAGCAGTGGCCGCAGACCGTGCGCTTG
>ERZ1370068.11204-contig-9839_pt1 | contig 19513 bp, 35 predicted proteins | sample MGYA00561227_ERZ1370068 | MGnify/ENA primary metagenome ERZ1370068 (study PRJEB38410, sample SAMEA6850437) | metagenome | study: Metagenomic assessment of the ecological functions of the soil: analysis of the soil microbiota associated with the...
AGCGCTACGTTCAGTTACGTATTGCTTTGTTCCTGCTGTTCGACGGCGCCATCAAGCTGGTGCCGCTGGCCGTCGTCACGGAAACGATGGACAGGATGGGCTATGGTTCGAGCGAAAGTCTGGCGCGCAGCCTCGGCCTCATCACCATCGTCTGCACCGTGCTCTATTCGATGCCGCCGACCTCGATCCTCGGCGCGATCCTGCTCACCGGCTATCTCGGCGGCGCGATGGCCTCGCATGTGCGGATCGGCAGCCCGCTGTTCACCCACACGCTGTTCGGGCTCTATCTCGGCCTGATGGTGTGGGGCGGGCTGTGGCTGCGCGACAGAAGTCTGCAGTCGACTGATCCCGTTTCGCCGCTGAATTGCACGCTGTAATAATTCATTAGAATACGGAGCCATGCCATGTTCGAAATCATTGCCATCATCGCCGTCGTTCTGGCGATCGCCATCGCGACCGTGCTGATCCTCGCCGCGACGCAAGCCGGATAGCGTTGCGCGTGCAGCGCGCCGATGCGCGTCACGGCGCCGGCGGAAACGATCTTTCCGCTGATCAACGATTTTCATCAATGGGGCAGCTGGTCGCCCTACGAGCACAAGGATCCCGCGATGAAGCGCAGCTATAGCGGCGCCGAGAGCGGCAAGGGCGCGGTCTATGCCTGGGACGGCAACAAGAATGTCGGTTCCGGCCGCATGGAAATCCTCGACACCTCAGGCGCCGTCGAAGATCGTCATCAAGCTCGATTTCTTCAAGCCGTTCGAGGGCCACAACACCGCCGAGTTCACAATGCTGCCGCAGGGCGATGCCACCAATCGTGACCTGGACGATGCATGGGCCCGCGCCCTTCATGTCCAGGCTGATGCAGGTGTTCATCAACCTCGACCAGCATGATCGGCAAGGATTTTGAAGCCGGCCTCGCCAACCTGAAAAAGCTCACCGAGAAGTAACCGACATCCGATCGCCATTCAGCCAAGGAGCCAGCGATGCAGGTCAATCCCTATCTGTTCTACAACGGCAATTGCGAAGCGGCGCTCAAATACTATCGAGAAGGTGCTGGGCGCCAAGATCGAGGCGATGCTGACGCTATGAGCAGGCGCCGAGTCGAATGCCGGTCCCGCCGGACTGGAAGAAGAAGATCATGCACGCCAAGCATGACGATCGATGGCGAGGTCATCATGGCCTCCGACGCGCCGCCCGGCCATTTCCATCAGCCGCAGGGATTTTCGGTCTCGCTGCAGGTCGAGGATCCCGCCGATGCCGAACGCAGGTTCAAGGCGCTGGCCGAAGGCGGCAGCGTCAACATGCCGTTCAGCAAGACGTTCTGGGCCAAGGGCTTTGGCATGTGCGTCGACCAGTTCGGGATTCCCTGGATGGTCAACTGCCCGGCGGAAGGGATGTGATCTTGATCTCCTGCCAGTCCATCACGGGAGAGCGTTGGGCAGAGCGGCGGTTTCCGCCAATTCAAGAGTGTGAGTTTGCGAAGTCCCTCACGCGAATGTGCGGCACGGCGCAAATGCGCCTTCTCCGCAACCGGGCGATGACAAAGCCGTCTCGCTACCTGCACGTCGGATAGATCGCCGCCAGTTCGCGGCCCGCGCAACAGCAGCAGCCGCGACGTCAATCCGCCGTGGCGGCTGATCCAGCCGCGCACCGGCGCGCGGATAGGCCTCCGAGCACCGCTTGCGAGGCTTCCGGCTCGGCATAGATCCGGCCGCGCCGGTCGATCGAGCGCGCGGCGTGGAAGCCGAGCACCGCGCGGCGCGTCACGCAGATGCGCTCGTCCGGCACGATCGCACAGCACCAGCGTGCAGGCCGACAGGCACGGCCCGTCGATCACCACGCGCTCGCCGGAGGCGTGCACGCGCTCGAACAGATCGAGGAACGGTCCGACCTCGCCGCCGGGACTGGCGAGGATGCGCACCTCGGCCGCCGCGGGCGGCAGCCGCCTGAGCGCCGCGACAACAATGCCTTGCCGGATGACCAGAATGTGCCTTTGCCAGATGACCGCCATTCGCATCGAGCGGCTCCTTCGATGCAGTCCGATGAACCGACCAAGACTAACGGCGGCGGTGCGAGCAAGGTTTCGTCAGTCGCTCGCGCTCTGAGACGCCCGGCTTCGGCAAATGTCGCCATGCCGGCATGGCAGGCCAGCGCGGCGCGCGAGCAGCAGGATCGCGACGCCGGCACCGGAGGCCTCGCCGAGCCGCATGTCGAGATCGAGCAGCGGAGCGAGCCCGAGTTCGCGCAGCAGCGCGCCGATGGCCGGATCTCGGCGGAGACATGCCCGGCGCGGCAATGATCCAGCATGCCTGGCGCAAGGCGCGCCAGCGGCAGGACGGCGGCGGTCGCGACGAAGCCGTCGAGCAGCACGGGAATCTCGCTGCGCTCGCGCCGCCAGCACCGCGCCGGCGATCGCGGCGAGCTCGCGTCCGCCGAGCGCCGCCGCCGACCGCGAGCGGATCGTCGAGACATGGCGCGATGAAGATCGAGCGCGGCATCGATCGCCGCGCGCTTGCGCGCCAGTCCGCCATCGTCGACGCCGGTGCCGCGGCCGGCCCAGCGCGCCGCGCCGCCGCCGAGCAACGCCGCGCACAGCGTCGCCGCCGCCGTGGTGTTGGCGATGCCCATCTCGCCGACCGCGAGCAGATCGCAGTCCGGCGGCACGGTGCGATAGCCGATCGTCGACCGCGGCGAGAAACTCGCTCGCGTCCATCGCCGGCGCGACGGTGAAGTCGCGCGTCGGCCGGTCGAGTTCGATCGGCACCACGCGCAGTTCGGCGCCGGCAAGTTTGGCGATCTGGTTGATGGCCGCGCCGCCGGCGGCGAAATTCGCCACCATCTGTGCGGTGACCGCTGGCGGATAGGCCGAGACGCCGCGCGCGGCGACGCCATGATTGCCGGCGAACACCGCGATCGTGACGCGCTCGAGCCGCGGCAGCTCGCGGCGCTGCCAGCGCGCCAGCCAGATCGCCAGCTCTTCGAGGCGGCCGAGGCTTCCCGGCGGTTTGGTCAGATGTTTGCTGCCGGCAGCGCGGCGGCGTCGGCCGCGCCAGTCGTCGCCGCCGGGCAAGTCGCGACAGAAGGCGCGGATGTCGTCCAGACTGTCGAACTGCATGCGATTCCTCTTAGCCGATGCGTCGACGCGCGCAGGCTAAAACGATTCTCGGATGCTGCTACCATGAATGAATGGCTCGACGATTTCAGAACCGCGGTCGCCTTCCTGACCCGGCTGCCGATGCCGCATCCGCGAGGCGCGATGCCTGCGAATTTCGTGCGCGCGCACCGGATGTTTCCGCTGGTCGGCGCGCTGATCGGCGCCGCGGTCGGATCTGCTCTGCCTCGGCTTGCGGCGCGATCGGCGTGCCCGATCTCGCCGCGGCGGCGCTGGCGCTCGGCGCGCAGCGCGATCCTGACCGGCGCGCTGCACGAGGACGGACTCGCCGATGTCGCCGACGGATTTGGCGGCGGCCGCGACGCCGCAGCCAAGCTCGAGATCATGCGCGACAGCCGGCTCGGCACCTATGGCGCGCTGATCCTGCTGGTGAGTTTTGCCGCAAAGCTTTCCGGCGCTGGCTGCGCTTCCGGATGCGCGTCGTCGTGCAAAGCCTGATCGCCGCGCATGCGCTGGCGCGCGGCGTGTTGCCGTGTCATGTCGATGAGCCTGCCCTATGCGCGCAAGGACGGACTTGGCGCGCAACGCCGGGCAGCCCGATAGCGCGACGGCGGCGATCGCGGCGGCCTTGCGCTTTGTGCATCGCATTGCTGGCGCTGCCGTCGGACCAACGCGCTGTGCGCCGCGCTTGCAGCGGCCGCGAGCGCGGCTCGGCATGGCGCTGCTGGCGAAGCGGCAGATCGGCGGCCAGACCGGCGACGTGCTCGGCGGCGCCGAGCAGGTCGGCGAGACCGCGATCCTCGTGCTGCTCGCCGCGCGGCTGGGAACGCGCATGAGCGCCGAGACCAATCTGTGGTTGATCCGGCACGCGCCGGTCGATGGACCGCGCGGCGTCATCCATGCGCCCGACGCGCCGGCCGATCTCGGCGACGCCGCGGCCTTCGCCGCGCTGAAGGCGCGATTGCCTGCGAACGCGTTTGCGGTCTGCAGCCCGGCGCGCCGGACGCGGGAAACCGCCGCTACGCTCGGGCTCGATCCGGTCGAGAACGCCGCCTTTCGCGAACAGGATTTCGGCGCACTGGACCGGGCGGCGGCACGACGATCTCATCAGCCGAGCTCGGCGACGCCTATCACGGATTCTGGAAATCGCCGGCCAGCAACCGCCGCCCGGCGGCGAAAGCTTTGTCGATCAGATCGCGCGCGCAGCGGCAGGACTGCGCGCCTGCCGGCGGGCGACGTCGTGCTGGTCGTGCATTCCGGCACCATCCGCGCCGTGCTTGCGATCGCGCTCGATCTCGCGCCCGACAGCGCGTTGCGCTTCGTGATCGATCCGCTGTCGCTGACGCAGGATCGATCGCCTCGAGGACGGCTGGCGCGTCGGTCGCGGTCAACCAGCGCTGACTGGACGCTAGTGCCGCAGATCGCAGCGCTGCCACACGGTTGATGTCGGCCAGGCGCCGGTCGGCGCTGGCGTCGAAGTCCAGGCTGGCCACCAGTTCGAGCAGACGCTGATAGGCGCGATCCGCGACCTCGACCGGCAACGGCTCTTCATCAAAGGTATCGACATAGCTGCCGACGACGGCTATTCAGCAGCCGGCACAAGGCGCGTTGCTCAGGGTCGCCCTTGCTCACATCATCCAGTTTTTGCTGAAAAGTGCGGAAGGTCCGCAAGCCGTGGTGCTGTTGCGAAAGCCACGTATGCAGGTCGTTCATGAGAGCCTCTTCAAGCCGTGAGAAGAAGCTACCGGCTTATACCGTCGCGGACGCCTGCGGACAATGCGATTTCGCAGATGTCCGCTGCCAATGCACGCAGGTCGCGTGACGTCGTCGCGTGAGAACGGCATGCCGAACCGCACGCATGCCGAGGATCTGTCCCCCGGCGCCGCCGCCGATCGCGCTCCGCGATGGTGTTTCCAAGCGTACCGAGATCGATGTTCTTGGCCGCGCCCGCGGCGACATTGCCGCCGACGGCGCCGCTGATGATCTGATGATCAGATTGATGAGCATTCCCGACATGACGCGATACTCCCCGGTCCGGTGCTCAGTTTCAGCGTTATGCACGGCGCCGGACCATCGCCGCGCGCACACAACCTAAGCGTTTGAAGTCGGAAAGGTCACGCTGCGACAGCGAAGGATTCGGACGAAAATGCCGAGATCGCTGGAGTAGCCGCTTACCCATTCCGCCGCTCGCCGCGCAGCGTCGGCAACCGATGCCGGCGGCGTCAAAGCCGCCGTCGACGGCGAGGATCTGCCCGGTGATGTAGCTCGCGCGGTCGCTGCACAGGAAGAACACCGCTTCCGCCAGTTCCTCCTCGAGGCCGTAGCGGTTGAGCGGGATGGCGTCGTGATAGTCGGCGCGGATTTCCGGCGTGTGCACCGGCCTTCGCCATCGCGGTCTCGACCGGGCCGGGCGCCACGCCGTTGACGCGAATGCCGAGCGAGGCCAGTTCGACCGCGAGCTGTTTTGTCAGATGCGCGAGCCCGGCTTTGCTGGTGCCGTAGGCCGAGCGCAGCGTCGAGGCGCGCACCGCCGAGATCGAGGTGATGTTGACGATCGCGCCGCCGCCATGCTCGCGCATCAGCGGCGCGGCCGCCTTGGTGCACAGGAACGGCCCGGTGAGATTGACCTCCAGGATCCGGCTCCAGTCCGTCATCGGATGTCTCGAGCAGCGGCGCGAACACCGCGATGCCGGCATTGTTGACCAGCGCGTCGAGCCGGCCGAAGCGCCGCTCGACCGTCGCCATCGCCGCCGCCACCGCCGTCGGCATCGGAGACGTCGCAATGCAGCGCCAGCGTATTGTCGGGGTCGGCCAGCGCCGCGACCGCGCCGTGCAGCAATTCGCCCTCGATGTCGAGCAGCGCCACGCGCCAGCCCTCGGCGAGAAACCGTTTTGCCGTCGCAAGCCCGATGCCGCGCGCGGCGCCGGTGACGAGTGCGACTTTTTGCGGGGAGGGGTCATGGGCGGTCCATCGCGGTTGATCGATTGCGCTGCTATAGCCCATGCCGTGCGTCGTGTCTCGCGATGCGGCATGATTCGCATAGCGCGTGCACTGCCGTCGCTGGCCGCAGCACGCGTCAGGCTGGCACGAACGGGCGTGCTGCCGTGAAAGGCCGGTCAACGATCGTCGTCGACGTCAGGACATGCTGCCGGAACAATGGCGGCTGGGCGTCGAAACCCGCATGCTGGTTTCGGCCGGCAACGGCGCGGCGCAACTCTGCATCTTCGAGCAATGGATCGCGCCCGGCGCCGGCGCGCCGACCCATTCGCATCCGGTCGAGGAGGTGCTGACCGTGCGCGAGGGCGAAGCCGAGATGTGGATCGGACGAGCAGCGCGTCGATCGTCTCCGCCGGCCAGTCGCTGATCGTGCCGGCGGACCGCCAGCACGGCTTTCGCAATTCCGGCACGACGACGCTTCACATCCATGCGGTGCTGGCGTCGCCGGTTTTCGAAGCGACGGTGGAGGGCGCGACGGAGACCGTGCGGCGGTGGAGCGTGGGGTCGAGCAGTAAGCAGAGCGGTTTCACTCTGCGCTCGCTTCTTCCTTTCGCCATCACCCGCTCATACGCCGCCTGCAGCCGCTCGCCCACGCTCGGCCCCGCCTTCCTGCGTCGCTTCACGCCGAGATGGCTCTCGCGCAATTCGTCCATGAACTCCGCCCACATTTTCGGGCCGCCTTCGCTCAACAGCTTGGCGCGGATGCCGAGTTCCTCGCTGACCGGGAGATATTTGTAATCCCCAGCCCGACATCTGCGCGAGAATCGGCAACAGTTCGATGCCCTGTTCGGTCAGCGAATAGATCCCTTCTGCTTGTGGCTGGGATCGTCGCTCGCGGGTGATGATGCCCTGCTCGAGCAGCGTCTTCAGCCGGTCGGCGAGGATGTTGGAGGAGATGCCTTCCTCGGATTTGGTCAGCAGCTCGCGAAAATGCCGGCGGTTGCCGAACATCATGTCGCGGATGATCAGCAGGCTCCATTTGTCGCCGACCACTTCCAGCGTGAGATTGATCGGGCAGCCGGAGCGTCTGGTCGTCGGTCATGGTCGGTGTCCAGCACGGCGGCGAAATGCCACGAAAAAACTGCTTGCAATATTGCACCGGTTGGCCTCAGGATGCAACCAGTTGCAAATCGCAATCGGTATGGAGGAGGCGTGCGATGGCGAGGCTGATCATGTGGAACCTGATGACGCTGGATGGCTTCGTCGAAGGCTCCGAACCGCGACATCTCCTGGCATTTCGACGTCTGGGGCGAGGAACTCGAGCAACTGTCGATCGAGCAGTTGCAATGCCGCCGGCGGGCTTGCTGTTCGGCCGCGTCACCTATGAATTGATGGCGAACTACTGGCCGAACGCGACCGGCGAGGTCGCGGATTTCATGAACGCGCCGCCGAAATACGTGTTCTCGCGCACGCTGACGACGATCCGACTGGAACAACACGCAGATGTTCGGCGCCGACGTGCCCGGCACCGGTCGCCAGGTTGAAGCGCGAAAGCGCCAAGGACATCTTTCTGTTCGGCAGCGCCGATCTCGCAGCTCAGCCTGATCCCGCACGGGATTGATCGACGAGTTCCGCATCGCCGTGAACCCGATCATCCTCGGCGGCGGCACGCCGCTGTTCAAGCCGGGCGAGAAATCAAGCTGAAACTGATCGACAGCCGGCCATTGTCGACCGGCATCGTGATCCTGCGCTACGCGCCGGCGGCGTCAAATTCCTGCGACGAATGTCGGCGCGCTCAAACGCGGATCGTCTTGGCAAGCACCGGGAGTTCCATGTCGCTCACGCTGCATTTCCATCCGCTGGCGTCGTTCTGCTGGAAGGCGCTGATCGCGCTGTACGAGAACGACACGCCGTTCACGCCGAACTCGGTCGATCTCGGCAATCCGGCCGAGCGCGCGGCGCTGTTGAAACTGTGGCCGATCGGCAAGTTTCCGGTGCTGCGCGACGACGCGCGCGACGAGACCGTTCCGGAGTCGAGCATCATCATCGAATATCTCGACCGGCATTATCCGCGGCCGCACGCGATTCATCCCCGACGATCCCGAGCTCGCGCTGGCAGACGCGGCTGCGCGACCGGTTCTACGATCTCTATGTGCATCTGCCGATGCAGAAGATCATGGGCGACCGGCTGCGCCCGGCAGGACAACAGGGATCCGCATGGCGTCGAAGAGGCGAGGGCGCAGTTGCGGACGTCCTATCGGCATGATCGAGCAGCAGATGGCGGCACGGCGGCTGGGCGATGGGCGAAGCAGTTCAGCCTCGCCGATTGCGCCGCGGCGCCGCCGCTGTTCTACGGCAACATGGTCGGTGCCGTTCGGCGACGATCACAAAAACGTAGCGGCCTATTTCGAGCGGCTGAAGGCGCGGCCCTCGGTCGCGCGCGTGCTGAAGGAGGCCGAGCCCTATTTCAACATGGTGCCGAAGTGAGGAGGCTGAAATGGCCGCAGCCAGCAAAGCGGACATCATCCGCGCCATCTTCGCCGCCTATCATGGCCGAACGATCGCAAAGGTCGTCGAGGACGCGCTCACCGATGATTTCCGCTTCACCAGCCCGTATGACGACAGCATCGACAAGGCGACCTATTTCGAGCGGTGCTGGAAGCAACAGCGACTGGATCGAGCGGCACGAACTCGAAAGAGATCTTCGTCGAGGGCGATGAGGCCTTCGTGACCTACAGATGCGTCGCCAAAGGCGGCAAGAGTTTCCGCAATACCGAGTTCTTCGTCTTCGACGGCGACAAGGTCAGACGCATCGACGTCTATTTCGGCGCGACCTACGAGAACGGCGCGTTCGTCAGGCAAGCGAAAGCTGGCATTCGCGGCATGCGCCTGCACTCGATGTGCGGAGCAAGCTGCGCTTCCGGACGGTGTAGACATCGCCGTGCGACGCATGGGCCCGACTTCTGCGGCCCGATCATTCGCGACGCGCGATCGCGCCTCTCCAGGCGAGCTGAATGATGCGGATCGCCCGCAATTACTTCCAAAATAATTTCATCTGACATGTCGGTGCCGCAAAACCCGGTTCGTCATATCCATGAGAGCCGGGCTCGGCGATCGCCCAGACCCGGCCTGAATTGAACTCAAACGGAGTGAGACGATGCGATTCATGGTGATTGTGAAGGCCAGACAAGGATACCGAAGCCGGCGTGATGCCGAGCACGGAACTGCTGACCGGCGATGGGCAAGTTCAACGAGGAGATGGTGAAGGCCGGCGTCATGCGTGGCGGGCGAAGGCCTGCATCCGACCTCGAAGGGCGCCCGGCATCAAATATTCCGGCAAGGCAGCGCAGCCGTCAGCCACGGTCCGTTCGGCGCTACCGGCGATCTCGTCGCCGGCTTCTGGCTGATCAAGGTCAAATCGCTGGACGAGGCGATCGACTGGATGAAGCGCGCGCCGTTCGACGGCGGCGCCGAGATCGAAATCCGCCAGGTGTTCGCGGCGGAGGATTTCGGCGAGGCGCTGACGCCCGAACTGCGCGAGCAGGAAGAACGCCTGCGCGCGCAGGTCGAGGAAATAAAGTAGCCCTCGTCATTCCGGGATGCAGCCGCTTGGCGAGACCCGGAATCTCAGCGATTGCAGCGCCAGATCCGGTTCGCTTCGCGCGCCCCGGAATGACAACAAGACAAGGACACACGACCATGCGATTCATGATGCTGATGATCCCCTGGGCTACGAGACCGCGCCGCCGGACGTCAAGCTCGATCCCGAGCGCGTGGCGGCGATGATGAAATACAACGAGGCGCTGAAGGAGGCCGGCGTGCTGATCACGCTCGACGGCCTGCACCCGCCGTCGATGGGCGCGCGGGTTTCGTTCGCGAGCGGCAAGCCTGATGGTGACCGACGGTCCCTTCACCGAGGCCAAGGAAGTGCTCGGCGGCTACTGGATGATCGATGTGAAGTCGCGCGAGGAGGCGATCGCCTGGGCGAAGCGCTGCCCGGCCTCCGAGCAACGAGATCATCGAAATCCGCCAGGTGCAGGAGATGTCGGATTTCTCCGCCGACGTGCAGGAGGCGGCGGCCGGATTTACCGAATTGCAGGGCAAGTCCGGACGTTAACGGACGTTAACGTTTGTGCCGGCGTCTCGTCGCGCGATCTGGGCGGACGGCTGGCTGAACTGGCGCTAGTGACCTTTGCGGCCGGCTCATGTAAAAGCCTTTCACATGAGCTGGCGCAAGGAACAACGCCGCGCCGAGCGCGGCTATCATCACGGCAATCTGAAAGAGGCGCTGCTGCAGGCGGCGCTCGGGCTGATCGCGCGAAAAGGGCGCGGCCGGGTTCACCTTTGCCGACGCCGCGCGCATGGCCGGCGTCAGCCCCGCGGCGCCGTACCGGCATTTTCGCGACCGCGACGAACTGCTTTCCAGCATCGCGCAGCGCGGCTTCGAGCAGTTCGAGGCGCTGCTGACCCAGGCCTGGGACGATGGCCGTCCGGACACCGTCACGGCGTTCGAGCGGGTCGGCAAAGCCTATCTCGCCTTCGCCCGCGACGGAGCCGGCGTTCTATTCGGCGATGTTCGAATCAGGGCTTCCCGTCGACGCTTAATCCGACATTGCTGGCGGCGAGCGAGCGCGCTTTCGGCATCATCCGCGCCGCCGCCGAGCGGCTCGCCGCGCTGGCGCCGCCCGGCATGCCGCGCCCGCCGGCGATGATGATGGCGCTGCACATCTGGTCGATGTCGCACGGCGTGGCGTCGCTGTTCGGCCGCGGCGATGCGGCGCGCCGCAAGCTGCCGATGTCGGCCGGAGGACCTGCTGGAAGCCGAAGTGCTGATTTATCTGCGCGGTCTCGGCTTCCCGACCGACCGCCGGCCGTCCGACCAGAAGACCAGGCGGATCAGAAGCCGCCGGTGCCGCCGCCGGTGCCGCCATCAGGTCCTTGGGGCACCCCAAAATAAATTCTTGAGCGGCGCGGCCGGCGCCCGGCTTGACAAAAACCCGGATGGTTTAGGTATGTAAATGTTATTTACATTCACAACGGCGTGATCGCCGTCATGGAGAGGGAAATGGCCTACACCGCAGATGTCAATCGATGGCGCGGCCCCACGGAAGAGACCTACCGCCCGCATATGCTCGATCGCCCTGGCACCCCGGCTGGATCGCCGTGACCATCCTCGGTTTCATCATCTGGTGGCCGATCGGGCTTGCCCTTCTCTTTTTCACACTCGGGAGCAGAAAAATGGGTTGCTGGAGTCATCAAGACCGCTTGGCCGAACAAGATGGAGCGGATGCAGTACAAGATGGAGCGGATGCGCGGCCGCATGGAGCGCCGCGGCTTTCCGGCTTCGGCGGTTCGGCCCGCCCTCGAGCGGCAACCGCGCCTTCGACGAGTACCGCACGGAAACCCTGCGGCGCCTCGAGGAAGAGCAGGTCGAGTTCAGGAATTTCCTCGATCGCCTGCGTCACGCCAAGGACAAGGAAGAGTTCGACCAGTTCATGGCGCAGCATCGGCACCCGCCCGACGCCGCCGCCCTCGGACGGCCAGCCCCAGGCCTAAGTCTCGGCAATATGGGAGCTCAGCCTCCGGCGTAATGCGCCATCCTGCCTGACGGCGACACCACCGCCCGTTTGCGAAAGCAGACGGGCGGTTTTGCTTTGGGAACCCTGATTCTGGCGCAGCCCGTTACCTCCCGCTGCCGCCCTTTGCCGCACCAAATTCTCCTTTGGTAACCTCGCATTAACCATGATTAGCGTCTGGTTAGGGGCGTAAGGCGCGCTGAATAGCCCTCGTTTTGACATGTTGGCAGCGGAAGCAGAGCCTCGGCTTTGGCGGGCCTCCCATGCGACACCAACAAGGCGCTCAGCGCTGGCGCTTACCGCCGCGCCTGACGCGCGGCTGTGGAACCGGCAGCCATTTTGCTTCCGGAGGATATGGGACGCTTTGCGTTGAGAGGATACCGCCGATGAATCCCGCCGACGTGGCGCAGTCAGCCTTGCCGCTGGCATCCACCGACGTATCGCTGATCGCGCTGTTCCTGCAGGCCCACTGGGTCGTGAAAGCGGTCATGCTCGGGCTGCTGGCCTGCTCGGTCTGGGTGTGGGCGATCGCGATCGACAAGATTTTCCTGTATGCGCGCACCAAGCGCGCCATGGACCGCTTCGAACAGGCCTTCTGGTCCGGGCAGTCGATCGAGGAACTCTATCGCGCGCTGTCCGCCAAGCCGACGCAATCGATGGCGGCCTGCTTCGTCGCCGCGATGCGCGAATGGAAACGCTCGTTCGAAAGCCAGGCGCGCTCCTTCGCCGGGCTTCAGATGCGGATCGAGAAGGTCATGAATGTCTCGATCGCCCGCGAGGTCGAGCGGCTGGAACGGCGGCTCCTGGTGCTGGCGACGGTCGGTTCGGCCGGCCCGTTCGTCGGCCTGTTCGGCACCGTCTGGGGCATCATGTCGAGCTTCCAGTCGATCGCGGCCTCGAAAAACACCTCGCTGGCGGTGGTGGCGCCGGGCATCGCGGAGGCGCTGTTTGCCACCGCAATCGGCCTTATCGCCGCCATTCCGGCGACTATTTTCTACAATAAGTTCATTTCCGAGGTGAACCGGCAGGCCCAGCGGCTGGAAGGCTTCGCCGACGAATTTTCAGCGATCCTGTCGCGCCAGATCGACGAGCGGGCGTGAGGCGGCGGTATATTATGAGACGCATCGGTGAGGTACCATATCATGGCGATGAACATGGCAGGTTCGTCCGGGGTGGCGGACGCCGCGGCCGGCGCAAGCCGGTGATGGCGGAGATCAACGTCACGCCGATGGTCGACGTGATGCTGGTGCTGCTGATCATCTTCATGGTGTCGGCGCCGCTGCTGACGGTCGGCGTGCCGCTCGATCTGCCGCAGACCCAGGCCAAGAGCCTGGAGCAGGACAAGACGCCGCTGCAGCTTTCGGTCGATATCCAGCGGCAAGGTGTTCATCAACGATACCGAAGTGGCGATGAACGAGCTGATACCGAAATTAAAGGCCATCACCGACGCCCGCGGCGGCATGGACGAGCGTATATATCATGCGGGCGGACAAGAAGGCCGATTACGGAACCGTGGCGAGGGTGATGGGGCAGTTGTCCGGCGCGGGCTTCAAGCGGCTGGCGCTGGTCACCGAGGTGGAGCAGGGGTCCTAAGCGGGTGAAGGTCAACGTCGACAAGACACTGGCTGCGTCGATTGCCCTGCACGTCCTCGTGATCGGGTGGGGACTGGTGTCGTTCTCGACCAAGGCGTTCGAGATCGATGCCCGGAAGAATCCTTGCCCGTCGATATCATTTCCGCCGATCAACTCGCCAAGGTCACCGCCGGCATGAAGACCGGCAAGAAGGAAAATCCGAAGCCGCTGGTGGAGAAGGTCGCCGAGGCCAAGCCGGTCGAAGACGCCGTCGGCAAGATCACCGAGAAGCCGCCGGTCGTGACCGACACCGCGCCGCCGCCGCAGCCGAAGGTCGGAGGAAAAGCCGGTCGAGAAGAAGCCCGATCCGCCGAAGCCGGTCGCCGAGAGCAAGCCGAAGGAAGAGCCGAAGCCGATCGAGAAGAAGCCGGATCCGCCCAAGGTCGATCCGATCGCGGAAGCCCTGAAGAAGGAAGAGAAGAAGCCGCCGCCGAAGCCGCAGGCCCAGGCCGCGCAAGCCGCCGGAGCCGCCGAAGCCGAAGACCGAGCGCACCTTCGATCAGTCGAAGATCGCGGCGCTTGCTCGACAAGCGCGACCCGTCGCGTCAGGCGGTGACCGGCGACACGCTGAATTCCAACGCCGCGCTCGGCCTCGCCAGGGCAAGGCCGCGGACAATTCCGCGACCTGGGGCTCGATGTTCAAGTCAGCAGGTCGAGCGCTGCTGGAAGAAGCCCTATGGCGGCATCGAAGTCGCAGAAACCGGAAGCGGCTTTCGCCATCCGGCTGAAGCGCGACGGCACGCTCGAGGGCATGCCGGTGTCCGGAAGGCACGCCGGCGACGCCGTATCTTGCGCGTCTACCAGGAGAGCGCGTTGCGCGCGATCATCGAATGCCAGCCGTATAATCTGCCGGCGGCCTTCTTCGACGAATGGAAATATTTTTCGCCGGTGTTCACCGAACGAAAGACCTGAAGCGCTGATTGCGGTCACGTCCGGCGATCACAGATATGAGCAAAGTTCGTAACGACGATGACCGACAAAGATGGATTGCCGAATATGCCGTTCCGCCTGAGCCGCCGGCAGATCATTACCGGAATGGCATCGGCTCGGCGCTGCTGGCTGGGCGGCCGCAGCGCGGCACTGCGCTACGCGCCGAAACGCATCATCGTTCCCGAGGGCGAGTTCACGCCGCTGCCGATCGCGATCCCGAATTTCGTGGCGGGCACGCCGGGCGATGCCGAGGTCGGCGTCGGCGTGGCCCAGGTCATCACCAACAATCTCAAGCGCAGCGGACTGTTCGCGCCGATCGATCCGGCTGCCTTTATCGAGAAGCATCGTCAACATCGACACGGCGCCGCAATTTCCAGAACTGGAAGACCATCAACGCGCAGGCGCTGGTGACCGGCCGCATGACGCGGCAGGGCGATGGGCGCCTGAAGGCCGAATTCCGCCTCTGGGACGTCAACACCGGCCAGCAGCTCACCGGCCAGCAATATTTCACGTCGCCGGAATACTGGCGGCGGATCGCGCACATCATCTCCGACCAGATCTACGAGCGCCTGACCGGCGAGAAAGGCTATTTCGACAGCCGCGTGGTGTTCGTCGACGAGACCGGGTCGAAGGAGCGCCGCGTCAAGCGGCTGGCGCTGATGGATCAGGACGGCGCCAATGTTAGATACCTGACCAAGGGCTCCGACCTGGTGCTGACGCCGCGGTTCTCGCCGTCGACCCAGGAAATCACCTATATGGAATTCGGCCAGGGCGATCCGCGCGTCTATCTGTACAACATCGAGACCGGGCAGCGCGAGATCGTCGGCAACTTTCCCGGCATGTCGTTCTCGCCGCGCTTCTCGCCGGACGGCCAGCGCATCATCATGAGCCTGCAGCAGGGCGGCAACTCGAACCTGTTCGTGATGGATCTGCGCTCGAAATCGACCACGCGCCTGACCGACACGCCGGCGATCGATACCTCGCCGTCCTATTCGCCGGACGGCAGCCGCATCTGCTTCGAATCCGACCGCGGCGGCAAGCCGCAGATCTATGTGATGCCGGCGACCGGCGGGGCGCGCAGCGCATCTCCTTCGGCGAGGGCAGCTATTCGACGCCGGTGTGGTCGCCGCGCGGCGACTACATCGCCTTCACCAAGCAGGGCGGCGGACAGTTCGCCATCGGCATCATGAAGACCGACGGTTCGGGCGAACGGATCCTCACCTCAGGCTTCCACAATGAAGGGCCGACCTTTGCGCCGAATGGCCGGGTCGTGATGTTCTTCCGCGATCCCGGCGGCAATGGCGGACCGTCGCTGTTCACCGTCGATATTTCCGGGACGCAACGAATAGCGGGTTCCGACGCCCGGTTTCGCCTCCGATCCGGCGTGGTCGCCGCTGTTGTCCTGAGCCGCGCCGCGGGGCGTGTGAGGGGCCGCGCCGTTGATCGGCAAACATTGCCTAGCCTGCTGATATTTCGGGCAGATTTCCATCATGCCGAACACGCAAAGCAACGTCTCGGTAACGATGTTCCCTCAGAAAGACTTCATCTGCAAAGGGTAAGAACTACGCACCCGAACAGGACGCGTACCCTGGCAATGCAGCTGGTCGATCAGAAAAAGCGCAGCAATCAGGATGAACTGGAGCCGGTACTTTACGCGGCGCTGGTCGATTCCATGTGCCAGAATTTCTGGCCGATGCTGCTCGGCTCGCTCTGTGCCGCCATCGCAGCGTTGCTGACGGCGATCAAGACCGGCAACGCGCTGCTGTGGCCGTGTGCGGTCCTGATCGTCGGGATCGGCACGATCCGCGCCTTCCAGATGCGCAAATACGAACGGCGCACCGCGGTCTTGACGTTCGAGCAGGCGAAACATTGGGAGCCGCGTTACGCGATCGGCGCCATGGTCTATGCCAGTGTACTCGGCGTCTGGTGCTTCCTCACCATTTTCGGCAACGACGACGCGGTCGCGCACATGGTGTGCGTCGCCGTGACGATCGGCTACACCGCCGGCGGCGCGGCGCGCAATTACGGCCGTCCGAAGCTGATCCAGCATCATATCCTGCTGGCGTGTGGCCCGATGTCGCTGGCGCTGGCGCTGCACGGCGGCTTCTATTATCTCGGCCTGGCCGTGCTGCTGGTGCTGTTCTTCATCGGCCTGAAGGGCATCAACCTCAGTCTTGCACGCCATCTTCGTCAAGGCGCTGACGTCGAGCTTCAGCGAAGCGGCGCTGGCCGGGCAGTTCGACACCGCGCTGAACAACATGCCGCACGGGCTGTGCATGTTCCGCGCCGACGGTCGCCTTGCGGTGATGAATCATCGCTTCAGCGAAATGATGAATCTGTCCGACGATCTCGTGCAGGGCGGCGCCAATGCGTCCGACATCATCGCAGCCTGCGTCGCCGCCGGCTCGATCTCGACGGCGAGCGGCAGGATGATCCTGTCGGAAATCGAGAACACCCAGGCGCGGGACATGATCACGACCGATCCCGACATGACGCGGAACCGGTCGCTGTCCTGGACCTTCCAGCCGATGGCCGGCGGCGGCGCCGTGGTCCTGCTCGAAGACATCACCGAGCGGCGCAACGCCGAGGCGCGGATCAGCCATCTCGCGCGCTACGACGAACTGACCGAGCTTCCCAACCGGGTCAATTTCCGCGACGAGATCGGCCGTCTGCTGGCTGTCCAGCAGGGCGCCGACCAGTTGTCGGCGCTCCTGTTCGTCGACCTCGACCAGTTCAAGCAGGTCAACGACACGCTGGGTCATCCCTGCGGCGATCAGTTGCTGTGCGCGGTCGCCGACCGGCTGCGCGAAATGCTGCGGCCCGAGGATTTCGTGGCGCGGTTCGGCGGCGACGAATTCGTCGTGTTCCAGCAGAACATCAATTCCCACGAGGACGCAGCTGGCCTTGCCCGGCGCATCGTCGACCGGCTGAGCGAGCGCTACAAGATCGACAATCATCTGGTCGAGATCGGCGCCAGCGTCGGCATCGCCATGACGTCTGCCGGCGTCAGCGCCGATACGCTCCTGAAGAACGCCGACATGGCGCTGTACCGCGCCAAGGCCGACGGCCGCGGCACCTTCTGCTTCTTCCGCGACGAGATGGCGCAGATCGTCGAGGCGCGCCGCATCCTCGAACTCGACCTGCGCAAGGCGCTGGCGAACGAGGAGTTCGAGCTGTTCTACCAGCCGCTGGTCAATCTCAAGTCCGGCAGGATCGCGACCTGCGAAGCGCTGCTTGCGCTGGAATCATCCGGTCCGCGGCACGGTGTCCCCGATCGATATCATTCCGGTCGCCGAGGATATGGGCCTGATCGTCGATCTCGGCCGCTGGATCCTGCGCAAGGCCTGCATGGAATGCATGAAGTGGCCCGAAGCCGTCAGCGTCGCGGTCAACTTCTCGCCGCAGCAGTTCCATCAGCGCGACGTGCTGAGCGAAGTCCGCTATGCGCTCGAGGTCTCCGGCCTGCCGGCCGACCGCCTCGAAATCGAGATCACCGAATCCTCGCTGCTGCGCAACACGCAGCTGACGCACGACGTGCTGTCGCAACTGCATTCGCTCGGCGTGCGGATCTCGCTGGACGACTTCGGCACCGGCTATTCGAGCCTGAGCTACCTGCACAACTTCCCGCTGCAGAAGGTGAAGATCGACCGCTCGTTCCTCGAAGGCATCGATAGCCGACCGCCCGCTGACGCTGCTGCGCGGCGTGGCGCGGCTTTCGGCCGACCTCGGAATGTCGGTGGTGGTCGAGGGCATCGAGACCAACGAGCAGCTGGAGCTGATCAGCGCCGATGGCGCGGTGACCGAGGCGCAGGGCTATCTGTTCAGCCGTCCGGTTCCCGCGGTCCGGGTTCGCCAGTTGCTGAACGCCTCCCACGGCCGCCGCCGCCGGACGAGCCGCTGGTCGCGGTTTCCTCACGATCCATCGCCTAAGCGCAGGTCCCGGCGGGTCAGTGGACACCAGATATCGAGCAGCATCGGCGACGCGGGTTAACCCTAACGTCTCGAATCGCTTTGCAATTTCGTTAACAAGCTGTTAATCCTCTGAGTCGCGCGTAGAAGTTGTTCGAAGTCAAGGAGTATCCCATGCGGTCGTCCCCGGCCGAAGCATCGCTCAACGGCCGTCGGACGAAGTTCGGACCTGCTGGATCAAGTCGACTACCGTCTCGCTGAAGCGCCCCGAGGAAAAGGAAGAAATCTACAACCTCCGCTATCGGGCCTATCTTCGCGAAGGTGCCGTTACGGAATCTCCCGACGCAGCGCGTCACCGATCAATATGACGACCTGCCGAATTCCTGGACCTTCGGCGTCTATCGTTCGCGGGGAACTCTACAGTTCCGTTCGTATCAGCGTGCTGACGTCGGAATGGCGGGAATCGTGCTCGGCGGAGGCGTTCGGCGAGATTCTTTACCCCGGCTCGATCAGGGCGAAGTCATCATCGATCCGGCGCGCTTCGTGGCCGATCCCGACAAGGCCAGGCGCTTTCCGGAACTGCCCTATGTGACGCTTCGGCTGGCCTATATGGCGTGCGACTATTTCAATGCCGATCTCGGGCTGGCGATCGTGCGCGCCGAGCACCAGGCGTTCTACCGCCGCGTGTTCCTGCACGAGACCATCGCCGAGCCGCGCTTGCTTCCCGGGCCTGCTGAAGCCGGTCGGGCTGATGGCGGCGGATTTCCCGGCGCTACGCGAGAGGGTTTTCGAGCGTTATCCGATGATGCGCTCGACCGCCTTTGAGCGGCGCATGCTGTTCGAGCGCCAGCGCGCGCCAGCTGCGGCGCTGCGACCTCGTGCCGCCGTCGATCGAGCCGATATCGCTCGCGCCGAATTCCTGAACGATCTGGGCCGCGAATCCGGCTCGAGTAACCGCGTCCGTTCCAGCATCTCGGCTGACCGCGACCTCCCGGCGCTGATAAATCAGCGCCCGCAAGCCGGCGATTTGGGCCGCGTCCGCGCTTGCCTTCACCGTCGCGCCACATTTACAAACCATTAACCATCGCGGTCGCTTTTCGCGGTTTGTCGGCATTTGATCGGGTTTGGCAACATCCCATCAAGGTTGACGGAACGTTCGCTTAACCATCGCCCTGTAGACCGGATAACAGTCGAAAAACGTGAGCGTGGAGGCTCCGGAATGAAACATCAGATGCGTATCCTCCAGGGATTGAAGCTGGCCGCGGTGCTCGCGGTGGCGCTGTCGATGGGCGCCTGCGCCAACAAGAACGCTCGGCGCCGATGGCGCGATGGCGAGCGCGGCAACCCCGGGCAGCCAGCAGGACTTCGTGGTCAATGTCGGCGACCGCGAGCAATACGTAACTGAACGAAGTACAT
>ERZ1370068.507-contig-10461_pt1 | contig 19513 bp, 24 predicted proteins | sample MGYA00561227_ERZ1370068 | MGnify/ENA primary metagenome ERZ1370068 (study PRJEB38410, sample SAMEA6850437) | metagenome | study: Metagenomic assessment of the ecological functions of the soil: analysis of the soil microbiota associated with the...
TTACATGCATTGCTATTCTCGGGCGAGTTGATGACGATCAGCTTCGTTCGCGGAGATCCGCCGCTCGAACAGGTCAGAGGTCGCAAGCCGAACCGGTCTCTTCGCGCAGCGGAATCGGCACCGGCACGCCGCCGACGAAGTTGATGACCGACTCGTAGATCGGAAAGCCCGGGATTGGGATGGATGACCTCGTCGCCCTCGCCGATCGTGGCCATGATCGCGAAGAACATGATCGGCTTGGCGCCCGGCGTGACGACGACCTCGTCCGGGCGCGACGGCGATGCCGCGCGTCTCGGCGACGTGCTTGGCGATGGCCTCGCGAAGCTCCGGCAGGCCCGCGGCCGGGCCGTAGTGCGTCGCTGCCCGCAAGTCGAGCGCCTGCTTCGCCGCGTCCTGATGTGCTTGGCGTGTCGAAGTCCGGCTCGCCGATTTCCAGGTGGACGATCTCCGCGGCCGGCCCGCTCGAGCTGCTTCGCGCGGGCCAGCACCTCGAACGCGGACTCGGTTCCCAGCCGGGCCATCCGCGGGGCGACGTTCATGGGCTTCTCCTTTATGGTCGACTCTTCCCGGAGCGCCTATTATACGGCGTGGACTTCGCGCGCGCGTCCCGGCCGGGTGAGTTCCAGTGATGGGCTGGAGTCAGGCCATCCGTGCGAGCGCCCGGCGTACGTCGTCTGGGTCGACGCGTTCCTCATCGCCCGCACGCCGGTGACCAACGAGGAACTCGCGGCCTACCTGGCGGCGACTGAGCGCGCCGCCTGCCGCCGTTCTGGTCCGATCCCGCGTTTCGCCGACCCGCTCCAGCCCGTCGTCGGGCTCCTCGTGGGCCGAGGCCCACGCGTTCGCGGCGTGGTCCGGAGCGCAGGCTGCCGACCGAGGCGGAGTGGAGCGAGACGAGCGCGCGGCGGCCTCGACGACGCGCGCTACCCGTGGGGCGACACGAAGCCCCGGCGTCACGTTCTGAGCGCCCGCCCTGGCGTCGGCGAGACGCCGGCCAACCCGCTCGGGCTTCACGGACTCTCAGGCGCGTGCCACGAGTGGTGCAGCGACTGGTTCGACGAGGCCTACTACCAGGCGCGCCGACGCTGGAACCCGCGCGGCCCCCAGGCCGGAACGCGGCGAGTGAGTCGCGGCGGCGCCTGGCGCCACGCCGATCCCTGAGTCCGGTGGCCCATCGCTCGTCGCTGCCGCCTCACCTGCGCTACTCCGACTACGGCGTGCGACTCGCCCGCGACGCCCGGTGACGGCCCGGCCGTCAGGTCGCCCTGGCGACGCAGCACGAGAAGGTCGACGCGCTCGAGGACGGGAGCCGGCGTGGTCTCGAGCCTGACCGCCTGCCGCATGCGCTCGAGCCCTTCCTGAAACTCGGCGTCGGTGATCAGCTCGAAGGTCGAGAGAGCGCGGTGTCCGATGCGCTCGTAGTGGGCGCGAAGGCTCGGATCGATCTCCTGCTCGACCGCCTCGAGCGTCACGAACCCGAAGCCGTTCGCCTCGAACGTGCTCGCGGACGCTGGCCCGTCGCTCGGCAGCCGCGCCTCGTCGATCGCGCGGGCGGACGGAAAGAACCGATAGAGCGGCACACCGTCGAGCCGCCCGCCGAATGTATTTCGATGAACACGCAGCCCGCCGGGCTTGACGACCCGGTAGAGCTCGCGCGCGCAGGCGGCGAAGGTCCGGAACGTGATGGACGACCATCGGACAGGAACGCGAAGTCGAACTCGCCGTGCGGCAGCGGGTATGGAGGCCGCGGAGCCGTCTCGGTAGACGACCTGCGGATGCGCGCTGCCGCGCTCGGCATCGGCGCGCATCTTAGCCGACGGCTCGACGCGCGACGACCCGAGCGTCGAACGCGTCGGCCAGCAGCGCCGAGAAGCGCCCGATACCCGGCGCCGAGGTCGAGAACGGTCGAGGTCTCCGCGCGCGCGCCACCGAGGTGGCGGGCGATCGCCGCCATCCAGAGCCGGCCAGTGTCGGCGGAGAGGGCTCGGCCGGCGCGATACGCCTGGTGGAGGCGCTCGGTCGTAGTCGACCCGCGTCACCAGAGCGCGTCGGGCAGCGGCAGTCCCTGGAACGCGTCGACCGGCATCGGCGCCGGCGGCGCGATCTCGAGGCGCTCGGCGAGCGCGTAGAGCTGCCGCAGGTGCTGCGCGGCGTGCCACGCCGTGCGCTCGAGCAGGTCGTGCCCCGACTGGTGGGCCGTAGTACACCTTGATCACGCGCTCGAACTCGCGGGGCGACGCGCCCTCGAACCAGCCGGCGATGCGCCTGCGCACCAGGGCGCCAGCGCGCAGGGCCGCGCCGTCGCGCAGGTCGGCCGGCGCCTGGTCCAGGAGCCACGTTCTCCGGGAACTCGCCGAGGTCCATGCCGTCCACGAACGCCAGCGAGAGCCGGAAGACGTGGTAGCCGAGGTTGCGCAGGGTCCGGTTGCGCCCGGGCGGCCGCCAGTCCATGTGCTGCTCGGGGACCACGCGCACCAGCGCTCGCGTGGAATCGAGGATGATGTCGAGGCGCTTGGCCAGCTCGGTCGGCGGGAGCTTCGACGGCCGCCGAGTACGGGATGCCCAGCAGGCTCCGGCGTACGCCGGCGGGTTCCAGCCGTGCGCCGCGCGATCGCCGACGGTCACCGGCCGGCACGCGCCCGATACCCCAGACGCTTCAGCTCATCGTAGCCCGCCGGATTCGCTCTGGACGTCGACCGGGTCGAACTCGACCCCCAAGACGAGAGGAGCTCCTTCGTCTTGGCGCAGGACGATCAGCCCGGGCGGTAGAAGAGCTTGACGGTCGTTCCGGAACTCAGCCGCGTCGGTCGTGTTGGCCATGTGAGTCTCCTGAGGGGATCGTCGTCAACGATTGTAACCGAGCAGACCACAGCCCGTCGATGGGCTCGGTCACCGTCCCTGCGAACGTCGGCGTCTGCTTGCGGGCGAACGCCGTCACCCCGTTCCGTGAAGTCGTCGGCGCGTGGCCGCTGGCGGCGATCGCCTGCGCCTCCAGCTCCATCTGCGTCTCCAGGCTCTCCCACGTCGACTGGTGGAAGAGCCGCTTGGCCGCCGCCGAAGGCCTTCGTCGGCCCCTGCGGCCAGCTCGCGGGCCAGCGCCGCGACGGACGCTCGCGAGCTCGGCGTCGGGCACCACGCGCGTCACCAGGCCCCACTCGAGCGCCTCGCGCGCCGAGAGCACGCGGTTGGTGAAGTAGAGCTCCATCGCGCGGCGCAGGCCGATGAGCCGCGGCAGGAAGTACGACGACGAGCCGTCGGGCGTGGCGGCGATCTTCGAGTAGCGCCATCGTGAAGCGCGCCGACTCGGCGGCGACCGACCACGTCGCCGGACAGCGCGAAGCTCAGCCCGCCGCCGGCGGCGACGCCGTTGCACCGCCATGATGACGGGCTTGTCGCTCGGCAGAGCCGGCGAGACGGCCCCGTGCAGATACGTCGTCAGCTCCTTCACCAGGACGCCGATGCGGTCGAGGTTGTCGACGAAGTCCCTTGACGTCGCCGCCGGCGCAGAACGCCTGGCCGGCGCCGGTGATGACGACGCAGCGAACGCCGGATCCTCGTCGACCTCGAGGGCGGCGTGGAACAGCTCGCGGCCGAGCGCCGAGGTCGAGCGCGTTGAACGCGTCGGGGCGGTTGAGGGTGATCGTCGCGACGCCGTCGCGGCGCTCCAGGGTCAGGTAGCTGGAAGTCCATGGCGGTCGTCCTCCGCTCAGCTGAGTGTCGCTGGACTCTGAGCGCCGCCGGCGCGCTCGCGCGGCGCGCCACGGCGTCCAGGACGTCGCTGATCCTCAGCGGCTTCACGAGCACGATGTCGACACCGTTGCGCCCGGCGCTCCTCGGCCGACAGCTCGACGCCGAAGCCGGTGACAATGGATCACCGGCACCGTCGGGCGCGATGCTCCTTGACGGCCTGGGCCACCTGCCATCCCGAGACGCGCGGCATCGCGAGATCGGTGAAGACCGAGATCGAAGGGCTCGGCGCGGAACCGTGCGATCGCCTCCGCCGCCGTCGGCGAGCACACGACCACGCGGTGCCCGCCCGTCTTGCAAGACGTCGCCGAGCACGGCGCCGACTTGCTCCTCGTCGTCGACCACCAGGCAGCGGAGCGGACACGCCCAGCGGCGCCGCCTCGGCCGGGACGGGCCCTTCCACGTCGGCGCCCTCGCCCGGCGCGAACGTCGAGGCGAAACGTCGGGCCCCGCCCCTCGTGGCTGTCGACCGTCGATGCGCGCGCCGTGCCGCGCGAGGATCCCGTACGTCATCGAACAGCCCGAGCCCGGTGCCCTGCGGTCCCTTCGTGGTGAAGAACGGATCGAAGATCTTGCCGCGGATGGCCTCGGGAATCCCGACGCCCGTATCCGCCACCGTCACGCACGACCTCGCTGTGCCTCGACCGTCGTGGTCAGGGTCAGGGTGCCGCCTCGGGCATGGCGTCGACGCGCGTTCAGGATGAGGTTGGTCATCGCCTCGCGCAGCTCCGCGGGATCGCCGGCCACGCTCGGGCATGCTGGCGCCAGCGAGGTCCGACGTCGACGGCGACGCCGCGACTGCGCGTCTCCTCGCGCCAGCGCGACTGGGTGATCTCGAGCGCTCCGCGGCATCACGTCGTTGAGGTCGACCGCCACGAAGGGCTGGTCGCGGCGGATGCGCGTGAACTCCTGCAGGCGGCGAACCGTCTGGCGCGCCGTCGAGGGCGGAGCGCTCGATGACCTGGAGCCACTTGCGCGGAGCGTGCGGGTCTGTCGCATGCCGCTGAGGAGCGAGCTGAGCCCGGCCCAGGATCGACGCCAGCAGGTTGTTGAAGTCGTGCGCCACGCCCGAGGCCATCTCGCCGAGCGCGCGAAGCTTCTCGGTGCGCACGAGCTGATCCTGCGCCGCGGCCAGCTCGCCGTAGGCGCGCGTGCGCTCCTCGAAGAGCCGCGCGCTGCGCGGCAGCCAGGGCGGCGAGGTGCGGCGATGTTCGACGAGCAGCCGCTCGTCGGCCTAGACGAACGGCGGCTCGGTGCTGCGCAACGGTCAGGCACGCCGATGACGGTGTCCCCGGCTCGCATCGGCACGCCGAGCCAGTGCCGCGCACCCGGGAACGTCGTCGACGGGCGCGACGCGCCGCGTCGCGCGCACTCGGCGCGCGTAGTCGTCCGTCCGGACGCGGCTCGCCGGTCTCGAGCACGACGGACATGAGCCCGACCGAGCGGCCGGGTAGCGGAGCGGCGCCCGCATGTCACGCACGCCGTCCACCGTCCGGAGCACCGACCTCGAGATCGCCCCGCTCGTCGTCGCGGAGCTACGATGCGCCATGTTGGCGGCGTCGAGGACGCGCACCGACCTGCGTGTGAATGGCTCGAGCAGCGTCGCCCGATCAGAGCTGGCCGGTGACCGCCCGCGACAGCTCCAGCAGCACGCGACAGCTCCTCGACCTGGCGCCGGTTCTGCTCGTAGAGGCGGCGTTCGTTCGAGCGCGATCGCCGCGCGCGCGGCGAAGCTCTCCAGCGAGGCGCCAGGTCGTCGTCGCTGAACGGGCGGCGTCGGCACCGGCGCGGTTCACGCCACGACGCCGAGCAGCCGGTCCTGCACCGGCGAGCGGAAACGCCATCGCGCGGCGCACGCCCATGCGCGACCCACTTCCGACAGCGCGAAGGGCGACGTCGCGTAGGTCGTTCTCGATCAGGCCGCAGCGCTGCTCGGCGCAGGCGCCCGACCACGCCCCGCCCGGAGCACGAGCGGACAGGTTCCCGCAGCCGCCGCCCCGCGTCCAGGCGCGGCGGCACCAGCGATGCCGCCGGCGTCCGCCAGGTAGATGACGCCGGGGGCGCTGAACAGGCGCGTGGCGCGCCTGATGATGAGCGTGAGCAGGCGGCCGGGGTCCAGCTCGGGCGCCAGCTCCGCGCTCGGCCTCGGCGAAGCACGGCGGATCTGTCCCCGGCGCGCCGTCTCGAGCGAGAAGAGGCGGGCGTTCTCGAGCGCGAGTGCCGCCTGGTCGCCGAAGGCCTGGAGCAGCCCGACCTCCGCCTCGGTGAAGACGCGCCCGGCCGCGTCGCCGAGCGACAGCGTGCCGATGATCCGGTCCTTCGCCCGAGCGGCACCTGCGACGCACGGCAGCGTCGCCGGCGCGCTGCATGCGCGGCGGCGACCGCGTCGGTCAGTCACGAGCGACGGATCGTTGAAGAGTGTCCGTCGACGCGACGGCCTGCGCCTCGGCCGCCGCTCGTCCCGAGGCGCCCGACGCCCGCCGGCATGGTCGTTCTCCCGCATCGGAGACCCTCGGCGGCGGCGATCTGCCGCGGGCCAGGGCGACCACGCGAGCCGTCCGGCCTTGACAGCCGCAGCACCGACGATCTGCACCTGGAACAGCGCCAGCACGCCCTCGGCGATCCCGCTCGCCGACCGCCTGCGGATCGAGGCTCCGGTGAGCGCGCGCGCGCCAGCGGGCCAGTCTTCCGCCGCCTCGGCCGCCGGCCGGCCGGGCCCGGTGTAGAGCCGCGCGTTCTCCAGCGCCAGGCGCCGCCTGGTCGGCGAACGTTCTGGGCCAGGCGGATCTCGACCCGTCGAACACGCGGCCGGCGCGATCGTTGACCGCGAGCGCGCCTGAACACCTGCCCCTTGCACCATGAGCGGCACCGCGAGCATCGGCGCAGCGCGGCTCCTGCCCGATCCGCGCGCGCGCTGCGATCGGTGTAGGTGATGCGCGCATCGGCGAGCACGTCGGCCGAGGCGACCGAGCGGCGCTGGCTGAAGGCGAGGCCGGCGATGCCCGGTGCCGCCCGGCAGCACCTGGCTCCCATTGATAGCGGGGCCAGCCTCCTCGCGAGGCCGCGAACGCGACGGAGGCGCGCCGGAAGCTGGATCGACCTGATAGAGGCACGACTGACCGGGCACACTGGAAGCAAACGAGCACGCACGCTGGTCGGCGACGCGCTGGTGCGCGTGGATCGAAGTCGAGCGTCTCGGACACCATGCGCGCCAGATCGGCCAGGGCGCTCATGCGCTGCGCCTGCCGCGGTGGCTTCCCGGTAGAGCTGCGGCATTGTTGATCGCGTTCGCCGCGTGCGAGGCGAGCGAGCCGAGCAGCCGCAGCTCGTCGGCGATGTACTCTCGCGGCGGAGCGCGCACGCCGATGGTCAGGGCGCCGAGCACCCGCGCGCCCAGCAGCAGCGGCACCGATGCCGACGCTGACCACGCCTTCGGCGCGGACCCGCTCGACGTTGCGCGCCCGCGGGTCGCGCAGGGCGTCGACCGCGGTCAGCGGTCGCGGGTCGCGACCACCCCCGCCGACGAGCCCCTCGCCGACGGCCACGCGCTCGACATCGTCCGGTGACGGCTGGCTGCCCGCGGCCGCCCGGCGCGAGCGATGCTGGCCGTCGTCAGTCGACCAGCCAGAGCTGCGCGGTGCTCGACGCCGAACAGTCTCGATCGCCGCGTCGACCACGCGGTGGAACACGTCGTCGAGCGACAGGGTGGCGGTGAGCGTCTGCGCAGGCGCGCGAGGGTCTCGAGGCGGCGACTCTTCTCCCGCGCCTCTCGGCCAGAGCGCGGCGCGCGCGACCGCCTGCCCCACCTGGTGCGCGACCGCCTGCAGCAGCGTGAGCTCGTGTCGGCGTCGAACGCGCGCGTCTCCCGCGAGATGAGCGCCGTGACGCCCACTGCCCCGCCGTTCACGCGGAATCGGCAGCGGGCGGCTGGGTCCGATAGCCCCGGCCTTCACGCGCTCGGCGACTCCGGGCGTCAACAGCCGGGAGGCCTCCAGATCGGTCACGACAGGGCCGGCCGACGCGGATGACCCGCCGACGTGGCTCTGATCGAGGAGCGGACGCGCAGGCGCTCGACGTCGTCGGGCAGGAGTCCACGATGGGCGATGAGCTCCAGGGTCTGCGTCGCGCGGTCGAATCGAACACGCCGCCGAACGGGACGTGCGACGCTGCACACGACTCGAGCGTTCGCTCCGGCGGTCAGGGCCAGGTCGTCGCCGCCCGCCCGGTCGCCATCCACGACCGCGTGCAGCGGCCTCGAGCTCCCGGCTTGCGGCCGACGGTCGCGCGGGTCGCCTCCGCGCGCTCGGGGCCGTCCTCGCGCTCGCCGTCTCCCACGCCCTCGGCCGACACGGCCGCGGACCGCGACCGCCGCAGGCGGCCGGCCAGAGCGACACCGCCCACGAGAACCCGAGCCGTCGGCTTTCGCCTCGCTGCTCGCGCGCGGACACCTGAGCGCCCGGAGCCGATCGCCAGTCTCGCCGAGCGGACCGCGCGAACCCAGGGCTCGCCTCCGATCGTCACCTGCCCCGGCTCGCATCGCGCTGGCCCAGCTCGAGCCGGGGCGCGTCCGGCAGCGTCGAGCCGAGGGCGCGATCGCCCGACGATCATGACGAGCGCCATGCGAGCCGGCAGGCTCGCGATCGCCCCGGCCAGCGACTCGAAACGGCCGCCCCACGACCACCATGCCCGCGGTCATCGGCGCGATCCCCAGCACGTAGGGCTGTCGTCGACGACGTCCAGGCGCGCCACGGTCTCGTCGGGGCGAGCGACCGCCGGCGCTCGCCGGCGCTCTGCGCGGCCGGCACCTGGACGAGCGCGCGCGCCGCTCCTGTCCACGATGAGCAGGAGATCGGCAAAGCGGTCCCGCGTCAGCGTCACGATCCACGGCCACACGCCCCGCCCGAGGTGGCCCAGTCGCCTGCGCATCGTGCCTTCGACGACCACCGGATCTTGCGCCAGCAGCGCGGCTTCGAACCGCACGTCGTCGAGCACGGCGGCGACGACCGTACCGACCGACGCGAAGGTGGCGCTGGCCGCGCGGTCGTGCCGCGCCGCGATGGTCGCGGGCCAGCGCAGAACTGCCGGCCACGAGCCACGAGCGCCACGAGGCCGATCAGCAACCGCGCGACCTTCACGCGCGGCGCTCGCCCACCCGATGGAGCTTGAGCAGATTCGTCGTTCCGCGTGACCCACATCGGCGATCCGGAGATGATGACGATCACGTCGCCGGATGCGACCGTACCCGTCCTCGAGCAGGGACGCCTCGACTTCTTCGACCATCTCGTCGGTGCGTCTCGACCTTCCGGATGAGCCGGGACACGACGCCCCACGACAGCGCCAGCCGGCGCTGCACCTCGACGAACGGCGTCAGCGCGATGATCGGCACGCCGGGCCGCTCCTGGGAGATGAGGCGCGCCGAGAACCCGGACTCGGTGAACGCCACGATGGCGCGCGGCGTCGAGCACGAACGCCGCGCGTCGCGCGCGGCGTCGGAGATCGCCTCCTGGAAGCCGTACGCCGTCGGGCCGGCGCCGACGATCGCGCTCGACGGTTTGCACGGCGCCGCTCGGCGCGCTCGGCGACCCGCGCCATCACCGCGACCGCCTCGGCGGGATAGCGCCCGGTGGCGGTCTCGGCCGAGCAGCATGATCGCGTCGGCGCCATCGAAGATCGCGGTCGAGACGTCGGAGACCTCGGCGCGCGTCGGGCCGGAGGTGCGTGACCATCGACTCGAGCATCTGCGTCGCGACGATCACCGGCACCTGCGCGCCGCCGCGCCTGGCGAATGACCTCCTTCTGGATATGCGGCACGTCCTCGAGCGGCACGTCGACGCCGAGGTCGCCGCGGGCGACCATGACGGCGTCGACCATGCGCGAGGATGCCCGGGAGGTTGGCGAGGACCTCGTGGCGCTCGAGCTTGGCGACGATCGGCACGCTCGGCGCCCTCGTCACGCAGGAACGCTGCGCACCTGGTCGATGTCGTCGGCCGACCGCACGAACGAGACCGGCGACGAAGTCGACCCCGTGGCGCGAGGCCGAAGCGCAGGTCCTCGTGATCCTTCGCCGTGAGGCAGGACACCGGCAGCGACACGCGCGGCAGCGAGAGCCCCTTGTGGTCGCTGATGCGCCCGCCGACCACCACGCGGCACCGCACCTCGTCCGGCGCCGCGGACTCGACGACGGAGCTGGATCATGCCGTCGTCCATCCAGATCTCGTCGCCGGCCTCGAGTCGCGACAGATACTCCGGATGCGTGATCGAGGCCCGCTCGACGGTGCCCACCACCGGGCGGCGCAGCAGCGTGAACGGCCGGCCCGCCTCGAGGTCGACGCGGCCGCCGCCGCCGGGACCGAACGTTCCCAGCCGGATCTTCGGGCCCTGGAGGTCCTGCAGGATCGCGATCGGGCGGCCCCAGCGCGCCTCGCCCTCGCGAATGCGCGCGATGACCTCGGCGTGCTCCTCGTGGGTGCCGTGGGAGAAGTTGAGGCGGGCAACGTCCAGGCCCGCCGCCACCAGGCGATCGAGCTCGGCGCGCGCTGCTGCTCGCGGGACCGATCGTGCAGACGATCCTGGTCCGGCGCATGGGTCAGGCGCCGGCGAGCAGCGGTCTCAAGAACTGCCCGGTGTAGCTTGCGCCCGCGTGGCGGGCGAGCTCTTCGGGCGTGCCGGTGGCGACCACGCGCCCGCCCTCGTCGCCGCCCTCGGGCCCGAGATCGATGACCCAGTCCGCGGTCTTGATGACGTCCAGATTGTGCTCGATGATCACCACGGTGTTGCCCTGCTCGACGAGCTTGTTGAGCACGTCCAGCAGCCGCTGGATGTCGGCGAAGTGCAGGCCGGTGGTCGGCTCGTCGAGGATGTAGAGGGTCCGTCCGGTGGCCCGCCGCGACAGCTCCGTGGCGAGCTTCACGCGCTGGGCCTCGCCGCCCGACAGCGTCGTCGCCGACTGACCCAGGCGGATGTAGTCGAGCCCGACGTCGTCGAGCGTCGCGAGCTTCGACTTGATCACCGGGCACCGCGTCGAAGAATCCGAGCGCCTCGCGCACCGTCATCGTCGAGGACCTCGGCGATGCTCTGACCCTTGTAGTGCACGTCGAGCGTCTCGCGGTTGTAGCGCTGGCCCTTGCAGACGTCGCAGGTGACGTAGACGTCGGGCAGGAAGTGCATCTCGATCTTGACCAGCCCGTCGCCCTGGCAGGCCTCGCAGCGGCCGCCCTTGACGTTGAACGAGAAGCGGCCCGGGCTGGTAGCCGCGCATCCGCGCCTCCGGCGTGCGGGCGAAGCAGCGTCCGGATCGAACGTGAAGACGCCGGTGTACGTGGCCGGATTCGAGCGCGGCGTCCGGCCGATCGGCGACTGGTCGATGTCGATGACCTTGTCGATCTGCTGGGCGCCCTCGACGCGGTCGTGCGCGCCGGGGCGATCCTGCGCGCGCGATGGAGCATCTGACGCGAGCGCGCGATAGAGGATGTCGTTGACCAGGGTCGACTTGCCTGAGCCGGACACGCCGGTCACGCTGGTGAACGTCCCCAGCGGGATCTTTACCGCCATGCCCTTCAGGTTGTGCTCGCGGGGATTGTGGATCGTGATGAAGTGTCTGCCGCTGTGCGCCGGACCGCCGGCATCGGGAATGCTGAGCGCACGCCCGAGGTAGCGTGCCGGTGAGCGAGGCGGGGTTCGCCATGATCTCGTCGGGCGTGCCGACCGCGACGACGTGCCCGCCCAGCTCGCCGGCGCCCGGGCCGAGGTCGATGACGATAATCGGCCGAGCGGATCGTCTCCTCGTCGTGCTCCACCACGAGCACGGTGTTGCCGAGATCTCGGAGGCGCTTGAGCGTCTCGAGCAGTCGCCGGTTGTCCCGCTGGTGCAGGCCGATCGACGGCTCGTCGAGGATGTAGAGCACGCCGACCAGGCTCGAGCCGATCTGGGTCGCCAGGCGGATGCGCTGCCCCTCGCCGCCCGAGAGCGTGCCGGCGGCGCGGTCGAGCGTCAGGTAGTCGAGGCCGACGTTCATCAGGAAGCCGAGGCGCTCGCGGATCTCCTTGAGGACGCGCCGGGCGATCGCCGCTTCGCGCTCGGTCAGCGTCCGAGTCGTCGAAGAACCGCCCCGCGTCCTTGATGGTCTGGCGCACCACGTCGGCGATGGACCGGCCCGCGATCTTGACGCCGAGCGACTCGGGCCGCAGGCGCGAGCCGCGACAGGCCGGACACGGCCGCTCGGTCATGAACTGCTCGATCTCCGCGCGGGCGTCCTCCGGACGAGGTCTCGCGTGTACCGGCGCTCGAGCGTCTTGATGACGCCCTCGAAGCCGCCGTCGCGCTCGCCGTGGAGGATCACGTCGCGGACGGGCTTCCTCAGCTCGGACCACGGAGTCTCGAGGGAGAACCGGTGCCGCTTTGCGAGCACCTGCAGCGTCTGGCGGAAGATACGATGGCTCTCGCGGCCGGCCCACGGCGCCAGCGCGCCGTCCTTGAGCGAGCGCGCGGCGTTCGGCACGAGCCGATCCGGGTCGATCTCGTACGCGCGAGCCGATCCCGCCGCACTCCGGACACGCGCCGTAGGGGCTGTTGAACGAGAACATCCGGGCGACGATCTCCGGGAACGAGATGCCGCACTCGGCGCACGCGAGCTTCTGAGAAAGTCGTACTGGCGGCGCTGTCCGTCCAGACCTCGACGGTGGACGATTCCGTCGGCGAGCCGTAACGCGGTCTCGAGCGAGTCGGCCAGCCGCGAGCCGAGGTTCTCGCGCACGACCAGCCGGTCCACCACGACCTCGATCGTGTGCTTCTTGCGCTTGCGGTCCAGCTCGATCTCAGCTCGCCGAGCTCGCGGACCACGCCGTTGACGCGGACCCGCGAGTATCCCTGGCGCTGCAGGTCGAAGAAGAGCTTGCTTGTACTCGCCCTTGCGCCCGCGCACGACCGGCGCCAGCACGCAGGATCCGGCGTGCCCGGCGGCAGCGCGAGCACCCGATCGACCATCTGCTGGACGGTCTGCGCCGAGATCACGCCGGTCGCACGTCGGGCAGTGGGGCACGCCGATCCGCGCGAAGAGCACGCGGAGGTAGTCGTAGATCTCGGTGACGGTGCCGACGGTCGAGCGCGGGTTCTTCGAGGTCGTCTTCTGCTCGATCGAGATCGCCGGCGACAGGCCCTCGATCGAGTCGACGTCGCGGCTTCTCCATCTGCTCGAGGAACTGGCGCGCGTAGGCCGAGAGCGACTCGACGTAGCGGCGCTGGCCCTCGGCGTAGATCGTGTCGAACGCCAGCGACGACTTGCCGGAGCCGGACAGCCCGGTGATCACGACCAGCTGGTCGCGCGGGATCTCGAGGTCGACGTTCTTGAGATTGTGCTCGCGGGCGCCCTGGATGACGATCCGATCACTCGCCATGGCGGTCTATTATACGGCTCGCCTCGGGCGGCGGGGCCCCAGCCCCGCGACGCCCTGCGGCTCGCACTGCCTCATACGGCTGGCCTCCGGGCGGCGGGGCCCCAGCCCCGCGACGCCCTGCGGCTCGCACTGCCTCATACGGCGCGCCCGCCGCCCGACTCGCCCGGGCGGCGATCCACGCCAGCGGCGCGGCCGTCAGCGCGGGATACGCTGCCGGCGACGCTCGCCCACGCCGGCAGCCGGAGGAGGGCGAGGCACGTGAACGCCGCCGCGCCGACGACGGAACCGACCAGTCGGGCCACCGGCTCATCGGCCGCGAGTCGCGGCGCGACGACCACCGACGCCATCAGGCCGAGTCCGGTCAAAGGACCCATGACGCGTCGGCCGGCCACAGGCTCGCGACGGCGCTGCCGCGACGACGAGACCGGTCATGGCCTCGCTCGGTCAGCTTCGCCGCGGGTCTGGGTGCCGCACGCGGCGCTGAGAATGCCGCGCAGGGCGATCACGGTCGCCGTGGAGCAGCACCAGCAGCACGATCGCGCTCAGCCACGCCAGCGCTCGGCCCGCCGTGCCCTGGACGACCGCGGCCGGAACGTAGAAGACGGCGGCGAGCGCGGGCGCGCCGATCGAGAGCTCCGGGCGCCGAGTACATGCCGTACACGCCGAGGCAGAGGGCGCCGAGGACCGTCGCGGGCATGAGGCGCCGACGCAGCGCGGATCGTCAGCGGGCGTGCCGGGCCGGCGAGGCGCGAACGCCCCGGCGACGAGCGTGAGCGCAGCGCCGATCGTCTCCGCGACGGTCAGCGCCGCGCCTCGCTCGGGCGGGTCGGCCCACGCGACACCGGAGGCGGCTGCGCCCGGAACGCGCTTTGCCGGCCTCGAACCGCAGCCGCGCGCCCGCGTCGAGCACCAGGCTATCGCCGGCCCGGAGCGTCAGCGACTCGCCCTCGCGCAGCTGCCACTCGCGAAACCGGCCCGGCTCGTAGATGCGATACGTCGCGAGGGCTCAGCGCGGTGACGCGATGAAGCTCGGTGAAATCGAGCGCGACCGGCGCGACGAGCGTCCGGCCCCCGGTCACCCATGGATCGCGCTCGCCAAAGGTGATTGCGGGCCGCGAGGCGACGCTCTTCCAGGCGCCCCACGGCGAGGTCGCGAGCGCGATGCCGACGACCGCGACGAGCGCCACGAACGCCACGCCGCCGGCGACGGCCAGGGGCACGGGCGACTACGGCTGACTCTCGATCGCCGCGGAGAAGTACCGGGACCAGGAGGGCCACCGCCGGCGACCAGGATGCTCGTCGCCCAGCGAGGGAAGCCGAGCAAGCGGGCGACATCGACGAGGAGGAGGAAGTTCGCCCACAGGACGAGCCCTCCGATGCCGATGACGATCGCCAGCCGCGCGACCAGGCTCGGGCGCGATGCCTCGCCCGCGGTCGGATCGAGCCGCGCGATCAGCGGCGCCACCAGAACGGCCAGCGCGACGGTCGGCGCGCCGGGCGCGCTCGAGAAGACGCGCGCGGCGACGAGGCCGAGAACCACCGGTGACGTCCAGGTCACCGCGGTCGCCCAGCCACCGGGGCCGGGCCCCGCCTCGGCCGACGCGCGTCGCACGAAGACGACGAGCAGGATGGCGGCGAGAGGCGCGACGACGGCCGCGTACCACCAGAGCAGGCTCACGCCCGGAGAGCCTGAGAGCACCTGGGTTTCCGGGCGCGGCCATCGGGACGATGGTGCCGGCGAGGAGGCCGAGCAAGCCAGCGACCTCCACCCGGCACAGGGCGGCGATCGACATCGCGCGATTATAGCCGTTCGCGCGGAAAGCCAGGAGTGAGTATGCTGAGAATCGACGTCAGACGTTGACGTGGCGTCCCAGCCGTGGAACGGGCGTCCAACGCGCAGAGCGGGAGAGACGGTCGAACGGAAGAGCGGGCGTGCGGAGCCGGCTCGCATCTGTATCAGGCCACCCTCGGTAAGAGCTCGGCCGCCAACGCACCCGCTACAAAGGAGCCACTCTTTGGCCGACAAGATCGAACGCGCCCTGGTGGTCACCGCGCACCCGGACGATTCCGAGTTCGGGGCCGGTGGGACCATCGCCAAGCTGGTCAAGGAGGGCTGCGAGGTCACGTACGTGATCGCGACCAACGGCAACAAGGGCTCGAGCGATCGCTCGATGACCTCCGAGCGTCTGGCGGTGATCCGCAGGCCGAGGAGCAGCGCAACGCGGCCCGCACGCTCGGCGTCGCGCGCGTCGAGTTTCTCGGCTATCCCGACTGCGAGGTCGAGGACACCCGCGATCTCCGCCGCGACGTGACCCGACAGATCCGCCGCTGGCGTCCCGACCTCGTCATCGCCATGAACCCGAACCGCACCTACAACCTCGGAGGCTCGCACCGCGATCACCGGATCACCGCGGGCGTCGCGCTCGACTGCGTCTACCCGCTGGCCCGCGACCACCTGTCGTTCCCCGAGCTGATGCCGGAGTTCGAGGCCCCACAAGGTGCTCGAGATCCACCTGATGCAGTGGGAGAACCCGAATCTGGTCGTGGACATCACCGGACGTCATGGACCTGAAGCTCAAGGCCCTGGCCTGCCACGCGAGCCAGTTCGGCCGACTTTCCGGCGGTCGAGAAACGCGTGCGCGAGCGCTCGGCCGAGCTCGGCAAGCCGAAGGGCTACGCGTACGCGGAGAGCGTTCGACCGGGTCGTCCTCGGCGCGATGATGCGTTTCGTTCCCGCCGTGCTGAGCGTGGTGGTCTCGCTCGGCGCCGCGGTCGCGTACCTGTCGCTCCTGCGCGTGCCGGCGATCCGCAACCATCCGGCGCTCTACCTCGCGGGCTTTGCGGCTCGGCACGGCGATCGCCGCCGCCGCCGTAGTGTGGCGGTCGGCCCGCTGGCCGAACCTCGCGGCCCTTGCGTTCTCGGTGGCGCTCCTCGTCCTCGGCGGCTACTTCAATTTCGTCTTCGCCCGGCTGCCGGCCGCGTCGACCGTTCTGCAAGGTCGGCGAGGCCGCCCCCGATTTCACCCTGCCGGATGCGACCGGCGCCGCCGGTCACGCTCGCTGCGCTTCCGCGACCAGCGGCCCGTCGTCCTCGTCTTCTATCGCGGCTACCGGTGACCCTTCTGCGTCGGCAGAGCTCCAAGGTCTTGGAGCCGTGCTCACCGAGCTGGGCGACGAAGGCGTGCAGATCCTGGCGATCAGTCCCGATCCGAACGAGCGGAGCCAGACGCTCGCCGAGAAGCTCCGCGCCCGCTACCGCTTCCTCGCCGACCGCGATCTGGCGGTGACGCGTCGCTACGGCCTCGTTCATACCGCGCGGCGGGCCGATCGGGGCAGGGACGTGCCGATTCCGACGACGGTCGTCATCGATCGGCGCGGGATCGTCCGCTGGCTCCGCGTGGCCGACAACCATCAGGTGCAGCCCGATTCCGCCGACGTGGCCCGCGCCGCGCGCGGTCTCTGGAGAGACTCTCCGCTCCACCGTCCGTACACTTCGCGGCGTTTCCCGTCCGTCCACCTCGGATGGGCTATGTTCAAATCGATCGGAACAGCAGGCGGTGCGATCGAGCGGTAGCACGATTGCTGGTCCCTTCATGGTCTGTGAGACCCCGGGCGCTTCGCTCTTCCCCTACCGCGAGGTGCTCGAGGTCGATTTGCCGTGGCCGATGGGATCGTGGGAGCGCGGCGACCTGAGCGCTTGCCGATCGTTCTCACGCGTAGGAGACCGGATGGACCCGACCATGCGCGTTGCCTCGACGCGGCGAGGCCCCGCAGCTGTCCGGTAGATATCCTCGGTCTGCGTAGCACGACCGGCTTCCCGTCCTGCCAGAAAGCTAAGCGCGCTTGCACGGATCTCCGCGCCTCTACCGATGTTCCTGTCGCCGCGTTAGCTTGCGACGATTGCTTGGTCCGCCGTGCACGCGGTTCAAGATACTAATAGTTAGACGCACCCAATGACGCCCGCGCTTGGCTATCTGCAAACTCGACAGTGAGGAGGTCGTAGCACGGTTTCGACGCGACGGCTTGGTCACAATATGTTCAGTACCCCAACGTCATGCAACCGCATGCGCAGCCTCAATCGAGATTTGCCGGCCGCGCAGCAGCAACGGGGTATACGGGCAAGTCTCTTCCGGCGCGCTCAGGTTCTGGTGCGTGGCTGGGCTGTGACCGTCCACATCGTCGCGTTCCACTCGCGGTTACTGGAGCTCACGTCTCTGCTGGTGCTCCAGGAACCAGAATGCGTCCGGACTCGTGACGAGAACGGTGATCATGTCTTCCGATTTACGGGCGGTAAGGAGTCTAACTTCGCGGTAGAGCAGACCGCTGGCTCGCCTTCGCTCGCCGCGGCTGCTCACCGCGAGCGTTAGACAGCATGCGCGCGGCCTTTGACGGGAACGGATATGCAATCATTGACGCGCTGCTCGATGCGGAGTAGTGCGAAGCGGTCGCAAGTCGCTTATCGCCAGCCGGCCTCGTGCGCGGGTTCACGCAACCTACTTCACGACTCCTGCTGCGCTGAGCTCGCGCTGTGCCTCAAGAGCTTCGCCGCAATCGCCGAGCATCTTCCTGCCACCGCCGTCGCACAGTGCACGTTGTTTGACAAGTCGCTGGCCAGGAACTGGCTCGTGGCTTTGCATCAAGACTTGAGTATCCCTGTACGCGAGCGCCTCACGCACTTCGATTGCACCGGCTGGTCCGAAAAAGGAGGGCGTAAGCTTTGTGCAGCCACCGCTCTCCGTCCTCGAGTCGCTCGTAGCGGTTCGAATACATCTCGACGAGCAGCGGCCCGGGAGCCGGCCCATTGCGTGTGGTGCCTGGCTCGCACCGGCACGGGAGGCTCGACAGCGAAGCGCGACATCAAGCGGCAGAAGAACGGTGAATCTGAGTGCTTCGCGAAGCGAGGCGATCGCGCTGCTGATGCGGACCGCTACTGCTACACGCATCGTCCAAGGCAACGGCACCTCCCGCGACGCGTTCTGCACTTCCTGTTCGGCCCGGCGGAGTTGCCGCACGCACTGACATGCTGTCTAACAACCGCGAGCCGAGCTGGACAAAGCCGCGCGCCGCAGCTCATACGGCGCGTTAGACACACATCGGGAAATGCGCCGGGCTCGAGATAATCGCGGACCTGCAGTTCCCGTCGACGGCAGACGGCGGCCGTGAGGGGGCCAACGCCGGATCGGATCTTGGCTGCCCCCTGAGTACGGCGGAGAGCTGTTTGACTGCCGGCTCGATCTCACCGAGATCGGCCCTGTCAACCCGGGGCAACGCGTAACGGTTCCGATACAGTTTCTCTTTCCCTGGCAACCTCATCCTGCCGCGGCTCAATCCCGGCTGTAAAGCATTGTTGTGGGAGTTGCGCACCATTGCGCGGGGCACGGTTGCTCGAGTCATCGCCGGTGTCTACCAGGCCGTTGGAGCGGGCCGGCATGAGCCCGCAACGTCCAGAAAAATAGCGCCGGCCGCTCAACGCCTTGCGTGTTAGGACAGCCAGCGAGCGACAGCGACACCCTGCGAACATGGGATCGCGAAACGGCCGAAAGCCTAATGGAGACATATCGGCGCCTCGGCAACCTGCTCAATGAAGCGGACCTCGTGGATCCGCCAGTTGCCTGACGCCGCCCAGCTCACTTTGCGCGGAACGACTGGGTTCGATGATGGCAGATGTGTGGCTTAAGCTCATGTTGCCCATCGTTCGCGAGTATTCTGACCTCGATCCCGGACGCAAGACCGCCCCAGCGGCATGACTTGGCCGCCGCGTACTCCCGCCTGGCGGCTTCTGGCCTGGCCCTCAGCGCTCTGCCCGGCGCGTCGGTTGCCTGTCACCATGAGGGCTGGCACGGTGGCGATCTGTGATGACGCTGCCTAACAAGCCAAGCTTGAGCGGGCTTCGGCGGTGCCGCGGTGGCGAAAGCGCGATCGCCAGCGCCAGCCGCTCAGCGCCGGTCCGTTATGCGGACAGTGGCCCAATCGGTGGCTAACCAGTGAACCTCCTAACACTCGGCTTGATCGCAGTAGTGACGCTTTGGCGCTCTGTCATCGCCACTGCTGCTCGTGGGGCAGCTATTGCCTGACCCGGACCGAGCCGACGCGTGGAAGGTGCCAGCATCCTGGGCCTGACTCTGGCCGCTGGGGCACCTTGATCGCCGGCCTCTTACCGCACCACCCGACGCACCCGGGTTGCTTTTCCGCTTTCAGGCCTTTGTCATCGTCTCCGGCGTCTTCGCTGTCGGGCTGCAACAGGGAAGATGCTCCACCTCGCCGCAATGTGGTGGCGACGTACAGAAGGCGGGTTCAAGCGTGCCGCATAATAGGCCGTAGAGCGGGCCGGCTTCGCCGGCCGCTCAGCAATACGTAACTGAACGAAGTACAA
>ERZ1370068.9906-contig-8649_pt1 | contig 19512 bp, 36 predicted proteins | sample MGYA00561227_ERZ1370068 | MGnify/ENA primary metagenome ERZ1370068 (study PRJEB38410, sample SAMEA6850437) | metagenome | study: Metagenomic assessment of the ecological functions of the soil: analysis of the soil microbiota associated with the...
GCTTGGCGGCCGCTCGGTGCGGTAATCGTCAGCGCGGTTGCCGCTGGTGGGCGGACCGAAGCCGAAGCCGGAGAAGCCGCGACGCTCCATGCGGCCGCGCATCCGGCTCCATCTTGTACTGCATCCGCTCCATCTTGTTCTGCCAGCGATCCTGGTGACTCCAGCAACCCATTTTTCTGCTCCCTAGTGTGAAAAAGAGAAGGGCAAGCCCGATCGGCCACCAGATGATGAAGCCGAGGATGGTCACGGCGATCCAGCCGGGATGCCAGGGCGCTATCGAGCATATGCGGGGCGATAGGATCTCTTCCGTGGGGCCGCGCCATCGATTGACATCTGCGGTGTAGGCCATTTCCTCTCCATGACGGCGATCACGCCGTTGTGAATGTAAATAACATTTACATACCTAAACCATCCAGCGTTTTTGTCAAGCGGGCGGCTGGCCGCACCCTCGAAAATTTTATTTGGGGTTCCCCACGGACCGCCGACGGGCGGCACCGGCGGCGGGCCGGACGGCTTCTGGTCCGGTGGCCGGCGGTCGGTCGGGAAGCCGAGGCCGCGCAGATAGATCAGCACTTCGGCTTCCAGCAGATCCTCGGGCGACATCGGCAGTTTGCGCCGCGCCGCGTCGCCGCGGCCGAACAGCGAGCGCCACGCCGTGCGCCATCGACCAGATGTGCAGCGCCATCATCATCGCCGGCGGCCGCGGCATGCCGGGCGGCGCCAGCGCCGCAAGCCGCTCGGCGGCAGCGCGGATGATGGCGAAGGCGCGCTCGCTGGCGGCCATCAACGTCGGGTTTGCATCGACCGGAAGCCCGGATCTGAACATCGCCGAATAGAACGCGGGCTCGTTCGCGGGCGAAGGCGAGATAGGCCTTCGCCGACCCGCTCGAACGCCGTGACCGTGTCCGGGCGGCCATCGTCCCAGGCCTGCGTCAGCAGCGCCTCGAACTGCTCAAAGCCGCGCTGGGCGATCGAGGACAGCAGTTCATCGCGGTCGCGGAAATGCCGGTAGGGCGCGGCGGGGCTGACGCCGGCCATCCGCGCGGCGTCGGCAAAGGTGAAACCGGCCGCGCCTTTTTCGGCGATCAGGCCGAGCGCCGCCTGCAGCAGCGCCTCTTTCAGATTGCCGTGATGGTAGCCGCGCTCGCTGCGGCCTTGATCCTTGCGCCAGCTCATGTGAAAGGCTTTTACATGAGCCGGCTGGAAAGGTCACTCTATTTTGAGGCCGTTAACTGGCGTTCATCAAGATTAACTCGAGCGTGCGGGCGGCGCACGTTCCTGACGGTTCCAACCGCCCGGATCGTAACCGCCCGGGATCGGAGCACTGGCATGATCTCCACGCGCTCGCCGGGGAAGATCGCAAAATGCGGGTGGTTCTCGAACAGTTTCGCGGCGGCCTCGTGGGAGCGCGGCGCGCACCACCGTGAAGGCCCCCATCTCGTTGCTGATGTCGGCAACACCACTTCGAATCGACCCTCTTGGTCTTGCCCAGCGGGCCACCCAGCTCGACGATCGCCGCCTGGTGCTTTTCGACCCATGCCTTCCACGCCGCGATCCCTGCTGCTCCTTGCCGCGCCGCTCAGCCTCCGGCAGCGCGTTCCAGGCCGCCATTTTCGCGCTGGTCTTGCTGCCGAGGAAGACGGCGAGGAACGTATCGTTGGTGCTCATTGAGATTCTCTCCCATGCGGTTGACGGATTGGTGGTAACTCGACTAGGCGTGCGGAGCCTTCGCTGCAGCTGGACTCACCGCGCCTTGTGCGCTTCCCTTCTGCAGTTCGGCGAAGCCTTCTGGCCGCCTGCTGCACTTCCTCGGAGAAATCGGCCATCTCCTGCACCTGGCGGATCTCGATGATCTCGTTCTCGGAGGCCGGGCAGCTTTTCGCCCAGGCGATCGCCTCCTCGCGCGACTTCACGTCGATCATCCAGTAGCCGCCGAGCACTTCCTTGGCCTCGGTGAAGGGGCCGTCGGTGACGATCGGCTTGCCGGTCGGCGAAGGAAACGCGCGCGCCCATCGACGGCGGATGCAGCCCGTCGAGCGCGATCAGGACGCCGGCCTTCTTGCAGCGCCTCGTTGTATTTCATCATCGCCTTGACCCGCTCGGGGTCGAGCTGGACGTCCGGCGGCGCGGTCTCGTAGCCCATGGGGATCATCAGCATCATGAATCGCATGGTGGGTGTTCCTTGTTTTCAGGTTGCCGTCATTCCCGGGCGCGCAATTGCGCACCGGGGATTACGAGGAAGAGAGACAGACGTCACTTCTTCGCAGCCCGGGACCGCAGCCGCTCTTCCTGCTCGCGCAGCTCGGGGTGCAGCGCTTCGCCGAAATCTTCCGCCGCAAGCACCTGGCGGATTTCGATCTCGTCGCCGCTGCCGAACGGCGCGCGCTTCATCCAGTCGATCGCTTCATCGAGCGATTTGGTGTTGATCAGCCAGAAGCCGGCGACGAGATCGCCGGAGAGAGTGAACGGACCGCGGCTGACGCCGCCCTGCCCGCCGCCATACTTGATCCGCGCACCCTTCGAGCGTCGGATGCAGGCCCTCGCCCGCCTCCATGACGCCGGCCTTGACCAGTTCCTCGTTGAACTTTGCCCATCGCGGTCAGCAGTTCCGTGCTCGGCATCACGCCGGCTTCCGAATCCTTGCTGGCCTTCACAATCACCATGAATCGCATCGTCGCACTCCGTTTGATCTTTTGGGCCGGCTACCGTCGCGTCGGCCTCCATCAACAAGACGAACGGGGCTTTTACGGCACCGACATGTCGAGTGAAAATTATTTTGGAGATGGATGGCTGCCGCTTTTCGATCATGGGCCGCATCCGCGAAGTCTAGCCCGGGCTGTCTGACGAACGCGCCGTTGTCGTAAGCCGCACCGAAATAGACGTCGATGCGCTTCACCTTGTCGCCGTCGAAGACGAAGAACTCGGTATTGCGAAACGCCCTTGCCGCCTTTGGCGACGCAGCGGTAGGTGACGAAGGCCTCATCGCCCTCGACGAAGATCTGCTCCAGCTCGTGCCGTTCGATCCAGTCGCTGTTCTTCCAGCAGCGCTCGAAATAGGCCGGCTTGTCGATGTTCATCGTCAGGGGCTGGTGAAGCGGAAATCGTCGCTGAGCGCGTCCTCGACGAACTTGCGATCGTTGGCGAGATAGGCTGCGAAGATCTGGCGGATCGTCTCGCCCGGTTTGCTTCTGGCCATTCAACGCTCCTCCAGCGTCTTTGGGCACCATCTGGAAATACGGCTCCGCCTCCTTCATCACGCGCGCGAACGAGGGCCGCGCCTTCAGCCGCTCTGAAATAGGCGCGCAAGATTTTTCTGCGTCTTCGCTCGAACGGCACCACCATGCTGCCGTAGAACAGCGGCGGCGCCGCGGCGCAATCGGCGAGGCTGAAATCCTCGCCCATCGCCCAGCGCGCCATCTTGGCATCTGCTGCTCGATCATGGCGTAGGACGTCCGCAGCTGCGCCCGGCCTCCTCGACGCCGTGCGGATCCTTTTGTCCGCAGGCCGCAGCCGGTCGCCGCATGATCTTCTGCATCGGCAGATGCACATAGAGATCGTAGAAGCGGTCGCGCAGCCGCGTCTGCAGACGCAAGGCCGGGATCATCGGGAATGAATCGCGTGCGGGCCGCGATAGTGGCGATCGAGATATTCGATGATGATGCTGGATTCCGGCACGGTCTCGTTCGCGCGCGTCGTCGCGCAGCACCGGAAACTTGCCGATTCCCACAGCTTCACCAGCGCGCGCGCGCTCGGCCGGATTGCCGAGATCGACCAGGTTCGGCGTGAACGGGATGTCGTTCTCGTACAGCGCGATCAGCGCCTTCCAGCAATAGCGAGGCCAGCGGATGGAAATGCAGCGTCAGCGACATGAGCGCAACTCCATACCATTGCGCTATTTGCAACTGGTTGTATCCCGAGATAACCGATGATGCAATATTGCAAGCAGTTTTTGAGGACGCCCTGACCGTCCGTCTGGAACCGAACATGACCGACATCAGCTGCTCCGGCTGCCCGATCAATCTCTTCGCTGGAAGTGCTCGGCGACAAATGGAGCTTGCTCGTCATCCGCGACATGATGTTCGGCAACCGCCGGCATTTTCGCGAGCTGCTTGACCAAATCCGAGGAAGGCATCTCCTCCAACATCCTCGCCGACCGGCTGAAGACCCTTGCTCGAGCGAAGGGATCATCACCCGCGAGGACGATCCCACGCACAAGCAGAAGGGAATCTCATTCGCTGACGGAACAGGGCATCGAGCTGCTGCCGGTTCTCGCGCAGATGGCGGCCTGGGGTTACAAATATCTTCCCGTCAGCGAGGAACTCGGCATCCGCGCGCGGCTGCTCAGCGAGGGCGGACCGAAACTGTGGGCGGAGTTCATGGATGAGCTGCGCGAAAACCATCTCGGCGTGAAGCGGCGCAGCAGGCGCGGGCCCGTCGGTCGGCGAGCGACTGCAGGCGGCTTACGAAAGCGTCGTGAACGAAAAATAGCCCCGGATCGCGCGCCCGCCAGTGCGCTCGCACAGCGGGCGGGGTGCTGCAGAACGTATCCTTAAGGTCCGCGTCATTCTGCGATGTTATCCTCCGTCATCCTACGGAGAACAGCGTTAACGCATTCTTTTTTCCTTTGGATCAAAGCGTGGAACTCCGGGCAGCGAGGCTCGGAAACGCTTGGTCGGCAGCCTCATCATTCTCACCGTCTATCTGGATGGGGCTTCTCGTGTTTCAGTTTCTCAAAAATTCCTCCGCAGACAAGGCGCTCGCCGACGCGCTCGGCCGCTCGCAGGCCGTGATCGAGTTCGGCATGGACGGCACCATCCTCACCGCCAACGACAATTTCCTCAAAGCCCTCGGCTACTCGCTCGGCGAAATCCAGGGCAAGCATCACAGCATGTTCGTCGATCCGTCGGAGCGCGACAGCGCGGCGTATCGTGATTTCTGGGCGGCGCTCAAGCGCGGCGAATACCAGGCCGCCGAATACAAGCGGATCGGCAAGGGCGGCCAGGAAGTCTGGATCCAGGCGACCTACAACCCGGTGCTCGACGCCGGCGGCAAGCCGGTCAAGGTCGTGAAGTTTGCGACCGACATTACCGCGCGCAAGATCAAGAGCATGGAGGACGCCGGCCAGATCGCGGCGATCGGCCGGGCGCAGGCGGTCATCGCGTTCGAGACTGGACGGCACCATCGTCACCGCCAATGAAAACTTCCTGCGGGCGATGGGCTACACGCTCGCCGAAATCCAGGGCAAGCATCACAGCATGTTCGTCGAGCAGGCGACGCGCGACAGCGCGGCCTACCGCGAGTTCTGGGCGCGCCTCAACCGCGGCGAAAACCAGGTCGGCCGAATACAAGCGGATCGGCAAGGGCGGCAAGGAAGTCTGGATCCTCGCCTCCTATAACCCGGTGCTCGACGAGAAGGGCAAACCGTTCCGGTGGTGAAGTTCGCCACCGACGTCACCAAGCGAGAAGCTGGCGACCGCCGACCTCGCCGGCCAGATCGCAGCGATCGGCAAATCGCAGGCGGTGATCGAATTCAACATGGACGGCACCATCATCGGCGCCAACCAGAATTTCCTCAAGACGGTCGGTTACGCGCTGGACGAGATCCGCGGCCGGCACCACAGCATGTTCGTCGATCCGGTCGGAGCGCGACGGCGCGGCCTACCGCGAATTCTGGGCGGCGCTCAACCGCGGCGAATATCAGGCCGGCCGAGTACAAGCGGATCGGCAAGGGCGGCAAGGAAGTCTGGATCCAGGCGTCCTACAATCCGATCCTCGATCTCAACGGCAAGCCGTTCAAGGTCGTCAAATACGCCACCGACACCACCGCGCAGGTGCTGGTGCGCATGGGCAACGAGCGCGTGCGCGGCATGATGGAAACGGTTGCCGCCGGCGCGGAGGAACTGAACGCCTCGGTGCGGGAAATCTCCGAAGCCATGACCAAGTCGCGCGAGACGGCATCGACCGCGGTCGGGCGGGTCGAGGCGGCCGACGCCCAGGCCAAGCGCCTGAACGAAGCGGCGCAGGCCATGAGCGGCATCGTGGAACTGATCGGCAACATCACCGGCCAGATCAACCTGCTGGCGCTGAACGCGACGATCGAATCGGCGCGGGCCGGCGAGGCCGGGCGCGGCTTTGCCGTGGTGGCGTCCGAGGTCAAGAACCTCGCCACCCAGGCCAAGCAGGCGACCGACAAGATCGGGCAGGAGATCGGAAATCTCAACGGCATCTCCGGCGACGTCGTCGAGCGCGCTCGACAGCATCAAGCAGGCGATCCAGGGCGTCAGCGAATACGTCACGGCGACCGCAGCCGCGGTCGAGGAACAGAAGCACCGTCACCAGCGAGATGTCGTCGAGCATGCAGCGCGCCGCCGCGGAAGCGAAGGCGATCGCACAGCGGTAACGCTTCGCCATCGGCAGGCGCATTGACCCGATACGGGACGCTTCCCGTATCGCATCGGGCCTGCCCGGAATCTGCGTTGAATTTCACTGCACCGCAGCCGGGACACGGAACGGGGCATGGGTTATAGGAGCGGGAAATTCTTCTCTCGCCAACGGACCCGCCCGTGACCTCAAAATTATGCCCCTCCCCGCAAAGATTGCTCTCGTCACCGGCGCCGCGCGCGGCATCGGGCTGGCGACGGCCAAACGGTTTCTCGCCGAGGGCTGGCGGGTGGCGCTGCTCGACATCGAGGGCGAGTTGCTGCACGGCGCGGTCGCTGGCCTCGCCAACCCCGACAACACGCTGGCGCTGCATTGCGACGTCTCCGATGCCAACGGCGGTGGCGAGCGCCATGGCGGCGGTGAGCGCGCGCTTCGGCCGGCTCGACGCGCTGGTCAACAATGCCGGCATCGCGGTGTTCGCGCCGCTGCTCGACACCTCGGATGAAGACTGGAGCCGCATCCTGCAGGTCAACCTCACCGGGCCGTTTATCTGCACCAAGGCGGCGGCGCCCCTGATGCGCGAACATGGCGGCGGCGCGATCGTCAACATCACCTCGATCTCGGCGGTGCGCGCCTCGACGCTGCGCTTCGGCCTACGGCACCAGCAAAGCCGGGCTTGCGCATCTGACAAAACAGCTCGCGGTCGAACTGGCCTCGCTCGGCATTCGCGTCAACGCCGTGGCGCCCGGCCCGGTCGAGACCGCGATGGCGAAGCAGGTCCACACGCCGGAAATCCGCGCCGACTATCACGACGCCATTCCGCTCAACCGTTACGGCCTCGAGGAGGAACTGGCGGAAGCGATCTTCTTCCTGTGCAGCGATCGTTCGAGCTACATCACCGGGCAGATCCTCGCCGTCGACGGCGGCTTTGATGCCGCCGGCATCGGCCTGCCGACGCTGCGCGGCGCAGCGGCGGAACGGGTAACGCCCGCTTCCTCTCCGCTCGGGAGTGTGGCGAAGAAAGCGCGGCAAACAAAAATTGCTGGTGCATAACCGGTTCTGATTGAATCAGACCCGAAGCTCCAGGCTCTTGATTTGACGCGTTTTCTCCACGCGAACCCGAATCCATTTCACTCGAAAACGCCATGGCGTCCTTCGCTGGCGCAGCGTGACCTTCGCATCCCAAACGCTTAGGTTGTGTCGAGCGCGGCGATGGTCCGGCGCCCTGCCATGCCAAAAACTTCACACCGGATCCTCGGGAGTGACGTGTCATGTCGGGAATGCTCATCAACCTGATCATCCAGATCGTCAGCGGCGCCATCGGCGGCAATGTCGCCGGCGGCGCGGCCAAGAACATCGATCTCGGCACGCTTGGAAATACCATCGCGGGCGCCATCGGCGGCGGTGCTGGCGGGCAGCTTCTCGGCATGCTGATTCCATTGCTGGCGAATAGCGCCTCGACGCCTGATATCGGCAGCATCATAGGCCAGGTCGCCGGTGGCGGCGTCGCCGGCGCCGTTCTCACCGCGATCGTCGGCGCCATCAAGAACCGGGCGGCCTGACCGCGATCACGACTCTAATCTTTCGAACGCTGGTTGACCGCGACCACGCGCCAGCCGTCCTCGAGGCGATCGATCCGCGTCAGCGACAGCGGATCGATCACGAAGCGCAGCGCGCTGCTCGGGCGCAAGATCGAGCGCGATGGCGAGCACGGCGCGGATGGTGCCGGAATGCACGACGAGCGATCGCTTCGCCCGCGCGGCAGCAGCGCAAGCCCAGCGCTCGCGCGCGCGATCTGATCGACGAAACTTTCGCCGCCGGGCGGCCGGTTGCTCGCCGGCCGATTTCCAGAATTCGCGATAGGCCGGCGCCGAGTTCGCGTTCGAGTTCGTTGTGACGCCGTCCGGTCCACGCGCCAAAATCCTGTTCGCGAAAGGCGGCTTGTTCGACCGCAACGAGACCCAGCCTGCTCGGCCGTCTCCCGCGTGCGGCGCGCCGGACTGCACACCGCCAATGCGCCTCCCGGCAATCTTGCCTTGAGCGCGGCAAAGGCTGCGGCATCGCCGAGATCGGCCGGCGCGTCGGGCCCGTGAATCACCCCGCGCGGTCCGTCGACCGGCGCGTGGCGGATCAGCCAGAGATTTGTCTGGGCATTCATGGCTGCGCCAGCCGTGCGGCGAAGCAGGACAAGGATCGCGGTCTCGGCCACCTGCTCGGCGCCGCCGAGCACGTCGCCGGTCTGGCCGCCGATCTGCCGCAGCGCCAGCCACGCGATGCCGAGCCCGCTCAGGCCCGCCAGCACCGCCGCGTAGAACGCGTTGCTCCATGACAGCGACAACAGCGCGATCAGCAGCGCCAGCCCGCCGGCGATCGCCGCCGTCGCCGCATCCGGCTGACCGGCATTGCGGGCCAATCCATCCTTGCGCGCATAAGGCAGGTTCAGCGACATCGCCGGCAAGATGCCGCGCGCCAGCGCGTGCGCGGCGATCAGGCTCGGCACGACATAGCCGTCCGGGATCGCTGCGAGCGCCGACAGCTTTGCGGCAAAGCTCACCAGCAGGATCATGGCGCCATAGGTGCCGAGCCGGCTGTCGCGCATGATCTCCAGCTTCGATCTCGAGATTGCGGCCGCCGCCAAATCCGTCGGCGACGTCGGCCAGCCCATCCTCGTGCAGCGCGCCGGTCATGATGGCGCTTGCGCCCAGCGCCAGTGCTGCCGCAGCCAGATCGGGCACGCCGACGATATCGCAAGCCGAGACAGAGCAATCCCACCGCGACGCCGATCAGCGCGCCGACCACCGGAAACATCCGGTGCGCGCGCACGAAATTTGCAGGCATAGCGCCATCGGGATGCGGCATCGGCAGCCGCGTCAGGAACGCGACAGCGGTTTTGAAATCGTCGAACCATTCATTCATGGAGATGTCCGGAGAATCGTTTTAGCCTGCGGCGCCGTTCGATGCTCAAAAGCAAAGAAGAATCGCATGCAGTTCGCCAGTCTAGACGACATCCGCGCCTTCTGTCGCGACTTGCCCGGCGGCGATCAGCGATTCGCTGACATGGCCGCACACCGCCAACAGAATCTGACAAAGCCGCCGGGCAGCCTCGGCCGCCTCGAAGAACTCGCGATCTGGCTCGCGCGATGGCAGGGCCGCGAGCAGCCGCGTCTGGAGCGCGTCACCGTCGCCGTGTTCGCCGGCAATCACGGCGTCGCCGCGCGCGGCGTCTCGGCCTATCCGCCGGCGGTCACCGCGCAGATGGTGGCGAATTTCGCCGCCGGCGGCGCGGCCATCAGCCAGATCGCAAAAGCCGCTGCCGCCGAGCTGCGCGTGGTGCCGATCGAACTCGAACGGCCGACGCGCGATTTCACCGAAGCCGCGGCGATGGAGCGTGGAAGAGTTTCTCGAAGCGGTCGACGCCGGATATCGCACCGTGCCCGACGATTGCGATCTGCTGGCGGTCGGCGAGATGGGTATCGCCAACACGACGACGGCGGCCATGCTGTGCGCGGCCCTGCTCGGCGGCGGCGCGACGCGCTGGGCCGGCCGGGGCACCGGCGTCGACGACAGCGGGCTGGCGCGCAAGCGTACGGCGATCGAGACCGCGCTGAATTTCCATCGCGGCATTCTCGGACGATCCGCTGGCGGTGGCGGCGGCGCTGGGCGGCCGCGAGCTCGCGGCGATCGCAGGCGCCGTGCTCGCCGCGCGGCGGCATAACGTCCCGGTGCTGCTCGACGGTTTCGTGGCGACATCGGCGGTGCTGCCGCTGGCGCGTCTCGATGCAGCCGCGCTCGATCATTGCCGCGCCGGGCACGTCTCGGCCGAGATCCGGCCACCGCGATCTCCTGCGTGAACTGAAGCTGCCTCCGCTGCTCGACCTCAACATGCGGCTCGGCGAAGCGTCCGGCGCAGGGGTCGCGATCCTGCTGGCGCGCGCCGCGCTGGCCTGCCATGCCGGAATGGCGACATTCGCGGAGGCCGGCGTCTCCGGCGCGGAGGATTGACGAAACCTTGCCACATATCTCAGCGTAACTGGCTGGGAGGGCAGTGCTGACGAAGGAGCCGCGCATGCGCATGGCGATCATCAAGGCAATTGTCGTCGCGGCCGCGCTATTTGCGGCAATCGCGCCTGTTCGGGCCGAGATTCGCATTCTCGCCAGCCCCGGCGGGCAGGTCGGACCGTTTCTCGACCTGTTCGATCGCGTGCGCCAATCCGGCGAGCGGGTGGTGATCGACGGGCCGTGCCTGTCGGCCTGCACGCTGGTGCTGATGACGATACCGGAAGAGCGGATCTGCGTGACCCGGCGCGCGGTGCTGGGATTTCACGCCGCGCGGTCGATCGACCGCCGCGGCCGGATGTATGCGGAACCGGAAGCCTCGCGCGCGGTGCAGGAAGCCTATCCGGCGCCGGTGCGGGACTGGATCAACCGCCACGGCGGACTGACCTCGCGGATGTTGCTGTTGCGAGGGCGCGAACTCGCCGCGATCTATCCGCGGTGCAGGTAGTGCTTCGCAGGGTGGGCAACGGCGCACCTCGCGCCGTGCCCACCATCTTTGCTACGAGGCGCCAATGGTGGGCACGCTTCGCTTTGCCCACCCTACGATTCTGCGGTCTACCCGCGCGCCGTCCTGCCAGACCTCATCCTGAAGAGCGCGTCTTCGCGCGTCTCGAAGGACGAATGGCACCAGCGGGGCCTCATGGTTCGAGACGGCGCTACGCGCCTCCTCACCATGAGGATTGGAGAGCTCACATGTCTTCCTTCGGGCAATTGACCATCCAGGGAATGCCGAACTTGTCGACGCACATGCCAAAGCCGTTGGAGAAGAAGGTCTTGCCGAACGGCATCCGCACCGTGCCGCCTTCGGCGAGCGCGTTGAAGCGGCGCTCGGCATCGGCGGGATCCTCGACCGCGAGCGCGACCGAAAAGCCCTGCGGCTGATGGTAATCGCCGGGCGTGGCGTCGGATGCCATCAGCACCTCGCCATCGATGGTGATACGGGCATGCATGAGCTTCGTCTTCCAGTCGGCCGGGACCGGCATGTCGGCGGGCCCGTCGCCATACGGCATCATCGCCTCGATCTGCGCACCCAGCACCTTTTGATAGTACTTCAGCGCTTCCTCGCAATTGCCGTTGTAGAACAGATAGGGATTGACCTGCATCGCTGGCTCCTTGGGTAACTGGAATTCGAGTGACGATTTATTTCTCGGTGAGCTTCTTCAGATTGGCGAGACCGGCTTCGAAATCCCGGCCGATCATGTTGTCCAGATTCATGAAGACCTGGATCAGCCTGGTCATGAAGCGTGCGGGACCATGCATCAGCCATGTGACATGGGTGCCATCGCCCTGCGGCAGCATTGTGAACTCGGCGGTGTTGTGGCCTTCGAACGGCGTGAAGAAATCGAGCTTGATGACGATCTTTTGCGGCGCGGAGGCTTCGAGGATCTCCATGCGGCCGGAACCGACATTCTTGTCGCCGTCCCAGGCATAGACGGCGCCCTTGCCGCGCTCCGCACCGCTATAGGTGCGCTTCATCGCCGGATCCTTCTGCTCGTAGGGCGACCAGGCCACGCCACTGATGAAAGTCGGAGATCAGCGGAAAGATCCCTTCCGGCGGCGCCTTGATGCTGACCGAGCGCTGCACGCGCAGCGTGCCCGGCTTGGTCGCGGCGAGAATGAGGACCGCGGCGATGGCAATCGCCAATATGACGGCGATGATGACAATGACTTCAAACATGACTGACTCCGTATTCAGTGAACGTTGCAGCGCGATCAGCGGCGAAACGGGATCAAGTTGCGCAGGTTACTGTCGCGCAGCCACAGCCCGCCCCACACCATCAGGCCGAGATAAAGCCCGAACAGCGTGTGCGTGAACAGGGGACTGCCGATCCGCACATGCGAAGCCATCGCGCCGCCGAGATAGCCGGTGAGCAGGATCGCGCCGAGGATCGAGGTCGGCGGAATCGAATAGAGCACGGTGCAGACGATGGTGATGAGGCCGAGGCTCCGCGCCAGCGTTTCGCTCGAACCATAGCCCATCCTGTCCATGGTTTCCGTGACGACCGGCCACGGCACCAGCTTGATGGCGCCGTCGATCATCAGGAACACGATGACGAGGCCGGAGAGGATGCGGCCGGTCCAGCGTGCGGGTTTTGAGGCTGGAAGGGTCTCGGCGATCGATAGTCATGGTGTGTCCCCGTGTGTCTTGAATGGCTGTTCGGATTCAAGACGAACGAGGCGGGCGGAAACCGACAGGGGAAGCGAAATTTTTCAAGTCGTGATGGCACGGCACTTCTCCCTTCTCCCCTTGTGGAGAAGGTGGATCGCTGACGCGAAGCGGCAGCGAGACGGATGAGGGGTCTGTCTCCGCGGAGAGAACCCTCATCCGGCGCGCTTCGTGCGCCACCTTCTCCCACAAGGGGAGAAGGGAAGAATCCACGAGGGAGAAGAGAAACTACTTCCCCGCCTTCTTGCCGCGGGGCTGGCTGTCGCGCTGCAGGCGGTCGAGGTGCATGCGGATGTGGGCGGCTTCGGCCGAGGTGTTCGCCAGCGCGATGGCGCGGTCGAAGGCGGCGCGGGCCTCGTCGTTGCGGCCGAGCTGCATCAGGAAGGCGCCGCGCACGCCGAAGAAATGAAAATAGTTCGACAGCCGCGGCGCCAGCGGCTCGATCATGTCGAGCGCCGGCCTGCGGCCCTCGCACCTTGGACACCGCGACCGCGCGGTTCAGCGTCACCACCGGCGACGGCTGCATGATCTCGAGCGCGCCATAGAGCAGGTCGATCTGGGTCCAGTCGGTATCCTCGGGCTTTGCGGCGCGGGCATGCAGCGCCGCGATCGCGGCCTGCACCTGATAGGGCCCGCTGCGGCGATGGCGCATCGCCTTGTCGATCAGCGCCAGCCCCTCGGCGATCATCTGACTTGTTCCAAAGCGAGCGGTCCTGATCGTCGAGCAGGATCACCGCGCCATCGGCGTCGAACCGCGCCGCGGCGCGCGCGCATGCTGCAGCAGCAGCAGCGCGGTCAGCCCCATGATCTCGGGCTCGCTCTGGAACAGCCGCAGCAACAGCCGCGCCAGCCGGATCGCCTCCTCGCACAGGGTGCTGCGGATCTCGGCGGTATCGCCGCTGGCCGAATAGCCCTCGTTGAAGATCAGGTAGATCATGGCGGCGACGGCGGTGAGCCGCTCGGCGCGCTCCACCGCGCCCGGCGTCTCGAACGGCACGTCGGCGTCGGCGACGCGCGCTTTCGCCCGCGTGATGCGCTGCTCCATCGCGGCTTCCGAGACCAGGAAGGCGCGCGCGATCTGCTTGACCGTCAGGCCTGAGACGATGCGCAGCGCGAGCGCGATCTGCTGCGTCGCCGGCAGGTCCGGATGGCAGCAGATGAACAGCAGCCGCAGGATGTCGTCGCGATAGTGCGAGCCGTCGAGCCGCTCGGCAAGCTGCTCCTCGGCGTCGTCGAGATCGGAGATCGCCTCGTCCTCGGGCAGCGGCTCCTGCTTGCGTGCTCCGCCTGATGTCGTCGATCGCGACGTTGCGGCCGACCATGATCAGCCACGCCGCGGGATCGCGCGGCGGGCCGTTCTGCGGCCAGCTCTTCAGCGCGCGCAGGCAGGCGTTCTGGAACGCTTCCTCGGCGGTGTCGAGATTGCGGAAATAGCGCAGCAGCGCGCCGACCGCCTGGGGACGCGCCGAGGTCAGCGCGGCATCGATCCAGGCGGCGTCGGTCACGGCTGCACGCTCCCCGGCGTGAACATGGCCGACGGGACGGATCTCATAGGCGCCGCCGGGATTGGCCGCGCCGAGATCGCGCGCGACGTCGAGCGCCGCGTCGAGGTTCTTGCAGTCGACGAGGTAGAAGCCGAGCAACTGTTCCTTGGTTTCGGCATAGGGGCCGTCGAGCACCAGCGGCGGATCGTCCTTGCGCAGCGTGGTCGCCGCCGTCGTCGGCAGCAGCCGCGCGACCGGGCCGAGCCGGCCCTGCTTGGCGAGTTTGTCCTGCACGACGGCGAGTTTCTTCATGACCGCGGCGTCCTGTTCCTTGGTCCAGGAACCGACGGTGTCTTCGTCGTGATAGCAAAGGATGGCGTAAAGCATGAGAGCTGGCATCTCCGTTGTCTTGATGACGAACGATTATGCCCGCTGCCGACAGGTGCGTCGAAGAAATTTTGAAAGGTTCCGTCGCCGGTCAGGGACCGACGATCGGAGGCGGCGGCGGATTGAAGTGCCGGTAGGTGTGGACGACCAGCCTTGGAACAAAAGGCTGCACACAGCGAGGATGAGAAGATGATGCTCCTGATCGTCTTCATCTGACGGCCTCGATCCTTGGCTGGCCAAAGTCGCGGTGACTGTTCTGGTAGGCAAGCGCCAGCCAGAACATCACCGCCACGATGATGAAACCGCGCATCACCAGGAGATGCCATACTGGGCGGCGATCTGGCGCGCCTTCGCTCGTCGGTCTCGCGCCGGCGTCGTCCTGGCGTCTGCTTCGAGCCTGGACGACGCCTCGCCTTGGTGACGCTGCCGGCTTGCGGCTGCGCGTCATCGGCGCTGGGTGGTCGCGACCGCGGCGGCCGCCGGCGTGTCGTTGTCGGCCGGGATCGATCGGCTGCGGCTGTCGCTGGCCTGCGCCGAGACGGAGGCCAGGGAACGAAAGCAGAAATGAGGAATCAATTTGCGCATCGTGCAGTCTCCTTGTTGGATGAAAGGAGGCTAGAGAAGCGGTTCGATCCGATTATGTGAGGCGAGGTCACACTCGAGTTGGCGATGCGAAGAGGGACGGCCAAAACAATGACAGTGAATAAGGGTGCGCTCGCCCTGCTGGTGCATGGCGGGACCGAAAACTGGTCGCCGCAGCGCTGGAAGAAGCCGGATTCGACGACGTCTGCACGGGGCGGCGCGTGCTTGCTGCTGCCGGATGCCGTCGTTCGATCCGGCGGAGGTGCATTACGCCGCGGTGTGGAAGCCGCATCCGGGCGAGCTTGCCGCATTCCCCAACCTGCGTGTGATCTTCAATCTCGGCGCCGGCGTCGATGCGCTGATGGCGGATCCGCTCATTGCCCGAACGTGCCGCTGGTGCGCGTCGCGGTCGGCGACCTCACCGAGCGGATGACCGAATATGTCGTGCTGCACGTGCTGATGCACCACCGGCAGGAGCTTTATCTGCGGAGTCGCCAGCGCGAGAAGCGCTGGGCGCCGAAATCGCAATGGGCGGCGGGCGCGATCTCGGTCGGCATCATGGGGCTGGGCACGCTCGGCGCTGCACGCGGCCGACGTGCTCGAGCGCATCGGGCTTTCGCGTCGCGGGCTGGAGCCGGAGCCCGAAAGCAGATCGACGGCATCGAATGCTTTCACGGCGAAGCGCAGTTCGAGGCGTTCCTGCGGCGGACCGACATCCTGGTCTGCCTGCTGCCGCTGACGCCGGAGACGCGGCACATTCTCAACCGCGGCGCTGTTCGACAAACTCAACCGCAACAGCCCGCTCGGCGCGCCGGTGCTGATCAATGCCGGCCGCGGCGGCTTGCAGAACGAGGCCGACATCCTGCAATGCCTCGACGACGGCACGCTCGGCGGCGCGTCGCTCGACGTCTACGCCACCGAGCCGCTGCCGGCGGACAGCCCGTTCTGGACCCATCCAAAGGTGGTGCTGACGCCGCACAACGCCGCCGACACCGATCCCGACGAGATACTCGAAATATGTCGCGCGCGCAGATCGAGCGCTTCGAGGTCGGCGGCGCGCTGGAGAATGTGGTGGACCGCAAGCGGGGGTATTAAGATCTTCGTCATCCCTGTGCGTGGGACTCGATCCCAACGCGGCCTGTCGTGTACGGAGTTTGCCTTCGTATCGCAGGGCCTGGCAAGCGCATTCGACAAGGCTGGACGACGTTGATGGTCGCCACGACCTCACCCCCTTCGCCGGCAGCGCGTGCGCAAAGCTCCAGGAATGGCCGAACGGGTCCATGATGCGGGCATAGCGCGCGCCCCAGAACGAATCCCACGGCTCCAGCGTGACGGTGGCGCCGGCGTCCCTTCGCACGCTTCACCGCCGCATCGCAGTTCTCGACTTCGAGATGCATGGTGACCGACGTGCCCTTGATCTGGTCGGGCGGAAATACCGCGTCGACGCCATGGGAGCCGCGATGCTCGGGAAAGTCGTCCATGACGAAGATTCGCGCGCCGTTGACCTGAATTTCCGAATGCATCAGGCGCTTGCCGTCCTGTGCCGGCATCCGGACGGTTTCGGTCGCGCCGAGCGCCTTCTTGTAGAATTCGAGCGCGGCGCTGGCGTCGCGGACGACGAGATGCGGGTGACGATCTGGACGGGTCGGTCATTGTCTGAACTCCTGATTTTCTGGACCAACGTCACGAAGACGAGCGAGGAGACCGGAAACCGACAGGCGGTCAGAGAAAGATCGTCGTCCCTGCGAACGCATGGGACCCATAGCCACCGGCGTTTGTCGTATGGTGACAGTGTCTGACCACCGCATCTCGTATCGATGGATCACGCGAGCACTGGTCCCTGCGTTCGCCAGGACGACGCGGAGAGTTATTTCGCCGCCCCGACCATCACATCGATCGCGCCGTTCACGATCGCTTCCAGCTCCTTGCGCGGCACGCGGGCGCGGGCGCGGATGGCGATGGTGTGGATGGTGGCGGAGGCGAGCTGCGCCAGCACCGACGGGATCGGCGCTGTCGCGGCAGTTCGCCCTTCTCCTTGGCGCGGCGGAAGCAGGCCGCAAACGCCTTGTCGAGTTCGGCAAAGCCTTCCAGCACCATGGCGCGGATTTCGGGATCGGACACCGCTTCGGAGGCCGCCGTCATCACCGTGAAGCAGCCGCGCGGGCCGGCATCGCCGGACAGATAGATGTCGAGCGCCACCGCGATAGATGCGCTCCAGCCGCTCGGCGGATCGGCAGCTTCGTCGCGGAAGATGTCGACCATCGCCGCGCGCGCGTCGTCGCGATAGCGCTGGTAGCTCTTGATGTAGAGCTCGCGCTTGTCGCCGAACGCGCCGTAAAGGCTCGGCCGGTTCATGCCGGTGGCGGCGCTGAGATCGTCGAGCGAGGTCGCGGCGAAACCATCCTTGCGAAACAGATCGAGCGCCTTGCCGAGCGCGACTTCCGGCTGATAGGCGCGCGGCCGGCCGCGGCGCTTCGGCGCCACCGGCATCGTCGATCTTCGCCGCGGGCGGCTTTTTACTTTTTTGTACCATTTCGCAATAAATTCCTTGACCCGATTTATATTATGCGGAACAGTATAAAAATCAATCCCGCCGGTTCTGACGCCGGCGCCGATTGATCAACCGCCAAGGAGGCAACCCATGGATCTGTATTTTTCGCCGCTCGCCTGCTCGCTGGCGACCCGGATCGCGCTGTATGAAGCCGGCGCCGAGGCCAATTATCTCGAGGTCGATCCCAAGACCAAGGTGGTGCAGAACGACGGCTCGGATTTCCGCAGGTCAACCCGCTCGGGCTGGTGCCGACGCTGCGCACCGACGACGGGCTGGTGCTGACCGAGAACGCGGCGATCCTGCAATATGTCGCCGATCGCTTCCCGCAGGCCGGCATCTCCACCGCGGCCTGGCATGGAGCGCAGCCGGCTGCATCAATGGCTCTGCTTCATCGGCACCGAACTGCACAAGGGCTTGTTCGTGCCGGTGCTCGACAAGACGGCGCCGCCGGAGGTGAAGACCTATGTCGCTCGGCAAGAACCTGTCGCGGCTCGACTATCTCGAAAACTACCTGAAGGGCCGCGAATTCCTGCTCGATCATTTCAGCGTCGCCGACGCCTATCTCGTCACCGTCATCAACTGGACCATGGCGACGCCGCCGATCGAACTGGCGAAATGGCCGAACGTGAAAGCCTATTACGAGCGGCTGCGCGCGCGCCCCAGCATCGCGAAAGCGGTCGCCGAGGAGTTCGAGCTGTACAAGGCCGAACTCGCGCGGCACAAGGCGGCGGCGCAGTTGCAGTCGGTCTGCTGGAGCGCAGTCGCATCCGGGCCTGGCGCGGCACGATTGCGCGACAGTTGGCCGGAACTGTTGCGCTCCGTCCGGGCTACGCAACGTCCCGCCTGGCGGCGCCAGCAGCCACGCGCCGCCAGATCCGCTCAGCGCCCGGCGAAGTATGCATACCGGCGTCGTTGCGCGCCCGCGCCGGCACCAGCGCACCCTGAATGGTCAGCAGCGCATCCTCGCGCGCCGCTGCGCCGTGGCTCCTGCTCAATCCGGATCGCCGCAACAGCGACGCCAGCGCGCGACCTGCCAGCGCGCAAAGTAATCATCGACCGTTCCGGCAAACGTGTCGCGCGCAGAACCCGAGTGCCACCAGCCCGACCAGACAGACGCGATCGCCGGAATGAAAATACTCGGTCACGACGCCCGCGATCGATCGCAGCGATCGCGCGCGCGGGATCGGGAGCCCGCGCAACGGCGCGTAGATGTTGAGGCTCGAACCAGGCGTCGATGTCGGCCAGCACCTCGGCGGCCATCTGCTCTGCCGCCGGGGAACAGGTGATACTGAGGCTGCCCTTGCCGAGCCCGGTGGCCTCGCGTGATCAGCGTCAGCGAGGCCCCCTCATAGCCGTGCGCGCGCGAAACACCTCGCCGAGCGCGCGCAATACTCCCCGCGCGCTCGCCGACGCCTTCTTCAACATGTAGTCACAGCGGGCTCTCGCTAAGCCCGCGACGTCGGCCGGGCGCGGTCCCGGCGCCGGCCAGTGGAAGCGCCGCTCGTCTCCCTGATGGCGATCGTCGTTGATGCTGGCCTCGCGCCGCCGCATCAGGCCGTGTTCGTCGAACTCCCACTGCTCGTTACCGTAGGAGCGATGCCCACTGCCCGGCATCGTCGTGCCACTCATACTGGAAGCGCACGCGATGCGGTTCTGGTCGAACGCCCAGAGGTCTGATCAGGCGATAGTGATGCCCCGCGCGCCCACTTGCGCCGCGAGGAACGCCGACGATCGCCTCGCGCCCCTGAAAGAACTCCGGCGCGGTTGCGCCAGCGGCCGTCCTCGGTGTAGGCCAGCCGCCAACCCGCGCCGGATCGCGCGAATTCCAGGCGTCCTCGGGCCGTCCGCAGCCTTGCGAACGGCGGTCTCGGCGGTGAAGGAGTACGTAACCGAACGAAGTACAC
>ERZ1370068.3341-contig-2454_pt1 | contig 19502 bp, 24 predicted proteins | sample MGYA00561227_ERZ1370068 | MGnify/ENA primary metagenome ERZ1370068 (study PRJEB38410, sample SAMEA6850437) | metagenome | study: Metagenomic assessment of the ecological functions of the soil: analysis of the soil microbiota associated with the...
AAGTTACGTATTGCTCCGTCGATCGCACGCCGCCGTCGATCGTGACCGCGCGGAGCGGCGGCACCCTCGAGGTCGTGGTTACTGAAGACGCGCTCTCGCCGGTGACGCGTCTCGACGTGATCGCGGGTGGACGCGTCCTGTTCTCACCGCGGTGCGAGTGGACGGTGTATGCGACAGCACACGAGAGACCTTCCGGTTCCCGGCGCCCGGGCCGGGCAGAGCGAAGCGTGGACCCTCAAGGCGACCGACGCGGCCGGGCAACGCGTTCGGAGGCACCCGTGCCGACGCCATGAGGCTGCCGCGCCGTCCACGCGGTGATCGCCGCCGCGGCCGCGTTGGCCCTCGACCGCGTGCACCGGTCATCCGGAGCGGCACGACCGCGACGTCCGCGTCGCGTTCTACGGCAACCCGTCGTCGTTGTCGCCTCTCATCGGGAACACCGACCTGAACTCGACGCGCAGCCTCGCGATGGTGATCTCCGACGGACTCGTCGCCTACGACGCCCAGTGCCGCTACGTTCCGATGGTCGCGCGTTCGTGGGAGCTTGCGCCCGACGGGAAGACCCCGACCTTCCACCTTCGCGCGAAGGAGTGCTTTCGGCACGACGGCGTGCCCTTGAGCTCGAAGGACGTCGCGTTCACGGTGAACAAGGTCCGGACCCGGCCGCCCAATCCGCGACGTGGGTGTCGTCGTTCGCAAACGTCGCGTCCATCGAGATCCGGATGACTCCCTCCACGGGTCGTGCGCTTCACGGAGCCTACGGGGAACGCCTTCGAGCCGTGGCGCGTCCCGCTCATCCCGGAGCACGCGGCCGGGAAGGACGCGGATCTTCTCGGCGGGCCTTCGCCCATCACCCGATCGGCTGCGGCCCGTTCCGTTTCGTGAGCCACGATCCCGGACGGAGGGTGGTCTTGAGGCGTTCGACAAGTACTGGGGTGGCCGCCCCGGCATGGACCGCATGATCGTCAAGATCGTGTCCGCGGAGCGCACCGGATACGAGGCCCTCCCTCCTGCGAGATCTGGACATGCTCGCGGTCACCCCGGATCTCTGGCGTGAATCGCTGTCTTCGCCGGACGCCAAGCGCCTGGCGCGTTTCGTTTATTACCGCCTCAGCGCGTGGCGGGTCGACTGGAACCAGTACGACGCCACGCCGTTCTCTCACGACAAGAGGGTGCGCCGCGCGCTGCTTTTGGCCATGGACCGCAAGCGCTTCGCGGACACGATCTCCGCCGGGCTCGCCCGCCCGGGCGTCTCGAGCTACCCGCCGGAGTCGCCAGTGGGCCGATCCGTCGATCACGCCCCTGTTGCCCGACCCCGCGGAGAGCGTGCGCCTCCTCGACGAGGCCGGATGGTAAGGTTGAAGGCCGGACGGCGTCCGCGCGAGGACGGTCGACCTTCGAGTTCACCCTGCTCTTCGCGGCCGGCTCGCAGGAGCTCACCGACCGCATCGCGGCGTGGATGCAACAGTCTCTGCGCCGATGTCGGCATACGGATGAAGATCGAAAAGATCTGCGGCGGACGCATTCCGTAAGCGCCGCAAGACCCACGCGTTCGATGCGGCGATCGCCACCATCCTTGTTCGATGCGACTCCCGATCCGTGGCCTTTACAGGTTGCCGATCGAGAGCGGACCGGCGTACCGCGTGGCCAGATTGGCGAAGATGCGCAATCCCCCGGCAGGCGATCGCAGATTGACGATGCGCGAGGTCCAAGCTTCGAGGAAGACCGCACGGCCTGCACCAGCCGGCTCGCCGGTGCTCTTGTCGAGTCCGATGGCGCGCGAGATGCGCGCCTCGGCCGGGGTGGCGCCGGACACCGCCTCAGCACCGAGCGATGGACTCGGCGCAGCTCGGCGCCGATCGCCTCGGATCTGATTCAGCGAGATTGCCGCGGGCCATTCCCGGCTGCCAGGTGGATCAGGCGCGTCAATCGGCGCCCTTCACGACTGCAGCATCCGATTCCCGGGCCCGGAGGCTCTCGCAGCACGGGTGCATTCTTGTCGATCCTCCGGGCCGCGCCAAAATGCCCGCGCCGCCATATGGCACGCTTCAGTCGGCCCGGACGATGCGCCGTATGGCCGAACCCTGTGGGGCGACGAGGCGGCGCAAAGTAGAGGCCGGGTAACCGGGGACTCGCCCATTCGCATCGCGGCCATCCCACGCGACCGACTTCCCGACCGGCGGACAGTTCGGTTGCGTGCAGCAAGGTCGCGAGGTGCCGCCCTGGACACGTCGTAGACCGAGAGACTCGAGCGCCGCCGCGTGCTCGGCAGCGTGAGATCCATGGCTGAATGGCCGAATCGAGGACGGGTTCGGCCTGGGTGCAGAGGAGAGAGTTCGATCCGCGCGACCGGCGGGGGCGGCGAAACTCCGACCGTCTTCGGAGCACGCTGATCTCTGAATCCCTTGCGGGTGCGCCTGGCGGGTCAGCATCTGACCGTATCCGAAGATCTTGGTCCCGTCGGGCGTCATCGCCGTGAGGCTCTGGATCGGAGAAGCTGGGGATCGATCAGCACGCCGCTGATCCTGGAGGAACTGGTTGACGTCGACGACACCCGTGTTCTGCGTCCACACGAAGCCGGTCGTAGCTTGACGCGGAGACCCATCGAACGAGCAGTAGCCCACGACAATGCCGCCGTCGTCGCTCACCGCCCACGGGATGCTGGAGCCCGCCGCTCGAAAGGGAGTGACCCGGGCTCGGTGCCATCCACCCAGCCCAGGAGCTCCGTCGGACCGTGAAGATCGCCAGCGGTGCGCTTTCCACATCGACGCTGCACGCTGGTGGAAGTCTGGGTCCGTCGAGAAGTCCCGACGATGTCGCCGTTCGAAGAGGTCGCCTTGGCCTCGCCATTTCCAATGAGGAACAACCGCCGAATCGTCGTAATTCGTGAGCAGCACCAGCGAGCCGTTCACCCATGCGGCGGCGCCATGGGTCCGGTCGGGCGTCTCCACCCAGCCGACGATGACCGAGGCATTGTGATTGACGCCGTTGGCGCGACTCGCCTGGCCGCGGTGGTTCCGCCCAGGTCCGACGACGCCGGTGGCCTGCGTCCACTTCGAGGCGTGGGCGCGATTCAGCCCCGTCCCAGTCGCCAATAGAGGCCGACGACCGTGTTCCCATCGCCCGGAGATAGTCCCGGCGCTCCGCAGCTTCCCGTCCACGGTGCCCCCGTCGGGTGGCGGCGGGGCATCAACCCCTGCCACCCGGAGCCCAGCGTCCAGCGGCCCTGGGTCCCATACGAACTGTCCGAGGCTCCCGATGCTATAGCCGATCTGCGTACCGTCCGCGGACACTCCGGCGGATCCCGCCACCGCCCTCCCGTTTGCGGGCGCCCGAGCGACACGAGGCCGGTGGCCTGCGTCCAGCGGAATGCGTGAAGTTGTTATCGCTGCCCACGACCACCGACCCGTCATTCGATACCGAAATCGGGGCACGCCGGTCAGAAGAGGTACTGGAACGTCACTGCGGCGTGGACCGGCGGCGCCAACAGCGCGAGGCCCGCGGCGAGTACTGCGACAGCCTTCTTCATGTCTCGTCTCTCCTGAGGAGGCGCGGGTGCACGTTGTCGTGACCCGGCTCTGACGGTTCATGCGGCCCGCAAATGCTGCGAATCTGCCCGCCAGCGGAACACAAGGCCCGGCGCCCTGTGTTCCGCTGCCTTCCTGTTGGCTCGAGACTAGTGAGCCAGTGAGAACCTCACGACCGTGCGACCCGGCGCTGCGAAGCGCATGAAGTAGACGCCCGAGGCCGCCATGCCGGCGTCCGTCCGACCATCCCACTTCACCTGGTGGCGACTCGGCCGGTTGTATGCCGTCGGCCAGCACCACGATCCGCGGCCCTGGATGTCGACGATCGACAGCTTCCGCGTTCGCCTCGCGCGGCATGGCGTACTCAGATCGTCGTCCGCGCGTACCGGGGTTCGGGCCACGTTGCTCAGGACCGAACTCCTTCGGTGGATTCGCCGCCACCGCGGTGTCGGCGCGACTCGACGATCTCGAACCCGGCGTCGCTCTCGTCTTGTCCCTGTGTTGCCGCTGGCGTCATGCGCGACCGCCCGAATCGAAGCAGGTGAACGAGTCGTCCCCGTCCACCGTTCCCGGGGCGTCGCGATCCAGTTGTACGTTCCGGTGTTCGGCAGGCCCGTCGCGATCAGCTCGGCGGCGTCGTCCCGCCGTCCCGCGACACGTAGAGGTCGACCGAAGCGACCGTCGCGTTTGTCCTGCGCCGTCCACGTGATCGTCCGCATGTACCCGACCAGCGGCGTCTCGCTCACCGTTCGGCGAATCCACATGGACCACCGGCGACGGAGGGCGTCGGTGAACGTCGCGATCAGGTTCGTGTTGGCTGCGTCATCGTCACGGCCAGTGGGTTGAGCGCGCTAGTGATGTCGCCGCTCCACCCCTGGAACGCCCAGCCAGTGCGGCCTGCTGCCGTCAGCGTCACGACCGTTCCTGAGGCGTAGGACGCTGCGACCGGGGAGCGCGTCACGTTGCCGCGCCCACCGCCGTCACATTTTCGAGCGTAAGAGGTTGGGCTCGCCGACCTGGAAGTCGCGCTGAACGACGTGACGCCCGCTGGCCTGCGTGCTGATCGCCGTCGCGCCCCGGTCGTGGTCGGATGCCACGTGCCGTCGTTGCGCATGACGACGAAGTTGTTCGGGTTGGCGCCTGCATCCAGGTCCGACGCCGGGAAGTTGAACGTGGCGTCGTAGTTGGTGAACGCCGGCGAGGCCGACCGGCGTGAGCGTCCACGTCCGGCTTGGCCGTCACGCCGGCGTTGATGCCCGAGTTTGGCGATGTCGGCGTGATCTGCGCCCGCCGTCTTGCCCGTCAGGGTCGAACGCCGCACCCACACCGTGCGCGACCACCGCCACCGGCGTGTAGTGCCGTCGCGTCGCCGACGTCAAACGTGGCGCGACGCGGTCCCGCCCGACGGTATCAGGCTGCGACGCAGGTTGCCGTCGACCCATCCGGACGCCGGCCCTGCCCCGTTCACCGCAACCGCTCGAGTCCCGTGACCGCCAGCGTGTGGCTGCCGGTGTGCAGGACGCCGGTGCCGAAGCTCAGCCGGCCGCCAGCGCTGACGTCGGTCGCGATCGACACGCCCGACGCATTCACGATGTCGAAGCCTTCGTTCGTCCCGATCGACATCGTGCCGTTGACGGTGATCGTCTCGCGGCGCCGAGCCGCTGAACGTGACCGCCGGCGTTCCGCTGGCCGGCAGGAAGTTGAGCGACGTGCCGGTGCTGACGACGATGTCGCCCTTGAGGTCGAACTGGCCGGTCATGTTGCAGTTCATCGTGCCCTGCGTGATGAACATGTTGTCGATCTTGAGCGCGGCGCCGCCCGTCGTCGTCGTCACGCCCGCGCTCGCCTTCTCGAAGTCCGCGTGAGGTGCGGCCCGAGAACGACGGCGTGATCGTGCCTTCGAAGGCGGTAGCGGCTGCCGGGCGCGAACGTCACGACCGACTGCGGCTGGTTGGCGCCGAACGGATTGCTGCCCGAGGCCTGCGCGTACACGGCGCCACTCTGGAACAGGACCGTGGTCAGGTTCGTCGTGCCGAAGAGGTTGCCGGTGAAGCTGGCGCCGCACGAGACCAGCGAGCCGCTCGTGAACACGAGCGAGTTGGTGCCCTGCGCGGTGATCGTCTGGCCCGCGGTCGTGGCGTTGATGCGCCCGCCGACCGTGCCCGTCGTGCCCGTGCCGAGCCCGATGCTGAACGACGCCGCGCCGTTCAGCGAGAGCGTCGACCCGGCCTCGACCGTGAAGTCGTCGCCCGTCGCCGCCGAGCAGATTGAGGATCGCTCCGCCGCTCACCGTCAGGGTGACATTGGTGTTACCCGAGATCAGCAGCTGGGCGACGTTCTGCGCCGGGATGCCGGTCGCTGTCGCCGTCGCGCCGTTGTTGAAGATGAGCACGTCGGTCGTCGACGACGCGAAGCGCGTCGGCGTCCAGTTGGTGCCCGTCGTCCACGCCGCCGAGCCCGTCTGGTTCCAGGTGTAGATGTTCTGCAGGAACGTGGCGGTAATGTTCTTGTTCGCGTCCATCGTCACGTTGAGCGGGTTCGTGATGCCCGTAGCGTCACCACTCCAACCCGCGAAGTGGTAGCCCGGATCCGCCGCCGCCGTCAGCTGGACTGACCGAGCCTGCCGTGTAGGTCGGCAGGTCCGGATTCTGGTCACCGTGCCGTTGCCGACGACCGTCAGCGTTGAGCGTGAACGTGGCCACTGAACCGACGCCAGCGATCGTGTGATCGGCGGTCACGTTCGTAAACGTGTAGCTGGATCTGTGCGCCGACCGAGCTGCCGTCGACGACCACGTCGCCGATCACGAAGTTCGCGTCCGGCGTGATCGTGAAGCTCTGGTCCGCGCCATGGCTGACGATGACCGCGCCGCTCGGGGCGATCGAGCCGCCCGCGCCCGCCGACGCGGTGATCGTGTAGGTGTTGGATCGCGAAGGTCGCGTGGATCGTGTGATCGGCCGTCACGTTGGTGAAGGTGTACGTGCCGGCCGCCCCGACCGAGCTGCCGTCCACGACCACGTCCGCGACGTGGTGGTTCGCGTCCGCCGTGATCGTGAAGCTCTGATCCGCGCCGTGGTTCACCACGATCGCGCCGCTCGGGTTGATCGATCCGTTCGGGCCCCGCCGTCGCCGTGATCGTGTACGTGTTGATCGCGAAGGTCGCGTGGATCGTGTGGTCCGCCGTCACGTTGGTGAACGTGTAGCTGCCCACCGCGCCGACCGAGGCTGCCGTCGACGAGGACGTCGGCGATGTGGAAGCCCGTATCCGGCGTGCGATCGTGAACGAATGGTCCAGGCCACCCGCAACGGTCACGGCGCCATCGGGTTGATGGTGCCGCCTGCGCCTGCGGAGGGCGGTGATCGTTTGCGGCGGCAGCTCGCCGACCGCGAAGTCGCTGAACGACGTGATGCCCGTCGCCTGCGTGCTCGTGGCCGTGCGCGCGCCCGTCGTCGGGCGCCGACCAGTTCGGCGCGTCGTACTTCCGCACCAGGAAGTTGCTGAAGTTCGCGGCCGCCGTCGATGTCGCCGGACACGAAGTTGAACACCGCGTCGGCCGTCGTGAAGGTGGTTCCGGAGTTCGTCACCGTCCAGTTGCGGTTGACGCTCTTGCTCGGGACGAGATCCGACGACCCGATCTGCGCGTGGTCACCGCCCGTCGCCTTGCCGGTGAGTGCGCCCGCGCCCGTCACGCTCGCGAACGTCACGTTGATCGGCGAATACGCCAGGGCATCGCCGACCTCGAACGTTCGCGCCACCGGGCCGCCCACCGTCACCGGCTTCTGCAGGAAGCCGTCAACGTAGCCCGTCGTCCGCGTCACGGCGCCGTTGGCGACCAGCGTGCTCGCGTTGGTGATGACCCGGCCGTTCGTGAGCGCCGTCGTGCCGCTCACCGTGACGTCACCGCCCGCGATGGTCAGCGCGTGGGCCACGTCGTTGTCGTCGTACGACAGGTTGGCGAGCGCGCGGCCCGGGTTGAGCTCGGGGCCGGTGCTGCGCGACGCCGTGGTCCTGAGGTACGAGACCTGCTCCCCGCCCGTGCCGAGGTCGAATGTCGGGGCGACGTCGAAGGTTCCGGCGGCCGATCGGCGTCGTCGTGTTGCCGATCTGGATGGGGTTCAGCGTCGCGCTGCCGTCACCCAGCGTCAGCTTGCTCGAATTGAGGATGTTGCCGACGAAGAGAGATGGACCGCCGGACGACCAGCTGCGGAAGCTGGCTCATCGTCAGGTTCGCCGTCTGCGTCTCCCAGCTCGTCAGCACGCCCGTGCTGACGCCGGCGCCCTGGTAGGTGCAGTTGCCGCCCGCCTGGAACCAGATGAACCGGGACGACGGACCGTTCGCCGTCAGCGTTCCGTTGTTCGTGACGGTGCTGCCGTTCTCCAGGTAGATCTGGTTGCCGATGTTGTACGTGCAGCCCGGGTTGATCGTCACGTCGCGCGCGCTGTTGTTGAAAAGCGTCGGCGCACGGAAGAGCACCGTATGGCCCGCGGAGGCGTTGCTGACGACGACGTTGGGAAGCAGCCCCTCGACGTTGAACGTCTTGGCCACGCCCGAGCCAGCATCGCCGAACTGCAGCACCGTGTTGGAGAGGCCCAGCGCCGTGTTGCCCTGCTGGTTGCGGTAGTCACGAGAGCCGGCACGCCGGTGCCGTTGATGCGGAAGATGACGGTGCCGCCGCTCATGACGACGTCCGGGCCGACGCCCTGACCGAGGTCGAGGCTCGCGAGCGCGCCCGACGCGTTGCCGATCGTGCAGACGGTGATGACTCCGCCCGTCTGCGCGTAGGTGAGGTTGTTGGTTGCGACACTGACGCCGAAGCGTCCGGTCGCGTTGACCGCGCCACCCTCGACGATGACGGTGGTGTTGTTACCAAACCCCATCGAATTGCCGGTGGCGGTTCCGATGTTGAAGGTGCCAGCCGAAATGCGCAGGAGGGCGGCGCTGCCCGGCACCCCGGTGCCGGTTGTCCCAAGGCCGGTCAGGGTCGATGAACCGTTCTGCCCGCTCACGGTGTAGTTCGGGTTGTTGAGCCAGAATCCGCCGGTGGCAGGAATCGCGAAGGCGGCGGCAGTGAATGTCCTGCCCGCGAGGACGAAGGACCCGGACATCTTGAGCGTGCCGTTCGTGATCGTCAGGTACGCCATCGGAGTTCCGTCGACGACCGTGCCCTGTACGGAAAGCGCCGACGTGGTGATCTCCAGGATATTGGCGTTCGATGTGCCCTTGTTGATGGTGAGTGTGCGGAGATCGGTCGTGAGCGCCCGTGCCGCTGAAGCGTGTTGCTCGCCGCACCCGTGAAGGTGAGCCTCGCGCCCGACGTGTTGGCCGATGTGCTCAGGTCGAGGCGTGCCGTCGTTCGTCAGGTTGCCGCCGACCGACAGCGTATGGCCGGTCTGGGCGCCCACCGTGTTCGTCTGCAGCGTCCCGCCCGGCGCGATCGACACGTTGGTGGTGACCGTGACCGCGCGCAGCACGGCGTCGTACTCGAGCGTGCCGTTCACCGTGAGGCTGTTCACGGTGACCGGCGTCGTGTCGATGGTCACTGTGGTGCCGGCCCCGATGGCGACGTCATCGGTCGGGCCTGGAACTCCGTGTCCCACGTGGCGGGGTTGCTCCAAGCACCGCTCGCGATGCTCGTCACGGTCGCGGCGACATGGGCCGGCGACTGTGCGAACGGCGTGAACATCGGACCGCGCGCCTGGCTCATTGGCGCGCCGCGCAACGGAGTCCCAGGGGCCATCGAGCCCGGGCTCTCCTCGTAGACTGCCGCGAACGCGTTCGCCGAAAACGCGAACATGCTCGCGAGCGCGAATACTGTGGTAAGTCGCTTGAGACGGGGCATCGTCTTCATCGCATCACTCCGCGTGGTGAGGGTGGAGTCATAGTCTCTGTAGCTTCGGACGCGCATCGCCAGGACTCAGCCTGTCTACGGCGCCGGAGCTTCACCACGCAGGCCGGTCGGCATCGTCGCCGTCGGCCCATGGAGATCGCCCTCGATCTTCATGGCGTAGTCGTAGAGGTTCGGGGCGAGCGGGTAGAGCCAGTTCGAGTTCAGCGTGCACGCCACGATGGCCGGCGCCGGATCACCAACGACCGCGCTCGACGTAATGAGGTGGACGGTATAGGGGAAGATGCCGAGATTGTGCCGCGGCGTGAGCGACACCCAGTAGTCACCGGCCGGAAGTTCGATGTCCAACCCGGAGGCCGTCACTCTGACGCACTGAGTTGGAGCCGATCGTCTCGGTGACGGCCGTGATGGGAACCGAGATGCCCGCAAGCTCGAGCGAGTCGCTGCTCGTGGTGGGAAGAACGCTGTTCTTGGGGCGGATCCAGAGATACGCCGCGGTCGCGGTCTGGACGTTGCCGGGGGTCTCGTAGATGCGGACGGTCGTGATGTGCACGGGAGGTCGAAGTGCACGTCGTTCGCGATGTGGACCTTCGTGTTTCCGCTGATCTGGTTGCAGGCGTTGGAGGAGAGGTCCACGGAACCCCTCGGTGTTGGTGTTCCAGTTGGACTGATCCCAGAGCACCTCGGCGCCGGCGGCCGAGGCCAGCGAGAGCAAGCAGGGCGGATAGGGCGGCTATGAGCCTTGAGTAGCGAAGGAGCACGGGACGGCCTCGCGAGAAGTGGGGCAACACCTCGGCGCCGACGCTCGGCGCCTATCGGCCGAGAACTGTAATTCGCCTGTGAAAGCTGGGCAAGAGAAATCTGAGAGAAGTCTGAGAGCTACATTTGCTTCAGCTAATGCTTTGTACTGCAACGACTAAATTGTGATCATGCTCTCTCGGAGAAAACGTTTGACCGCCTGTCACGTCAGCCGATACTTTCAGTTCGTCGACGTCGCTCGGTAGCCCGCCGACGCGTCGCTCACCGCGAGCCGCCCGGTGGCCTCGGCTGGGCCCAATGCTCCTTGCGAAAGCGAGTGCTCGTGTCTTCGTTCCATGTCGGCGCGCCTTGCCCGTCCTGCTTCTCGTCCTGCTCCTGCAACCGTCGGCCGGCAACGCCTGCGACGCGGATCCGAGAACAGGTCGAAGAGCCCTACCACGATGGTTGCTCCTGCTCCGGTCCTGCCCTGGCAGGTGCCCGCGTGGACGAGGGCAACACGCCGTTCGAGGTCTCCCACGGGAGCGGGCGTGGCGGACGTGCGGATCGTGGTTGCACGCTTCCCCTTCACACCGTCGGGCTGGTCGTCGGTGCCGAGCGGACCCTGCATGGACCGTCGTGCCGTACGGTGCAGCGGCCCATCCCGCTGCACTCGCTCGGGCTCGTCGACCGCACCGACACGAAGCTGTGGTGGGCGGTCGCATGGAAGCGACGTGCGCACGGGCGGAATGCGCGCCAGCGAGGTGCGCGATCTCACCGTCGTGCCTCGGTTCGCGAACCGGGTCGGGGCCGATGGGGCCATGCGCCCGAGCGCGACGGGACGACTTCCGAGCGCGCCGCGACGACCGCCGGAGGGCCCGGCGCGTGATCGAGCTGGCCGCGGGGTACTCGCTCAGTGCCGGGCGGCCCTGCTCCCGTGCTGCCCGATGCGCCGAAGCTGCCGGATAGCACTGAGACGGGTGGCGCGAATGCGCGGGTGCTTACCTGGTTCAGTTCGCGGACGACTCGCCGGATGCCGCTCGCGAGCGTATCGCCGGCGCGGGGGCGAGATCGTCAGCCCGATCTCCGGTGGCAGCTACCTCGTCCGCATGCGACCGGATGCGCTGGCGCGGTTGCGCAACGGCAGGCGCTCAGCCCTGGATCGCGACCTACGAGCCTGCCTACAAGTTGAGCCCGACCTCGACCTGTCCGCTACGTGGACGGATCGACGTGACGGCGCTGCTGTTCATGGATGGTGACGGCGACGCGACGGTCGCGGCACTGCGTTCATTGGGCGCCACGAATCTCATCCTCGCACCGCGGCCAACTGAACCACCTCGTGCGCTTCGAGCTCGACCGGTCGCGGCTCGCGGATGCCGCCGCGCTCGCCGACGTGGCATGGATCGAGCCCTCCGCGAAGTACTCGTTCAACAACGATCAGGCGCAGTGGGTGGTGCAGTCCGGCGTCCAGAACTCCCGCCCGTCACCGACCGCGGCATCCGCGGGACAGGGCCAGGTGGTGATGATCGCCGACAGCGGCCTCCGCACGAACCACGATATGTTCAACGACTCGACCCAGGCGATCAACAGCTGGGGTGACTACCCGAGCCACCGCAAGATCATCGCTTACTAAGCCGGGCTCGAGCTCGCCGCTCGATCACGTTCGGCGACGACGTCCACTTCGACTACCACGGCACGCACACGTCCGGCACGATCGCCGGCAACCCGGATCCGTTCTCGAGCGCGCCGTGGTCGGGGATGGCCAAGGACGCCAGGCTCTATTTCATGGACGCCGCGGGAACCGACCGCGCGCAAGGGCTTCACATCGCCCGATGGACCTCAACGAGCTGTACCAGCCGTCCTACACCGGCAACGTGGGCGGCGCGGCCCGCATCTCATCCAACTCCTGGGGCGTCACCAACTCGCTGGGCAGCTACACGCTCTCTCCATGCAGACCGACCAGTTCGCATGGAGCCACCCCGACTACCTGATCGCCTTCGCGAGCCGGGAACATCGGCGACGTTCGCCGCGATCGATGCGCCCGGGATCGGCCAAGAACGTCCTCACCGTCGGCGCCACCGGCAACGGCACCCTGGAGAACAAGCTCGCGTCGTTCTCCAGCCGCGGGCCCACCCGCGACGGCCGCCGCAAGCCCACGGTGATGGCGCCCGGCGATGCTGGTCACCTCGTCGATCGGCTCCACGCGGTACACCGTACGCCGCGTACTCGGGCACCTCCATGTCCACGCCGGCGGTCGCGGGAGCGATGGCCCTGGTGCGTCAGTACCTGACGCGAGGGCTGGTATCCGACCGGGGCCCCGGTCGCGGCCAACGCCTTCGAGCCGTCGGCCGCATTGCTCCGGGCCATGGCCGTGAACGCCGGGCGCAACGACGTCACCGGCTTCCGCGTCCCTGACAACACGATCGGCTACGGCCGGCTCGCGCATCGACGACGTGCTCTACTTCCCGGGCGACTCGAGCCGCACGCAGCTGGTGGACACCCGCGACGGCCTGTCGGACCAGCAGTTCGTCGAGTACCAGGTGCAGGTCACGGATCCCAGCCGGCCCGCTCAAGATCGCGCTGTGCTGGACGGACGCGCCCGGCAACCCGGCATCCGCAGGTGCAGATCGTGAACGATCTGGACCTGCGTCGTGACCCACGGCGGCTCGACCTACCGCGGCAACTATCTGCTCAACTACGCCTCGGTTCGCCGGCGGAACACGGGATTCGCTGAACGTCGAGGAGCTCGTGCGGCTCGCGACACCCGGCACCGGTCTCTGGACGATCCGTGTCGAGGGGCGCCGTGTCGTCCAGGGCCCGCAGCCGTTCGCGCTGTGCATCACCGGCGGGGTGGGCGGACCCGCCGGCGCGATCGCGCTCGACCGCTTCCAGTACAGCCTCAGCGACACGGTGGAGATCGAGGTCATCGACACCAACGCGCCCGGTCCGCTCACGGCGCAGGTGATGTCGACCACCGAGCCGTGGGCCCAGAACGTGATCCTGACCGGGAGCAACGGCGTGTTCCGCGGCTCCGTCCCATCGCTCCGGCACTGGCCCAGGATGGGCGATGGTGTGCATCGCGGTCTCCTCGGGCGACCTGGTGACGGTGAGCTACACCGGCGCCTCCCCGGCCGTGCAGGTGGTGACCACCGCGCGCGTCAACGTGCAGGCTCCGACGATCACCAACGTGCACGCGTCCGCGCTGAGCGCCACGCAGGCCGTGGTCTCCTGACCACCGATCGTGGCCGCGTCCTCGCGCGTTCGCTTCGCGACCTCCGGGCCCGCTGACGACGATCGTGGACTCGAGCGGTCACTCGACGCAGCACGCGGTGCTGCTCACCGGCCTGCACGCCGGACACCACCTACCGGTACGACGTCGAATCCGCCACGCCCAGTCGGCGACGTGAGCGCCGACAGCCTGGACGGGTCAGCATCGCTCGTTCACGACCCGTGCGGGCCGGATCGATCGCGCTGCTCATGGACGATCCGAGCGCCTCGGTGCTCGCCACCTGGTCCAACGCGTTCGCGGCGCTCGGCTGGGACGTGGACGTGCTCGCCGCGGCCGGCAACGATCCTCCGCTGGTCGGGAACTCCTCGGCCGGGCTGCGCAGCTACCAGGCCGTGCTCTGGCAGGTGGGTCCGAACAACTACCCGCCGTTCAGCGACGCACAGCGCGCGGCGATCGACTCACTCCTCAACTTCGGCGGGCGGCTGCTGGTGACCGGCCACGACATCGGCTGGGGACTCTCCGACGCCGGCAGCTCCGTCCTACACACCGGAGCGCGAGGCGTGGATCGAGAGCGGGCCTCAAGACCCGCTACTACTTCGACAACCTCTATGCGGACACGCTCACGGGCGTTGCCGGCAGCCCGATCTCGGGCGCGTTCACGGACTTCGATCCCCTACTTCCCTGTTCGGCTGTACCCCGACGCGGGCGACAACGTCGGAGCCGCTCCCGGGAACGGACGGCGTGTGGGCGGAGACTGGACCGAGAACTGCATCAAGAACGAAGCACCTCGGGCATGCACTGGGAGAGCAACTCCACGCGGGGCACGAACGGGGTCGGCGTCTGGGGCGGGCAGAAGTCGCGACTGGTCGGTCATGTTCTACGAGTGGCGGGCGCTCGCGGGCAGCTCGACCGCGAACCTCGCCGCGCGCACCGGCGTTCTGCAGAACGCGGCCTCGTGGCTGCTGGGGCACAGCCCGCCCGAGGTCCACATCGACGATCGCCGACGCCGGGCGCCGTGGTCACGGGCGACTATCTGCCCATCCGGTATTCGATCCGTACCGACGCGGGTCGCACCATCACCGGCCGCTGGGTGGACTACTCACTCGACGGCGGCGACATCGTGGACCCCGGCTACCACGGCCGTGTGCGCCGACTCGGGCTGCATCTGGGACCTGGCGCGGCGCGCTCGGTGGCGGGCCGACGCCGAACTCCACGAACGTGATGCTGCGCGTTCGCGTGGCGGACGACGGCTCGCCGGCGCTGCCAGTCGACGGCTGTGATGAGCGGCCCGTTCGCGCTGGCCCGCACCGGCGGTGACACGCGTGGCTCCCGTGCTGGTCGCGGGCAGCGCGAGTTGCAGCCCGCTGCCGATCCGACGCCTCCAGCCGGCGACGCTCACGGCCACGTTCACCGACGCCGAGATGGGCGGCGGCGCCGTTGCCGCGGCGGAGTACTCGATCGGCGCCACCCGGCGCCGGCGGGGAGCGGCACCGCGATGTCCGGTGCATTCGGCAGCACCATCGTGCAGGCGTCGGCGGCGCTCGCGACCGAGAACGTGCTCGACGCGGCAGCGATGACGTTGTGGCTGCGCGGCGCGGACGCCGCCGGCAACTGGGGCGCGGCCACCGCGCTCACCGTGCCGACCAGCCGGATCGACCACCGTCTCGGTGGATGACGCGGCGGCGGTGGACTTCCTCGCGACCCCGAGCCCCAATCCGTCCCGCGGACTCGCCACGATCCGCTTCGGGCTCGCGCGAGCGGGCGAGGTGCACCTCGAGCTGTTCGACCTGGCGGGTCGGCGCGTTCAGACGCTGATCAGCAGCGACCTCGCTCCGGGTCCGCACGCCGCCACGTGGAACGGCCGCGATCGACAGGGCAACCACGTCAGGAACGGCGTCTACTTCGTGCGGCTCACGACACCGTCGAAGGTCTTCCAGACGCGCCTGGTCCGGTTGAACTGAGGCGAGCGCAATCGGGCGTCGTTTCCAGTTCGAGGTTCGACTCCGCCTCGCTCGCAGATGATTCCGCATCCGTCCTCAATCACTTTCCGCGGGCGCGCCGGCCGATGACCTCGAGACCCCGCGCCGCATGAGAGGACTCGATGCCCGACCTGGTGCTCGGCCAGAAGCTTTCCGACTCGGCCCGTGAGCACGCCAATGCCTGTGTCTCCGCCTCGCGCGGTGCCGGGTGGCGATGCATCCGGCCACCGTGGTATGCGCGTGCGCGCGAATGGCGGGCACCCACCTGCCTTCTGTTCCTTCGAGCTGCAGCTCCCCGGCGTCCAGCCCGGGCAGGCGGTACTCGGCCCAGAGCCAGCATGAGCACGCGCCGATGCTGCCCGAACCGCTGGCCGGCATTCTCGCCACGCTCGGCATCGTGATCGCCAGCGCTCCGCCAGCGGAGGTCGTGGACGCTCGAAGCAAACCGCTGCTGGACTTCCTCACGACTCAGCGTCGGAACTCGAGGCCGCTGTTCCGATCCCATCCAGTCCAAGCACGGACTCACCCCTGCGCCAGTCCGCTCAGGCCGCCGCCATCACGCGACGGCGATGTTGATCCATCACTTCCCCGGGCACCTGGAGCCGAATGCGGCCTTCGGGATCGCGGCGTTCGGGTTCATCGAAGAGGCTGCAAGACGGCGCCGGATCCGGTCACGCGCCAGGAGAAGGCAGCGTAGCCCCAGAATCGAAGAACGGTGGGATCCGGCTCACTCGTCACCGCTCTCGTTCGTGTCGGAGCATTCGAAAGCGTCTCGCCCTCTTGAAGGTCGACGTTGCCCCGCCTAGCATGCGCCGGATGGTCACGAGCCTCGTCGTCTTCGAGACGCTGGATCCCCGCGGTGCTGCTCCTTGGTGTCTTCTACCCGATCGATGGCTTGTCTTCGGCGAGTTGGCCGGTCGCGCCGGCTCTCATTCGACACGGGTCGCGTGGCGTCTGGCCTGCGTGGTCGACGAGCGCCATCGCATTCCTGGCTCACATCGCGTGGGAGCGGCTGCGACTGCTTCGCACTCCCTCGAAAAAGCGGCGGCGTTCCATGCCGCGTTGGCCGCGGCACTGGGCGCGTTCGGGCTCGCGGCGGCCGCAACCCTACACGCGCCGTTTCCGCGGGATCAGGAAACCTGCGCCCGTTCGCGGTGGCGCTCGTGGCGTGGCCGGCCATCACGGCGGCGTCCGAGCATTTGTCGTGGCGCTCGCCGTCGCCGCCGTGCTCGGCGCCAGGCAGAAGGGCGCCTGACCACAGAGGCCGAAGATTCTGCTGCAAACCAGAGCCAACGTCGCCACGCCCCTCGTGATTCGAACCGGCAACGAGTAGATTCTCGCGCGGAAAGTCGTTCGCTTGGGCCTCCTCAAGAGGATCTTCCATGTCCCGCCTTCGCGTTCCTGGTTTCTCGATCTCCCTCGACGGCTTCGGCGCCGGGCACAGCCAGAGCCGCGAGAATCCGCTCGGGAGTCGGCGGCGAGGCGCTGCACGAACGGATCCTTCCCACTCGGACCTTCCAGAAGCTAGAGGGTAAAGAGGGTGGCGTCGACCGGCGTCGACGACGACATCCTGGCGCGCGGGTTCGCGAGCATCGGCGCGTGGATCCTGGGCCGCAACATGTTCGGGCCCGTGCGCGGGCCGTGGCCCGATGAATCGTGGAAGGGCTGGTGGGGGACAATCCTCCTTACCACGTTCCGGTCTTCGTGCTCACACCCACCATCCACGCGCCTCGATCGACGCCGAATGGCGGCACCACGTTCCACTTCGTCACCAACGGACCCGAGGCCGCGCTCGAACGCGCGACCCAGGCGGCCGGCGGGCTCGACATCCGGCTCCGGCGGCGGCGCGAGACCACGATTCAGCGAGATATCTGCAAGCGCAGGGCTCGTCGACGAGATGCAGGCGGCGATCGCGCCGGTGTGCCGCTCGGCGCCGGGGAGTCTCTGTTCGCCGGTCTCGACCTGCCGTCGCTCGGCTATCGCTGCACCGAGCGCGTCGCCGGTGCGCAGGCCACGCATTTCGTCGTCACGCGATCGCGGTAGCGCCTCTTTCAGGTCGCGCGCCACGCCGCGTGACCCGGATCCCTCGCCTGACGTAGAGTGCGCCGCCACCGTGACGATCTCGGTGATCCTCCAGGCGATTGCCACGGCCACGTCCGTCGTGGGCGCGGTGTTCACGGTGGGGCAACTGCGGCTGGCGCGTCGCGCGCGCGAGAGCGCGAAGTGGCGCTCGAGATCCTTCGCCTCATCCAGACACCGGACTTCGTCAAGGCGCTGCGCCTCGTGTACGACCTCGGAGCCCCGCTGCCGCGCGCCGAAGTGGAAGCGCGGCTCGGCGACGACATGAACCTCGTCTACGCCGATGATGATCTCGTGGGAGAGCCTGGGCGTGCTCGTGTTCCGCCGCCAGCTCGACCTCCAGCTGGTGGACGACTTCGTGCAGCGGCTCGCTGCTGCTGTCGTGGCGCAAGCTGGAGCGCTACGTTCTCGAGGAGCGCGACAGCGCGCGGCCGCGAGACGCTGCTCGAGTGGTTCCAGTGGCTCGCCGAGCGCATGATCGAGCGCGAATCACGCGTCCCGGTGGTCCCCGCGTATCGCGCCCGCCAACTGGCGGCCGTAGGACGTATTGTCCCTGCGACTCGTGGGCCGCATGCCCCGACGCGGCACCCGGGTCAGAAACACCCAAAATGCGACGCGGCGCTCAAGTTCGCCCTCGCTCGGCCGAGACTCGATGACAGCGGCACCCGCTCACGGACGACCTTTCACGCCGCGTCGTCCCGAACGGGGAAGCTCGAGATGATGTCCTCCTCCATCTCCGCCGCGCTCACGCCGGCATTCAATTCAGAGCGCCAGCAGGTCGACCGGGCCGCGCATGCGATCGCGGCCGCAGGGGGATCCCGTCGCGCCCATGGCGGGACCGTCGCCCGCGAGTCCGCCGGTGAACGAAGTCCAGATGGAGATCGCCGTGGCGATGACCACGCTGCTCATCGCCCAGCGCGCGTTCGCCGCCCAGCTGCGGGTGATCGAGGCCACGAACGCAATGGCGCGCGAGAGCGTGCGCATGGCGGATGAGAGATCGCCCGTCGCCGGCGATCGCCCTCGCTGGCGAGGCGCGTAGCCCGGGCCAGCCCAGAGCCGCGTCGGGCCTCAGGTCGTGGCGGGCCATCATGCGGTAGAGCGTGTGCTGCGCGCCACGCCCAGCGAACGCGCGGCGCCGCTCAGATTGCCGCGCGACTGGTCGAGCGCCTGGGCAGCGCCGAGCGCTCCGGCGGTGGTGCGCAGGTCGCCACCGCGCTCGCGCGCGCTCGGCGGCCTCGTCGATCGGGAGGTGCCAGATCTCGATGCGCGGCGCATCACCGGCCAGCACCACGGCGTATTCGAGCGCGGTGCGCAGCTCGCGCACGTTCCCGGGCCAGTCGTGACGCTCCACCCAGTCCATGGCCGCGCGCGAGGCGCCGAGCGGCTTTGGTAAGTCCGCGCCCGCGCGATGCGCTCGAGCAGCGCGAGCGTCAGCTCGCGCCGATCGCTTGCGATCGCGCAGCGGCGGCAGCGCAGCACCACGCCGCGCATGCGGAAGTAGAGATCGCTGCGGAAGCGCGCCTGGCTCACCAGCGTCGGAAGGTCGCGGCTGGTGGCCGCGATGAGCCGCACGTCGGCGCGACGCTCGGTGGCCTCGCCCACGCGGTAGAACGTTCCGTCCTCGAGGAAGCGCAGCAGCACGGCCTGCGCCGGCGAGCGACATCTCGCCCACCTCGTCGAGGAACAGCGTTCGCCGCCATCGGCGGCCGCGAGCTTGCCGGTGCGCGCCGGTGGGCGCCAGCGCCCGTGAAGGCGCCCGGACCGTAGCCGAACAGCTCCAGACTCGAGCAACGTGCCGGTCAAAGCGCCGCAGTTCACGGCCACGAACGGCGCGGCCGAGCGCGCGCTCGCCGGCATGGCACGCGCGCGCGCGAAGATCTCCTTGCCCCGCGCCGGTCTCGGCCAGCAGCAGCACTGGCATGTCGGTGCGCGCGAAGCGCGCTGCGCTGCGCGCCGCGGCCACGACGAGGATCGCTGCTCCACGATCGACTTGAACGCGTCGGGCGTGACCTTGCGCCGGCGCAGGTGCGACCGAGTTCGGAAATCGCCGCGGCCGCAGGTGAACGATCGACGCGAACGGATCAGCAATGTAACTGAACGAAGGCCAT
>ERZ1370068.5201-contig-4233_pt1 | contig 19501 bp, 31 predicted proteins | sample MGYA00561227_ERZ1370068 | MGnify/ENA primary metagenome ERZ1370068 (study PRJEB38410, sample SAMEA6850437) | metagenome | study: Metagenomic assessment of the ecological functions of the soil: analysis of the soil microbiota associated with the...
CAGGGATCCCCGTCCGCCGCCGCCGTCGCCCCCGCCGGCAACGCATCCTCCACCCACACCGTGTCGGTGCCCGCCCCTGAGCTGATCTGGAAGCTGCGCTCGACATCGGGTGCGGCGGCGTAGGTTGCGTTGCCCGCTTTGCGACGCACGAATCGATGCAGGTACCGGTGGCCACTAACGTGACCGTGTTGCCACTCACCGTGCATACGGGGGTGGTGAGCGAGGCAAAGCTAACGGGTAGGCCCGAGGATGCGGTGGCACTGACGGTGAACGGCGGCGCGCCCAACGTCTGATTGGCCAGTGCGCGTTGAAGCTGATGCTCTGACTCGTCAGCGTGCCTGACGATTTGCCGGCATAGTCCCAGGTGGCGCGCCCGTCGTAGAGCGTGAACGCCATCCCATTCAAGACCCGCCCTTCCAATCCCACTACGCTCGCCGCCACTTCCAACCTCACCCGCTGCCCACTGCCGGCAACGCCCCCATCGCATGCCGCGACACCGTCCCGTCATTGCCCCAGGGAATCAGGTTCGCACCCCAATGGCGCGCGATGCTCCCAACCGCCATCGTTCCACTGCAGCGGCATCACCTCGCTGGGCGGATTGGCCGGATCCAGATACACATAGGCAAACAGGCTGTCGCCGACACCTGACACTCAGCGTCGCCTCAGCATTGTAGAAATAGTGCTGGTGCTCGCCACCGGCTAGCTGCCGATTGGTGCGCCAGCGCCCCGAGTACGGCGCCGGATTGCTGCTGATCCAGTTCCAGCTATCACCCCCATCTGCCGCCGCCGTGGCACCGGCCGGCAGCGCATCCTCCACCCACACCGTGGTAATTTGCGCCTGCGAAATCGAGCTACTACAGAATGCCAGGAAGAGCATCAAGCAACCGCCCGCGAACGCCGCGCTTGAGTGCCCCTTTCCGGATAGAGCCAGCTTGCGCCGCGAGCGCAGCACAGGTGAGCCAGGCGATGGTCAACAACGCGAGCACCGACCGTGATCCAAAGACCGTCGCGGTCAGTGCCGCATCGCGAGCCGTGCGCCGACGCGCACCAGCCGCCGCCGCGCGCGATCATCGCTCGCGCCGGCCATCCGCAGCTCAGCTCCCCACCCGCTCCCCGGTGTGCAGCTTAGCGCGTCAGTGCAATATCGCGGCTGCGTTCTCTGAGTCTTATTGAAGCTGCGCCCTAACCAAACCAATGTCAACTGTAGGAAATGACGGGTGGCCAGCATCCCGAGAGTCTCATTTATCGGCCTTCGACGATGCCTATCATGATTACCAAGGACCGAGTGCACTACAGCACCAAGGCCGTGCTCACTCCCGGAGCGTGTCACCGCCCCACCATCGCCAGCACATCCGCCTTCAGGAAGCGCTCGACGACCAGCATGAAGCCGATCGACGGGATCAGCAGCAGCAACGCGGTGATCGACGCGATCTGGTAGTTGCCGCCCATGCTGGCGTTGAACATCAGCAGCGGCAGCGTCGTGACGTCCGGCACGCCGACGAAATAGGTGCCGGTGAACTCGTCGAGCGATTCGAGGAAACACGAATATCGCGCTGGCGATCAGTCCCGGCGCGGCGAGCGGCAGCGTCACCGTTCGAAAGCAGGTCCAGGCCGATGCGCCGATATTGCGCGCCGCTTCCTCGAGCGACACATCGACCGACGCGAACGCCGCCGACGCGATCCATACCGCCAGCACCAGGCCATGCGACGCATGAACGAGCACGACGCCGAGTATCGTGCCGTTGAGCCCGATCTGATAGAACACCTGCGCGATGTTCACGTACACCGGCAGGTTCGGCACCGCCTGCGGCAGCAGGAACAGCGAGCAGGATCGCGCTGCGCCAGGGAAGCTTGAGCCGCGCCAGCGCGTAGCCCGCGGGCATCGCCACCGCGAGCTGAAAGCACCACCGTCAGGACAGCGATCCAGACGCTGGTGCCGAGCGACGCCAGCGCGTTGCCGCGCGGCTGGAATACGCGATACCAGAACGTGAGCCCGAATTCCAGCGGCAGCTTGTTCGGGAAAATACCAGCGCTCGGCGAACGCCCACAGCAGCAGGTTCAGCAGCGGTCCGAAGATCGCGAACGCGAACAGCGCGAGCACGATCGCGCGCAGCAGCGTTCGCAGCGGCGACGGAAGCGCCGCAAGGCTGAGCGCGTCATGCGCGCGTCCACCTTTTCCGACGGCGTGACGCAAATAGAACCACGCGCCGCCCGCGGCCAGCATCAGCGACAGCAGGCACAGCGCGTTCGCCACCGCGTAATCGCCGAACGTGTTGATGCGGTAGGCGACGTCGACCGTCACCATCGTCGGCGAGTTCGGGATTGATCATCAGCGGCACCGACAGCACCGACAGCATGGTCACGAACGACAGCACCAGACCGACCAGCAGCGTCCCGCGCACCTGCGGCAGGATGATGTCGATCAGCACGCGCAAGCGCCGCGCGCCGAGGTTGCGCGCGGCCTCGATATGCTGCGATTCGATCGAGGCCATCGCGCCGGCCAGGAGCAGCGTCACGAACGGCGCCTGCTTCCAGACGAAGGCGATGACGATGCCGCGCCAGTCGAGCAGGCTCTGAGCCGACAGCGGCTCGATCAGGCCGGTCCCGATCAGCACGTGGTTGAGCATGCCGTTCTTGGCGAGAAAGGTGCGCATCACCTGCCCGGCCACGACGAACGGAATGAACAGCGGCCAGCGATAGAGCCAGCGCAGGATCGCCACCGCGCGCGGATTCTCCGCCGAGCGTGAGGTAACCGGCAATGGCGATCGCGACCAGTCCGATCAGTAGCGTCGACAGCAGATGACGATCGCCAGCGTGAAGAGCAGGTCGGTGGTGTAGAGATCGAACGACTTGGTGAAGTGCTCGAGCGTGCAGCGCGCCGTCCTTGCGCCGGAAAGCGACCACCGCCGGACATCGCGAGCGGCGCAACGAAAACGAGAATAGACCGCAAGCGCCGGCAGCAGCGCAGCGCCGGCCAGCGATCAGCAGCTCGGCCACGCGATGCCGCGCGCGCTGGTAGAAGCCGCAGGTGCGCTTCGCACGCGCGACTCATCGTTGGCATCGACGTTCCCGCGCGAGATTCAGCGTCTCGAAGCGAAGTGATCCGCATGGCGGCCCGCCGTGACGCTCGCGTCTTGACTCTTGGACGCATGCTCATGTCACGACGCTCGTAGCCCTCGACGATATCGGTGAAGTATTCCGACAGCGGGAACGGCCGGCCGTACTTCGACAGATCGGCCGGCGAGATGTCGGTGAAGAGCTTGTTCCAGCTCGCCTGGTCCATCTTCGACTGCACGTGCTGCGGATCGATGCCCGGATACCAGTTGAATTGCTTGACGATGCCCTCGGCCTGCACCTCCGGGCTCTCGGCGAGGTCGATGAACTTCTTCGCGCAGCGCCGCGTTGCGCCGCCTTGGCCGGGATCACGTAGTACATCGGCTGGCCCGGCAGTCCCGGCGACGGCAGCGAGCAGCTTCATCTTCGGGCTCATCCGGCCGTCGGCCTGCCAGGTGTAGAACATGTCGACCCAGACCGGGCCGATCGCGATCTCGCCGCGATTGAGCATGTCGAGCGTGCCGGCGTTGCCCGGCGTCATCACCACGTACTGGTTGAAATCCTTGAGGCCGCGTGAGCGCCTTGTCGATCGCCACCTTCTGGCGTCGCGTCGTAGGTCCCTTCTCCAGCTTGTCGGCCGATGCCGGTGCTACGCGTCGACCCAGCCCATGACGAAGCCGACGCCCGACATGCCGCCCTTGACGCCGTTGTAGCCGAACTGCTTCGGATTCTTCTTCACCCATTCGGTGAGCTCGCCGAACGATTTCGGCGGCGCCTTGACCAGATCCGGGTTGTACGCAAACGCGATCTGGCTGTGGAACATCGGCAGCACATAGCCGTCGACGTTGGCGCCGAGCGCGTTCTTCGCGCGTGTCGCGCGTGACCAGCTTGCCGGCGGCGATGTCGTTGCGATACGGCATCAGCAGCTTTTCGCTGACCATCGTCGCCGCGCCGCGTTGATGCACGACCGCGACGTCGACATCCCACTCGGCAACGTCCGCCTTCTGCTGCGCCGAAAGCTTTTCGTAGATCTTCTGCGATCCGGAATCTCCGGGCCCGGTGCCGACCGCGCGCACCTTCGACGCCGGGATTCATCGTCTCGAACTTCGGCGCCAGGTAGTTGTTGACGTAATCGACCATGTTCTGGTCGCCGGCGGTGACGACGTTGAGCGTCTGAGCGTCACCGGCGCCGCCGGCAAAGCCACCGGCAAATGCGAGCGCGGTGGCGAATAGCAGCATGCGAAACTTCATTGCAGCCTCCTAAGGACGACGTGGTTGATGGGTGGGGAAAAGCAGCAGCGCGTCACGCGGCACGACGACGCAGGTCGGCGTCCCTTCCGCAACGCGCTCCGGCGCGTGAACCCAGATATCGGCGTCGTCGGTGCGCACCCGATACCGATAGCCCTGCCCGACGTACACCGATTGCGCCACGACGCCCGGTCAGCACCAGATCGCCCGATGCGCCAGCACGCGTGGCGCCGACAGACAGTCGCGGCGGCGCCAGCCGCGCCGCATCGCTGCGAAAATGCGACGCGGATGCGCTGGTCCGGCGCGGTGTCCGCGCCCGATGCCGCCAGCGCGCCGTCGCCGCCGCGCGATGACGTCGAGCGCGTTGTCGGCACCCATGAATCCGGCGACAAACGCCGACGTCGGACGATGAAAGATTTCCTCGGGCGCGCCGATCTGCACGATGCGCCCGGCGTCGATGACCGCGATGCGGTCGGCGAGCGTCAGCGCTTCCTCGCGGTCGTGCGTGACATACACCGCGGTGATGCCGATCCGCTGCTGCAGCGCGCGCAGCTCGTGGCGCAGCTCGAGGCGCACCTTGTAATCGAGATTCGACATCGGCTCATCGAGCAGCAGCAGGTGAGGATCGACCGCGAGCGCGCGGCCCGAGCGCGACGCGCTGCCGCTGGCCGCCCGAAAGCTGCGTCACCGGGCGCGGCCCGAAGCCCTCGAGCTGCAGCAGCTTGAGCATCTCGGCCACGCGCGCGGCGATCGCGTCCTTCTTCCAGCTGCGCATGCGCAAGCCGTAGCCGATGTTGTCCGCGACGCTCATGTGCGGCCACAAGGCGTAGGACTGGAACATCATCGCCGTCTCGCGCGCCTCGGGCGGCAGGCGGGTGATGTCCTTGCCGTCGACGCGGATCGCTCCCGAGTCCGGAATCACGAAGCCGGCGATCGAGCGCAGCAGCGTCGTCTTGCCGCAGCCCGAGCTGCCGAGCAGCGCGATCATCTCGCCGCGCTGCACGCCTAAAGTCACCTGGTCGAGCACGCGCGTCGCCGCCATAGGACACGGTCAGCGCTTCGATCGACAGGTAGGGCGTCATGTATGGATGAGGAGTCGGCGGAAAACTCTGGCTTTCAAGTATGACGCGGATGTGACAGAGCAGCTACACCCCACTCGATCGGCGCGCCAGAATATCGCAATCGGCAAACACGTGATTTGTGCGCTGCAGCAGACGGGAGGCGAGGGACCTTTCTTGTACACCGCACTGTGTTGGATTCAGCTTGCGGAACCTACCGTGCCAGCCCCGAAAACCAGGGTCGCGTGTGTTATGCTCCGCGCACACGAAGCCACACGGAATTCGCGTCGCGGCGCGATTATCCGCCCTCATCCGCGAAGCCCGGCGCCGACTCGCGCCAGATCTGCTCCGCCTGAAAAGCCACCTCGCATGATCCGATCCTTGCTCACCGCCACCGTCGCGATAGTGCTTGCCCTGGCCACGCCGTGGGCCGCAGCCGCCGACCTCGTCTTCTCCGTCACCGAGGGCGTCACCTATTACCAGACCAACAAGGAAATCGCCTCCCGCTTCCAGCCCCTGACGGACCCTGCTTGCCAAAGCGCTCAAGCGGCCGGTGCACATCGTCATCGTCAGTCCCTATAACGATGTCCGCGCGGGCCTCGCGCGCCAGGAGTACGACCTCGCTTTCATCCATCCGGCGCACGTGGCGCTGGCGGCGATCAAATCCGGCAAATACAAGTCGGTCGCCTGGACGGCCGGCTACACCGATTACTCGGTCTCGATGCTGATGAACAAGGACCGCCCGTTCACCCGGCTCGAGGATCTCCGTGGACTCACGGTGGTAAGCCCCGATCCTGATTCCATTACCGCGGCCATGCTGCGTTCCATGCTGCGCGACCAGAAGCTCGGCGCCGCCGATGTCAAGATCATCACCACCCGGTATCAGGATGCGGTGCCGTTCTACGTCGAATACGGATTCGCCGACGCCGGCGCTACCGCGGCCAAGGCGGTGGTGCAGCAGTGGACGCAAAAGGGTGGCAAGGTGCTCTTGTCTCTCGCGGCCCGTGGCGATCAAGCAGCTGATCGCGTCGACCAAGCTTTCGGCCGACGACGAGCAACAGATTCACGCGCGTGTTGCTCAGGCTCGCGCAAAGCGACGCAGGCCGAAGCGCGCTTGCGACCCTGGGCTACAAGGGATTCGTCGAGCCTTCGCGCGACGAGGAGCAGAAGGCGATCGTCTGGCTGGGTTTGTAACGCCGGGGGCCGGCTCGCGACAGGCTCGCACGATCATTGAAGCGCCGGCATCGCAGCCTTGGGCGTCATGGTTCGACGCATGATTTCGTTTCGCAGCTCCTGAAACTGCTTGCGGGTCTGCGATTCGAGGAAGGCGGTTCCGACTACCGGCGGCACCCACATCGTAGGCACGAACTCGCCATGATTGACGACGCGCGTTCCGCCGCTGCCATCACTCATGATGCGGGTCGTGAATGCCGAAGCCTTCATATCGCCACTGATCAACTTCGAGCGGATTTCTCGGTGAGGGACCAGCTCCACCTCACGAACGTTGTCGAACGAGAATTTCAAGAGCCCGAGCGCAGTGCTGCTCTTCTGGGCGACGATGAGCGTGTTGCCTTTTCGATCGGTGATCCTGCTTGCCTGCACGTTGGCGACAGAATTGCGCCATGTGGTCGTAGTCGGTCAACACATCCCAGGCCGCCCGCGGCGGCGCCTGCACCGCCATCTCGACGTCAACGATGATCGTCTCGCCGTCTCTCTTGACGTGTCACGACGATGTCATCGGCTTCCTGCGCATCGGTTCGCGCGCCGGGTGCCTGCGCCAGCGCGAGTGGGATGCCCAGGGAGAGGACCAGGACCAGGACGCGCGGGTTGCGGAAAGTGCATCACCATGATGAAGCCGCGATAGTAGCGTGAAATAATGTCCTAGTGGCTTAGTCGCAGCTCCGTCCGAGAGGTTCCATGCCTCATCAGTCTGAATCGCGCGCCGGATGCGCCGGATGCGCAGTCGACGTAAAAGCGATCGCGTTTGCGCGGCAGAAAGTTGCCGTTGCAGCGCAGCGGGCCGTCGTTTACGTGTCTGGTCGCGGTGGCGCTCGCGGTGTTCGCGGGAAGCGCCCGGCGCCGACCTCTGGGGCTACCTCGACGAACAGGGTGGGGCGCACTTCGCGACCGAAAAATCGACGAGCGCTATCAGCTCTTTTCAAGGGCGAGACCAATCTGGATGTGGCCGCGCGAGCCAAAGCGGCTCCTTCGGCAAGCGAGGACTTCTCCACACTCGCGGATGTATCAGTACGTGACCAAGCATCCGAATGTCGCGAAATTCGCGCCGCTGATCGAGCGAAACGCAAAGTTGCACCGTGTCGACCCCGCGCTGGTCAAGGCGGTGATCGCCGTCGAGTCCGCCTTCGAGCCGGCCGCGGTCTCACCCAAGGGCGCGTTGGGGCTCATGCAGCTCACTCCGGATACCGGCGCTCGTTACGGGGTCGTCGCCGACAAGGCGCGGTCGGTCGAGCAAAAGCTTCTCGATCCGGCCATCAACCTTTCGATCGGCACGCGCTATCTGCGCGATCTCCTGGCGCTCTTCGCCAACGACTTGAGCCTCGCGCTGGCGGCGTACAACGCCGGCGAACAGGCGGTGCGTCATTACAAGCGAAGCATTCCGCCTTTTCCGGAAACGCAGGAATACGTCAAGCTGGTGCGGCAGTTCTACGCGCTGTATCGCCCTCCGCCGGCTGCGCCTCCGCCGACGCGAGTCATGATTCCGCGCCGTCGCCGGATGCCGGAGTAATCTTCCTGCTACACACCGAGGCTGGCGCTCCGTTAGCGCGCTACGCACTCCGGAGCGGACCCTTCGACTTTCTCGAGCCGGGCCAGATCTCGTAGAGCACTTCCAGCAGCGCTTGCAACAGCGGGTCGCGCGTTTCGCTTGGCATCGTAGACCAGCCAGAGCTTGGTGGTGGCGCTCGCGCCTGGCCAGATCGCAACGCGCCCGGCTTTGGCGGATGCCGAAGCAAGCTCCTCGCGCACCAGGCTTACGCCGACCTGCGACTCGACCAGATTGATGATCACCGGTTCGGTTGTCGGCCTCGATGATTCTCGCCGGCAGCGCAGAACGATCGTGGAAAAGCTCCATGACCAGGATTCGATGCGAGCTATGCTCAGGCGTAATGATCCACGGCCGTTCGGCGACGACCTCCCACGGCGCGGTCATGAGCTCGTCGGCCCAGTCGACGGGAATCGCCACGCGGTAGGTAATTTCACGCAGAGCGACCGCATCGAGGTCGGCGTCGGGTTGACGCCCGAAGTAGAAGCTCGCGTCGAGGGTGCCGTTGCGTACGCCGACCAGCGCATCGCTGGAAAGAACCTGGTGCAGCTCGAGCTCGAGTTGCGGATGGCGCTCGAAGGCGAGCGCAAGCAGCTCGCCCACTTGCAGTATGGACGGGTCCAGCACCGTGCCGATCTTGATCGTGCCTGTCGTCCGGCCACGGAGACGTTGCGCAGCATGGCTGAGTTGCTGCACCGCCTCGATGACGCGTTGCGCGTCCTCCAGCAGCAGCCGCCCCGAGGTCGTGAGCGACATGCCCGATGAGGAGCGCTCGAACAGCGTCACGCCCAGGTTTTCTTCGAGCGCCTTGATCTGCCCCGACAGCGCGGGTTGGCTCAGGTGGAGGGTCTCGGCAGCGCGCGTCAGATGACCGAGCCTGGCGACGGCGATGAACGATTGAAGGTGATTGAGCTCCATCTCATTGGAACACGACGACCTGACGCACCGCCTTGCCCTCGTTCAAGAGATCGAAGCCGCGGTTGATCTCCTCGAGCTTGAGCCTGCCGCTCATGAGGCGATTCACGGCCAGCTTGCCCTGACGGTACAAGTCGATGTAGCGCGGAATGTCGCGCGAGGGAACGCAGGTCCCGATGTAACTGCCCTTGACGGTGCGTTCCTCGGCGACCAGGTTCACCGCCGGCAGCGGGAAGGTCGCGCTCGGAGGCGGCAGGCCCGCGGTGACGGTCATCCCGCCACGGCGCGTGATGCCGTAGGCAAGCTCGAGCGCGCGGACCGATCCGGCAAACTCGAACGCGAACGCGACGCCGCCACCGCGTGGCTTGTCGGATCTCGTCCCTGCAATTCGGGTTCCGCGCATTGAAGGTGTGCGTCGCGCCCAGCGCCTTCGCCAGCTCCAGCTTTTCATCCGACAGATCCACCGCGACGATTTGCCGCGCGCCCGCCGCGTTGGCCCCGAGCAAGGCCGCCAGTCCGACGCCGCCCAGGCCGACGATGGCGACCGACGACCCGGCGCGCACCTGCGCGGTGTTGACCACCGCCCCGACACCGGTGAGCACCGCGCAGCCAAACAGCGCCGCCTCGTCGAGGCGGCAGCTCGCGGTCGATCTTGACCACCGAGCGCCTCGACACGGTGGCGTATTCGGCAAAGGCCGAACAGCCCATGTGGTGATGGATCTGCTGGCCGTTCCGGCTCAAGCGATGGGCGCCGGAGAGCAGCGTGCCGGCGCCATTGGCCGCCGCGCCCGGCTCGCACAGCGCGGGCCGACCTTCGGCACACGGCTCGCAAAGGCCGCAGCTGGGCACGAACACCAGCACGACATGATCGCCCCGCTGCAGATCGGTCACGCCCTCCCCCAGCTCATCCACGATCCCCGCCGCTTCGTGTCCGAGCGCCATCGGCATCGGCCGCGGCCGATGGCCGTTGATCACCGAGAGGTCGGAATGGCAGAGGCCCGCGGCGGCGATCTTCACCAGGATCTCTCCCGGACCCGGCAGTGCCAGATCGATCCGCTTCGATCGACAGCGGAAGCGACTCGGCGAAGGGTGGCTTCGCTTCCATCCCGTAGAGTACTGCGGCCTTGATTTTCATGACCCGATTCCGGTGAACAACTTCTTCGCTGCCGATCTCCACAGCGCTTGAACTGCTGCAATTTTATCTCGAAACCGATCGACGACCGCCTTGTCGAATCAAAACCATTCCTATGGCAAACTGTCCTCACGCCGACCAGGAAGGGGTCGCTCGTGCACCGATGAAAGACAAGACCGTTGCCATTCTCGAAAGCCGCGCCGGGGATCGCGTCGCCAGCCTGATTCGCAAATACGGAGGTACGCCGTTTTTGGCGCCTGCGCTGGCCGAAGTTCCGGATGTCGATCCTGAACGCATCCGGGCGCTGATCGGCGACTGGGAATCAACACCACCGGATGTTTTCATTTTCCAAACGGGCGTCGGCACTCGGGCACCGTTCGCGTCGACCGACTCGATGGGACTGACGCCCGCCCTGTTGCGCGTGCTGGAAATCTCGAAGATCGTCGTGCGAGGCCCCAAGCCGACGGCAGCTCTGGGCGCGCGCAAGGTGCGCATCGATCTTTCAGCGGACGATCCTTTCACCACGCAGCGAGGTGCTTGCCCAGTTGCATGCGACTCCATTGCGTGCCAAACGGGTTGTCGTACAGCGCTACGGCGAGACCAACCGGGAGCTCAGAAGCCGCCCTCGAGAGCGAAGGCGCGGAGGTCATCGAAATCGCCACCTACCGCTGGGCCGTGCCGGAGGATACCGCGCCGATGGTGCGACTGATCGACGCGCTTGGCCGCGACGAGATCGACCTGGTGGCGTTCACCAGCGCCTCGCAGGCAAGCAACCTTTCGCCGTCGCGCAACGCAACGGCAAGGAAGCGTCGCTCAAGCAAAGCCTCGACCGGACGCTGGTCGCTTCGATCGGACCGGTGTGCAGCGCCACGCTGCGCAAGCTCGCGGTTCGGGTCGATGTCGAGGCGAAGCCACCGAAGCTGGGGCCGCTTATCGACGTCATCAACGCCGCGCTAGCCGACACCGCTCCATCGGGCAAATCCGGACCGGGTGGATCGCGCTAAGCGCGTTCAGATCTTGAACGCCTCGAGCGTCTCGGGTGCGAAAAGCTCCTCGGGTTTGAGCCTGCGCTGGGACAGCCCCTGCTCGTGGTGATAGCGCAGGAAGGTATCGAGCACGTTGCGATTGGGCTCGAAGCCGTAGGGCCACCAGTCATCGCCCATTTCCCGCCGCACATCCTCGACCTGCGCGATCTGCCACGGCAGCATCGTAGTCAGCGCCGACGTGGTGTACAGATTCTCGTAGACCTTGCGCTTGGCGGCGGTGAACGCCTTCAGCAGTGACTGCGCTATCCACGGATGGGCGCGGTAGACGTCGCGGCGGATGGCCACGGTGTGCATGATGGGAAAGATTTTGGTCTTGCGGTAGTAGGCGCGCTCGACCTCGACATAGTTCTCGAACAGGCGCTTGACGGCGCCGGGCGCGTCTGGAACGTCGATGGAATGCGGGCGGTGTGCAGGGCATCGATGTCCCCGTCGGCGATCATCTGCGTCAGCGTCTGTGCCGCACCGATGCGAGTGAGCTTGAACTTGGGCGGCAGCTCGAGCTTGAGCTTCTCGTCGCGTCCGGGCTCCTCCTCGCCGCCGGTGAAATACTCGACGCTTGCCGGATCGACGCCGTACTCGTCCTGAAGGATGCCGCGGATCCACACCGGCGCGGTCATCTGGTACTCCGGAGTGCCGATGCGCTTGCCGATCAGGTCCCTGGGCTCGCGGATGCCGCTCTTGGACGAGACGAAAATGCACGACTGCCGGAAAAATCGCGACGGGAACACCGGAATCGCGATGAACGCGGGCTGATCACGCGCGATCGACATGGCGTAGGAGGACAGCGACATCTCGGCCACGTCGAATTCGCGATTGCGCAGCATGCGGAAGAAGGTTTCTTCGACATGCAGGTTCAGGCAATTGAGATCGATGCCTTCGGCGCGGACGCTGCCGTCGGCGAGCGCGCGCGTGCGGTCGTAATCCCAACAAGCCAAGGTCAGCCGCAGTTTTGCCACGTGGGTCTCCCTGATGACCCGGGAATCATACCGGGTTGCTACGAACGTTTCTGCAGCGACCGCAGCTCATCCCGGGCGAGGTTCACCAGTACCGCCACCAGCGTTCGTCGCGTGGCGGCGATGTCGGCAGACGCCACGCCGCGCACCGCGATCCGGTTGACGGCCTCGGCCAGCGGGACGAGGGTGCGCTTGAGCGCCCGGCCCTTATTGGTGAGAAAAATGTGCACCTTGCGCCGATTGCCCGCCAGTTGACGGCGCACGATATAGCCGCGGCTTTCCATCGCCTTGAGTGCGGTGAAGGTGGTCGGCTCCATGACGCCCGCCTCGCGGCTCAGCTCGCGCTGGGTCAGGCCGTCCCTCTCCCACAGGATGCGCAGAAAGGTCCAATGGCCAAACGACACTCCGCGCGCTGCCAGCCGCGTCTGCAAGGCACGCACCAACGCACGCGTTGCGTCCTTGACCAGATGCGCCATGCGATCGTCCGGAACCGCGCTCGCGCCAGTGCCGCAGCAGCCGTTGCGTGTCGCCGACCGCTGCCACCTTTTTATCGCGTCCGGACCGGACCGTGCCAATGCTTTGGCGCGCTTGGTCGCGACGATGGTCTTCGATGGCGTCGGCATGGCGAGAGCGTGGTCGCGCTATGAGGGCACGGCCACCTGGTGCGCCAGCGTGATTTCGCGTTGCTCTCGTGCGGATTGCAGGATGGCGAGACATACTTCAAGCGAGGCCATCGCCCATTCGCCACTGTGCAAGGGCGCGCTTCCGTGAACGATCGCTTCATAGAGCTCGTCGACAACCTCGGCCCGCGGCACGTCCGGCCTGGGTAACGGATCCAGTCGAGCTGCGGTATCGTCGTAGACCATGACGCCGGTCGGCAGCGGGCGTAAGTCCGCGCGCTCGCAGGAAACAAGGATCAACCCGAAATGCTCATGCCAGCGTGCATCGTCGGTGTCGCCGGCGGGTGATGGCGCTGCCGTCTGCTTCGGATAGGCGGCGCCGCCGTAGTTGCGCGCGTGCTTCAGCGCCGTTTCCTGGGCGGCGTTCGCGGCGCGCTTGAGATTGCGGCGCGCGGCGCCGTATTGGCTCGCATCTTTGGGTGCGCCGAGCTCGCTGACGCCGCCGCAGAGTTCATCGCTGTCGAAATGCGCGTAACCGCTGTAGACGAGCGATGCGAAGGCGCCGTCATCGAAAGTGAGCAGCGCCGCGTAGCGCGCCTTCGGTCGGGCGATCACTATCCCACGCCCCCGTCAGCGCGCGCACGGTTCGCACCCGTCCGCCACCCAGGAGCCGAACGATATCGATCTGATGCGCGCCCTGGCTGAATACGACGCCGCCGCCGCGCCCGGTAACGAGCTCCTCCGGCCGTCGCGGGCGGTACAGGAAATCGGTGTAGTACTGGGCATTGATCATGCGCACCGGGCCGACCGCGCCGCTGGCGATGATCTCGCGCGTGCGCAGGATGGGGCGATCGAAGCTGTGGCTGTGGCCGACGAGCAAGCTCACGCCGGCGCGCTCGGCGGCGGCAATCATCTGTCGGCATTCCGCCAGGGTGATCGCCATCGGCTTTTCCACCAGCACATGCTTGCCGTGCGCCGTGACCGTCGCCACGTGCGTCGCGTGATGCTCGTGCGGCGTGGCGATGTAGACCACTTCGACGTCGCGGGATCTCGCACAGCGCCTCGACCGTGTCGTAGGCGCGAGCGCCGAAATCCGCGGCGAAGCGCTGCGTCGCCTCGGCGCGAGGATCCGCGGCGGCAACCAGCTCGACGCGCGGATCGGCGACGAGCGTCGGCAACATCACCGTAAAAGCCCGGCCGAGCCCGGCGATGCCCATCCTCAAGCGGCGTTCACTCATGGCTCATGCGTCGCTGCGGTTCCGTCACTCGACATCGAACATCGAATTGACTAGTATTAGCTTAGACGTCTAATATTATTCCCGCCCGTTCGATGAGGGCAACAGCGAGGATCGTCGTTCCCGCGAAAACGAGCCCGAAGGGCGAAGTTTCGAAGAACGGCCAAGCGGGAACCCAGTGTCTTTTTCACGAACGCCACTGGATCCCGCTCAGTTACCAAAATGAGCGGGGATGACGCCGAAGTCGACGTCAATTCCTCAGTAATCGGAGGCAACGATGTTGAGCGCCGAAGAGAACGGTCTCTCTGCCGGGTCGAGGGCGACGCTCTCGATGGGCGCGCTGATGCGGCGCCACTGGATTCCCGCGTGCATGTCCGAGGAAGGTGGCTGAGCCGGACGGAGCGCCCGTTCGCAGTGCGCCTCCTGGGCGAGGACCTGGTGGCGTTTCGGGACAGCCTCGGGCAGGCTCGGCGTGGTCGACGAGCATTGCCCGCACCGGCGCGCGTCGCTTGCGCTCGGGCGCAACGAGGAATGCGGCCTGCGCTGTCTGTACCACGGCTGGAAGATCGACGTCGAAGGCAACGTGGTCGACAGGCCGTCGGAGCTCGACCAAGGCGATCGCGCGCCGAAACCGGTCAAGCAAAGGGCGTATCCCAGCCGCGAGGCAGGCGGCTTCGTCTGGGTATGGATGGGCCCGCCCGACGAGATGCGCGAATTCGAGCCGCCGGCGTGGGCGCCATCGCCGGGGATCCGGACCAGCATCGTCAAGATGCACGTCGGATGCAACTGGGCGCAGGTGCTCGAGGGCGCGATCGATTCCGCGCACAGCTCGAGCCTGCACGCGACCGGACATGGTGCCGGCGCAGGTCGACAGGGCAGGCGCGACCTCGAGCGAATGGTTGCGGCCGTCGACCGACAGAGCGCCGCGGCTGCAGGTCCAGCGCACGGATTTCGGCTTTCGCTACGTGGCGATCCGGCATCCGATCAGGGACGCCGACACCCACGATTATCTGCGCATCACGCTTTTCGTGGCACCGTTCACCGTGCTGATCCCACCCGAACGACTCGTACCAGCTGTCGATTCTCAACATCCCGCTGGACGACACCAACACGATGTTCTACTTCATCGCCTGGAGCGACGAGCGAAGGCATCGATCAGGACGCATGGCGGAAGTTTTGCGCGGCGGAAGTCGGCGTCGACCTCGACAGCAATTTCCGCCCCATCCGCACCCGGGCCAACAACTACCTGCAGGATCGCGAGGCGATGAAGCAAGGCAGCCACACCGGCATCGCCGGCATTCCGAACCAGGACACCGCGATGTGGGAGACGATGGGGCCGATCGCCGATCGCTCGCGGGAGCGCCTCGGCGCCAGCGACGTCGCCATCGTGCAATTCCGCCGCATCATGATCGAGGCCGCAAAAAGCTGCGCGACGGCGGTGCGGCGATCGGAACCTCGCCTCGCGCGTTCCGCACGTCAAGCTCAAATCGTTCGAGGGCATCGTTCCGAAGACGACCCAGTGGACCACGCTCGGCGTCGCCGACGAGGAGCTTCGCCTTGAAGCAACGCCGCCAACAGCGCACCGCGGATCTGCGCGAGCCAGCGAAATGGGCCGGACCGGTCATCGTCGCGCACTGAGCGGCGATAAGTGAGGCGAGGCGCCGGCTCAGCCATGACTCCCGTCTTCGATTCTTATTGCGCGTGGCTTCTTCTCTCCGGAAGCGTGGTGTTATTGATCGGCCTGCTGGCGGGCTACCCGTACGGAAGAGCCATTACCAGGCAAGCGTCGGAGCCTATCGTTCGAGCTTGGCGGCTTGCCCACTCGTCTCTGGCCATCGGTGGCACCACATCGCTTGCGACCGGTGCGGTCCTGCCCTGGCTACAGGCAGGAGGCTGGGAGCGCCCGGTCATTGCCTGGAGTTTCGTGCTGTCCGGCCTCGCCTTTTCCATCGCGCTCCCCTACGGTGCCTGGAAAGGCCACCGCGGTCTTGTCGCTGAAGGGCCGTTCGACAACTGGGCGGTCTACGGGAAATGTGGTCAGGGGCTCTGTCGTCGCTGGTCGGCGCCGTTGCGCTGGTGTACGCGCTGATCCGCTTATTGTGAGATAGGAGGCACCTGATCCAACGCCGACCACGTATCCCGTTCCGCGAAGTTCACCAGAAGTATCTCGCTTGGAGACCAGCATGACGCTGAGTGCTTCGAGATCGGTGCGAACACGCGTTCGGGTCGCCAAAACGTGAGATACGATTTCCCACAGCGCCTCACCCCAACCCAACGTGCGATAGGGAGTAGCCGTGGCGGCGACAAAACGCCTCTACCATGGGCGCGATGTGCGGGTGAGTGAGTATGCGACATGGCTCGGAAAGAGGTGGTGCTCGATCTGGTATTCCACTCCGGCACAATACAGCCGGCCCACGAAAGCCGGTCCGGAAGTCAACCGTGGCGGCAGTTTGCAGTAACAGCGGATCTTTTTTGAGCTCGCTCTGATCCACCGCGATGGCCTCCGCAGGATAGGTGTGCCGGAGCGAACATGATCGAACATCGCGACGCCGAACATGGCGCGATGCGCGATGTGAAACAACACGACGTACAAGAGCGGGTAGAACAGCGCCGGGATAATCACCCAGCACCCAGTGCAGACTCAAGCCGACGACGTCCATCCAATGGAGAGCCGGCGCTGCTGAGGGTCGCGCAGCACGCGAAGCCAGGTACCGCCAATCGTAGGTTTGAATGTTGAATCCGTGCAGCAGAACCAGGATCGGCAAGAACGCGCCTTGGTACTTGTAATACAGCCGCGCGGCGGACCCTTGCCGGCTACATCCGCCTCGCAGTAGGCGAACAGCGGCATGAAATCGCAGTCTTTGTCCACCCCAATGACGTTGGGCACCCGATGATGCCCGGTGTTATGTTTCTTCCACCAGTAGCTGATGGAGAACTGTCCCAGTATCGGGTATCCGATCCAGGCCATGAAGAGATTGAGCCACCGATAGTCGCTGGTCGCGAAGTGCGCGGAGGTGTGGGTATTGGTGGAAATCCCGGTGGCGCCAATGGCGCTGATCGCGACACCTCCGATCCAAATCCAGGCGCTCGATGCGTTGACCGCAATGACGACTTCCAAGCACGAATGTCGCCAAGATGAAACGCGAATTCGATCATCAGCCGACCGGTGGCTTTGCGAAAAAACCTTGTCGCTTGGAGCTCGGCCGCTAGCGTTGCGTGGCTGTCGAGATAATCCATGCTGGACATGGCCCGTCCTCCAGTGCGTGAAGCTTGGTTCGCATTAATAGTCAAAAGTCAGCATGTCTGCGAAGCCTTCGTCGCATGTCAGGCGGTTGCGGCGGGCGGGACGCGTCGGTAGAATTCGGGCCGACTCATCGAACAACGAGGGCCGTCGATGACGTTTTCGCACGATCTGCTGGCTGGGAAGGCCGCCCTCGTTACTGGCGGTGGCACTGGGATATGCCGAGGGATAGCCTCTGGCGCTGGCGGCGCACGGGTGCGACGTCGCGATCACCAGCCGCAAAGTCGACCACCTCGAGCCGACTGCGCGGGAGATCGAGTCGCTGGGCCGACGGTCCGTAGCTCTCCCTGCGGACGTACGTGACCCCTCGGCCATCGAAGAGGTGGTGACCCGAGCGGCTGCCAAGCTCGGTGCGTCTCGACGTGCTTAAGTCAACGGTGCGGCTGGAAACTTCCTCTGCCTGGCTGAAGACCTGTCTCCTAACGCGTTTAGCAGCGTCATCGACATCGACCTCAAGGGAACGTTTCACGCCACCAAGGCCGCACTGCCTCATCTCAAGAAAGAGTCGCGTGGCGTCGTGCTGAACATCAGCGCCACGCTTCAATATCTTGGCACTCCAAGCCAGGTTCATGCATCGGCGGCGAAGGCCGGCATCGATGCGCTGACGCGGGGCTGGCGGTTGAATGGGGTGCGTGCACGGTATACGTGTCAACGGGATCGCGCCCGGTCCGATCGCCGAGACCGAAGGAGTGCGGCAGGCTCATGGTCGGACCGGCCAGGCAACGGGTTGAGCAAAAGACGCCATGGGTCGTCTGGGCGCGATCGAGGACGTCAGCAACGCGGCATGCCGTCTCTGCCGAGCGCCGCGTCGCACATCACTGGCGTCACCCTCGGTCAGTCGACGGAGGGGCTCCGGCTTTGCCTCGAGCTGGATGGCCGAGGCGGCGGCCGCGGGCGCGGAGAGCCTCAGAGCCCTGATCGTCCGCCCATCACTTCGAAGATCATCAGTTTAAGACTTTCGCTGAGACAGCAAAGTGGGAGACCGGCTCGAAAACTTGTTATGTGGGGAACTACCTGTCCGGCCAGCTTCCCTTGCCGGACTCGGCCTGCAGGGTCTCTTGAATATCGGCGTGGAGTGGCACTACCGATTCGGCGCAGCGCCCGGACACGATGCCTCGCAATGGGCCGGCGCACCAGGGTGAAATCACGCCCGGAAATGGCACTGACCTCTGAACGTTCACTACGATCTCCCCGCGGGCATATTTGAACAATTTCTCGGGCGCACCATGAGCGTACTCCATGGCGTTTTGGGAAGACGGCGCCATGGATCTCGATGCCGCCCAGGACGCCATGATGTGCCGACCCGTGCAGAAAGATGGACATGCGGCGACGGCTGACCGTGCTGGATATCGGCTGTGGCTTGGCAGCTTTGCGAGCTTTTGCTAAGCGCTACACCCGCAATGCTCGGTCGTCGGTCTCACGCTGAGCGACACAGCAGTATCGCTATATGGTGGAAAAGCAACAGGTGCCCGGCCAATCCGCTCAATACCCCCAAGATTCCGGGTTGCCAGAGAGGACTTCCAGCAAGACGACGATCGAGGAGAAATTCGACCGCGTCGTGGTATCGGTGTGTTCGAACACCTGTCGAAACCTGCAACTCGTCTCGCCACCATCCGACGCTCGTGAAGGACGACGGGCTTGTTCATACACTACATCGTGTACACGAAACTCATTGAGCGTTTCGCTGACGACGATATGAGTCAAACGTTCATGCGCCGAGTATATCTTCCCCCATTCGCGTTTCTGGCATGATCGCGCAGTCTGTTCGAAGTACCAGGACGCCCCAGAATCGGCCTAAAAGGTCTGTTCTTGAACGCCAGGCCGCAATTATCAACGCACCCTGGAAAGCCTGGCAGAAGAACTTTCAGGCCCACTGGGACGCAATTTCAGTAAGACTGTGGTGACGACGACGAAAGGTCTTTACCGGATTGGGAACTATATTACTTTCTGTCCTCACCCGCGCGCTTTTCAAGGGTCAGGGCGGCCAGACTGGTAGGAACGGCAATAGCTGCCACGCTGGCCGCGATAGCTGATCCTCGCTCACGATGACCCGAGCAGCGCCGCGGCTCGCGTGAGATTCTCCGTGCTGATGTCCTTCGCCGAACCCATCGTAGACCGCTCGGAGTTGCGAGCAATACGTAACCGAACGAAGTACAA
>ERZ1370068.3685-contig-2787_pt1 | contig 19490 bp, 26 predicted proteins | sample MGYA00561227_ERZ1370068 | MGnify/ENA primary metagenome ERZ1370068 (study PRJEB38410, sample SAMEA6850437) | metagenome | study: Metagenomic assessment of the ecological functions of the soil: analysis of the soil microbiota associated with the...
GAGCCGGTCTCGCCGCCCACACCCGAGCCCGTCTCGCCGCCCACACACCTGAGCCCCAATTCACTTGGCAGCCAACTCCAAGGGAGCGCCCACCCGGCCCGCCGCCCGAACCGCCATCGCCCCCGCAGGCGCCCTGAGCCGGAGCCGGTCGCGCAGACGCCGCCGTCGGATTGGCAGCCTGCGCCCGCCGAGGAGGCAGTGGATACCCGCAGGCGCACCCGGCAGCAACTGGGTGTCGCCCTACGTGACGACCGAAAACGGCTCCGGCGGGCGAATACGTCGGCAGGAGGCGGGCGCCTGAGCCGGCGATGCAGGCTCCGGCCGACGAACGCCAGTCGCGGGCGCCACTCAGCCCGCCCGGACGCCGTCGATCCTGGACGCCCGCCGGCGCCACCGACGTTGGCCGCCGAATCTGGGGGTCCCGCGCCACACCCCGAGCCTGAGCTGCCGCCCGAACCGCCACCTGCGCAGCCGGAGGCGCGGCGACACCGCAGTACGGAGGACACCGGCGGGCAGTCGGTTGCCGAGCTGCTGGCGAGGCTTCAGGCCACCCCAACCGGAGGCGGCCGTCGCAGGCGCCGCGACGAGTGAGCTAGGCTCATAGCGACCGTCCGGTACCCGCAACGCAGGACCGGAACGAAGAAACCACGACAATTTGCGAGGTCGTCTGCGATGGAGCATGTCGACGGACTGCGTCCGGCGCGGCTCACGATCGGCATCATTTCCGCTGGTCGGGTCGGCACGGCGCTCGGTGTGGCGCTGGAGCGCGCCGATCATGTGGTGGTCGCATGCAGCGCGATTTCTGCAGGCGTCGCGCCAGCGCGCCCAACGCTCAGGCTGCCTGACACCGCCGTGCTGCCGCCCGATGAGGTTGCCGGCCGCGCCGAACTGTTGCTGCTGGCCGTACCCGACGCCGAGCTCGCTGGCTGGTGTCGGCCTCGCGGCCACCTCGGCGGTGCGGCCGGGCACCATCGTCGCCCACACGTCGGGTGCCAACGGCATCGGCGTGCTGGCACCGCTGACCGAGCAGGGCTGCATCCCGCTGGCCATCCATCCCGCGATGACGTTCACCGGCTCGGATGAGGACATCGCAACGACTGCCCGACGCCTGTTTCGGCGTCACGGCCGCCGACGAGGTCGGGTACGCGATCGCTCAGTCGCTGGTGCTCGAGATCGGCGGCGAGCCTTTCCGCGTCCGAGAGGACGCCCGCACGCTGTATCACGCGGCGCTGGCCCATGCCAGCAACCACGTCGTCACCGCATTGCTCGACGCCGTCGAGGCGCTGCGGGCGGCGCTGTGGGGTCAGGAGCTGCTGGGGCAGGAGCTGGTCGGCGACGCGCCAGGCGGTATCGCCGAGCGCGTGATCGGCCCACTGGCGCGGGCATCGCTGGAGAACTCGCTGCAGCGCGGGCAGGCGGCGCTGACCGGCCCGGTGGCCCGCGGCGACGCGGCAGCGGTCGCTGGTCACCTGCGGGCGCTTGCCGAAGTGGATCCGCAACTCGCGCAGGCGTATCGGGCCAACTCGTTGCGCACCGCACAGCGCGCGCACGCCCCCAAGGAAGTCTTCGCAGGTCTTCTCCGAGTCTTCGGGACAACCATGACCACGCCCAAGCCGCAGTTCACCGCCGGTGACCTCAACGTCTACCCCAGCCCCGCGCGAGGTCTCCGATGTCACCCGGGCGCTGCGCAGCCACCGGCCGCAGGGTGATGCTGGTGCCGACGATGGGCGCGCTGCACGAGGGCCACCTGTCGCTGATCCGGGCCGCCAAGCGGTGCAGGGCGCCGTCGTGGTGGTGTCGATCTTCGTCAACCCGTTGCAGTTCGGTGCGGGCGAGGACCTCGGCGCCTACCCGCGCACCCTCGACGACGATCTCGCGGCGCTGCGGGCCGAAGGCGTCGAGATCGCGTTCACGCCGACCGCCGCCGACATGTACCCGGACGGCAGGCGCACTTCGGTGCACCCGGGGCCACTGGGCGCTGAACTCGAAGGTGCCGCCCGCGCCAACGCATTTCGCGGGTGTGCTGACCGTCGTGCTCAAGCTGCTGCAGATCGTCGCGGCCAGATCGCGCGTTCTTCGGCGAAAAGGACTACCAGCAGCTGGTGCTGGTCCGGCAGATGGTCGCCGACCTCAACGTCGACACGCAGATCGTCGGGGTGCCCATCGTGCGGGAAGCCGACGGGCTGGCCCTGTCGTCGCGCAATCGCTACCTCGATCGACGTCGAACGCGAGCAGGCGGGCGCGCTGTCGGCGGCGCTACTGGCGGGCATGTACGCCGCCTCCGGCGGCACCGCAGCGGCGCTGGACGCCGCCCGCGCGGTGCTGGACGAGGTGCCCGCCATCGACGTCGACTATCTGGAGGTGCGGGACGCGATGCTGGGTCCGGCGCCTGCCGAGGGCATCGCCCGCATGCTGGTGGCCGCCCGGCTGGGCAGTACCAGGCTGCTGGACAACATCGCCATCGACATCGGAGCAACCGCCGGCACCGACGGACACCCACGGGTCGGGCTCGGATCAGCAACCACGAATTGCCTTGGAGGAATTGATGTTACGGACAATGCTGAAATCCAAGATTCACCGCGCCACGGTCACCCAGGCCGACCTGCACTACGTCGGGCTCGGTGACCATCGACGCCGACCTGATGGACGCGGCCGACCTGCTCGAGGGCGAGCAGGTCACGATCGTCGACATCGACAACGGCGCACGGCTGGTCACCTACGCGATCACCGGCGAGCGCGGCAGCGGCGTGATCGGCATCAACGGCGCCGCAGCGCATCTCGTGCATCCCGGTGACCTGGTGATCCTGATCGCCTACGGCACGATGGAGGACGCCGAGGCCCGGGCATATCAGCCCCGGGTGGTGTTCGTCGACGCCGACAACAAGCAGATCGACCTCGGTCACGATCCCGCCTACGTGCCGGCCGATGCGGCCGAGCTGATGTCGCCGCGGTAAGCCCGTGCTTCTCGCGATCGACGTCCGCAACACCCACACCGTCGTTGGCCTGATCTCCGGATCGGGCGACCACGCCAAAGTGGTGCAGCACTGGCGGATTCGCACCGAATCCGAGGTGACCTCCGATGAGCTCGCGCTCACCATCGACGGCCTGATCGGCGACGACGCCGAACGGCTGACCGGCGCGGCGGGGCTGTCGACGGTGCCGTCGGTGCTGCACGAGGTGCGACTGATGCTCGACCAGTACTGGCCGTCGGTGCCGCACGTGTTGATCGAGCCCGGCGTGCGCACCGGCATCCCGCTGCTTGGTCGACAATCCCAAAGAGGTTGGCGCAGACCGCATCGTCAACTGCCTGGCGCGGCATTTCACAAGTACGGCACCGCTGCGATCGTCGTCGACTTCGGCTCGTCGATCTGTGTGGACGTGGTCTCCGCGAAGGGCGAATTCCTCGGCGGGGCAATCGCTCCCGGCGTGCAGGTGTCCTCCGACGCTGCGGCGGCGCGCTCGGCGGCGCTGCGCCGCGTCGAGCTGACCCGGCCCCGTTCGGTGGTCGGCAAGAACACCGTCGAGTGCATGCAGTCCGGCGCCGTGTTCGGATTCGCCGGCCTGGTCGACGGATTGGTCAACCGCATCCGCGAGGACGTCGACGGCTTCGGCGGCGACGACGTCGCGGTGGTGGCCACCGGCCACACCGCGCCGCTGGTGCTGCCCGACCTGCACACCGTCGAGCGCTACGACCAGCACCTCACCCTCGACGGCCTGCGGTTGGTGTTCGAGCGCAACCGCGACAGGCTCGCGCGGCCGGCTGAAGCAGGCCCGCCAGTCCGTCTGCTCGCGCAAGTGCAAAGCGCCGCTCAGAAGAACGTGCGGATCAGGCCGACCACGCGGTCGTCCGGCATCGAGCTCCGGGATGAGCTGCCACTTGTCGAACACCGTGCACGGATGCGAGATGCCGAACTCGAGCCAGCTGCCGACCTCGACGCTGTCGCCGCCGCCCAGCCGCAGATACGCGTGCTGATCGTTGAGCTTGGTGACCACGCTGTCGGCCAACCCCAGCGGCACCGGCAGATCCTGGTCGAACGACACGTCGCGGCGGCCCATCGTCAGCACGGCCAGCCCGGGCTCCGGACGCGACACCACCTGGGCCCACACCTGCAGCGCCGGGCAGCAGCGCGGCACGAAGCGGCGACGTCCGTGCGTACAGCCCGTCGTCATGGGTGAGGTACGCGCCGCTACGCACGATCGTGCGCACCGCCAATCCTGCGGGCCAATCACCGGTCAGCACGTCGGCGACCGCGTCGAAATAGGTGCTGCCGCCGGCGGTCACGATCACTCGGTCCGTCTCGAACAGCGGGGCCAGCCGCACCACCGCGGCGCGCATCTCCTGTAGGTAGCCGGTGACGCCGGCCAGCGCGTCGGGCGCGATGTCGTGACCGAGCGCCGCCTCATAGCCCGCGACGCCGACCAGCCGCGAGCCGCGGCGATGCGGCGGCCGCGCGCGCCACCTCGTCGACCGCGGCGGGCCCGCGGCAGCCGGTGCGCCCGCCGGTCATGCCGACCTCCACGCAGACGTCGACCGGTCTGCCCGCCCCGGCGGCGGCCAGCGCCGCGGTCATCAGCTCGACCCCGCGCACCGAATCCACCCAGCACATCATCGAAAAGTCGGGATGGGCGTCCAGTTCGGCTGCCAGCCAGCGCAGTCCGGCCCCATCGACCAGCTCGTTGGCCAGCACGCACGTCACGCACGCCGAAGGCGCGGTAGGTGCGGACGTGGCTCAGCGTCGCCGCGGTGATCCCGCAGGCGCCCGCGTCGAGCTGGCGGGCGAACAGCTGCGGCGCCATGTGCGTCTTGCCGTGCGGCGCGAGCTCGACGCCGCGGTCGCGGCACCAGCCGGCCATCGCGGTCGAGGTTGTGGGTGAGCGCCTCGGCGCGCAGCACGCAGACGGCCGACCGCCGCTGAGCGGCAATCCACCGCCGGCTGAGCCGGCAATCCCACCACCGCCGTCGAACAGATCGGGTGATTCCGCGCAGATCTGCGCGGGAGTGCGGCCCCACCACGACGCAGGCAGGCCCTTGAAGCGCCAGTCGATGACCTCGTCGGCCAGGGCGGCTACCGCCGCCGCGCTGATGGGAGCGGCCATGCGTTCATTTAAGCTGGCAGGTCGTGACCTCACCTGATCAGCCCGACACCGAGTCCGACGTCCCCGAGCAGTTCCGGATCCGTCAGGCGAAGCGGGAGCGGCTGCTTGCCGAGGGTCGGGATCCCTATCCGGTCGAGGTTGCCCGCACCCACACGCTGGCCGAGATCCGGCAGGCCCTATCCGGACCTGCCCGCCAACACCGAGACCGGCCAGATCGTCGGTGTCGCCGGTCGGGTCATGTTTGCCCGCAACTCCGGAAAGCTGTGTTTCGCGACACTGCAGGAGGGCGACGGGACCCAACTGCAGGTGATGATCAGCCTCGACCGCGTCGGGCAGGAATCGCTCGACGCGTGGAAGGCCGACGTCGACCTCGGCGACATCGTTTACGTGCACGGCGAGGTGATCAGTTCCCGGCGCGGGGAACTGTCTGTGCTCGCCGATTCCTGGCAAATTATTTCGAAGGCGTTGCGCCCGCTTCCCGTCGCCCATAAAGAGATGAGCGAAGAGTCCAGGGTGCGGCAGCGCTATGTCGACCTGATCGTTCGTCCGGAGGCCCGCACCATTGCGCGCCAACGGGTGGCGGTGGTGCGCGCGGTGCGCTCAGCGCTGGAGCGGCGCGGCTTTCTCGAAGTCGAGACGCCAATGTTGCAGACCCTTGGCGGGCGGTGCCGCGGCCCGTCCGTTCGTCACGCACTCCAATGCGCTGGATGCGGACCTGTACCTCCGGATCGCGCCGGAACTGTTCCTGAAGCGTTGCTTGGTAGGCGGATTCGACAGGGTCTTCGAGTTGAATCGGGTGTTCCGAAACGAAGGTGCGGATTCCACACATTCGCCCGAATTTGCGATGCTCGAGACATATCAGGCCTACGGCACCTACGACGATTCCGCCGTCATGACGCGCGAGGTTATTCAGGAGGTCGCCGACGAGGCGATCGGCACCAGAAGGCTGCCGTTGCCGGATGGCACCGTCTACGATGTGGACGGCGAATGGGAGACGATACAAATGTATCCATCGCTGTCTGAGGCGCTCGGTGAAGAGATCACCCCGCAGACGCCGGCCGATCGGTTATGGAAGATCGCCGATCGGCTCGGAGTAGAGATTCCGCGCGATCGTGGTTACGGGCACGGGAAGTTGGTCGAGGAACTATGGGAGCACACCGTCGGTAACAAGCTTTGGGCGCCGACCTTCGTGCGCGATTTTCCGGTCGAGACAACGCCGCTGACCGCGCTCACACCGCAGCATCGAGGGCGTCACCGAGAAGTGGGATCTGTACGTCCGGCCGCATCGAGTTGGCGACCGGCTACTCCGAGCTGATCGATCCGGTTATCCAACGCGAAAGGTTCGAAGCGCAGGCTCGCGCAGCGGCCGCAGGTGACGATGAGGCAATGGCTCTCGATGAGGATTTTTGGCCGCATTAGAGTATGCGATGCCGCCATCTACTGGCACCGGAATGGGTATCGATCGGTTGTTGATGGCATTGACGGGACTGTCGATTCGAGAGACGGTTTTGTTCCCGATTGTTCGTCGGCACAGCAACTGAACTGCTCCGATTCAGATCTTGTTGAATGGTGTGCGTCATTTATGGCACATTGGTGCCGGGGTTCGAGATCTAAACTACTCGATCGTAGTGCTCAGGCAGAAGGGTCAGTGTGGGCTAATGGCGAAGAAAGTGACCGTCACGCTTGGTCGATGATTTCGACGGCGAGGGCGCCGCCGATGAGACGGTCGAATTCGGGCTCGACGGGGTGAGCTATGAGATCGACCTTTCTAACAAGAATGCCGCAAAGCTTCGAAACGACCTGAAGCAATGGGTGGACGCCGGCCGGCGGGTTGGCGGCCGCAGGCGCGGGCGTTCGGCTGGATCGGGCCGCGGGCGGGCGGCGATCGATCGCGAACAAAGCGCCGCGATCCGCGAATGGGCACGTCGCAACGGACACAACGTGTCCACTCGGGGACGCATCCCGGCCGACGTCATCGACGCATTCCACGCGGCAACGTAGTACGGCAGTTGCCAGAATGCGGGCCCGTCGTGGGGTTCGCTGGTACCTGCGTTCGCTAGCGGCGAACTGGTCGCCGCCAGGAATGGGAAACGTTTCGGCCGCCCAGGGCGTTGCTAGTCGAGCAGCACCGGATACGCACGAGTGCCGGCGTTGTGCGTTCGCCCGATATGTCCGCCGAGAGCAGACAGCCAAGCGGGGCAGCGGGAGCGGCCGCCCATTAGAGTGGACGGTAGGTGCACTGGCGCTGTTCCGGCGCAACGCGCCGACCTATTTGATGGAGAGCAGGTAACCACCGATGTTTGAGAGATTTACCGACCGTGCCCGCAGGGTCGTCGTCCTGGCTCAAGAAGAGGCCCGGATGCTCAACCACAACTACATCGGCACCGAGCACATCCTGTTGGGACTTATTCACGAGGGCGAGGGCGTAGCGGCCAAGTCGCTGGAGTCGCTGGGCATCTCGCTGGAAGGCGTTCGCAGCCAGGTCGAGGAGATCATCGGCCAGGGCCAGCAGGCGCCGTCGGGCCACATCCCGTTCACCCCGCGCGCCAAGAAGGTGCTGGAGCTGAGCCTGCGCGAGGCGCTGCAGCTCGGCCACAACTACATCGGCACCGAGCACATTCTGCTCGGCCTGATTCGTGAGGGTGAGGGCGTCGCCGCCCAGGTGCTGGTCAAGCTGGGCGCCGAGCTGACCCGGGTGCGCCAGCAGGTCATCCAGCTGCTGAGCGGCTACCAGGGCAAGGAGACCGCGGAGGCCGGCACCGGCGGCCGCGGCGGCGAGGCGGGCAACCCGTCCACGTCGCTGGTGCTCGACCAGTTCGGCCGCAACCTGACCGCCGCCGCGATGGAGGGCAAGCTCGACCCGGTCATCGGCCGCGAGAAGGAAATCGAGCGGGTGATGCAGGTGCTGTCCCGCCGCACCAAGAACAACCCGGTGCTGATCGGCGAGCCCGGCGTCGGCAAGACCGCCGTCGTCGAGGGCCTGGCGCAGGCCATCGTGCACGGCGAGGTCCCCGAGACGCTGAAGGACAAGCAGCTCTACACGCTTGACCTCGGTTCGCTGGTGGCGGGCAGCCGCTACCGCGGTGACTTCGAGGAACGCCTGAAGAAGGTGCTCAAGGAGATCAACACCCGCGGCGACATCATCCTGTTCATCGACGAGCTGCACACGCTGGTCGGTGCGGGTGCCGCCGAGGGCGCGATCGACGCCGCGTCAGCATCCTCAAGCCGAAGCTGGCCCGCGGCGAGCTGCAGACCATCGGCGCCACCACGCTCGACGAGTACCGCAAGTACATCGAGAAGGACGCCGCCGCTGGAGCGCCGGTTCCAGCCGGTGCAGGTCGGCGAGCCGACGGTCGAGCACACCATCGAGATCCTCAAGGGTCTGCGCGACCGCTACGAGGCGCACCACCGGGTGTCCATCACCGATGGCGCGATCGTGGCCGCCGCCACCCTGGCCGACCGCTACATCAACGACCGGTTCCTGCCGGACAAGGCGATCGACCTGATCGACGAGGCCGGTGCCCGGATGCGGATCCGCCGGATGACCGCGCCGCCAGACCTGCGTGAGTTCGACGAGAAGATCGCCGAGGCGCGCCGGGAGAAGGAGTCCGCGATCGACGCGCAGGACTTCGAGAAGGCGGCGCAGCCTGCGCGACCGGGAGAAGACAGCTGGTCGCGCAGCGTGCCGAGCGCGAGAAGCAGTGGCGCTCAGGCGATCTGGACGTGGTCGCCGAGGTCGACGACGAGCAGATCGCCGAGGTGCTTGGCAACTGGACCGGCATCCCGGTGTTCAAGCTGACCGAGGAGGAGACCACTCGGCTGCTGCGCATGGAGGACGAGATCCACAAGCGGATCATCGGCCAGGAGGACGCCGTCAAGGCGGTCTCCAAGGCGATCCGGCGCACCCGCGCCGGGCTGAAGGATCCGCGGCGCCCGTCGGGCTCGTTCATCTTCGCCGGCCCGTCCGGTGTCGGTAAGACCGAGCTGTCCAAGGCGCTGGCCGAGCTTCCTGTTCGGCGACGACGACGCGCTCATCCAGATCGACATGGGCGAGTTCCACGACCGCTTCACCGCCTCGCGGCTGTTCGGTGCCCCTCCGGGCTACGTCGGCTACGAGGAGGGCGGCCAGCTCACCGAGAAGGTGCGGCGCAAGCCGTTCTCGCGTTGTTCTGTTCGACGAGATCGAGAAGGCGCACCAGGAGATCTACAACAGCCTGTTGCAGGTCCTGGAGGACGGCCGGCTGACCGACGGTCAGGGCCGCACGGTCGACTTCAAGAACACCGTGCTGATCTTCACGTCGAACCTGGGCACGTCCGACATCTGCAAGGCGGTCGGCCTGGGCTTCACCCAGGGTGGCGGCGAGAACAACTACGAGCGGATGAAGCAGAAGGTCAACGACGAGCTGAAGAAGCACTTCCGCCCGGAGTTCCTCAACCGCATCGACGACATCATCGTCTTCCACCAGCTGACTCGCGACGAGATCATCCGGATGGTCGACCTGATGATCGGCCGGGTGGAGAAGCAGCTCAAGGGCAAGGACATGGCCATGGAGCTGACCGACAAGGCCAAGTCGCTGCTGGCCAAGCGCGGTTCGACCCGGTGCTGGGCGCGCGGCCGCTGCGGCGCACCATCCAGCGGGAGATCGAGGACGCGCTGTCGCGAGAAGATCCTCTTCGAGGAGGTCGGACCCGGCCAGCTCGTCACCGTCGACGTCGACAACTGGGACGGCGAAGGCGCCGGCGAGGACGCGGTGTTCACGTTCACCGGGACCAAGAAGCCGGCCAAGCCGGCCGAGCCGGAACTGGAGAAGGCCGGAGCCGCAGGCGCGCTGAGCGCGGCTGCCGCGGATGACGACTGGCGGCTCAGCTCGCCGAGTAACGACCGTCTCATAGCGAAAACGGGCGGTTACCCTTCGAGCACGTCGGCTCCTCGCTGCGAGCTCCGGCGGCGTGGGTAGGCGCCCGTGTTCACGATCGTCTCGCGTAAGGCGCTCGCAGATCGCTGATGGTTCAACCATGTTCCGACGACCTCCAGGGCTGCAGGAATCCGCGCGTGCTGCGAGGCGATGGTCGGTTGCGAAGCCCGGCCGTGGCGGCAATGCGATCGTCGCAATGCGTTTCGACACCACCGAACTGGCGACGTTGACCGAGATCTGCGCGTACGGCACGGTCGGCGTGCCGGTCACCGACGGCCGCGAAGTACACCGCCCAGCAGCTGGGTTACGGCGCCGGAAGCTAGACCCGATGGTTAGGATGCTGATGTAATCGACGGGCGAAGGAATCTGGTGAGAATCCAGAACGGTCGCGCCACTGTGCAAAGTCAGACCCGACGCCCGTCGTCACCTTGATACTGGGACGCGAAATCCCGGAAAGGAACTGACATGACCTCTCCCGAGGCACGCAAGACCGTAGCGCCCGCAGTCGACCTGTCGGTGGCCAAGGCGGCGGTGTGGCTGTCGCTCACGGCGTTCCTCGCCTTGATGGTGCTGTACTTCGTCGGAATGGACCAGGGTGCGACGTCGGTGTTCGGAAACAACACCTATGTGCACGAGTTCGTGCACGACGCTCGCCACCTCCTCGGCTTCCCCTGCCACTGACGCGCGGGAGTAGCCAACACAATGGAAAAGCAGATCATCGGGCGTGGCCTTCTCGCCGGCGCCCTTGCTGGAGTGCTCGCATTCGTCTTTGCACGGATCTTCGTCGAACCCGTCATCGATCGGGCGATCGGCTATCGAGGACGGCGTCGGCGCTGCCCACGAGGCCATGCACGGCGGCGGCCACGAGCACGGTGCCGAGGTGTTCACCCGCGGCGTGCAGGCCAACATCGGCATGGGTTTCGGAGTGCTGGCGTTCAGCGTCGCGATGGGCGCGCTGTTCGCGGTCGTATTCGCGGTGACGTACGGACGCGTCGGCAACGTCTCGGCGCGCCTCTTGTCGCTGTATGTGGCCGGCGGAATGTTGTTGAGCCTCTACGTCGTTCCGCGCGCTGAAGTACCCGGCCAACCCGCCTGCCGTCAGCCTGGACGAGACGATCCGGCAACGCACGCTGCTGTACCTGCTGATGGTCGTGCTGTCCGGCGGCGCTGTTCGTCGGTGCGGTCTATCTCGGTCGGCAGCTCGTCCGCGCGGCTGGGCGCCTGGAACGCGACGCTGGCGGCGGCAGGCGCGTACATCGTCGCGGTCGCCGTCGTGATGCTGATCCTGCCGACGATCGACGAAACGCCAGGACCGCTGCGCGATGACGCGGGCAACATCGTCTACGAGGGCTTCCCCGCCGACGATCTCTACCAGTTCCGACTCTTCTCGCTGGGCACGCAGGTGGTCATGTGGGCGACCATCGGGTTGGTGTTCGCGGCGCTGGCATCGCGCCTGCCTCGACGAGGAGCGGCGGGACGTAGTACCTGCGTGAGCGAGGTCGTCCGGCTGACCCTCGTATCCCACGCGATGACGGATGCGATGGCGGCCGGACGATTTCCCACCGACGAGCCGCTCAACGCCGTCGGCCACCGTCAGGTCGACGCGTCCATCGAACTGGGCGTCACCGAACGCGCCTACTGCGGACCCGAGAAGCGGACCAGGCAGACGGCGGAACTGCTCGGCCTGCACGCCAGCATCGACAACAGGCTGGCGGATCTTGACTGCGGCCGCTGGCGCGGCGATGTGGTGGGCGGGGTGCGGCCCGCCGATCTGGCGATCTGGCTGACCGACCCGACGCGGGCGCCGCACGGTGGCGAGTCGGTCGTCGAGCTGATCGACCGGGTGCGCGGGTGGATGGATTCACTGACTACCCGTCGCAGTCGGCTGGTCGCCGTCACGCACCCGTCGGTGATCCGTGCCGCGATCCTGGTGGCGCTCAACGCGCCGCCGAAGTCGTTCTGGCGCATCGACATTGCGCCGGTGAGCCGGACCGTGATGCACTTCCGCGGGCACGCCTGGACGCTGCGCTCCAGCCTGTGATCAGGCCACCGGCGCCAGGTCGAACGCCTGGTGCACGATCGACAGCAGCCAGCCCGCCGCGGTCGGACTGCGGAACCGTGGCCAGTTCAACTGGAAGCTGACCACCCACGGCTGACCGGTGTGGTCCACCGCGTACCAACTGAACGTCAGGTCGCCGGGAAGGTTGCCGCCCTTGGCGCCGATGTACGACCACTTCGACTTGTCCAGATCGATGCCAGGGATGCGCCGAAAGGATCTGCTTGACCGGTGCGGCCTCGCCGACAGCGGCCGCCTGCAGCGCGGCGTGCACGCCGGCAGATGTCGGCGGCGCTGCCGTACCACTCGACGCCGTCGGGCAGATGCCGGCGTGTGCGTGCGGTTCGGATCCGGTTGGTACGGGCGGGAATTCGTCTGCTCCAGCAGCTGCGCCGCGGTCCTGCGGAGAGGCGTGCTTCCACTGCTCACGCAGATCCGGCTCGCCCCAGCCGACGGAGAACAGCTCGTGCGTCGTCGGAAACGGGGTCATGCTCGCCGGGTCGTGGTGCCCGGCCGTAACCAGTGCCCGCTCGACGGCACCGGGTCCCAGCCGTTCCATCAGCAGGTCGGTCGCCATGTTGTCGCTGGCCGAAATCATCTGCTGCGCCGCGTTGCGGACCGACACCTGCGAGCCAGGCGGCAGTTCCTCGAGGCCGGCCGAGCCGACCGCCTTTGGCCTCGTTTGGTGATGGTCAGCTGGATCGGTCCAGCTCACCGTCCCCGCGTTGACCGCCTCGGCAACCGCAAGCAGCACATAGAGTTTGAAGATCGAAGCCAGCGGCAGCGACAGGTCGGTGTTGGTGCCCGCGACCAGTTGCGCACTTGCCGTTGTTGACCCGCGACACCTGATACGAGTAACGAGCGCCCGACTTGGTCAGCTCGGCGTCGATGTCGGCCCATGTTGTTGATCACCGGCGGCTGCAGCGTCACGTCGAAGCGGTCGACCAGGCCGGCGTCGTTGGTGCGCAGTTCGATGTCCTGCGCGACGTCGTAGGACGTCAGCACGTGCAGCGTCGCCTGCCCGGCACCGATGTCCAGACCGGTCACGCTGAACGGCCGGTCCCACCAGATCGAGTCGAGCTTGGTGCCGACTTCGTCGACCATCTCCGGAGCGGCCAGCGTCCGCACCCCGACGGGGCCGATGGGCCAGTCGGAGTTGAGCATGTCCATGGTCTGCTTGGCCCGCAGGCCCTGGGGCGTGTTGGTGTCGATGTGAACGCCGTACGCGGCGTCGGCACCGGCGCCGGTCCGGTGTTGGCGCAGCCGCAAGCCAGGGCGACGACGAGCGCGACCGTGAGACCGGCCGCGCGTCTGTCGTGCCCGGCCCGCGTTACGCGTTGGCGCCGGTCCCCGCAACGTCCAGCACAACCTCGAACTCCAGCAGCGACGCGCCTGTGGCCACCGGGTTGGCGCGCTGACCGGCGTGCGCCTCGACGGCCGGACCCGTCGCCCATGCCTGGAACGCCTCTTCGGACTCCCATTGCGTGACCACGAAGTAGCGGTCTTCGCCCTTGACCGGGCGCAGCAGCTGGAAGCCGAGGAAACCGGGCTGGTTGTCGACGGCATGTGCACGGTGCGCGAACCGCTTCTCCAGTTCCGGACCGGCGTCGGGCGGGACCTCGATTGCGTTGATCTTCACCACGGGCATGTCGTTCAGGCTACCGTGCCGCTGCCGATGGCCCCCCGACACTGCTGACGCCCCGGCGGCGGCGAGGGGGCGATCCGCTGGTCCTGGTGCACGGGCTGATGGGGCGGGGCAGCACCTGGTCGCGTCAGCTGCCGTGGCTGACCCGGCACGGCGAGGTGTACACCTACGACGCGCCGTGGCACCGCGGCCGCGACGTCGCCGACCCGCATCCGATCAGCACCGAGCGGTTCGTCGCCGATCTCGGCGACGCGGTCGCGCGGGCTGGCCCGGCCTGCCGACTCTGATCGGCCACTCGATGGGCGCTCTGCACGCCTGGTGCCTCGCGGCGTCGCAACCCGATCTGGTCAGAGCCCTCGTCGTGGAGGACATGGCGCCGGACTTCCGCGGCCGCACCACCGGGCCGTGGGAGCCGTGGCTGCACGCGCTACCCGGCCGAATTCGATTCGGCCCAGCAGGTTTACGACGAGTTCGGGCCGGTGGCCGGGCAGTATTTCCTCGAGGCGTTCGACCGCACGGAGACCGGCTGGCGGCTGCACGGGCACACCCGGCACTGGATCGAGATCGCCGCGGAGTGGGGCACCCGCGACTACTGGACGCAGTGGCGGCGATGCGGGTGCCCGCCGCTGCTCATCGAGGCGGGCAACTCTGTCACGCCGCCGGGACAGATGCTCGAAATGAATGAAACCGGCTACCGGACAACGTATTTGCACGTGCCCGGCGCCGGCCATCTAGTCCACGACGACGCAGCCGCGAGATCTATCAGGAGAGCGGTCGAGTCGTTCCTAGCGACGCTCGCCCGTGCGCGCCTGAAGCCGGGCCAGAACGGCTGCTTCTCGAAACGCGTGCGGATGGCGTCGACGTCATGGGCGACGCGAAAGCCGTCGCGGTCGTCCTCGAACAGCCTGCCCATCATCGGCGCGGACCAGCGGAACTGGTCGAACGCGGATGCGGAGCGAGTCCGAGCGATGGGCGGCCCAGCTCAGCGCCGCGGCCACCGCGAACGGGGCGATCAGGATCAGGAAGGTCAGTGCAGTGGTCATGGCAGTAATGCTCGCGCTGGTAAATATCCCGCCAACAGTGGCAGGAAGCGACACCATGAGATAAGATACTGCCATGGCAATTGAAAAGGTATCGGCGCTGGTGCTCGACCGTCTGGCCGATTTTCGAGTTCGGCGTTATCTGCGAGGTCTTCGGCATCGACCGCTCCGCCGACGGCGTTCCCAACTTCGATTTCAAGGTCTGCGGGCCAGAGGCCGGGCAAGCCGCTGCGGACGTCGGTCGGCGCGACGCATCACCCCTGATCACGGGCTCGATGACCTGGTCGGCGCAGACCTGGTCGCGATTCCGGCGATCGGCGGCATCCGGACTACCTGCCCGGAGGCGCTCGAAGGCGGTGCGGGCCGCCGCCGACGCCGGTTCGATCATCCTCACGGTGTGCTCGGGCGCGTTCGTCGCGGGCGCAGGCGGGGCTGCTGGACGGCCGGCCGTGCACCACGCACTGGATGCACGCCGACGAGCTGGCCCGCTGCTATCCGACGGCGAAGGTCGACCGCAACGTGCTGTTCGTCGACGACGGCAACCTGATCACCAGCGCGGGCACCGCGGCGGGCATCGACGCCTGCCTGCACCTGGTGCGCCGCGAACTGGGCAGCGAGGTCACCAACAAGATCGCACGCCGGATGGTGGTGCCGCCGCAGCGCGACGGCGGTCAGCGCCAGTACATCGACCAACCGATTCCGGTCCGATGTTCGGAAGGATTTGCGCCGCACCTGGATTGGATCCTGGCGAACCTGGACAAGCCGCACACCGTCGCCGACGCTGGCCGCGCGCGCGCGAGCATGTCGGCACGCACCTTCGCCCGGCGGTTCGTCGAGGAGACCGGCACGCACGCCGATGCAGTGGGTGACCGACCAGCGGGTGCTCTACGCGCGACGGCTGCTCGAGGAGACCGACCTCGACATCGACAGGATCGCCGACCGGTCGGGTTTCGGCACGGCGACGCTGCTGCGCCACCACTTCCGCCGGATCATCGGCGTGACGCCGTCGGACTACCGGCGCCGGTTCGCCTGCGGTGGTCCGGCGAGGAGGCCGCTGCAACGGCGTAGTCGTTGAGTGCGACGCTGTATCGATTTGCAACACCGCGCCGGTGTGTGCGGGCGTTACCTCCAAGGTTGGGTGGCTACGTTGCGCCGGTGCAAAGCAACGTGTCTCGGCGCGATGTGCTCAAATGCACGCTGCGGCCGCGCCGGTTTTCGTCGGCGTGCCTGTCAGTGGCGGCGTCGCTAAGCGCACCGATTGCCGGTGCGGCATCTGGGGTCGCCGGCGCGATCGTGTTCCTGGATCCCGGACACAACGGCGCCAACGACGCCTCGATCAACCGGCAGGTGGTCAACCGGCCGCGGCGGCACCAAGGAATGCCAGACGACGGGAACCACCACCGATGCGGGCTATCCCGAACACAGCTTCAACTGGGATGTGGTGCTGCGCATCCGCGAAGAGCTCGACTCAGCTCGGCGTGCGCACGGCCATGTCGCGCGGCAATGACAATGCGCTTGGTCCCTGCGTAGACCAACGCGCCGCGATGGCCAACGCGCTTCGCCCCGACGCGATCGTCAGCATTCACGCCGGACGGCGGCCCTCCGGATGGCCGCGGGTTTCACGTCAACTATTCGAACCCGCCGCTCAACGACGCCCAATCCGGCGCCGGCGGTGCGGTTGGCCGCAAGTCATGGCGAGCCAGCTCGCAGCCGCCGGGCTGACGCCGTCGACCTATCGCGGCACTAACGGCCTCTACGGCCGCGCACGATCTCGCGGGTCTGAATCTTGCGCAATACCCGTCGATTCTGATCGAGCTGGGCAACATGAACGAACCAGCAAGAGGCGGCCGCGATGACCACACCAGAGGGCCGGGCCAAATACGCCGCCGCGGTCGTGCAGGGAATCAACGCCTACCTTGCTCAACGCTAGTCGTCACTCGACCGGGCAGGAGATGTCGACGTAGGCGGTGGTGAACACCGTCGGCGTCGTTATTGGTCAGCCCGTGCACGCCGGTGGCGATGCACTGGGACAGCGGACCGCTCACCAGTGTCCGTTGAGGTTGCGCGTTATATCCCATGTCGCGCAGGGCCTTAACGGTATCGGCGGCGTTCGAACCGCCAGGTTGGCGGCTGCCGCCATGCGCCACAACGAAGGCGGTTGCCGCGAGGATCGCCGACGACGATGGGGGTGATGGCGAACTTCTGCATGGCTGAACTCCTTGCCTCGTGTTCAGTCAGTGAAGTAGGACAGGGGTTACGCGACGGCGGTCAGTGCGTGACAGCGCGCGTTCGCGCGGACGAGTGCGTACACGCCAGGCGCCTGGCACGCCCTTGAGTTCGTGCTCGCCGCTGCGTCGGTGAACTGCGGCGCGAACCGGCGACGATCTCACGCACCGTCGACGACACCGGCACCCACGCTGGCCCAGCCAGCGCCGCGACGCGGGCACCGATGTGCACCGCCATGCCCGCGATGTCGTCGCCGCGCACCTCGACCTCGCCCGCGTGAATGCCCACCCGCACCTCGATGCCGAGCGGGCGGACCGCGTCGACGATCGCGTCCGCGCAGTCGATCGCGGTACTGGGCTCGGGGAAGATCGCGACGAATCCGTCGCCGACCGTGTTGACTTCGCGTGCCGCGGAATCGCTCGAGCTCGTGGCGAACGACGTTGTCGTGATTGTCGAGCAGGGGCGCATGCCACCGGTCGTCGCCAAGCTCGAGCGGCGCGTTCCGGAGTCGAGCCCGACGATGTCGGTGAAGACGATCGTGGTGAGCACGCGGTCGGCAGCCGAAGCCGCCGCGGGCGCCGGCGTGATGAACTCCTCGACCTCGTCGAGGATCGAGGCGCTGTCGCCGTCATCCCAGCACGGGCGTGATCCGCGCCGGGCAACTCGACGTAGCGTGATCGCCGTCGATGTGCTCGGCGAGGTACCTGGCCGTGCCCGACCGGAACGAACGTCAAGCTCGCCTGTCGCGGTGGATGCATCGAGCGTCGGTGCGGTGATGGCGGGAGGCGTGTCGCGCACGTCGGCGTCAGACCAGTGCCATGGCTCGTCACTGCTCGGGCCATGCGTGGGCGACGCGGCGCTGACCGCCCGCCGCGATCCCACCACGCGCGGAACGCGTGATCGCCGGCGACACGGTTGGCGCGCGACCGACCTGCGAGCGCGTCGAAACCCTGCTCGACGGCATCGGGTTCGACGCACGACCGTCGTGTACGGGATCGGCAGGCCGGTGGCTTTCGACACCGGCTTCGATAGTCGGGCGCCCACAGCGCCCGTGGCGGCACCGTTGACGATCACGGAGGCTTGGCCACCCGCTGTCGGGCCGGTCGGCGGCCAGTACCAGAGCGCGCTCATCGCGGTGAACCCCGGGGCGAAGATCGTCGCGCTGCTCGGAGCCCGGGCCGCGTCCATCACCGCGACCGCGTCCTCGGCCCAGCACTGCCGGGGAGTGCTCCGCGTAAGGCCCGATACGCGACGACAGCCCGAGTGCCGCGAGTGGTCGAACCGGATCCAGCTCTGGCTGAACGACACGCGACGGCGCTCGGATGGAAGCGGTACATCGAGCAGGCTCGGCATCGACCGAGTCGATCGGGATCGAACGGTCCCGGCAACGACCAACCACGATCGACCGGGCCGTCGCCGAAGGACCTGGTAGGCAGATGTCCAGCTCGCCGCAGCGATGGCGTAGCGAGTCCGCGGAGCCTGCGCCACGCCTACACGTTGTTCAGTTCGTCGGCGACAACGACGAAGAGCGGTGCCAAACCACGCTGTGAAAACTGCATGATTTACTCAGGTTGCCCATGCGCCGGGCAATACGCTCAGAAGCGGCAAACGCCGTATGAGTGGGGGTGTGGAGGTGAACAAGATCGGTGAACGCGCAGTTGTCCTTGGGCATGGTGGTCTCTGTTGCGCCTGTGTGCTCGCAGACCACGAGACCGGTCACCCTGGTCGAGCGCGACGAATTGCTGTTCGAACCTGCGCAGCGCGGGAGTGCCGCAGGGGCGTATGCGCTGGTTCCCAGCAGTGGTTCCGAAGTCTTAAGAGCTATTTCGGATTGCTCGATGATCTCGCTTCCGGAGGCAACGTCAGCACTCCGGCGGATCTCTGTCTGCGATTGGGAGGCCATGAGCTCAAGCGGTCGGGCAAGTTCACCAAGCCCAGCGTGTCTTACCTCGCCAGTCGGCCGTTCCTGGAAACTCATGTACGCCGCGACTTTGGGCAATGGACAACGGTTGATCCCTGACCGTCACGATGTCGTGGAAATTGCCGCCGCCACCCGCAGCGCGTCATGGCGTCGGGTGGCTGACGCGTCACTGGTGAAAACGCCACCGCTGGACGCGGATCTGGTCGTCGATGCGATGGGTCGCGCCGCAGCACACCTGCGTTCCTCGACCGTCTTTGGCTATGGCCGTCCAGAGGAGGATCGCATCGCTGTGCAACTGTGCTACGCCAGCTGGCTGCTGCGTATTCTGGCAATAATCAACAGAAGCGATCGTCGGAAGAGCCGGATCGCCCCAACGGCGGGGCGCGCTGTTCGCATGCGAACATGACACCTGGATGCTGACTTTGGCCGGCATGGCGGGGCATGAGCCGCCTACCGACTGGGCGATAACCGGGTACGCCATGAGTTCGCTCCCGCCGCCCCTGCTGGCAGCGATCCACGCCGAACCCATCACCGAGGTCTGTACCTACCGTTATTCGCCAGCAGCAATACGTAACTGAACGAAGTACAC
>ERZ1370068.2340-contig-1495_pt1 | contig 19481 bp, 25 predicted proteins | sample MGYA00561227_ERZ1370068 | MGnify/ENA primary metagenome ERZ1370068 (study PRJEB38410, sample SAMEA6850437) | metagenome | study: Metagenomic assessment of the ecological functions of the soil: analysis of the soil microbiota associated with the...
TTGTACTTCGTTCAGTTACATGCTGACAGATCGGCTTCAGTTCAATCGAAGGACCGGTGCCGCCAAATGCGGGCGCGCCCAGCGCCCGCAAGCGCAAGCCAGCCAGCGGTCCCAACGAGGCGGCGGCTCCAGAAATTCAGCTCACGGGGGCCGCTGGTCAGCGAGCGCGGGATCGGCGAATTGATAAGCCGCGTCTCGAGACCGGCTTATTGCTGGGGGCGTTCAACCCGGCGGCGTTAACGCGCTGGTCAGCGACCGGCAAAAACCAGCCGGCCTTCTGGTCCGATTGGATCGTTCCGGTTAAGCCAGTTTGATGTTTCCAGTTGGATATTTCAGACAAACCAACCAGGATGTTGCCATGCGCAGGCAATCTGCCCGCAGCCCAGCGCCTTCTGGCCGGCAAGATCATCTCGAATTACGGCCAGTCGTGATCGATTGCATCATCCGTCAGATATCCGACACGTCGGCGCCGTCATCGAAGCCAGCGCGCTCGGCATTCCCGAAACGACTCAGCATTCGCGATCCCGGGCGAAGGCGAAGTACTGGCCGATGCAACACCGTGGCGTCGATAAACAGGTCGGCCTCGTGTTGAGACGGCGGAAGCCGCCAGGAAGCTGCCCGGAACAGCGCCGAGGAGGCGAAGAGCGGCGATCAGATCGTGCGGGGCCAGTTGCTGGCGCTGCGGGCGGCGCTCGATGTCGTCGATGTCGGCGATGCTCTGCTGCTGGACGCCAGCAGCCAAATCGCAATTCATCGCCGCGCGTTCGCCGCATAAGGCGTTGCCGGATTGTATCATGATCAAATCAAGCATTCGTCGCGTTGATGTATCATGGCCGACACAAGGCCTGCAGATCGTGCCCGTATCGACGCCTACCATCCGCCAGCGCGTCCGTCTCTGGTGCAGAACGGCGAAACACCACTGCTCGACCTGCGCCGCACCAATGGCGAAGGTGATCCGGATGATGCCGTTGCCGGTGGCGGCAGGACCGATCCAGCTATACCTACGTGACGGATATCGTCCGCCACGCCGACGAACTGGAAGTGCGCAGCGCATCGACCAGCATTTCCGAAGGCGTCGTCATGGACAGCCAATCTCAATGCCCCAGTTCCTGAACAAGAAGATGCGAACCTTCTGAGGCGTTACCGAGAGCGGGCGCCAGCTGTCCATCCTGCCGATTATGATCAGAATTCGCCGCATTCAAAACGATCGCGAAGATGACGCCGGACCAACTGGACGCGTTCTACGCCAGCCGGGCTGCGCCAGTGTGCGGACGGCAGCGAGCCGTTGCGGGACCTGCGAACCACCGACGACCGCAACGTCCGAGCGCATTGCGCGCTTCTCCAGAACGGCGGCCGGATATGCTGACCTGACCGTCACCAGCCATGGTCGCCGCGCTGCAGCAGATGGAAGAGCTGGCGTATCGATTCGATGACGGGCCTGTACCAGCAGGCGCCATTTTCTGGACACCGAGCCGCGGCCGATGAGCCGCTTTCAGCGCTACTACCTGGCCGCTATCGGTGCTGATGATCGACGTCGATCATTTTGTGCACACACTCTTAAGGCAGTCAACGACCGCTACGGACATGCGGTCGGCGACGAAGCGCTGGTCGCGGTGCCAGCTGCCTGCCGGGAAGGCAAGCGCAGTTCCGATATCGTCGGCCACGGCTCGGGGGCAGGAGTTTGCGATGCTGCTGCGGAAACCGATCTCGATCAGGCGGAATCGTGGCGGAGCAGGTTCGCCGCGCAATGTTGCGGCCAGCGCGTTGGAGGCGCACAGGGGTTCTTCCAGCGTAACGGCCCGATGTCGGTTATGCGGCCGCGACCGTAAGCATGCCGGGATTCCCGAAGCTCTGCTGCATGCAGCCGATCAGGCCTTATGTCGACCAGGCGGAGGCCGTAATCGCACCGTCGCATGGTCGCCGGCGCCTGCGGCGAAGCTCCGCCGCCGAGTAGATCGCCAAAAGGCTTCAGCGCTCTGCCCGAGCAGGTCGTCGATACGGCGCTCGAGCTGGCGCTTCTTGATCTCGCTTCTGCGCAACGCGTTCCGCGAGGTCGGAGACCGGCTCGGCGGGGCTCTCCGCCCCGAAGGCGACGCCGACAAAATTGTCGCGCCACCAGAACCACCTTGGCCAGGAAGGGACGGGCCTCTGCGCGCGATGCGCAGCGAGGCTGCCTCCCTTTCGGCAAGCTGGACGTCGTCGCTGAATCTCGATGGTGGCGCCGTGGTCGGAGATGTTGCGGACGATGCATTCGCGTCGTCAGTTCCATGCTCGCGTCTCGCCGATCCGCGACGCCGCCATACATCACCTTGTCGCGCTCGCTCGCGCGCCGGTCCCGCATTGAAATGTGCCACCAAAGAGAGGGAGACTTTTACGCCGGCTTTGTGCCCCTGCGAAAGTACGCGGCTGGCGCAAAATGCGGCATTAACGTAAACTGGCGGCGGCTCCGACGGTCGCGGATTTCCGGGCGATTGTCTGCGCAAAAGCGTGGCGTGGCGCGGCCGGGGACCGCGGATCCTGCAGGCCAGCCATGATCGTTTGACCAACGCTTTGACCGCGACGCGCGCTCTTCGGCCGCAAACTGCCATGCAAAGAGTGTCCGGTTTCTTCGCGCCCTGTGGTGCACGGTGTCGCTCTTGTCCTCGGTTGCGCCTGCCATGCGCCGAGGACGCGGGGGAGGCCACCAGTTGAGCGTCGAGCCACGCGCAGATACCAGCCGAAGGCCGGCTGACGCGGCGCGCGAGAGCGACGCGCGCGAGGCGATGTGCCTGATGATCGAATCCGCGGCGCGGGCCGACGGCCTGCCGCTCGAATTCTTCGCGCGCGTGATCTGGCAGGAGAGCCGATTTCCGCCCGACGCGGTCGGGCCGGTGACGCGCAGCGGCCAGCGCGCGCAGGGCATCGCGCAGTTCATGCCGGGCACCGCCAGCGAGCGCGGCCTGCTCGATCCCTTCAATCCGGTGCAGGCGCTGCCGAAGTCGGCGGAGTTCCTGGCCGAGCTGCGCGACCAGTTCGGCAATCTCGGTCTGGCGGCCGCCGCCTACAATGCCGGCCCGCGCCGGGTGCAGGAATGGCTCGCCGGCACCGGCCCGATGCCGTCAGGAGACGCGCAACTACGTTCTCGCCATCACCGGCTCCACGGTCGAGGATTGGGCCAAGGCGCGGGAAGGGCGGCAAGACGCCGGAGCGCATCGCCGACGTCGAGCTGCCGCGAATTGATGGCGCTGCTGAAGCAGGCGCCCAATCCGTTCGTCGCCGAGCTCGAACAGCGCATCACGCTCGGCCGCCGCCAAATTGTGGGGCGTGCAGCTCGCCGCCGGCTTCAGCCGCGACAAGGCGCTCGCGATGTATGCCGCGCGCCATGAAGCGGCTCAGCGCCGTGATCGGCGATCAGGACCTCGAGCCTGACTTCGCGTATGCGCAGCCGCGGCGCCGCGACGTTCTACCAGGTGCGCATCGGCGCCGACACGCGGCCCGAGGCCGACGACCTCTGCAACCGCATCCGCAAGGCAGGCGGCGCGTGCTTCGTGCTGAAGAACAGAGGGCGTGCCGGGGTGATGCAGCGCGAGCAGCCAGCTCCGGGTGGAGCGCATGCGCAGCCCGGGGGCAGGCTGTGCACGGAGCGATCGAGATTCTGCGCGATTACGCTGACAGCTCGCATCGCGGCGCAATGACGAGCGAGCTCCACTGCATGGCCGCCCTTGAGCGCGCCGCTGCTTGACGCGGGCTGCTTTCGCCAGCCCATCGGCGTTAAGCATGCCATGCCGGTTACCGTGGCGCTCCAGCACTCGCCTCCGCAATGGCAAAGCTCCTTCCGCGCCTTCGCGTGGGGGATGAGCTCGGTCGCCTCGACCGTGCTGACGCTGGTGCTGTTTGCGACCTATCTCGGCATCGGCGCGCTGGCGCATGACACGCATTTCAGCCTGCGGCTGGGCGCTGGCGAGCACGCTGCTTGGTCTGGGCGGGGCCGGCGCAGATCATCCTGATCTCGACGCTCGGCTCCGGCGCCACCATCGTGCAGGCGGCGGTCGCGGTGACCGTGAGCGCGATCCGGCTGTTTCCGATGGTGGTGTCGGTGCTGCCGCTGCTGCGCACGCCGCAGACCAAGCGGCGTCACCTGGTGCTGGCGACGCATTTCATCGCGGTCACGCTGTGGGTCGAATGCTACCGCCTGCTGCCGCAGGTGCCGCGCGAGCGGCGGATCGCCTTCGTGCATGGGCTCGGCTGCGGGCTTCTCACGCGTCTGCATGATCGCGACCACGCTCGGCTATCGGCTTGCGGCCAACCTGCCGCAGCTGTTTGCGGCCGCGATCCTGCTGCTGACGCCGCTGGCGTTCCTGCTGTCGACCGCGCGCAACTGCCAGCAGATTTCCGACATCCTGGCGCTGGTGCTCGGGCTCGCGCTGTATCCGCTGGTGTCGATGCTGCATCACCGGCGTCGATATCCTGATCAGCGGCATCGTCGGCCGGCACCATCTGCCTACGGCGTGCATTGGTGGCGGAGAGCGCAGCGCATGAGCGAGCTTTGTCGGCGACTCGGCACGCGCTGCTGATCCTGGTGCGTCGCGGGCTTCCTGCCCAACGAGGTCTGGCGCATGGCCGGGCTCTGGTTCGGCAGCCGGCGTCGACGAGGGCTCGGAAGTTCTGGTGTGGGTGAGGGCGGTGGCGACCGCGATCCTCGCCGGCGTCATCGCGCAGATCCTGGTGCAGCCGCCGGGCGCGCTCGCCAGCGTGCCGGACTGGCTGCGCTACGGCGCAGTCGCGGCCGGTTTTGCGGTGTTCTTGCTGACGCGGCGATCGATCTTCGCCGGCGTGGTCTGCGGCGAGATCGTCATGGCTGGCCGGGAAATGGTGGCTCGGTTGATTGCAGCCGGCGCGCATAATCCGCTACTGTCGCGGCATACGAGAAACACGAGGAAACAGCGATGAACTGGCGCGCAATATCGGCGCTGGCCTGTAGTCGCGCGCCGTGCTGGCCGCGCCGCAGGCCGACGCGGCCGAATATCCGACGCGCCCGATCAAGCTCGTCGTGCCCTATGCCGCGGGCGGCCCGACCGACGTGCTCGGCCGGCATGGTCGGCGAATATCTCGGCCGCGACCTCGAAGCAGCCGGTCGTGGTCGAGAACAAGGCCGGCGCGCAGGGCGCGATCGGCGCCGAGGCGGTGGCGCGCATGCCGAGCCCGACGGCTACACGCTGTTCGTCACGGCGGCGTCGATCTTCGTGCTCAATCCGCATGCTCTACAAGAAGCTGTCCTACGATCCCGTCAGGTGATTTCCGGATGCTGGCGCTGATCACCGACCTGCCGCGTCAGCGATGAAGTGCATCCGTCCGGTTCCGGCGAAGACGATTGCGCGAGTTCGTCGCCTATGCCAAGCAGAATCCCGGCAAGCTCAATTTCGGCTCGGCCGGCACCGGCGGCACCATTCATCTGGCCGGCGAGATGTTCAAGCAGATGGCCGGCGTCGATATGGTCCACGTGCCCTACAAGGGCGCGGGCCCCGGCGCTGACCGATCTGTATCGCGGGTCAACATCCAGGTGATGTTCGACACGCTCGGCACCGCGCTGCCGCCGGTCAAGGGCGGACTGCTGCGGCCGCTCGGGTCAGCTTCGACGCAGCGCATCGCCGATCTGCCTGATGTTGCCGACCATCGCCGAGAGCGGCTATCCCGACTACCGCGCCAGCGTCTGGTATGGCGCTGCGGCGCCCGCCGAGCGTGCCGGACGAGATCGCGCAAAGATCACGCGCCAGTCTTCAACCGTGCGCTGGACGACGAGGCGTTCCGCGCCTCGCTGGACAAGATCGGTTTTCCGCCGCTGCGTCCGAACAGCCAGGCCGAGATCGACAATTCGTCGCTGACCGACCGCACGCGCTGGGCTGGCGTGATCAAGAGCACTCAACATATCACGCTGGACTTGGAAGACATGGTTCGAGAAAGTGAACTCCGCGAGGGCGAACTCGCCGTCGATATGCCGCCGCCGCGCGCGATGCCGGGCTCGTCTTCATCGGCCGCATCCGCACGCCCTGGACCTCGCGGCTGGAGACGCCGCGGCAGGGCCGGCAGGATGGCCCGGTCTGCCGGCTGGAGATTTTCGAGCCCTGGGTGCCCGCGATCAAGGGCGTCGATTTCTACGAGAACCTCGAAGTGATCTACTGGCTGCACTCAGTCGCGCCGCGACCTGGTGCTGCAGAGCCCGAAGAACAACCAGAAGACCCGCGGCACGTTCTTCGCTGCGCTCGCCGGTGCGGCCCAATCCGATCGCGCACCTCGATCGTCAAACTGGTCGGCGATCGAGGGCAACGTCATCCTGGTGCGCGGCCTTGATTGCCTCGACGAGACGCCGCTGCTCGACATCAAGCCCGACCGCTGCGAGTTCACGCCGCTGCTGCGCCGCCGCAAGCAGGCGATTTCGAGACGGAGTGAGGGATGATCTGGTAGTCCGGATGAGCGCAGCAAAATCCGGGAATTGTACTCATAAATCGGAAACGCCTGGCCTCCACGATGTCCCCAACCGAACGGCTTCGTCGCGCTCAACTACCAACTTCGTGCCTCCGTAACCCGGCGGCATGTCACCATTCGAAAACCTGGTGAGCTATCGCGGGGTTGATGGCATGGCCGAGGAATGGTGGTCGACGATCAGCCAACGCTCGCCGTTCTTGACGTAGGTGAAGCTGTAGCGCGCCGGCAAGCTCTTCGTTCCCCGCCATCCTTCACATGTGAGAACGTGTAGTGGTAGCCGGAATTGACCGCCGCATTCCCGTACACGCGGGATCAGCATCGCCGAAGGCGACCTTGAGGCCGGGCAGAACCTTTGAAGGCGGGCCACGGAATAGTCTCGTAGCGCCGCCCGGTCGGAGCGCGCACGGTCGGCGACAGCGTGCCCCAGAGCACAGCATCGTCCGGAATAGAACGGTAACACCTTTTCGGGATCGCCTTCGCCAATAGCCTGCCCCCATGCCAACGTCGCCGCTGCCACATCCGCTTTCGGCTCGACCAAAGCGCTGGAGCCAAACGATAACAAGACCATGCACAGGGCAAGTGCAGCACTCGCCACTTTGAAAAGACCGCATAGCATCCTCCTTGCGAATACCGACTGACAGACAAGTGTCCGCTTGAGACGGCGTCTTGCAATGCGAACGGCTACTGTTTGCGCGGATCGTCAGCCGGGTTGATGTAGTCGATGCCGCCAACGGGCCGGTGAACTGAACTTTGAAGTATCCGTTCCTCGCTTGCCGGTCCAAGCGTAATGCGCGTGTTTTGCGGGGTAGACCCACAGTGCGCCCGGCTTCGAGAGTTCGCCCTTCTTTCTCGAATTTTTCGCCATGCGCTACCGTTCCGACGGCACCACTGATTATGACTGTGACAACTTCAGAATAAGTGGGTGAGTATGCGGGGGCATCTGGAAGTTGGGTGGAAACTTGATGCGTAGGACGACGACCTCGCCCGCTGGGACCACCAACCAAGGTGGCGATCTGAACGCCCTTCGAAAGTGCAGGGTTATCTTCCATACGAGCGTATCGGGCATTACCCGGACCTCGTATTTTGTGCCATCGCCGGAACCGAGAGTGCAAATCAAACCGGCCGCCGTTAGCAGCATTTTTCGGGCGAATTCCTCCCAGGCTGAATGCAGCAAGAGACGCAAATCGGAATGCGCGGTCAGTGTGGAAACTGGATTGAAGCTGCGCGCCACAATGTTTGCGTGCGTCGACAATGAGTCAAGCTACACTATCAGCGACGGGCGAACCACAAGTCAGAGATGTTGACTTAATAGGTTACCAAAAGGTCCGTGTCCGCCTTGGGTCTCAAAAGATGCTATGGGGCAAGCGGCGAGACAGCTGTAAAATCGTCGCTTCGATCAACTTGCAATTGACGGAGCTCCGAATGCAGAAACCCCACGACAACAGTAAAGCCAGTCCCGCCGCCTTCATGCAGGATAACACACTGATCGCGGTCATTGAACTCGGTCTATCAAACTGGCTGGTCGCCGGGCTGATACCTGGTGTTAGCCGGGAACCGCTGAAGAAATTGGAGCCGAACCCGGAAGACCTGCTGAAACTGCTGCATGGCTGGCGGGACGAAGCAATTAAGGCCGGAAGGCCGATCACCCGGATTGCCGTGGCGTACGAGACTGGGCGCGATAGCTTCTGGCTGGCTCGCTGGCTGCGGGAACGCGGCATAGATGCGCATGTCATCCACGCCACCAGCGTGGCCGTATCCCGCGAACATCGGCGAGCTAAAACGGATCGGCTCGATACGGCGATGTTGAAGCGCGGCTTCCTTGGTTGGCTACGTGGTGAGCGTGGCCATTGCACCGTGGCAATTGTCCCGACCATGGAGGAAGAGGATGCCAAACGCCCGCATCGTGAGCGCGAGGGATTGGTCCATGAACAAACCCGTGTGGTCAATCGCATGAAATCAGCCTTGATCCAGTTTGGCGTCCGTAACTTCAATCCCAAGCTACGCAAGGCGAGCGTGAAGCTGGAGACTGTCCGCACACCAGAGGGCAAGTCCTTGCCGCCCAACACGATCGCCGCGCTTCGACGGGACATGGAGCGGTTGAGGATCATCAAGGAACAAATCAAGGCAATCGAGCAGGCCCGGCTGCAGCAGTTTGCACAAAAGCCGGAGGCTCTTGCGAACAGGATGATTTATCTGCTGGTACGGATTTACGGGCTTGGTTTGGAGACAGCCGATCTTTTGGTGCATGAGCTTCTGTCCCGAACATTACGCGACCGCAAAGCTGTAGCCCGTTATGCCGGATTGACCGGCTCACCGGATGAAAGCGGCTCAAAGCGACGAGAAAAGGGCCTTTCCCGCTCGGGCAACGCGCGGGTGCGTAAAATCATGATCCAGCTGGCCTGGCGCATGGTGAAGTTCCAGCCCGACAGCGCTCTGGTACAATGGTTCAAACAACGCACCGAGAATGCAAAGAGATCACGCAAGCCGATGATTGTAGCGCTTGCCCGCAAGCTCATCATTGCCCTGTGGCGCTATGCGAATGACGGCGTCATACCGGCAAGGCTTCAGGCTGCATTCAGCGGCGTAATCGGCAACAGGAAGGAAGAAGAAATATCAGGTTTTGGTACCTCGGCGCGCATAGCGACGAAACGGCCAAAAAACGATCCGAGGTAGCGGTAGCCCGCCGTCCCCCATGGTCTCTGCACCGGGAAAAAGAATGGGCTGCTGCTGCTTCGGAGCCTCGCCTTCGATGCGCATAGTTGCATCATGGTTCGGATCCAACGGATCCACCGTATATAAGGATGTGGCGGCCGGTTTTTTACAACCATCGTCAACTTGAAAGCGGGCTCCACCTCGTGTCGCTGTGTTGTTCTAAGTCAAGTGATCGGCCGCCGCCGCCTGACTCGTGGGGGTCGATCGGCGTCGGCCGATCACCACCCAATCGCCAGTACGAGTGGCACGAAAAAGGAAGCACCATGAATTAGCACTTGACTTCAAATGTCCCATATAAGCGGACGCTCATTTTATGAGTGCACGCCCCTCAGTAACTGGCCCCCGGATGTCGCTTTCGCTCATCCGGGCTGGTAGCGATCTTACCCCAGAGCAGCGACCAGCTTGGTCGCGTTGTCTCTCCAGCACTCTCTTTCACATCTTCCCTGCGGCTGGCGGGCGGCAGCAGGGCTACGCCGTCATGGCGCGGCATGACATGCATGTGCAGGTGGAACACGACCCGCTCGCCGGCGGGCTCGTTGAATTGCTGCACGGTGATGCCATCGGCCTGGAACGCCGTCATGGCGGCGGACGGCGATCCTGTGGCGCGGCGCGCACATGGGCGTAATCTGTCGGCGTGATGTCGAGGATGCTGCGGGCAGGGGCCTCGGGATTACAAGCGTGTGGCCGGCGACGCGCGGTATGATGTCGAGGAAGCGCCAGCACGTGGTCGTCCTACAGACCTTGTGGCAGGGAAATCTCGCCGCGCGCAGGATTTTTGCTGAAGGGGTTATGCCGGGTCATAGGCGGGCATGGCTTCTTCCCTCGAGGTCTGGTTCAATTACGTCCTATAGCGCTCGAGCGTGGATACCGCTCGCGTGAAGAAAACGCGTCGAACAAATAGACGCTGTAGAACCCGGCTCTTGCCGAGCAGGTCAGCGCCTCGTCGCGGCCTTGCGGAACGGGCCGGCCTGGTCAGCCTCGGCGGCCGACTTTCGGGCCACGATAGGCGCGCTCGCGCTTCAGGTAGTCCGCGATCGCCCGGCGCAAACCGGGATCGGCGATGTGAGTGCGCCGAGTAGGTGGTTTTGCGGCAGGTAGCCGCGCGCCAGCTTGTGCTCGCCCTGCGCGCCGGCTTCGACGCACTTTGAGCCGTGCTCGATCGCGAATTCGATCGCCTGATAGTAGCAGACCTCGAAATGCAGGAACGGGTGATGCTCGATCGCGCCCCAGTTGCGGCCGAACAGCGTATCCGAGCCGATGAAGTTGATGGCGCCGGCGATCCAGCGGCCGTTGCGCTTGGCCATCACCAGCAGCACGTCATCGGCTCATGCTCTCGCCGATCAGCGAGAAGAATTTGCGGCGTCAGATAAGGCCGGCCCCATTTGCGCGAGCCGGTCTCCATGTAGAACGCGAAGAACGCGTCCCAGGCATCCGCGGTGATATCAGCTGCCGGTCAGGCGGTGGATCGTGACATCAGCGGCGGCTGGCCTCGCGCCGCTCGCGCCTGATCGCCTTGCGGTGGCGCGAATTCAGCGAAGTCGAGGAAATCCTCAAAGGTCCCGTAGCCGGCATTGTGCCAGTGGAACTGCTGGTCGTTGCGCGGCAGGAAGCCGTGCCCCCTAAAACTTTGCCTCGGCCTCCCGGGCGAAAGTCACATGCACGGAGGAGGCGTCGGTCGCGTTGCACAGCGCCATCAGGCCGCTCGCCAAGCGCGGTTCCGATCCGCTCGCGATCGACGCCGTCGCGGATCAACAGCCGCGGACCGGTGGCGGGCGTGAACGGGCACCGAGGCCTGCAGCTTCGGGTAATAGCGCCCGCCGGCACGCTCATGAGCGTCCGCCCAGCCGCGGTCGAAGACGTACTCGCCTTGCGAATGCGATTTCAGATAGCAGGGCACGATGCCGACGATCTCGCCGCCGAGCCGTGCCAGGAGATGCCGCGGACCCCAGCCGGTGCGGGCGCAGGCCGAGCCGGAAGCTTCGGCGGCGGCAAAAATGCGTGGAAACGAAGGGGTTATAGGCAGGTTTTGAACTGGCGCAGAAGTCGGTTCGAAGCCCGCTTGCAGCCAGCGTGTCGAGATTGTCGAGACTGTCTGGGGTCGCCGAATGGATTGGCGCAGGCGTCCCATTCCGCAGCCTTGATGTCGCTGGCGGAGGGGACGGCTTCGAGGGTGATTTCGGATGACGCCATCTAGAAATTCGGACCGGTCCCATCGTGCGATCAGCCATCGCGCATGGTGACCAACACCTCAAAGATCGTGCATCAGGCGGACGAGTTCAAGGTGGCGCGGCGCGGATCAGGTTCCCGGCTGGAACCCTCGAAGATCATCTGGTCGGCGTAGCGCGCGGCCCGTGCGCGCTGCTCCGGCGTGCGCACGGTCCAGGTCAGGCAGCGGCAGGCCGAAGATGTTGCGGGCGATCCAGGGCGCGGCCGCCGGCAGCTCATCCACCCAATAGGCGACGAAGTGCGGCCGGGTGCGGAAGGCGTGGCGGAGCTGCGTCATGCCCCGGCGCTGCTCGGGCTGAGGCTTCCGGCCACTCCTCCTCGGTATATTCGCGCTCGGCCACGATGCCGCGGGCGCGGCCGGGGATCAGTTCGCGCAGCGCCAGCACCTGGTCGGGATCAAAGCGACATGCCGACCGCAGGGCCGGAATAGGCGGCGAGCACCTCCGCCATCCGTTTCACCAGCCTGCGGTCGCCGTCAGAAATGACTCTTGACCTCGATCACCAGCGGCACGCGGCCGGCGACGAGCGCGCAGAGATCGCCGAGCGTCATCATCCGCTCCGGCGTGTTCTTGAACTGGACGGCCTTGAGTTCGGCCGCGGTCTTGCCGAGCAACGCGCCGGACCCTTCGGTGAGGCGGCCGAGCGCGTCGTCGTGATGCACCATCGCCTCGCCATCGGATGAAAGCTGGATGTCGCATTCGATGGCGAAGTTGCCGTCGACGGCGGCCTGCGCGGCCGCCGGCATGTTCTCGACGATGCCGCGCGCGATATCATGCAGGCCGCGATGGGCGACCGGACGCGCCGTCAGCCAGTCCGGGGCACGCACGCGCGGTACTCCGTTCAGGACACCTCGAAGATGGCATCGACCTCGACCGCCGCGTCCGAGGGCAGCGAGGCGACGCCGACGGTGGTGCGGGCGTGCCGGCCCTCTGTCGCCGAAGCGCCGCGACCATCAGGTCGGACGCGCCGTTGAGCACCTTGGGTCCGTCGAGGAAGTCGGGCGCCGAATTGATGAAACCGCCGAGCCGCACCACGCGCACCACCTTGTCGAGATCGCCGAGGGCGGCCTTGACCTGCGCCAGCAGATTGACCGCGCAGCCCTGCGCCGCGGCGTAACCCTGTTCGATGGTGACGCCGGCGCCGAGCTTGCCCTTGGCGATCAGCTTGCCCTTCGGCATTGGCGCACACCTGGCCCGGAGACGAACAGCAGGTTGCCGGTGCGCACGAAGCCGACATAGTTCGCCATCGGGGTGCGCGGCTCAGTGCAGGACAATGCCTTGTGCCGCCAGCTTCTGTTCGACCGTACCCGCCATGTTTCCGTCCCCGATTGATTTGACTGTCCTGACCCGCGGATCAGGTGCGCATTGTTTCGCGCATCGCGCCCTCGGTTGCAAGCGAGGGCAGAACCGGCGGCGCGTACCGCGACTGACGAACGAAACGCACCGGAAAACATGGCATTCCGGCGTCAATTTCTGACGTTTTCGTGGACGCCGCCCTAGTTGCGACGCAATAGGAGCCGTCACTAATGTAGCAGATCTCCACCGAGGAAAAACTGAACATGGCTAGCTCGTTCCCGATTCCGGTCCGTGCTCTGGTGTTCTCGGTTGCCGCCACCGCTGGATCCGGGTTTCGCAAGCGGACCGGCGCTGGCAGGCGCAAGCGGACCGTTTCTCGCCCATCAGGCGCTCTATGAACTGAAGCTCGTCGAAGCCGCGCGGGACCAATGCGATCAGCGGGGCGCGCGGACGCATCCTCTACAATTTCTCAGGCAGCGCCTGCGAAGGCTACACGTCCGAATTCCGCCAGGTGTCGGAACTCGACAGCGGCGAGGGCAAGGTGACGCTGAGCGATCTGCGCTCGCATTCCTGGGAAGACGGCGCCGGCAAGAGCTATCGCTTCAAGATCGACACGCGGATGAACGATGCCGATTCCGCCCCGATCGACGGCATGGCGGAACGGGTCGGCGACCACATCACGGTCAAGCTGAAACAGCCGGTAGCGAAGACGTTCGAACTCGACGGCAAGACCGTGTTCCCGACCGAGCAGATCCAGCACATCATCGCTGCCGCGCGCGAGGGCAAATCGGTGCTGGAACTGATGGTCTATGACGGCTCCGACAATGGCGAGAAGGTCTACAATACGCTGTCTGTTATCGGGCAGCCGATCCCGGGCACCCGCAGCATCGCCATCGCCCGATCCCTCGACCGCCAGCGACCAGATGAAGGCGCTGACGCGCTGGCCGGTCACGGTGAGCTATTACGATCGCGACGCCAAGGCCAAGGACGGCGAGCAGACGCCGGTCTATGCGATGTCGTTCGAGCTGTTCGAGAACGGCGTCTCCCGCGCGCTGGTGCTCGACTACAATGATTTCGTGATTTCGGGCGCGATGGGCAAGTTCGACGTCCGGGATTCCAAGCCCTGCAAGTGACCGGCGAAGCGCTGCGGTCATTCGGGGCGATGCAAGCATCGAACTCAGAGCGCGCATTGCGGTCCGCAGAGCCAGGCCCCGGAATGACTGCGTAGACCTGTCCTCGATCTCTCTCCGCGGCATCCCTCGGGCATGTTGCAGCTACAGTCTGGCCGAGAGCGCCGGACCCGGATACGCTTCGGCCCAATCATGCACGTCAGGGAGGCACAAACATGAGCAAGCTCGAACATATCAGGCCAAGCGGCCTTCACCACAATCCGGCTTACTCCCACGTCGTCGTCGCTTCGGGTGCGCGCACGATCTATATCGCGGGACAGGTGTCCACCGACGATGAGGGACGGGTGGTCGGCGAGGGTGATCTGGCCGCGCAGACGACACAGGTGATGCACAATATCGGCCTGGCGCTGAAAGCCGCCGGTGCGAGTTATGCCAATATCGTGAAGATCACCACCTTCGTCGTCGGCTACAAGCCGGAGCTCCGTCCCATCATCGGCAAGGCGCGCTCGGCGTTCTTTGAAGGCATGGAGCCGCCGGCGAGCACGCTCGTCGGTGTAACGGCGCTTGCGGCCCCGGAATGGCTGATCGAGATTGAGGCCGTGGCCGTCGTCGATTGACGCCTCGTGCGTGTAGCTGCGCAATGACGGGGAGAGAGCGGCTCTACTCCTCCTCGTCCTCTTCCTTCGCCGGTCCCTTGTACGCGATGCCCCTGATCACGGCGGCATTGCCGAACTTCTTCCGTCAAATCATCCATCGCGCGTTCGGCGTGGGCCGAGCGGCGGTCGAGCATGTCGGTATCGTCGGCCAGCGATCCCTCGCGCAGCGCGCTGACGCCGGTGCCGATCAGGCGGAAGGCGGTGCCGTCGATCTCCTTCGCCAGCATTTCGCGCGACACCGCAAAAATCTTCGCGGCGAGCTGCGTCGGCGCCTGGATCGATTGCGAGCGGGTGCGCTGCCTGAAATCCGCGGTCTTCAGCTTCAAGGTGATGGTGAGGCCTGACAGATCGCCGCTCTTCAGCCGCGACGACACTTTTTCGGACAGCCGCCACAGCACCTTTTCCAGCGTTGCAAAATCCTTGATGTCGTTCTCGAACGTGGTCTCGTTGGAAATGGTCTTGGCGCCGCGGTCGGCCACGACGCTGCGGTCGTCGATGCCGCGCGCCAGCCGCCACAGCCTGCGGCCTTCGCCGGCGAACTGCTTCATCAGCTCGACCTCGTCGGCGCGCTGCAGGTCCGCAATGGTGCGAAAGCCGCGCTGCAGCAGCTTTTCCTGGGTCGCGGGGCCGACGCCGTAGATGAAGCCGACCGGCTTGTCCGCCAGCATCTCGCGGGCCTCGACCTGGTCGAGGGCCGCAAAGCCGCGGGGCTTGTCGAGATCGGAGGCGATCTTGGCCAAGAACTTGTTGCAGGACAGGCCGACGGACACCGTGATCCCGATGTCGCGCTCGACGTCGCGGGCAAAGCGCGCCAGCACCTTTGCCGGGATCATGCCGTGGACGCGCTGGGTGCCGGCCAGATCCAGAAACGCCTCGTCGATCGATAGCGGTTCCGACCAGCGGCGTCAGCGTCTGCATGGCGTGGCGCACCTCGCGGCCGACGCGGACATATTTGGCCATGTCGGGCGGGATCACGGCAGCCTGAGGGCAGAGCGCCAGCGCCTTGAACATCGGCATCGCCGAGCGCACGCCATAGGTGCGCGAGATGTAGCAGGCGGCCGACACCACGCCGCGCTTGCCGCCGCCGATGATGACGGGCTTGTCGGCAAGTTCCGGATTGTCGCGCTTCTCCACGGTGGCGTAGAACGCGTCGCAATCGATATGCGCCAGCGTCAGCGAGGGCAGGGCATGGTGGCGGACCAGGCGCGGCGAACCGCATTCGCCGCACCGCCTGGCCTTGATATCGAGGTCGCCGAGGCAATCCCGGCAGAAGGCGCGCGGACCGTCAAAGGTTGGCGCCGGGCGCGCTCACGGCACGTCGCGCTCCCAATGCGGGTCGCCCAGCACCTGGCGGGCGGCGGCGATGTTGGTCGGATGCAGTTGCGAAGCGCTCGCAAACGCCTTCACGGTTGCGTCGTCGCGCATCACGAAATCCAGCACCGAAGCCAGAAATTGCGGGTCGGCCGCGGCCGTGCGCAGCGTTTCCGGGCCGATACCGCTTTCGGCCAGAAACAGGCCCAGCCTCTCAGGGTCGCCAGCAATAAAACCCAGCGCCTGAACTGCAACGATTTCAGCCACTTCCCGGGGGTTGTGAACAGGCTTTTTCAACGGCGGGTTTGCCTTTCCGTTAACTTATGGTGCTCTACTTTGGAACCATCATGCCCGAGTCTGCGGAGTGTGTTCAAGCAAGTGGAAACCACTCCGCAAAAGTTGGCGCATCGGTTTAACGGGTTAGAGCGAAATCCGACGCTAGTTTGAATTCACTTTTCGACAGAGCCGGCGGCGGTACTGGAACGTACTGAAAGGCCGGATCTGTTTCCTGGGATGAGGGAGGGACGGGATGGCAAAACCGTCCTGATCGTGGAGGACAACGAGCTCAACATGAAGCTCTTTCGCGACCTGTCTGGAAGCGCATGGCTATCAGACCTCGGGCACCAGCAATGGTTTCGAGGCGCTCGATCTTGTCCGCAAGCTGCGCCCCGACCTGATCCTGATGGATATCCAGCTTCCGCAAGTGTCCGGTCTCGAAGTGACGCGCTGGATCAAGGACGATCCGGAGCTGCGCGCCATTCCGGTGGTCGCGGTCACGGCATTCGCGATGAAGGGCGACGAGGAGCGCATCCGCGAAGGCGGCTGCGAGGCGTATTTGTCCAAACCAATTTCCGTCGGCAAGTTCATCGAAACCGTGCGGCGTTTTATCGGGTAGGGAGTGAGTTTCGATGTCTGCGCGTATCCTTGTCGTCGATGACGTCCCAGCGAACGTCAAGCTCCTGGAAGCCCGTCTGTCGGCCGAATATTTCGACGTGCTGACGGCTTCCAACGGCGCCGAGGCGCTCGGACGTCTGCTCGCGCTCCGGAATGCGACATCATCCTGCTCGACGTCATGATGCCCGACATGGACGGTTTCGAGGTCTGCCGCCGGCTGAAGTCCAATCCGGCCACGCATTTCATTCCGGTGGTGATCATCACCGCGCTGGACAGTCCGGCCGACCGCGTCCGCGGGCTGGAAGCCGGCGCCGACGATTTTCTCACCAAGCCGGTGTCCGACGTCGTCCTGATCGCGCGCGTCCGTTCGCTGACGCGGCTGAAGATGATGACCGACGAGCTGCGGATGCGCGCCATCACCTCGCTCGAGATCGGGCATGGAGGCGCCCTGAACGCAGCGCGGTCGCCGACAAGGGCGTCGGCGGGCGGATCCTGCTGGTCGATGACCGGCCGTCGTCCTACGAGCGGCTGGCGCCGATCCTTTCCGCCGAGCACACGGTCGACGTCGAAACCAATCCGGCGGAAGCGCTTGTTTCACGCCGCCGACGGCAATTACGATCTGCTGATCGTCTCGCTCAGCCTGGAAAATTACGACGGCTTGCGGCTGTGCAGCCAGGCGCGCTCGCTGGAGCGTACCCGCCAGTTGCCGATCCTCGCCATCTCCGACGCCGACAACAATGCGCGGCTGCTGCGCGGGCTCGAAATCGGCGTCAACGATTATCTGCTGCGCCCGGTCGACAAGAACGAACTGCTGGCGCGCGCGCGCACCCAGATCCGCAAGCGGCGCTATACCGACCATCTGCGCGACAATGTGCAGAACTCGATCGAAATGGCGATCACCGACGCGCTGACCGGCCTGCATAACCGCCGCTATATGGAAACCCATCTTGGCGACGCTCGCCGAGCAGGCCTCGAGCCGCGGCAAGCCGCTCGCGCTGATGATCCTCGACATCGACTTCTTCAAGGCCATCAACGACACTTACGGCCACGACGCCGGCGACGACGTGCTGCGCGAGTTCGCGGTGCGCATCCGCAAGTCGATCCGCGGCATCGATCTCGCCTGCCGCTACGGCGGCGAGGAGTTCGTGATCGTGATGCCGGAAACCGACATCCATGTCGCCGGCATGGTCGCCGAGCGCCTGCGCCGCTCGATCGCCGGCGAAAGCTTTGCGGTCAGCAAAGGCACCAAGCGCATCGAGGTCACGATCTCGATCGGGCTGTCGACGCTGGACCGCAAGGGCGAGGCGGTCGCCGACGTGCTCAAGCGCGCCGACACCGCGCTCTATCGCGCCAAGCATGACGGGCGAAACCGGGTGGTTTCGGCGGCGGCGTATCCGTCGTCCCTGCGAACGTTCGCAGGGACGACGCCGGATGGGTCGTCGCCTCAGGCAACGACCTTGGCGTCTTGCTTCACCGCCTCATACGCCAGCCGCTTGAACTCGAACGAGAACGGGTGAACGAAGGCCATCTGGCGCTGCGCCATCATCACGCCGGCCATGTTGCGCTTGGGCGAGATCCACCATTGCGTGCCCGCCACGCCGCCCCAATAGAATTCGCCTGATGCATCGGGATGATCGAACGGCGAGGGCTTCTGGATGATGCCGCCGGCAAGTCCGTGCACCTTGCCCGGCTGTTCGCCCATCATGGCAAAGCGGATCCACTGGCCGTCAGGCAACTGGTTGGTCATCATCAGCGCAATCGTTTCCGGCTTGAGCAGGGTTGGTCCGCCCGGCAGCAGGCTTCGGATCAGCGCCACCATGTCGTGCAGCGTCGAGACCAGGCCGCCACCGCCGTTCAGCCGCGCGATCGGGCGCAGATAGGCGCCGGGGAAACGGCGCGTTGTCGGTCCGGGTGAGGCCCGGCTTCATGGGCTCCATCAGGTCCGCGCCGGCATAATACGCGACCAGGCGGCTCTGGTCCTGTTCCGGAACGACGAAGCCGGTATCGACCATCCCGAGCGGATCGAGGATGCGCGCCTGAATGAATTGATCGAACACGTTGGCCGCTGATGATCTCGACCAGCCGCGCCACCACGTCGATGGCGAGCGAATATTCCCACGACGTGCCGGGATGATAGATCAGCGGCAGACCGGCCAGCACGTCCACCATGTCAGCCAGCGTCGTCCTGGGGTCGTGCACGCCGCGCTCGTTGAGGGCCTTGAAGATGACGGTGCCGGGATCGAAGAAGCCGTAGCTCAGCCCTGAACTGTGGCTCAGCAGCTGACGGATGGTGATCGAGCTTTTTGGCAGGCTCGGTGTCATCGAGCGAGGTCGCACCAGGGCGCAGGACCTTTCTATTTCAAGCTGCGGAATGAATTTTTCAATGGGGTCGTCGAGCCCAAGTTTGCCTTCCTCGAACAGCAGCAAAGCCGCGCAGGAGGTGACCAGCTTGGTGTTGGAAAAGACACGGAAGATGTGGTCGGTGCGGAGCGGCGTCTGCGCTTCCTTGTCGGCCCAGCCGACGCAATTCACGTCGACGAGATCGCGGCCGACCATGACTGCCCAGGAAATGCCGGAAAGAAGGTTGCCATCGACGTAGCGCTGCATGGCCGCGTGGGCCGGTTTGAAGTCGTAACCGTTGGCGGTCACTTTCAGGTCTTCCATTGTCGCTCCCTCTATCGCCGCTTTCTCTCGGCTTCGTCGTCCCTGCGAACGCAGGGACCCATAACCACCGATGCCGTTGTGGCAGGAAGGTAACTACCACATCGCCCAACTGAAAAGCCACGGCGTATGGG
>ERZ1370068.855-contig-10783_pt1 | contig 19481 bp, 26 predicted proteins | sample MGYA00561227_ERZ1370068 | MGnify/ENA primary metagenome ERZ1370068 (study PRJEB38410, sample SAMEA6850437) | metagenome | study: Metagenomic assessment of the ecological functions of the soil: analysis of the soil microbiota associated with the...
GACTTCGTTCAGTTACGTATTGCTCGAGAACCCGCGTCGGGGGTGGTGCGTGCCCGACGATCTGCCGCACGACTACATCCTGGAGATCAGCAAGCCCTATCTCGGCACGTTCCTCTCGCTGCGCGTCGGACTGGAACCCGCTGAAGCACTATTCCAACGCGTTCGCACGGCTTCAACCGGCCCGCAGCTCGATCCGTCCGACCCGTGGCAGTTCAAGAACTTCCTGATCACTGAAGGCGACTGAGTGGACGAGAAGAACGCTGCTTCGGCTGGCAAAAACGCACGGCACGCCGCTCGTCGTCGTCGACCACAAGGTCGTTGCGGGAGAACTACGCGCAGTTCCGCAAGCACCTGCCGCGCGTGCAGGTCTACTACGCGGTCAAGGCCAACAGCGCGCCCGGAGATCGTCGCGGACGTTCTACGAGGCGGGCGCGAGCTTCGACGTCGCCAGCGTGGCCGAGTTCCTGGCGGTGCACGAGACACGTGAAGGACCTGCCGGACGAGGAGCGGCAGGCACTTCATCTGGGATCGCATCATCTACGCCAATCCGATCAAGGCCACCGACACGCTCGAGCAGCTGCGATCCGTACAAGCCCCTCGTGACCTACGACAACCACGAGGAGGTGATCAAGATCGCCAGGCACGCGCCGCAGCGCGGGCCTCGTGCTGCGGCTGCGAGTGCCCAACACGGGCTCGATGGTCGAGCTGTCGAGCAAGTTCGGGGCGCTTCCCGGGCGAAGCGGTGGATCTCATCGCCTTCGCGCACAACAACAAGCTCGAAGTCGAAGGGCTTGAGCTTTCATGTCGGGAGCCAGTGCACGAACGTCCAGAACTACGTCCAGGCCCTGCACCTGGCGTCGAGCGTCTTCGCCGAGGCCAGGACGCGCGGCTTCGAGCTCAAGCTGCTCGACATCGGCGGCGGCTTCCCAGCGCACTACGACGACAGCGTGCCGGCCTTCAAGAAGCTCGCCGCGGCGATCAATCCGGAGCTGGACCGGCTGTTTCCCCAAGCCGGTCGAGATTCTCGCCGAGCCTGAGCCGGTTCCTCGTGGCGTCAGCCGCCACGGCGGTCGTGCAGATCATCGGCGAAGGCCATTCGCGGCGGCAAGCTGTGCTACTACGTCGAACGACGGCGTCTATCACACGTTCAGCGGCGTGATTTTCGACCACTGTCAGTATCCGCTCAAGAGCTTCAAGAACGGCGCCGACGCAGATCTGCTCGGTGTTCGGTCCGACGTGCGACGCCCTCGACACCATCAGCCTGGCCGAAGAGCTTGCCCGACTTGGAGCTCGGGCGACTTCGTCTACGCGCCGAACATCGGCGCCTACTCCGCGGCCAGCAGCACGTTCTTCAATGGCTTTCCGCCCGCGCCAAGGTCGTGCATGTGAACCAGTGAGGTTCGACAGACGGTGCCTTTGCTGACGGGAGTCTCCGACACTTGCGACAAAGCACCACCTGACCGGCGCTGTCGCCCTTAATCGGCTATCGACCCCGCCGCCACGGTCACCCGCCGCCTCAGCCATGCCAAACGTGACGGGAACCGATAAGAAGCTACGATCGGACGGAACATGGACGATCCGCGCTACGTCGACGACGTCTCCACCGCGATCGACGCGCTCAGACGGCTCAGACCGCGTAGCGCCGCTGATCTCGAACGGCTTGGTGCGCTCCACCGCAGCTACCGCGAGGGGCGCATCCATGTCCATGTGCCCGCGGCGCTCGAGTCCAGCCGACGGACCACTGGACGACCTCGTCCATGAATACCTGCCCGCTTCAAAGCCGCGCTCGAGGCGGCATCGAAGAGCCTGTTCTACTCGCTGCCGGTGGCCTTCGACCCGGCCCATTCGATTGGCCCGTTCCTCGCGACAGTCGATCGCGACGCGGAGGGCCAGCCGTACCGCTTCTCGACATGGGTGCGCTCATCGCCACCCAGGCCTTCGGCGAGAACGATCCCGGCGGTCGTCGAGGCGGTGCTGGACCATCTGCCGTACGCGTTCTCGCGCTACGCGCACTCGGAGTACCAGACCGCGGTGTCGCTGCGGCTGAAAGCCGAGCTGAACAGCATCGCGCCGGCGGGGACGCCGCGCCACTTCGTGGTCAACACCGGCGCCGAGGCGGTGGAGAATGCGATCAAGTCCGTCCTCCTCAATCGCGTGAAAACGACGGGCGACGCCGGACGGCGGCTTCATCATCTCGTTCGAAGGTGCGTTCCACGGTCGCACGCTCGGCAGCCTCGCGGTGACGCAACGGAAGAAGGCTCGCCTCGGATTTCCCACGTTCGACTGGCCGCAGGTGTCGTTTCCCGTGCTCGACGACAAACCGGAAGGAAACGGCGCGCCGTGAGGAGAAGAGCCTCAAGCAGATCTGGGACCTCGCTGGTCTCGGGCCGCCTGCCGCACGCCGAGAAGAGCAGGAGACGTTCCGTCGCGAGCTGGACGCGATCGACACGTTTCTGGCGACGCCCGGCGCAGGACGCGGCCGCGTTCGTCCTCGCCCAGCGCGCGGCGCTCAGTGCCGACACCATCAGGCGCAGCCGCCGCGTCGCGCGCGGTGCTGGTCGAGCCGATCCAGGGCGAAGGCGGCGTTCGCTTCACAAGCCCGGGATTCATGCGCAACGGCTGCGGCTGCTCACCGCGTATTTACGATGTGCCGCTGCATGTTCGACGAGGTGCAGACCGGCTGGGGCGCGACCGGGCGCCTGTGGGCGCACGAGCTGTTCGAACTGCCGATGCCGCCGGACATCGTGATCTGGGCCAAGAAGGCGCAGAACGGCGTGCTGTTCGTGAGCGAAGAGCTGGCGACGTTCTTCCAGGAAGAGAAGAAGTTCAACACGACCTGGGAGGGCGAACCCGGTCGGCATGGTGCGTCTGCTTGCGACGCTGCATCGGATCGATCTGGAGCAGGTGCGCGCGCACCGGCGAGCGCGCCGCGCCGGGCTTGAGACGCTTGCTCGCGACTATACCGGGCTGATTCAGGACGTGCGCGGGCGCTGGCGTGATGCTCGCGTTCGATGTGGCACGCGCCGACTGGCGCGATGCGCTGCGCGACCGCGCCTTCCGGCGCGGCCTCGTGCTCCTGCCGGCGGGCGATCGGGCGCTGCGGTTCTATCCGCGCTACGACACCGAGCCGTATGCGATCGACGAGGCGCTCGCGATCCTGCGAACCGCGCAGTGGAAGACATCGTGAGCGGGCGCGTGGAACCGTTGACAACGCGGACCGAATATCCGCGTCGGGGCGCTGGAGTGCCTGCTCGAGGCGATCGACGTGCTCGACATCACCGCAGCGAACTTCCCGGAACACAAAGCCCAGATCATGGACGTCGAGGTCGAGCGCTACGGCGCGTTGAAGCAGTATCCGCCCGATGTCCTGCACGCCGGCGGGCGGCCGCTGCTCCAGTTGCCTTCCGAGATACTCGAAACGACGCTCTCGAACGATCGGGCCGTCGGCGTGGCGCTGCGCGACGGCGTCAGCGGCCGCATCGTGGCCTACGCGCTCGGAAGCGCACTCGAGGATCCACGACGAAGAAGGGTCGGATCGGATCCCTCCTTTGGCGAGCACAACACGTTCTACCTGCAGGCGATGGCCACGCTGCCGTCGGTGCAGAACCAGGCGGCGATCGAGAACAAGCTGCTCGAGTTGATCCGCGTTCGGGCTCTCGCGGCCGGTTACGAATATATCTCGACACTCATCGAGGAGCGCGTTCACCAGACCGGCCCGGACTGGCTGCGCGAGGCGCAGGTGATCCTGACTGATCGACAACTATCTGCGCAGCAGCATCCCTTTCGTGTATCTGCACGCGCCGCTCGAGCAACAACGAGGGCCGGACTCGCGCGTCGACATCGAGTCGCCTCAGACGGAGGCCTCGTGACCGAAGTTGCCATGTGGATCGATCACCGACACGACGGCGCACGGGGCGGCGAGACCATGCCCGTCGAGAACCCGGCCACCGAGGAAACGATTGCCTCGGTCCCGCGGGCGCAGGCGGCCGACGTGGCTGTTGCCGTGGAACGGGCTCGGAGCGCTCAGCGCGCGTGGCGGCGGGTCCCTGGACTGGAGAAGGCGAAACTGCTGCACGAGGTGGCTGCCCGCATGCGCGCGATGCATCGGGAGCTGGCCGAGACGATGACGCTCGAGGGCGGCAAGCCGATGATCGAGAACCTGGACGAGATCGAGTGGACGACCGCCTGCTTCGATTACTACGCGGAGCTCGGGCGCCACTCGCGAGGGACGTCGATCCCGCCCAGCTTCGAGCACCAGGTGAATTTCACCGTCAAGGAGCCGTTCGGCGTGGTGGCCGCGATTGCGCCCTTCAACTACCCGCTGTTGCTCATGGCGTGGAAGGTGGCACCGGCGCTGGCTGCCGGCAACACCGTCGTCATCAAGCCGGCCGACCAGACGCCGCTCGCGACGCTCAAGCTGGCGCACGCCTTCGAGGTCCTGCCGCCGGGAGTGGTGGGGATTGTCACCGGGACCGGAGAGGAGGCGGGCGAGGCCCTCGTGCGCCACCCGCACGTCGACATGATCGCGTTCACCGGGTCGACCGCAACCGGCAAGCGCATCATGCGCATCGCCGCCGATTCGCTCAAGAAAGTGAACCTCGAGACGAGCGGCATCGACCCCTTCATCGTCTGCGAGGACGCCGACCTGGACGTGGCCGCCCACGCCGCGGTCTGGGCCCGCTATCTCAACGCCGGCCAGGTGTGCACGTCGGCCAAGCGGATCTACGTCGTCGACGCGGTCGCCGATCCGCTTCGTCGAGCGCTTCGTGCAACTGGCCCGGCAGGTCAGGGTCGGTGACCCCGGCGGCCCGAGACCGACATGGGGCCGCTCATCTCGAGCCGGGCCCTGGGGGCAGTGAAGCGGTCGATTGAGAACGCCACCAGGGAGGGAGCGCGGCCTCGCGACCGGTGGTGGGCGGCCCGAGGGCTGCGAGCGCGGTCATTTCCTGGAGCCCACCGTGCTCGACCGCGTCCGCCATGGCGGCTGTGCGACGCGGAGGAGGTATTCGGTCCGGTCGCGGCTATCGTGCGGGTGCGTGACGTCGAGGAGGCGATCGCCCTGGCGAACGACAGCGAGTACGGCCTCGGCGCGAACATCTACACGAACAACCTGCGCTACGTGATGACGGCGATGGAGGAGATCAAGGCGGGCACATTCTGGGTGAATGACCCGCTCACGGACAACGAGGCCGGCCCGTTCGGCGGCATGCGCCAGAGCGGCATCGGCCGCGAGTTGGGCGAAGAAGGGCTCGACGCATTTCGCGAGACCAAGCACGTGCACATCGACTACATCCAGGAGCGCAAAAGCTACTGGTTCCATACGCCGAGCGACAGTGGTGACGACATGGACCCATTGCCGCTCTACATCGGCGGTCGTTTCACGAAGGGCGCCGAACCGCCAGCAGAGATCATCAACCCCGCGACCGGGCTGCCGATCGCGCAGGCGGCGCGCGCCACCGCGCGCGGAAGCTCAGGCGGCGATTCAGGCCGCTCGCGACGCGTTCGATTCCGGCACGTGGTCGGGCCTCACGGCGACGAAGCGCGGTCAGGTGCTGCTCGAAATCGCGCGACAGCTGCGGGAGTCTGTCACCGGAGCTCGCGCGACTCGAGACGGAGAACATGGGGAAGCCGATCATCGAGTCCGAGTTCGACGTGGCAGACGCGGCGACCTGCTTTGAGTACTACGGGGGCCTTGCCAACAAGATCACCGGCGAGGTCAACCCGGTTCCCGACGAGGCGCTCAGCCTGACGCTCAAGAGCCGGTCGGCGTCTGCGGGCAGATCATCCCCTGGAACTACCCGCTGCTGATGGCCGCCTGGAAGATCGCGCCGGCGTTGTGCGCCGGGTGCACCGTGGTCCTGAAGCCGGCCGAGGCCACACCGATGACGGCTCTTGCGCTCGCCCGCATTCTGGACGGCATCCCGGACCTGCCCAAGGGCGCGGTCAGCGTGGTCACCGGCGATGGTCCGGTGGTGGGGGCGCTCCTGGCCGAAAGCGACCTCGTCGACAAGGTCGCCTTCACCGGTTCGACGCGCACCGGTCGCGCCATCCTGCGCGCCGCCGCCGACTCGAACCTGAAGCGCGTCACGCTCGAGCTGGGCGGCAAGTCCCCGAACATCTTCTTCGCGGACGCGGACTGGGAGGCGGCAGTCGAAGGCGCGGTGTTCGGGGTGTTCGTGAATCAGGGCGAGGTGTGCTCGGCCGGGTCGCGCATCCTGGTCGAGAAAGCGATCCATGCGAAGTTTCTCGACGCGGTCGTGGCCAAGGCGAAGACCATCCGGCTCGGCGACCCGCTGGACCGCGACACGCGGATGGGTCCGCTCGTCACCGCCGCGCATCGCGATCGTGTGATCGGTTACGTCGAGCAGGAAAGCACGAAGGCGCGCAGCTCGTGCTCGGTGGGGGCAAGCCGGGCGGCGCGCTCGCGCGCGGTCTGTTTGTCGAGCCCACGATTTTCGACCGCGTGGATCCGGGCATGCGGATCGCGCAGGAGGAGATCTTCGGTCCGGTGGTTTCCGTGATTCCGTTCGAGGGCGAGCGGCAGGCGATCGAGATTGCCAACGCCACGCCTTACGGTCTGGCTGGCGCGGTGTGGACGCGCGACATCTTCCGCGCCTTCCGCGTGGTCCGGAAGCTGAGGGCCGGTATCGTCTGGGTGAATCACATGCAGCCCACCTACGTCGAGGCTCCGTGGGGCGGGGTGAAGATGAGCGGCGGTGGCCGCGAGCTCGGGCTGCACGGGGTCGACAACTATCTCGAGATGAAGCAGGTGCACGTCAACCTGAACGAAAATCCGATGGGCTGGTGCTGAGCGTGGCGAGATTGGCAAGCGTTGCGATCCGCATCCGTACGTCGCTCCCGGACCCCGGAGCCGGGCTCTGCTCGAGGAGCGCCGGCGTTTTGTCGCCGCCGGAGTTGCCGAGGCGCGGCACGGCATCTTCTTCGAGCGCGCCGAGGGGGCGTCTCATCGACGTCGACGGCAATGTGCTCCTCGACTTCAGCGGCGGCATTGGCTGCCTCAATGCCGGCCACGGAGCGCCGCGCGTCATCGCTCGCGTTCGTGAGCAGCTGGACAAGCTTCAGCACGCGTGTTTCATGGTGGCGCCTTACGAGCCGTATGTCGCCCTGGCCCGCAAGCTGTGCTCAATCGTCCCGATCCGGGGCCGACAAAAGCCAGCGCTCTTCAACAGTGGGGCCGAAGCGGTCGAGAACGCGGTAAAAATTGCTCGCTCCGCCACCGGCCGGCCCGCCGTGCTCGCGTTCGATCCGGGATTTCACGGTCGCACACTGCTCGCCCTGTCGCTCACCAGCAAGGCCTCCCCCTACCGACACGGCTTCGGGCCGTTCGCGCCCGAGGTGTACCGGCTCCCCATCCCGGACGTGCTGCGCAGACCGCATGGCACCTCGGTCGACGAGTGGGTAGGGCATGCCATCAGGGAGCTTCACCGTTGTCTGAAAAGCACGGTCGATCCGCAGTCGATCGCGTGCGCCATCATCGAGCCCGTGATGGGCGAGGGCGGATTCATCGTGCCGCCACGCGAGTTTCTGGCGGATCTGGCCAGTACGCTGCAAGGAACACGGCATCGTCCTCGTTGCCGACGAGATACAAACGGGCTTCGGACGCACCGGCCGGATGTTCGCCTGCGAGCGTGTCGGCCTCGAGCCGGACCTCGTGTGCCTGGCGAAGTCGCTGTCAATGGATTCCCGCTTTCGGCGGTGGTGGGGCGTGCGGCGATCATGGACGCCGTGCAGCCGGGAGGCGTGGGCGGGACATTCGGAGGCAACCCGGTCTCGTGCGCCGCGGCGCTCGGGGCCATTGAAACGATCGAGCAGGATGGGCTGGTGGACCGCGCGGAAGCCATCGGCACGGTGGTGGCCAGGCGCTTCGAGGGAATGGTGGCGCGGTATCCCTTCATCGCCGAGGACGCGCGGGCTTGGCGCCATGCGCGCGCTCGAACTGGTTGACGATCGCACGTCTCTCAAGCCTGACCAGCCCCGCACCGACCGGGTCCTGGCGCTCGCCGCGACGCGCGGCTTGCTGCTTCTTTCAGCCGGCCTGTATGCGGCAACGTGATCCGCACGCTGATGCCGCTGACCGTGACCGACGCCGAGCTCGAGGAGGGACTCGACGTGCTCGAGTCATGCCTCGCCGATACCGCGTGATGCGACCGAAACCCGGAACTGGAGCGAAACCGCGAATCGTCATCCTGGGAGGGCGGGCGCGATGGGCCGGATCATGGTGCGCGATCTGCAGCGCACGAGTCGCGGGAAGGTGCGCATCGTTGTCGCCGACCGCGACGTCTCTGCCGCGCCGGGCTCCGGTCGAGACCACACAGGTCGACGTCACCGATCCCGGGAGCCTTCGGCGCGCGCTGGACGGCGCCTACGCGACTATCGCCTCTCTGCCGTATCGCTGCAATCTCGAGGCGATGCGCGGAGCCCTCGAAGCGGGGGCGCATTACGTCGATCTCGGCGGCCTCTTCCACATGACCCGCCGTCAGCTCGAGCTCGCTCCTGAATTTGAGCGCCGCGGCCTGATGGCGATCCTCGGCATGGGCTCGGCGCCCGGGATCGTGAACGTGCTCGCAACGCTCGCGGCGCGCGGCCTCGACGCCGTCCGGGAGATCCATTGCCTCGTGGGCGGAATCGATCGAACCCGTTACCGCAACATGTCTCCCTTGTGGTTCGGCTACTCGGCCGACACGTTGCTCGACGAGTTCACGATGCCCTCGCCGGTCTTTCGCGCAGGCAAATTCACGACGGTCCCCCTCTCGATCCCGGCGAGCGCGTTGCCGTCCACTTCCCGCTCCCGTCGGAACGATCCCTGTCGACACCACGATCCACTCGGAGGTCGCAACCCTGCCCTTGTCGTTTGGTGACCGTGGCATTCGCGAAGTGACCTTTCGCCAGGGCTTTGACACGGAGTTCAGGGACAGACTGAGCTTTCTGGTGCAGCTTGGTCTTGCGGAGACGACGGCGCTGGCCTCCTCCCTCTCGCGGGGCTCGAACCGTTCTGGCATCGTGCCGCGCGATGTGCTGCTCGCGCTCGTTGGCCGCTTTCCACCGCCGGTGCCGATCGGGAAGCCGCACCGCTACGAAATGCTGCGCACCGTTGTCGGCGGGACGCACCGTGGCCGCCGGGTGACCGTTACCGCCGATTGCCACGCCGGCACGTAACGCGGGATGGGGAATCGGACCCGACATCGATACCGGCGCCCCGCCGTCGATCGCGGTGCAGCTCATGCTGTCCGGCGAAATCGAGCTGCGCCCGGGTGTCTGGGCCCCGGAACAGGTGGTCCCAGCCGGACCGTTCGTGCGCGAACTCAGCCGTCGCGCCATGCGGTGATGACGTGTCGCAGGCGGGCAGTCTAGACGCGAGCGAGAAGGCGTGCGCCGCGACAACGGTAGGCTCAGTTCTGGAGAGGAGGATTCATGCGCACCATACTGGTCGTCCGCACGTGGCGCTTGCTACGAGCGCAGGTTCGGTTCGGCGCCGCCGCTCAGTCCATCTCAGTGAACCGCATCGAGATCAGGCAGGCGACGCTGCACGAAGTTGGTGGAGGTCTGCCGTTGCGTGCGCCGAACGGAACAAAGATTCTGGTCGGGGCGGCCGTTGTGTGGCATCGATGGGGTCCTGATCGACTTCCACCTGATGCAGGGCGCGACTGCGACCAATTCCGAGACCGCGATCCTCAAGGCGAAGACAGCCGCACACTGGCAGCGCCCAACGCGCGAGCTCGAGGAGTGGGTGAAGAGCGGGAGCAATCGCGCGCCTGAGTGGATCGGCGACTTCCCGCGCGCTGGTGGCGTGCCGATCGTCATCGACAGGATGGTTGCCGGCGCCATCGGCATCGGCGGAGGCGGTGACAAAGGCAATGAATGCGCGCAGTGCGCAATCGACACCGTCATCCGGAAACGGCCTTAACTGGTCACATTCGATTCGTGTGAGTGGCGTCACCATGTCCGCTTCGGCATCAGGAAGCCCTTGCGCCCAGCTCGTCGTATCGCTTCTTGAAGATCCCAATCCGCCTGGAGTCGCATCCAGAACTGCGGGGATGTCTTCAGCAGACGTCCAAGACGCAAAGCCGTGTCGGCCGTGATGCCACGCTTTCCGAGCACGATTTCGTTCAGACGGTTCAGCGAAATCCCAAGCTGCCGCGCGAGCTTCGACCTGGCCAATGGCCATCGGCTTCAGAAACTCCTCGAGCAGCATCTCGCCTGGCGGAATCGCTGGTCCCAGCCAGTTCGGATCCCTAGTGATAGTCTTCGATGCGAACTTCGTGGGCATGTCCCTGCTCCCATCTGAACGTGACGCGATACTGGTCGTTGATCCGAACGCTGTGCCGCCCTGCCTGATTGCCCTTCAACGCCTCGAGTCGATTACCGGCCGGAATCGTGAGATCTTCGAGTCGCGCCGCGACGTCGAGCGCCTTGAGCTTCCGTTGCGCGACTCGCCAGATCTCGCGCGGGATCCGCCTCGCCAGAACGCGTATTGCGTTCGCGAAACAGGTCAGCCGTCGTTTCGTTGCCGAAAGACTGAATCAACGCTCAAGCTACGCTACACGGATAGTGTGTAGTTGGCAAGCTGGCGTGGCCGAAGGCTGCCATCGCGAAATAGAAATGTCCCTGGTGACGGCCTGTGGGCGCTGAGCGAAACGCGTCCGCGCGTTGTGCAGGTTGAGTGTGCCCCTCGGCACCTCGAGCGACGGATGACCTGCGACCAGCGGTACCTGTGGCTGCTGAGGTGGGCGGCGCTTTGAATCCTCTTACAGCACTGATGAGGCAGTTGGATTCGTACGGAACGGCCAAGCCTCACCGAATCGGTTACCACACCATCCCAGCTGACGTAGGTCTCAGAGCCTGGAATCCTTAGGGATCTCGTGAGATCGTGAATGGCACTCGGATGGTACCCGAACTTGATTGCTTCCGAGCTGTCCGATGAAGGTGCCGCTGATGTCCGTCGCTCGCGCTGCCGTTCTGCTGCTGCCACTCGCTGGCTGCGCCAGCCACACGCCGCCTGAGCCGCCGGTTTCGCCGCCTCAGAGCGTCGCGGAGCAACCCGAAACGCCGCAGGCCGCCGCCAAGCCCGTCGAACCGAAGCCGAAGCAACCCGCACCTGCCGCGGTACCCTGCGCCGAGCGCAGAAACCCCGCCACCCGAGGCAGCCGCCCCGGCGCCCAAAGGGCGCAGGCAAGGCCGCTCCGCCCGTTGCGAGGACGCCCGCACCTAACGCGCGAGCGCCGAAACCTGCCGCAGCGCCCGTTGCCGGTGCCGCCCGCTGGCGGCGCACGGCCTGCGCCCGCTGCGCCCGGGCACGCTGGACTTGACCGCGCTGAAAGACGCAGTTGAAGGCAACCAAGGCCATCGGCCTCTTCACCAAGATCTCGCTCAAGAACCAGGTCGACGACCTGCATGGATCAGTTCCGCGAGTACTACCAGGGCAAGGCCAAGACTCACGATGACGGAGCTGCGCCGGTCCTACGACCTGCTGATGATGAAGGTGCTATCGCTGCTGCAGGACGCCGACCAGAAGCTCGCGTCCGAGATCGTGTCCTCGCGCGAGGCGATCTGGGCTCTGCTCGCGGACCCGAAGAAATTCGCCACCCTCGAAAGCTGAACGCAGGAGAACGCCATGAACAAACGCACTGCTGGTATTGGCGCAATCGCTTGTCGTGGCGGCGTTCTTCGCCGTGCCGTCGTTTGCCGCCGACGACGAGGCGCTCAAGAAGGACCTGACGGCGGTGATCGCGCTTCAAGGATTGCCGTGCGGCCAGGTCGTCGCGGTCAAGGAGCAGGCCGAGAACGACTACGCCGCGTCGTGCAAGGACGGGAACAAGTATCGCGTTTACCTGAATGGTGCGGGGCGGGTGGTTGTCGAGACGCGGAAGTAGTCGTTAGCCTGTCAATCCCTGGAAGCTACCGAACATCGAGCGTTTCTTCACGCAGAGGCGACTCCAGCCCTCTACCGTGAAGAGTGCAGGGCTCGAGGCGTTCGCCTGATTGCTTCATGTTCGCCGGTGCAGCCGGCTTCGACCCTTTCGACTCCTGGCCGTTAAGCTGCGGAAAGTCGTCCGGGAAGCCCGGCTGCCACGAACCAGCGCATAATCGGTGCGTGAGAAGGCTCCTGGCCGCCGCGATGCTGACCTTGTTCGCATCCCTGAACGCGATCGATGGCATCTGCTGCCCTGACGGCTGCACCCACGAGCAAGCCTCGACCTCGCAGCACGACCGAGCGTCAATCGTCGGACGGCACCTGCGTCCTGTGCGTCGGCGGTGTTGAATCAGCCGTTCGCACTGGCGCCGTCTGCCGTCGGTCATCGTTACGAGTCGCATCGCACTGACTCCTGCTCACTCCATCACCTCGACGCGCCGACGGACCCACCCGACCAACCTCCGCGCTCTTAACGAGTTCTCGACTCGCTCAAGCGAGTCGAAGAAGACGGATGGACTGGTGCCTACGGACGCACCGGTCGGAGATGTGTATGCGCTTGCTCTGTGCTGATGATCGAGTGTTCTCGTCTTGCTGTTCGGGCTGCGACGCTCACAGCTCAGAATCAGACGGCGACAGTTCGTGTTCACGTCCGTGCCTGCGACAAGCCCGTCGAGGACGCAGAGGTCGTCGTCGCCGGCACGACCCACCGGACGGATGCGACTGGAACGACGACCATCGTCACGGTGCCCGGGTCGGTCGAAATCACCGTGCTGAAACCGGGCTTCGCGCCAGCGACGGCGTCGGTGCAGGTGGCCGCTGGAGCGACACAAGACGTCGTGGTTGAGTTGCAGCCGCAACCATCGCTCGAGGAAACCGTCACCGTTGTGGCGTCAACTCGCACCGGACAAGAGACTTGAAGATCAGCCGATGCGGGTGGAGGTTCTGGATCGCGAAGAGATCGAAGAGAAGATGCTCATGACGCCCGGAGACATCGTCATGATGCTGAATGAAATGGGCGGCATGCGGGTGCAGACGACGTCGCCGTCGCTTGGGGCCGCCAGCGTCCGTATTCAGGGCATGCGGGGCCGCTACACGCGCGTGCTCTCAGACGGGTTGCCGCTCTTTGGCGACGTCGGCGGCCTCGGGCTGCTGCAGATCCCGCCGATGGATCTCGGGCAGGTCGAGGTCATCAAAGGCGTGGCGTCAGCGTTATGCGGCGCGGGCGCGATGGGCGGTGTGGTCAATCTCCGTCTCGACGTCCAGGCAGCGAGCATGAGGAGGAGTTCTTGTTCAATCGCTCGACCCGCGGTGCGACGGACGCCGTGACCTTCCTTTCCGGCCCGTCTGTCGCACGGCTGGAGCGCCTCGCTACTGGGCGGCGGACACTGGCAGGAAACCAACGACGTCAACGGTGATGCGTGGGCAGATCTCGCGGGATATGGGCGAGCCGTCGTGCGTCCACGCGTGTTCTGGGATGACGGGCAACGGTCGGACCTTCTTCGCGACGACCGGGTTCACCTACGAGGACCGCGAAGGCGGCACTCCGCGGGGTCAGGTGCTGCTGCAGCCACCGGCCAGCCGTACGTGGAAGCGCTGGAGACGCAGTCGGTACGACGCCGGCGCCTCGCGCAGTTCCTGTTCAAGGGCCGGTACGTGATGACCGCGCGCGCCGCGGTTGCGCGGCAGAGCCACGACCACCAGTTTGGCGAGGTGATCGAGCGTGATCGCGCACGACACGGTGTTTGGCGAAGTGGCGCGTGCGTGGAACCGCCGGCCGACAGACGTGGGTCGGCGGGGCTCGCCGTCGAACGAGACGCGTACATGGCGCGCGATGTGCCTCGATTCGATTACACCTTCACCGTGCCAGGCGCATTCGCGCAGCATGACATCACCGCGTCACAACACCTGTCGCTCTCTGCAAGCGCCCGCGTGGATGTCCACAGCGAGTGCGGCACATTCTTCAGTCCTCGCCTGTCGGCGCTGGTGCATGCGGGTCGCTGGACGAGCAGGCTCTCGGTTGGCACCGGCTTCTTCGGACCCACGCCGATCACCGAAGAGACCGAGGCCGCCGGCCTCGACGCGTCTCGAGGTCCGGCAGCCCGTCGAGGCCGAACGCGGACGAAGCACGTCGTTTGACCTGTCCCGCACCGACGGACCGCTGTCATACACCGCGACCGTGTTCGCCTCTCGCATCAACGACCCGTTGCATGTCGAGCGATCGCCATCGTACGTGCTCAGCACGCTGCCCGACCCGACGACCAACGTGGGCGCTCGAGCTCCTGGGGACGTTGCGCGAAGGCGCCATTTTCGGTAACCGCGACCTACACCTACGTGCGAGCCCGCGAGACCGTCAACGCCCTTCAACAAGACGTTCCGCTGACGCCGCGTCACAGCGCAGGACTCGTCGGGATGTGGGAGGCGGAGAACGTCGGGCGGGTCGGCATCGAGTGAGTACTACACCGGACGTCAGAGCCTCGAAGAGAATCCGTACCGAACCCTCAGCGAGCCGTACATGATCGTCGGTCTCCTGGCGGAAAAGCAGTTCGGGCGAGTCCGGCTGTTTGTAAATGGGGAGAACCTGACAGGAGTGAGACAGACGCGCTGGGACCCGCTCGCTTCGACCCACTCAGGCAGCTGACGGTCGGTGGACGGTCGATGCCTGGGCGCCGCTCGAAGGCCGCAATATCAACGGAGGCCTGCGCATCCGATTCTGAATCGCCGCGGCCCGCGCAATCCAAGCAAGACCGAGACACGCGCGAGGAATGCCCACGAATTCTTGTTTCCGTGGACACAGGCAGCGGTCCCAACCCTATGGCAGTGCGATCAGCTCGACGAGCTTGTTCTTGTGCCGCTCCGTCTTGCGGGACAACACCATCTCGAGCCACGCCTTCACGCGAACGGGCAGCGCCGTGCAATCGAACGCGACCGCCGGCTGGAACGGCGCGCTCGCCGCGGCCGGCGACGGCAACGTCCCCACGATGTCCATTGCGGACAGCAGTGCGGCTTCCTGGCTGTCGAACCACGTGGTCCACCCGCCGGCGAAGAAGAGGCCGTTCTGCCCCTGGTAGGCAGAGAGCAGCTGGCGCCGCAGCTGCATGAAGGTCGTCGTCGGCAGGAGAACGTTGTGGGTGTGCGAATAGAACGCGGAGCTGCAGGACGCCGGGTCGAGACCGGGAGCGCCCCATGACTTGAAGACCGGAATCTGCTGGCCGCCGCCGTGCGGCGGTCGGAGAGCGCCCAACCAGGCATTGAACGTGATCGTCTGGTCCGGCGTGTTACACGACGATGTTGACCGGTTCCCAGTATGCGTCTGATCGCTCGGCATCCAGCACGAACCGTTCTGCTGCAGGACGACAGGCAGCTCCATATACGGGAACTGTTGGAGGAGCTGCACCAGATCCTGGCTCGCCGTCCCGCCCGCCGCGAGCAGCGTCGCCGATGTGTTCGGATTGCACGCCAGCATGCGACGTACCGCGCGTCGATCGTCGTGCCGCCCACCGTGACCGCCACGGTGCCGCGACCCGGCGCCACCGCGGTCACCGGCGAGCGGGTCTGCGCCGAGACGCCGGACGCGGTCAGCGCCGCCTGCAGAACGCTCAGCAAGCCGCTGTCGTTTTGGTAGGTCGAGAACGTCGGCGTGTCGTCGACCGCGACCGCCGGCAGCGTGCCGAAGATGTTGCGGACGAAATATGTCGTCGCGTAGAGCGCGGACGATTGGCCGATCTGCCCCATCGGCAGCGACACGAACTGATAGAGGAAGGCCTCGATGACGGGCGCGAAGCTGGCCGGCATCAGCCAATCCGGAATTCCGGCCAGCCAGTCGGAGACGCTCAGCGTCCAGTTCTCTGGGCTCGTCGCATTGAGCCATGTTGCCGCCACCACGAACCCGCAGAAATGGAGGAACGCCTCCCAATCGCGGGCCGTGTAGCGGGCGAACCGGCCGATGCGGGATGGGATCCCACAGCAGCCGCTGCCCGGTGGAGCTCTCCCAGACCGTGAAGCCGGCCGGATACGACGTGCTGGTGAGGCCGAGCGCACTCACCAGCTGCACGTAGTGGGGCTGCGGATTCGGATAGTAGAACTCCGCCCCTGCGTCTATGACATACGTCTGACCGCCGTACTCCACGGTGACCGACGACACGTTGCCGCCGATGGCCGGCGCCGCCTCGAAGATCCGGACGTCGAACGTCCCGGGTGCTGCGTCGCTATCTGGTGCGCGGTGAAGATGCCCGCCGCGCCCGCACCGACGATGACCACCGTGGCACGCGTGCTCGCTTCGCTGCTCGACGCCATGAACAGTCTCCCGGAGATAGAAGGACGCAGGTGATTCGCGGTTTACATTTTCGCCAGATCTCCTACGCCGTGCATGGGGGCCGCCACCGAGTCGATGAGCCGTTTCCAACGTGCATATTTGCTACGCTGAGGGCAATGGCTTCACTAGAGCGGTTCGCGCTCGCGCCCGATCTCACCATCTGCCGCATCGCTGAACGGCATGTGGCAGAGCATCCGGCGCCCACGGCCGCATCGAACGCGAGAAGGCGCTCGGAAGCATGGCCGCCCACGTCGATGCCGGCTTCACGACCTGGGATCTCGCCGACCACTACGGACCCGCCGAGGACTTCGTCGGTGAGTTTCGCCGCCGCGTGCCGCCCAGCGCGGCGAGTCGGCGCTGGCGGACCTCCAGTTCTGCACAAAGTGGGTGCCGCGCCCTGGGCCGATGCCGCCGGCAGTGGTCGAGGCCGCCATCGCCACCTCGCGGCGACGGATGGCCACCGAGACCCTCGACCTTCTTCAGTTCCACTGGTGGGATTACGCCGACCGGCGTTACTTCGATGCGCTGGCACATCTTGCCGATCTGCGCGACGCTGGCGCCATCCGGCACCTCGCGCTCACCAACTTCGACACCGAGCGGCTGGCCGGCATCCTCGACCATGGCATCCGCGTCGTCTCCAACCAGATCCAGTTTTCGCTGATCGACCGTAGGCCCGAGGTGCGCATGGCGCCCTTCTGTCGCGAGCGCGGCGTTCACCTGCTCGCCTACGGGACGGTGTGCGGCGGACTCCTGTCCGAGCGGTACCTCAACCAGCCCGAGCCGCGCGGCTCCGCGCTCGACACCGCCAGCCTCCAAAAGTACAGCGCATGGTGGACGCCTGGGGTGGCTGGAGGTTGTTCCAGGAGCTGCTCGCGGCGCTCAACGATGTGGCGACGCGGCACGCCGTGGGCATTACGACGGTGGCGGTCCGCTGGGTGCTCGACCGTCCCGCAGTAGCAGGCGCGATCCTCGGGCGCCGGCTGGGTCTGAGCGATCACCGCGCCGACAACACGCGCGTTTCGCCTTCCGGCTCGACGCCGAGGATCACGCCCGCATCGAGGCGGTGCTGGCAAAGTCGCGGGACCTCCTCAGCCTCATCGGCGACTGCGGAGACGAGTATCGCTGAGAGCTGGACAGGGTTCGCCTCGATGCGGCCGGTCCGTTGGTATTCGGACTGTGGTGCGCGCGAGCTGCCGCGACAATCTTTGTTGACGAATTCGCCTTCTAGCGGTGACGCCGACCCGGTAGGATGCGCGCGACTCGTCCCAGTTCGCCATGACCAAACCAGCCGCGATCATTGCCTCTGTGCTCCTCCTGACGGTGCTCGACATGCCGGGGGCGGAGGCCAATCCTCTGGAGCTGCGCGTGACCGGCAGGGCCGGAACGCGCGCCGGAGATCCGCCGGAGTCGGCCCGGCGGCTCGCGCTCGCTGACGCCAGGCGGCGAGCGCTGGAAGAGCGCCGCTGCGCATCTCCGGGAACGCGCCGACATCAAAGCGCTCAAGCTGGCGCCAGGTCACCTGGAGGCGTTCACCGCCGTTCTCGTGGACGTCGTCGAACCGGCGTCCGAGCCCACGAACGGCCGAATCGCCGCCGTCGCCCGGCTGGATGCGGCCGGCGCAGCCGGCATGATCCTCGCCGTTCGCAGGGATCAGGACGTCACCTTTGAGCTGGTGTACGCCTGGCGACGAATGCAGCGGCTGCACGATCAGCTCGACGAGCGGGCCAAAGCGCCGCGCCGGAGCGGCGGGCGACGAGTCTGCCCGCCTTCTGCAGGAACGCAACTGCAGATCGCCGGGGCGCTCGACGTGGCGCACATCATCGCGCAGGTCTACGCCGCGCTGGCGCGCACCGAACCCGCCGCTGCGGGCGGACGAACGATTCGTGCGGGCGGCCTCGAGCGGGCCAGACAGCTCGCCGTCAGGGCACTGGCGCTCTCGCCAGATGCGTCGGAGACTGCACTACCTGATTGGCGACATCCTGGTTGAATCGGAGGAGGTCGAGGCTGCCGAGGAAGCTACCGCCGGGGGCTCGACGCCGACGCGCCGTCGCCGATCGGCAGGACCAAGCTGGCCGCCGCGCTGCGCCTGCGGGGAAGATGTCCGACGCGCTCGGTGGAGCTCGCCGAAGCACGGCACATCGATCCGACCTACGCCCGTGCGTACAGCGACGCGGGAATGATCCTGCTGTGCGAGCAGAAGCTGTCGGACGCGCTGAGCGCTTACCGGGAAGCCGTGCGCCTGGACCCCGACTCGGTCGATGCGCATAACGGCCTGGCGATGACGCTCGCCAACAGCGGGAACCTGGAGGAAGCCGTCGCGGAGTTCCGCGAGATCGTCCGCATCGACCCAGACTCGACGATCGGCTACTACAATCTGAGCCGCGTGCTGGCCGACCTGGATCGCGACGTCGAAGCAGCCGCCGCGCTGCGTGAAGTCATACGCATCTATCCGGACCACTACAATGCGCGCTACAACCTGGCCGAGCTGTTCAGGCTCGAGGCCAGAGTACGACGATGCCGCCACGCAGTTCCGCGAGTATCTGCGCCTGGCTCCGGACACGCCCAGAGTCGCACCAACATCACGCGCGCCACAGGCTTGGTCCAGCAGTTCGAGGACCCGAACGCGCGCTCCCGTGCCAGACACGATGAGTCCGCCCCGGCCACGCTAACGGGTTCCAGCCAGCAACCTGAAGTTAGAGTGAAAACTTAGAGCACGTTGCGAAATTAATATCACGCGGGTGGCCGCGAACGGGCCGCCCCGGCCCCCCAGCGCGGGTGCCGCGCCGGGGACGCCGCCGGGCGCGGAGGCGTCAGCCGTGACAAGGGCTTTCGCCGAGCACCCGGTGGGGCTGTTCGCGGACAGGACCGCCAGAAGTTAATTTCGCAACGCACTCTTAAGAAGTCAAAAGTGAAGAACATGGCCAAGAATAGCGGCCTTCTAACTTCTCAGTTCTAAGTTCTCACTTCGAGGCTGCGTGTCCCGGCAGCCTGCTAGGATCACCGGCCCGCTTCGCACGTGCCGTAGTGCTGCTCGGGAGCTCGAGGTTGCGCCGGGCAGAAGCGGCGAAATCGCGTGAAGGAAGTTCGTGGCGGGAATGCGCCGCCTTGAAGCCCACGAGCGGTGGCGCCCGCGGCTTGAGCGGTCGTTATATAGAGCGGCCCGGTCCGGAATGCCTGCCATGAGATGCGAAATGCACCCCTCGGCCAGGCGCACGGTGACGTCGGTCGCCATCGCGC
>ERZ1370068.3081-contig-2203_pt1 | contig 19478 bp, 37 predicted proteins | sample MGYA00561227_ERZ1370068 | MGnify/ENA primary metagenome ERZ1370068 (study PRJEB38410, sample SAMEA6850437) | metagenome | study: Metagenomic assessment of the ecological functions of the soil: analysis of the soil microbiota associated with the...
ACTCAAAGATACACAGGTCATGCCAGATCACGGAGTGATGCTTCAACCCATAGTTACTATCTCACGCGAAACACGTCCGCTCGCCCCTTTACCTCACATCCCTGCAACCGTGCAAACCTCGCTCTATCCACATGATCTGAAGTACATCACACCTCCGCCGCTCTATCGACATTGATAGACATACCGGCCCTGCCCAGCGCCTTGGCGATGACTGGTCCGCCATTCCTTCTCCCCTTCACGAGGAGGAGGCTTGCAAAGGACTTCATTATAGAAATGGGCTTACGACTGTGGCGATGGCGCGCTGGAGAGAAATTGCCGCATCCGGGTTTCAGCGAATTGAGAGAGAGTAGTAAATTCTAATCCGAGTGTGTGACCCCATCGCACTGTCGCATCGTCATTCATCGTCGCAATGCTGATCCGGCAAACGCAGACTGATCGCAAGCTGATCTCCCATGTTCATAGAGGCCGGAATCATGACTTTGCACCATTCAACGAAACATCGAACTCGACGCCAAACCTGGCACGTTCGCCGCCAACAACCGTTGCAAACCGATGCGTGCAAACGAACAGGCGAAGGGTGTGCGAGAACCCGAACACGCAGGTGCCGCCTCAACTCGGTCGTAATTCCATCTTCTCTTCCTGAATCTTCCATTCCGTCTTAGCTCTGGCTGAAAGGATACGTCACGCGTACTGCCACACCCAATCAATTTCCCTAAGCTGACACTCAGAATAACACTAGAAGCAGTACAGCACGCCCCTTCAAGAGATGCACGATGCGGCGGGTGGAAATGGTGAGAATTGAACGGGAGGCTATGCGGGCAGTCGTTGAAACGATAGCCACGTACTTGTTTACGCGATTCTGTGCGGCAGAGATAATTCCGTGAAAGCCAGGCCGAAGAATTGATCCTTTGCCCACTGCACGGTGGCGACGGCAATCTCGGCGAGGCTTGATCTGCTTGGGAAGACGTAGTCTCAACGTGACCTCATCACCTGGCCTGATCTCAGCCTCCGTGCTGACTCGGGCGCCGCGTATCGAAAGATCGTAAACCACGCCTAAGTCGATACCAGGACTCCCTTAACCAACGCCGAGATTGGGAATGCGACAGGGCGCAGACAAAAGGAGCAGAGATGCGGACCCGAGGATGCTGGCGAAATCTATTCAAGACAGAGATCGATGAGAGGTCTGTTCCATAGAGCGTCCCTACCATGTTTCCACCGTACATCAGGACGCTCTATTCACAAATATAATTCCTCAATCGCACCAATTGAATCGTAGCATGCAGTGAAGAACTCATCCGCCATGTCATGAGCTCCAAATCTCTGGCTTACGGCAGTCCTTCCTTACTGGTCTCGGCTGTCCGATTGCCTACCTCTCCCAACGTTGTCTCAACTCCCTTGGCCTTGTCGATCGCGCCCCTGGCCATCCCACCAACTGCTGTGTCAGGAACCTGCGGAAGTTCCTTCCCCACCTTCGGGGAGGGTCCTGACGATTACATCCGTTCAAGCCTATCAACGACAATCCACCGACAAGGAAAAGACCAGTACAGATATCGACAGTTTCATCACCCATCTTCTCACGGTAAGTGCGCCCCCGAAGGACAAGGCTTGTGGTCATCGAACTCCAACGTGTGGCCTGGCTCAACCCATCCACACGGATGACGCATAAACGCAACATTCACAGGCGGCGCATTCAAATTCACCCAGCCGGCAAATTCCTCATTTACCCTCGGTTCATTGCCAATGACTCGATCGGCGAAGGGTTGTGCGATGAGCATGACAGCTGACTTTTGATGGCTTCCTTTCCTGATGACCAATTCCTCCCGCTCATGCGACGACACACGACATGATCGGCTATCGCGCGATGATGGTTTGTGTCAACGCAGGCCGAGGGGCATGTCCACTATGCAGATTTATGCAATTAGCTAAATACCCTATTTGACTCTCGCCATGACCCATGGTACTCTGCTACCGTCATACGAGGTAGCACTAGCCTTCGCACGTTTTGAATCTCATTTGATTGTTTCAGCGCGATTTATCGTGTTGTAGATGTTACTCTATATGTTCCATCATGTTCTGCGCGTAGACGCCCGGCAGGAAGATGGAGGGAATGATTTTGGTATTTCTGTCCGATCCCCTCATCTCCATCGAGCGGTTTCCCACGTTGGAGATGCCAGGTTCTATAAAGGAGCACGTATGAAGCTATCCACTGGGTGGCGAGCCGACAAGACGAGAAAGAACCGAGCACGGGCGACGCGGAAACCAAAAATCCGATGGGAGGTGCTCGGCCTTCCAAATCCTCTTGATACCAGTCTGACGACCTCAATGGAAGACATCCGTCGGCAAGTGTCGAGTATGGCAAGCCGTGGGTTCGGCCAGGGCACTCGCTCCCGCACGGCTGAACGAGAAGCCAAGACCACCAACCATGCTCCTGACTCAAGCAGCAAGAGACGTCGTGGAGCGACGGAGTCTTCCCAATCATCATCGTAGGGACACGAGATCATAAACGGCAGGCGATTGGCGCCTCAATACGAGTCGCTACGCAAAGGAGGGCACCATCGGACGAGCAGGAAAAACGACCATCGCAAAACGAGACCGTGAGAAAGCGAAACAAATTCAGCGGCGCGAGAAAGACGCCCGTCGAGAACAACGCAAGACCGAGAAGCCCGCTCGCCCACTGAACACAGAGGAGAGGATCCAGATTTGGCCGGGCTTCAGTGGGGCCCACAAGAGCCACTGTATTAGGGATAACGTGAGCGCGGACCCCGCACATCGCTCCCGTCCTACGCCGCCCTCACAAAGCGGTCAGCGGCAAACACTGCCTGCAGTTGTTGGGTGACCACGCGGCGATACTCGCCCTTCTGCTTCACCATTAGCACTACACCATCCGCATCAGTCAAGACCATCAAATCGTCCTCAATCGCAAGTATCCGATCGGGATCTCCGACATTGATACGATACTGCGTCCGGCTATCCGGATTGCGGCCAGGGCCGACTACCAATTCTGTCAGTCCGTCGATGATGCCTTCGCGTCCGTCCTCACGAAACCTGACCTTCGTGCCGTCCGGAATTCTCACCCATCTCTTCCCCGTGCGCACCCCCTCAGCCTTTGGGTTTGTCATGATGATACTCCTCTGATCGCTCACACCTCTTAACCTGTCAATAGATACGCGTCGCTGACAACTCCCTAGCCGTTAGACTCTGTCCTAAGAAACCTAGACTCTCTCCGGTATGACAGGGAACTCGGCTGATGCTGGCGTCGGTCCTCGCCTGGACGCCCCCACCGCTGACCGTCACCTCTGGAACGTTCAGGCATCCTCAAATGCGGACGATCATTGGGACGGGGGCTTCCCTCTGCCAACGGCACAGGATGCCCCAACAGCGTTTCGATCGCGCGCAGCTGATCACGTTCCTCGAAGGTCACGAAACTGGTGGCTTGCCCGGTCATCTTCATCCGGGCTGTCCGTCCAATACGATGAATATAGTCCTCCGGACAATTCGGCAAATCGTAATTCACCACGTGACCGATATTTGCCACGTCAATCCCGCGGGCTGCGATATCCGTCGCGACGAGAATTCTGACCTGTCCTCGTTTAAATCCGTCGAGAGCGCGGAGGCGCTGGGGCAGACTTCGGTCTCCGTGGATGACCGCGACGCGGTGGCCGGCCTGTTCAAGCGTCTGACCGAGTCGATCGACCCGATTCTTTGTCCGAGCGAATACGAGGACGGTCCCTCGTTCCACCGCCAGCAACGACACCAACAGCTTCGTCTTCTCCTGGTAGGTCGTATGATGCAACGCCTGGGTCACACCTTCAGCCGTCGCCGAGGGAGGCGTCACCATCACACGAACGGCACCCTTCAGACTCGCTTGAACCAGGCGGGTGACATCCGTCGGAATCGTGGCGGAAAAAGTAACGTCTGTCGCTCCACCGGCAATGCGTCAAGAATCTGATTAATCTGTGGCGCAAATCCCATATCGAGCATACGGTCGGCTTCATCGAGCACGAGGATTTTAATCGGAGCCAAATTGATCGTCCCGTTCCACATATGGTCCAGCAAACGCCCCGGTGTGGCAAACCAGAATATCTGGCCGCTGGCGCAATCCTCTGATCTGCGCCTGCATATCGCTCCCTCCGACGATAACCGTGGCAGAGATGCGGTGGCTTCGACCGAGCTTCTCGATTGAACCAAAAATTTGCAAGGCCAATTCCCGCGTCGGTGCGAGGATCAAGGCTTGCGGCTGACCTTTCGGCAGGACCGCGAGCCGTTCGATCATGGGGACAACAAACGCGACCGTCTTCCCGGTACCGGTTTGTGCACAACCGATGACGTCCCGGCCCTCAAGGCCGGGTGGAATGGCTTGAGCTTGAATGGGAGTGGGAACCAACAAGCCCGATGCCGTCAGATCCCGCAAAAGTGGTTCAGACAGACCAAAGGTATGAAAACTCGTGTGAACAGAGGTATGCAATGCATTATCCTTTCAGTGTGATCGCATTAAGACGGGATCAGAGAACCGAGGGGAGAGAAACCAGGAAGGCATCAACTCCGACAGGATCTGGTCGCGATGCGATCGCGAAGTCCGTTATGGTGTATACAGCCGTGCCGCCGGACTACTGCGACAACGATGTAGCGATCATCCTACAGCAAGCCCCTTCTGGCGTCAACTCTCTTGAAAAGAAAGGCTCGGCAATGACGAGGAAAAATTGACCTCTACTTTCAAGGTATTGGGCTATTATCATGTCATGACAGACTGACGCGTTCGCTATCCTAGCCAGACTGTGCTATGGTAGCTTCACATGAAGTCCGGTCACTACTCTATCCCTCGCGCATTCATTCCCTCTCCTCTAGATTCTGCGCGATCGATGCTCTAGTTTCCGCCCTGCTCCGCACACAGGTCTCTTCAGGGAGACCGCCTAACAGCGACCAATCCGTGCCGTACTCGACCCTGTCCGATAGCACGATCGGCTGACAACGAATGACGGTGCAGACCTTGATCGATTCGAGATGCAGCGGTACTGTGGCGGCCTGAGGCCGCCACACAGTACCCTAGATAAGGGCCCATGTGAGCCAAACGGCACAACAGCGCATGACTCACGATCACCAACGTTCGTCATCACCCCCACGGGTGTACCGATCCCGACCAGCCAGCGGCGCCACGTGGTCTGGACCGTCATACTCTTTGCGCCATTGCCATGGGTGCCGTGATCGGAGTCCCTCTCTATGGATATCTCTATCACTACACCTGGCTAGACTGGTCGCTGTTTGGACTGCTCTATGTCGTCAGCGGGCTGGGCATCACGGTCGGCTACCATCGACTGATGGCCCATCGGAGCTGTGACTGCCCGAACTGGGTCAAAGGTGCACTCTTGATCGCGGGCGCCTGGGCGCTTGCAGAACTCCGCCAACAAATGGGCGTCCGATCATCTGCGTCATCACGCGCACCGTGACGAGGGGAAAGGATCCGTACAATGCGCAGCGGGGATTCTGGCATAGCCACTGCGGATGGCTCTTTTACCCCCGATCAGTATACCGATCCAAAATATGCGACGCGCGTCGCGAACGATCCCGTCGCGATCTGGCAACACAAGTACTACCCCTCATGGTCCTCGCGGGCCTGGCCGGCACCTTTCTCATCGGCTTTCTCCATAACGGCATAATGGGTGGAGTTGGTTGCTTTCTCCTCGCCGGTGTGGGACGCACACTTCGCCGTGCTCAATTCGACGTTTTGCATCAACTCCGTCTGTCATTTGTGGGGACAACAGCCACACGGAGCGTCAGACTCCAGCCGAGATAGCTGGCTGGTGTCCCTCGTGACATTTGGCGAGGGGTATCACAACTACCATCACATGTATCCGACCGATTACCGAAACGGTCCTCGCTGGTATCACTTCGATCCCTCGAAATGGCTCATCCTCGGGCTCTACCTCGTTAGGACTTGCGACATTGTTGCGGACAGGCTCGTATATCGAGCCCTCGCTCGCTCGGACGAACTGACACGTCACGAAGGGAATCTCGATGGGGAAGCGGGTCCTGTATGTGGAGGACTCCCGGACAAGGTCTCGGACTGCGAGCTACGTGGCATCTTCACCTCCTACGGTCTGGTTGCCAGAGCCTACGTGGTCCGATTCAAACATACGGGAAAATCCGCCGGATACGGATTCGTCGAAATGGGGTCCGGCGAACAGGCCTTGAATGCCGTGGTCGCCCTTGAAGGAACCGAATGGGAGGGACACCTCCTCAGGCTCTATGTGACCCCTACGCAAACCAGGCCATATAAGATCGCAGCGCGTCACGGGATAAGGAGGACACATGGGCCGTACCAACTTGACCCGATCATGACCTTTCCCGATGGATCGCACCTCTTGATCAGCACCGCCTACTCAAAAGAAGGGAGCTTTTCATGCGCCCTCTACATGGCGACCATCGCAGCAGATGATCGAGGCGCCTTCCGGCGTCGTATCCAACCACCTCGCTGCAGCCACTTGCTTGGTTGCGCAAGAAGACGCCTACAGCTATGCTCAACGTCTCTACCCGCATTCAGCTGAGTCGATGAAAAGCCACTCCTACCTCATCTGGCCCGGTCCCGGTCCAACCGGCAATGCGGATGTGTAGGACGGTTGCCTGACCATCTCGCACCAGATGGCAGCTTCGATCCTCGACCTACCCATACAATCCACCCCTCGTCGTGCAGGCGCCACAAAATTTAAGGAACAGGACTATAGCTTTTCACTTGCTCCTCTGTTATGATGGGTTTGATTCATACGGCGGGCCTCGCATGAATCAGCAAATTGAACGGCCCATCACCGATATTGTTGTTACCGAGAATCTGACCGGAAGCTCGACCCAAGCCGCTACACTGTTCGCGTCTTCGGCCCGTTCCTTCCCCTCGTGTATTCGTTCTCGAGTCTCAAACAATATCAATTTCAGAAGGAGGAACCCCCATGGGTTCAAAACTTTATGTCGGCGGGTTGCCCTATGCGGCAACTGAATCACAGCTAACCACCCTCTTCGCCGCGCACGGCACCGTCGAGTCTGCGCGTGTGATCACGGACAAGTTCACCGGGCAATCACGAGGCTTCGGCTTCGTCGAGATGGCCACACAGGAAGAAGCCAAGGCTGCGATTACCGCGTTGAACGGCTCACAGATGGACGGACGTCCCCTGACTGTCGAATGAAGCCAAGCCACAAGAACCCCGCACCGGCGGTGGTGGCGGTCGGCTTTGGCGGCGGCGGCGGTGGCGGTGGAGATCGCGGCGGTCGCGGTCGCTTCGAACCAGCGCCCAGAAGTAGCAGATGCAGAAGGGGCGCTTCGGTTGAAGCGCCCCTTCACGGCATACCTCGTTCCTCGTACCTCACATTAAATTTGTCGCAGCGAACGACACTCAGTCTGTAGTGACCCCACTGGTCGCGACCTCAGACCGATTACACCCACGTACCTCTCGGCTGCGGCAGTTGTCTCGCCCGAGCGCTGTTGTGGTCACACCTACTACGAGAGCAAAGATATGCACGTCTCGATGTGGGCCACACTGGAGCCTCACACGCGGCAAGCATGCGGTGTGAATTAACTGAATAGTTGGAGGGATCATCGAACCGTGTCACACTAATCCTAGCCACCGAGAGACCGCACATGCGCAGCAGCCAACGTCCACGCCTCCTGCATCTGATCCTCACCCTCTGGCTTTCCACAGTGCATTCTGTACGCCCAGCCTTGCGGGAGAGATGACCCTCCTGAGCATCGGCCCTCGCTTTGGCTTCGGTGAAAAATTCCCCTCATTGGGAAAAGCAGCAAAAATACTACTTCGACCTGTATCGACGTCGCAGCGGTCTTCAAGCTCCCCTGGTCCTGGCCGGTCGGTGAGAGCACGTGGAGCCTGGACACGAGACTGATCGCAAGCGCGGGTGCTACTGACAGGGTGCAGGTGAGAACGGTCTGATGATGACGGTCGTGCCGGATCTTGCGCTGAGCGGCTGGGAGGACTTGTCACCTTCGACGCCGGAGCTGGGGCAGGATTCTTCAGCAACTACAAGTTCGGCATGCAAGACTTCGGGGTCCTGTTCAAATCTGTCGCGACCGTGGGGGTTCGCGTCAATCCATTTTCTCACGCCTATGCCGGCTTTCGTGCCCAACACTTCTCCGATGCCGGCGCTGTACGGATCGTGGCAGTCTCGGCGTGGACATGTATATCACGTAGAACTCGGATACCGGTTTTGACCCAGGACGGCGCACGAGTTCACGCTCCTCTCACGCTTGTGAACAACACGGGCCTACCGCCCCTATGGCTTCCACCCTGACAACACACAACGCTGCGCGATCAGCGGCGTGAAGCTCCCCACATCTTCCGAGACCCTTGTCATGACCTCATCCGCCAGCCCCTGATCCTCGAAACATTCGTAGACATCATCGAGAAACCGCCCCGGAGCAGCGGGTGGTGGAGAAACGCCGGACCGGGACCAGTCGCAACGTCCAACGGATACTCGGTCACGGCAATGCGCGCAAGATGAAGCCTGTCCAGCCATCCGCGAACGTCTTCTGCTGACGGCCGTTCGGCAAGATAGGCTTCAAGCCGACGGCGCTCCGCCAGGAGGCCACGGACTGCCATCTTCCTGATCGATCCGACGCCAGAGTGAGTCGAACGTACCGAGCGAAGGAAAGGTCAGCACCAGCTGGCCACCGGGCTTGAGATGTTCCACCAATCTCTGGACGGTGTCGAAACGGTTGGGACGGAAAAACATGACGGAGAGATTGCCGGTGATGCGATCGAAACAGTGCAGGTTCGGCAGCAGGGCACGCATATCCAGACATTCGAACCGCAGCCACGGGAGTTGCGCGCCTTGGATCGCTCGCGCCCTCTCGACCTGACTCCCACTGAGATCGATGGCCAGGACCTCTCCGGTGGGCCCCACCTGCTCTGCCAGGTAGAAAGCCGGGATCCCGTGGCCGGAGGCAATATCGAGAATGGAGGCTCCAGGGCAAAGATCCAGATGCTGCAGCAACGATTCAGCGAAGGGGTGGACCAATAGTCATGAGTCGGAAGAGGCCAACGAAGCCTGACATCAGTCCTGCGTTCGGTCATGCGGCTGTTCCTCTGTCGTGATGCCAGCACAGCATACTCCACTGCCCTGGCAAGGACCACCAGCCCACCGGAAAGCTGTCGGAAGGCGACAGCGGAGTGCAGCCAACGATTTCGGCAGAAACTCTTCGCATGATTCTTCTGTGGGCCGCAGAGGGACGAAAGTCACCGCAGATTCGGCAGGTCAGGAAAAACCGCACTGCACCTCACTCCGGGCTGTCTTACTGCGAGGACTTCGGCTGGCGTTTCTGATGAAGGCCCTTGTCGCTCTTGCTCATAGGCCTGCTGGACTCGCCCTCAGAGAGAATGTCCTCAATCTGGGATTCGCTGCACGTGAGATCGCCATCGGCTGGTTTCCGTGACGGAGCGTCGGCCAGCTTGGCTGCGGCATGAACCTCGCTTATTTTTGCATCGTCCGGCATGAAGGCTGTCCTCTTTCTCGGTGAGTGTGTTCCGCCGACAGCGGCACACATTATCGAGAGCGATTGATGGAATACGATCCGCCCGTCGCCAGCACCCTGATGGCGCGCTGCAAATCATCCACATGCTGCTGCATCTCCGCCAGCGTACGATCAATTTTCTTGCTGGAGCAGTGCCGCAACGAATGGATGCTCGCTCCTGTCCAGAGTCGAACTGTCTTTCTTGACGGTGCATTCAGCGTCATCACATAGACTCTGCGTGGTGTTCTTCATACAATCCCCCTGATGCTGATTGCCCATGGCGTGGACGGCTCCTCGACGAATGCACCACGGACTCGCCCGCATCCTCTCAGTTTGCGCGATAGCCAGCGAGCCCCTTATTCAAGGCAATGATCGTGTTGTTCAATCTGTGCTTGCAGCCACTACACCCCGGCGGTCACGGCTGCCGTGCTCTGAGAAGGCTGGGCCGCTGCGAGCTGGCGCCGTCAGCATGGACGCCTTCAGCTCATCAATAGCCCTCTCGACGTCTGCTTCCGTCGATCCAAACCGGTCTCCCATCACCTTCACGGCCTGAGTTGATCGCTTTCTTCATCCTCGTGATTTGTTCTTCGGATGTCATCACGTCTCTCCTTCATAGGTTGGGGGCCTGTACCGAGAAGTCCGCAGCATGTCCGCGGACCCGTGTGTCCTCAAGGGAACCGAGCAGCTTCCGTCCTGGTGGTCACGTCCAATGATCGCAGCACTTCAGAAACACTCTGGCATAGGAGCGGCGGCGACTGGGGAATCAAACGCGCAGGAAGGAAGCAAGAGGCGCGATGGATGGGACAGTCAGCGAGGCTCAATACAGCACACCCCTATGCTAGACGCCATGGAGGGCCTGGTCAAGCGGTATTAAGCGCGGCCGGGATACTTCAATGATTCTGCGGGTTCGCATTCAAATAGATACTCGAGTCCACTGCACAACGCGTTCTGATTTTGGCGAAAGCGGTTACTCGAAGTTAACTTCTGCGGCCTGTACTTTGCACCTCAACCGAGTGCTCCTGACGGTCGTCCACAAGAGGAATAACCTTATCGTGTCGCTCGACGCCATCGACGGTCACGCTCATCTCGCCATTCCGCGCGCGCGTTTGCAGGACGATAATATGGTAGACGGTTTCCCGGTATCGGTAGTGCAACGTGAACCCTTTCCAATCCGCGGGGAGGCACGGAGCAAACGCGTAGCTTGTCTACTTCAAGCCTCAGCCCAAGGAGTGATTCCACGATAAGCCGATACATCCAGCCTGCCGAGCCCGTGTACCACGTCCATCCACCGCGGCCGGTGTGCGGCGAGACCGCGTAGACATCGGCCGCGACCACGTACGGTTCTACTTTGTAGGTCGCGATCCCCTCCGGAGATCTCGCATGGTTTACCGGGTTGATCATGGCCAACAGTTCCCACGCGCGCCGTCTGTCGCCCAATGCGGCGAACGCCATCGCCGCCCAGATCGCCGCATGCGTATACTGCCCCCGTTTTCTCGCACGCCCGGGACGTACCCTTTGATATAGCCAGGATTCAAATTTGACTTGTCGAACGGCGGATCCAACAGTTGGATCAGCGCATGGTCCCGGCGAACGAGTCGCCGATCCACCGCATCCATGCCCATGCGTGAGCGCATGGCATCCCCTGCCCCGGAGAGAACCGACCAGCTTTGCGCAATCGAATCGATCTGGCATTCAGGATTACTGGCCGACCCAAGCGGCGAGCCATCATCAAAGTAGGCACGGCGATACCACTCTCCATCCCAGCCATGCTGCTCGATATTCTGGCGCATTTGCGCCGCTTCCCTCTGGCAACGTTCGAGCGAAGGACAGGTCACTACGCAGGCGTGCCATCTCAGTGAACTGCATGAGCACGTCGTACAGGAAAAATCCCAACCAGACGCTTTCGCCTGTGCCCTGTTCGCCGACCATGTTCATGCCGTCGTTCCAGTCACCGGAGCCGATGAGTGGGAGGCCGTGCTCCCCACGTGTGAGGCCTTTCAAGAATGGCTCGCACACAGTGTTCGTACAAACTGGCCGCTTTTGCGGACCGGCCTGGTAGATCGTAATACGAGTCCTCCTCCTGGTTGACCGGACGGCCTTCGACGAAGTGGATGGGTTCATCCAAGACCCCGCTGTCCCCTGTGCTCAGCACGTAGCGGCAGGTTGCCAGGGGCAGCCAGAGGTAATCATCCGAACAGCGCGTACGCACGCCCCGGCCTGAGGGGATGCCACCAGTGCTGGACATCGCCTTCCTGAAACTGTCGGGCTGCGCAGAGCAGGAGGTGCTTGCGCACAAGCTGCGGCTCGGTGTGGATGAGCGCCATCGAATCTTGCAGTTGATCGCGGAAACCGAAGGCGCCCCCGATTGATAGTATCCGCTCCGCGCCCACAGACGGCACGCGAGCGTTTGGTACAAGAGCCAGCCGTTGGTCAGCACGTTCAGTGACTGGTCCGGCGTCTCCACATGCACGGCACCGAGTGTGTGCTTCCAGTACTGCCAGACCGTTTCGAGCGCGCTACGCGCGCCGCGGCAGATCCCCGAAAGCGGCGAACCAGGTTCCGGGCATCTTCGGCATCTCGCCCGACGCCGAGCCTGAAGATGATCTCACGCTCTTGCCCGTCGACCAACTCGAATGGAACGTGGATTGCGCCGCAGGGATCGAGCCCGGCCCCCACTTTGCCAGACAGCCGCACCGGGTCATCGCGGCCGGACTGCGAAGCGTGCCGTTGCGCCCAACAAACTCAGTCCGGTCGCCACTGATGGTCCGAGTCGTCTCGTCCGCGTCAAAGAAGGCAATCCGCCCGGCGAACTCTGTATTATAGGGATTTCGCGCGAAGATGCGCACCGCTCTTGGAGTCCAGTTCGGTCACGACATGCATCGCCGATTTTGACCGCAGATCTCCCAGCACCCATTCCACATAACCCGTCGCGGACAGCTTGCGCGATCGGCCCGACTCGTTCCGCACCTTGAGCACCATGAACTTCATCGGCGCATCCAGCGCCACGTACACCCACAGCTCTGAGCGGATACCGCGCTCCGTATGCTCGAAGACGCTATAGCCGAAGCCATGCCGGCTAACGTACGGTGTCGCCCCACGGCTGGGCAGCGGCGCGGGGACCAGAAGTGGCCGCTCTCTTCGTCACGGAGATACAAGGCTTCTCCGCTCGCATCGCTCACCGGGTCGTTCTGCCACGGAGTGAGGCGGAATTCATGGGCGTTCTCGCTCCAGGTGTAGGCCTGGCCGTTCTCCGAGATGACGGTGCCAAAGTGCGGATTCGCCAGTACATTCGACCCACGGTGCCGGCGTCACATGCCCGTGCGCGGTCGTGATGACATACTCGCGCCCATCAGGCGTGAATCCTCCCAGTCCGTTGAAGAAGGTGAGATCGTGCCGCGGCAACGCAGCGGATGGCAAGGGCTCAGCGCGGCGGGTTCGGGTTGGCGTCAGGCGCGGCACGGTACTGTCCACATGGCCTGCGACGGGTGATCTGGTCCGCCAGCGATCCCCGCCTGTCGGTGATGATGGCGCGAGCGACCGATTGGAGCAGAATGCGGTCCTCGTTCGATATCTGGTCAAGAGGACGGACGAAGATGCCGCCCGGTCGATCCGATCACGTGCGCTTCGAGGCCCGCGGCAATCAGCCCCATGATTTGTTCGTGGAGAAGTTGCCGGTAACCAGCGTGATCTTCGTTCCAGATCACCAGGTCCACGGCCAGTCCCTTCGAGCGCCAATACGCGTGGGCCTGTACGAGCTGGCGCACCAGATCGATATTGGCCGGATCTCCGATCTGCAGCAACACGATCGGCAGATCGCCTGAAATGGCATAGCCCCAGAGCCCGGATTGCCCGCGGCGGTTTTTGATCAGATCGCCCGGGTCAGCCCGCAGGGAGGAATTCGGCGTAGAGGACAGAGTTGGCCAGGCGGCCATAGAGCTGCGCGTCGGCCTCGGTGGCATTCAGCTGCCGCATGACCACCTGACTATGGGTCCAGGCCAGATCGAAGACACGATCGGCGAGACGTCGATCGTGGTATTTCTCGACCAGCCCCAGGCAGCACGTCGCGGGTTTCGCCGATGCCGGACACCATGTCAATCGTGGCCGATTCTTCCGGATCGAGCGTGATCCGACACCGGATCGCGACAATCGGATCAAGCACCGAGCCCTCGCTGCCCGAGAGCGCCGCAGAATCGCTCATCGCTTGTGGCGCAGCGACGGTGTGTCCACGGCCGATGAACCGCAGTCGGTCCGTCTCGTAGGACATCGTCTCCGATGTCTGCTCCATGCACGGCCATGAGATGAAACATCCATGGCGAGTGCTCGTCGAGGAGCGGGGCCGGCGCGTGCACAGGATCGCCTGCCGCTCGCGAATGATCTCGGTCTGAACAAAGAGATTGCTGAACGCCGGATGCAGCGCGTCCGCGGCAGACGATGCGAGCACGACTTCTGCGTAACTCGTGATCTCGATCGTCTCGGCTGGTCCGCGAGCCGTTGGTGATGCGGATTCGACGCAGTTCGATGTCATCTTCCGGTGACACCACGATCTCGGTATGCGTCTCGATATCGTGGTCGCGGCGGCGAAACTCCGCCCGTCCCTCAGTGAAAATCGACTTCGTAATTCTTCGATTGCGTTTGAGCGTCGGCTGATAGGCGGTTGACCAGAACTCCCCGCTCGTCACGTCGCGGATGTAACAGAACGTGCCCCAGTTGTCGCAGGTACTGTCTTCGCGCCAGCGTGTGACGGCGAGGTCCTTCCAGCGGCTGTACCCACCTCCCGCGTTCGTGATCATCACGTGGTATCGGCCGTTCGACAACAACTGCACTTCCGGAATCGGCGTGTGAGGGCTGTTGAAACCGGCGCACCGGCGTCTCCGCATCCACCGGCAGTCGTCCGGACGTCAGAGAGCTCGGCGTGTGTGCGAATAGAATGCCGTGGCCTTTGGAATCCGCTCCTGAAGCAACAGCGTGGTCGCCTGGAACAATGGATCCGACTCGAATCGTTTCTGCATCGGACGGTCCAGGAGCAGATAGGCCAGAGAGAGCAGGCTCATGCCCTCGTGATGGGCCATGTAGGACCGAACCACCGCGCTCGATTGTCCGCGTGGGAGACGGGAAGGCGTATAGTCGATGCGCTTCATACAAACCGAATGGTCCTTCGAGCCCCGCCGCAGCGAGCCGCTGCAGATTCAGGCACGCCTCCTCGGGCGCCACCATCAGCGCGAGCGCCGAGGCATAGGGCGCAATGACCACATCATCGGCAAGCCCGCGTTTGAGTCCCAGGCCGGGCACACCGAATGCGCGGTATTGGTAGTTGAGGTGCACGTCGATCGTGTTGTAGCCGGATTCCGAAATGCCCCACGGGACGCCGCGCTGCCTTCCATACTCGATCTGCCTCTCCACCGCCGCCTTGCAGGTCTGGTCGAGCAGCGTGTTTTCGTACGTCGGCATCACCAGCAGCGGCATGAGGTACTCGAACATCGACCCGCTCCACGAGATGAGCACCGGCCCGCCACCGGCGGTCGTGAGGAGACGCCCGAGAGCAAACCAGCTCTCCTGCGGCAGTTGTCCCTGTGCAATCGCCACGAAACTGCACAATCTTGCTTCCGAAGCCAGCAGATCGTAGTAACTCGAGTCCCGCCGGCGCTCGCCGACGTTGTAGCCGATACGCCAGCAGATGACAGCCTTTGTCGAACAGGAAATCATATTCCATGCTGGCGAAGTGACCGGCTTGACGTGCCAGTCCTTCGACGGCCGCGATTCTTTCTCTGGCACGCTGGCTTGCCTTCGCAATGAGCCGTTGCAAGGTCGCCGACCCACGTGTTCTCCTCATGCGTCGCCTCTGGGCCTAACCGATGTTCGATGTGCCGGCAGACACGCCACGTCAAGTCTTGCCAATTCACGCAGCGTTGGGATCTCGTCGATGTCGCCACATTCGCTGAGCCTATTCTGTGAGGCAGACAGCAATGCCCACGGAGCGAGAAGGATCAGGTCAGCGAGGGCGTCCTGGCATTGCCGGGCGAGTGCGCTCGCCCACCAGGTCGCTCGGCTCTCGGGAGCAGCCTTCAGGCTAGCGAGCACCTCGCTCGGCGGTCGTCGCCAGCCGGTCAAGGCAGAGTCGCGCCGCAGTGAGCGTAGTCGGCCGTGGACTCGTAGGCAGACTCCAGATGCGTTCTGAAATTGAGCGAGGCTGGGCCGGAGCGGCTTCCCCTGCAGTATCCTCGAGGACCCTGAGTGTGTCGCTAAGACCCGTCGAAGAATCGCGACCCCAGGATCTTCTGATCGGGGAGTGCGAGCAGACCAGGCCGCAGTGTCAGCAGATGGCCCGCAAGGTTCCCGCTGTCCACCGTCGACACGTAGGTCGGCAGCAGCGGTTTCAGACGACTGCGTGTCGTACCAGTTGTAGAAGTGGCCCCGGTGCCGTTCCAACCGCTTCCATCGTGTGGAGCGCATTCGTCGTACGTTCGATGAGTTGTCCGGCCGAAATGTAGCCGAAGTCGTACGCAGACAAATTCGCGAGCAGCGCGAGTCCCATATTGGTCGGCGACGTGCGATGCGCGACCGTCGGCAACGGGATGCTCCTGATAGTTATCCGGTGGCAGCCAATGATCGTCCGAACCGACGAACTGTCTCGAAGAACGCCCAGGTCTTTCGCGCAAGCTTCCGGAGAAAGATGGTCTGGTCGGTCGTCAGCTCTGCTGCGCGCCGAGTGAGTGGCCGGCTGATCCACCACGCGATAGCGGGGAGGCGAACCAGAGGCCCAGAATGGGCAGCAGCCACATCTAACGCGCTCGGATCAGACAACATCAGATACACCACTGCGGCAATGGCAAGCACGGGCCCGATCCACATCGTCCGACAGTAGGCGACGAGGTCGGTGCGACGATCGCGATCCGGGTTGTTTGACGGACTCCATTCCAGCAGTCGTGTCCGCGTGACCAACATGCGCCAGATCGTGCGCACAATCGCATCCAAACTGAAGAACGCCTCGTAGGGAAGGCACACGACCGTCAGTACCGTCTGAACGATGTCCCGGCCGGCCGAGCGTAGCGCGGTGGCGAAATGCTGCTCCGGCAACACATCCTCCGGTTTCTGAAACAGATCCAGGATCGCGGCAAGCTACAGGAGGAATGAGGATGATTCCGATCACCGACAAGGTCCACAACCAGAAGGGTGACATGACCGTCCAGCCCAGTAGCAACAGGACGGTCAATGCTGACGGTACGAGACTACGCCGAAGGTTGTCGAAGAGCTTCCATCGGGACAGTCCAGAGAGCGGATTTTTCTGACGCCGCGCTCCGGGACCGGGAACGCTCGGCAGGAGCCATCCCGCAAGCTGCCAATCCCCACGAATCCAGCGGTGCCGCCGGCTCACATCCACGCTGTAGCACGAGGGATTCTCTTCGTACAACTGCACATCGCTCAACAGCCCCGCCCGCACGTAGCACCCTTCCAGAAGATCGTGGCTGAGAATCCGGTTCTCAGGGAAGCGACCCGTGAGTGCGCGTTCGAACGCGTCCACCTCATAGATCCCCTTGCCGATGAACGAGCCTTCACTGAACAGGTCCTGGTATACATCGGAGACAGCGCGCGTATAGGGATCGATGCCAGAATCGCTCCCGTTGAGTCGCGCATAGTGCGACTGGTTCGTGCCCGGCGAGGCTCACGGCGACGCGTGGCTGCAGGATGCCGTATCCTTCGCAGACCCGCTGCTTGTGTTCGTCATACCGCGCACGATTCAGCGGATGCGCCATCGCTCCCACGAACTGCCGCGCCGCATCACGCGGCAGTTGTGTATCCGTGTCGAGGGTGATCACGTATCGTACGTTCGACAGCACCGCAGTCTCACCGACGACGAGTGCGAACCGATCCCCTGTTTTACTCAGCGCTCCGCCTCGTAGAAGCGCATTCAAATCCGCAAGCTTGCCCCGTTTCCGCTCGTATCCCATCCAGACCCGCTCCCCGGGATTCCACCGGCGCGGGCGATGAAACAAAAAGAACGCATCGCGTGTCACCTGTCTATACTTTCCGTTCAGCTCTTCGATCCTCTTCTGGGCCAGCCTCAACAGGGGCTCGTCTTCCGGAAGTGTTTCCTCGCTGCGCGTCTCGAAAATCGGTCAACAGGCCGAAGTGCAGGTGGTCGTCTCGATTGGCCAGGAACCGGACTTCGAGCGCCTCGAGCAGCTCCTCGATGTTTTCAACGCTGCTCAGCATAGTCGGAACCACGACCAGCGTCCTCGATTCCGAGGGATGCCCTCGGAGAAGTCCATTCGCGGCAGCGCATGCGGCGTCACCAACACTGTCGCAAGCCAATTTACTAGCGCGACCGCCAGTTGACTTGTGCAGAGTAGTGACAGGAGACCGACCAGTGCGAGTAACCAACCCTCCTCATCCTCGGCATACGCCAGTGCCAATACGCCGCCGGTGAAGATCCCCGTCATCAAGACGATCGTGCCGACATAGAGGAGCAATGGAAACCGGCCGCTCGTTCGCTGAAGCGCGTCAGAGGTGGAGAGGCGCACCTCCACCGTTCGTTCGAGCTGGGGTACTCCCTTGTCGATCAGGTAGAAACCAACATGGGCTTCTCGACCGTCGCCGCCACTCCCGCTCGCGCCCTGCTGCGCCAGGTGTATCGCGTGGCGCGCCACTTCGCGTTCCGAGCCGGCTTGCTCCTCGCCATCTTCTCCACCTCGTGACGGTAGCGATCGCGAGTGGCAAAATCCATCTTGCCGTAGGCTGCAGCGGGATCCTCACGCAGCGTCTGCTCGACCACGCTCATCGTCTCAACGAACGTGCGCCAGTCCATCGCTCCCAGAAATCGGAGACTACCGATGCTGTTGCTGATGGAGACCTGGTCGACGGCCTGCTGCTGGTTTTCCGACTGCACCGACTGCTCAATCGTCAGGCCGGACTCGGAGAGCCGCTGCTCGATCCAGGTGAGCGGCAATGCCAAGGCGGGGCTCTGTCCCTGCAACCGGCGCGCGAACTCAGCCACAAACGCACTCGCCATCGGCGGGCTCGACCGCGCCATGTCCGCGATCACCAGAATCAGACTTTTCGGATCCTTCTCTGCGATTTCCATCATCTGATCCGCCCAGTAGTCGGCGCGATTGCGGTCGATCCTGTGGGCGGCGATTCGCGTCTGCCGCGCGCCGGAGATTCTCGATCAGCGCCAGGCGGAGCATGATAGGGATAGCCCATAATTCGCCTAACGTGAGGTCGGTAACTAGTCTGGTAGGCGGCAACGAAACTGCTGGAGGCTTCCCGGATCGACTCGACCATCGCCGTGCGAGATCGTTTCGAGCGCGATGTCATACACGCGCGGAAGCCCAGCCGTTGAGCCATTCAGTCATGCGAGGCAGCTCCCGGCTGTACCCCTTGGGCAAGTGTCTCTTGGCCATGCGGATCTGCTCTTCGATGAGATAGAAGTTATCGAGCAGCCATTCCGCGGCTGGCGTAATCCGACGGTTCGCCTTCACCGCCTCTGCCAACAGATCGCGGACTCCGATCAGGACGCCTTCATTCTCAGCCAGCCTGCTCAGCAACTGGTCCGGAGCCTGTCCCAGACTCAACCGGTGTAGGCCAGCCAGAGTCTTGCCATGCAGCTCCATCTGGTCGCCGCTGAATAGTTCCGAACGCAGCGGTGGCTCACCACCGGCGTACCTTTCCGCCAAGTCGTTTTCTGGGAAGCTTGCCCTGAATTGGAGCAAGCTTCCGAGATTGATCTTGCTGCTTACCTTCATGCGTGAGGTCTCTTTCTTTGATGCGGGGTCTCGCGAACCACTTCGCAACCAGGGTGGCGGCTGTGGGTTGCCCTCTTTGGCGCTGCTTGCTTAGGGCAACGGTTGGTTCGAGACGAAGTGTCACAAGGCCAACGTGTGTGTCGACGTCCGATGCAACACGGAAGATCGAGCGCCGGCGAGTAGGCTGGAGTCGGCAGCGGCGGCACCGCTCCCTTGGACAGTTGATCCTG
>ERZ1370068.289-contig-10260_pt1 | contig 19474 bp, 24 predicted proteins | sample MGYA00561227_ERZ1370068 | MGnify/ENA primary metagenome ERZ1370068 (study PRJEB38410, sample SAMEA6850437) | metagenome | study: Metagenomic assessment of the ecological functions of the soil: analysis of the soil microbiota associated with the...
GTTATTACTTCGTTCAGTTACGTATTGCTCGGCGACCATCGTCTTCTCAAGCGGCATCGGAGTCGCAGCACTTCTTTCATCCGCGCGCCCACGTAGAACCGACCGGGGCGGCCTCAGCGCTCCTCGTGGTAGTCCTGTCTCGGTGTTGACCGCCCAGATGGCATCCTTGGCGGTGACCCCGGCCGACCAGGTTGTCGACGGCGACCATCGCGCGCAAGCATCGAGTGGTCCTGGTTGTTGTAGCGATGCATGCCGTTGCGGCCGAGCAGGAAGAGGTTCTCGAAGCGATCCAGCCCAGCCGCGCATGAGCTCGAAGCGATCGTACGCGCCGTAGTAGGCGGGATAGGCTTGCGGAGCGCGCACGACGACGCCGTCCGAGCACGTCGGCGGCGCCGATGATCGGCGATGCGCTGCAGCTCGCGCGCCGCGAGCGCGCAGATCTCCGCGTCCGGTCGGCACCACAGCGTCGTCGCCGACCGAGCAGAAGTACTCGAGCCCCACCCATGACCGTGCGCGGATCGCGCACCATGTAGGGGCTCCAGTTGTTGAAGATCTGCAGCCGCCCGACCTGAACGTCAGGCTCCTGGATGTAGATCCAGTTGTCCGTCAGGTGCTCTTCGCCGCCGAGCCCGAGCGCGGCGCAGGAGCAAGCCGACGGTGATGAAGTCTCGATAGGCGAGCCCTTCCGCCACGTCACGCACGGCGTCCGGCGCGGCCGGGCGGAGGGCGCGGACGAGGTCCACGCACCGGCATGGTCGATAGCACGTAGTCGGCGCGGAGCACGGAACGCGCGACCGGTGCGAGCGTCCTCGACGACGGCCGCGGTCACCCGCGTTGCCCTCGGTCTCGAGGCCGACCACGCGGGAGTGCGATGTGGATCTCTCCCCCGCGGACGTCAGGATCTCGCCGGCGACGGTCTCCCACAGTGAGCCCGGGCCCGAGCTTCGGGTAGAGGAAGCGCTCGATGAGGGAGGTCTCTTGGCTCTTGCTGGGCGAGATCACCGGTCCGGCCGCGCACGCGGACGTCGAAGCGAGTCACTGCAGGGCGCGTCGCGATCGAAAGCTCCCTTGACGCGCTGGGCGCCCCACTCCGCGCTGTGATCTCCGCGCACAGAGCGACCCCAGACTCTTTCGGTGTAGGCGCGAAAGAACGTCCGGTACAGCTCGTCGCCGAAGCGGTTGATGAAGAAGTCCTCCAAGGGTGACCCTGGCTGGCGCCGGGGTCGACGCGCGCGATGGCCGTAGCGTCGGCCCCGATCCGCACGTTCGCGCCACCCCGAGCTTCGACAGCGTGTCGAGGCTCAATTGAAGCGGGTAGTCGTAGACCTTGCCGGCCGAAGAGGATGCGCGACCGGCGCGAGCGGTACGAGCATGACACGGTCCTTCGCGCTCGGGGTCGGGCCCCGACGCCGGAGCGCCGTCGAGGAGTCGCGCGCTCTGGCCACGGTACGCCAGCACGAAGCGCTCTGGCGCCGCGGCCTCGATGCGGCAGGAAGCGGAGCCACCAGCGCATGACCCGGTCGGACTTCGAGAAGAAGCGGTGGCCGCCCAGGTCCATGCGGTTGCCGGCGTGCACGACCGTTGCGCGCCAGGCACGCCGAATTCCCACCGAGGCCTCGACGCGACGATGGGCCGGATCCGCGTCCGCTCCAGCACTGAGCAGCTCGTAGCTGCCGCGTGTGAGGCCGGCGTGGCCCCGGCGCCGATGACGACTGCCGTGCCGCTGCTATACGCCATACGCGGTCAGGGCGGACCACCTCCCTGGGTCCGGGGATCTCCGGGACGGACGTGATGGTCCGGACCGGATCATACCGAAAAGTGTACTCACTGATGCGCGGAATGGCAGACGCGAATGGGCGTAAAATCTTCCGATCGATAGAGGGACGGCGGCGCGTCTGCGCTCGAACGCGCCTCTTCCTCTGGCGCTCGCTGCTTCCGGGGGTGTCGAACGGACGGCGATCACACTGATGGACCACCTCCGGGCGCCCGACTCGGAAGCTTCTTCCTGGCGCTGCTCGAGCCCCGCGGGGATTTTCACACGAGGGCTCGCCATCCTCGGCAAAAAATCTGCTCTTTCCCCGTGGAGGACCCAAGACCGAGCGCCAGGTGGAAGAACCTGGCGTTTGCGCTGAAGGCGGTCCCGCGGTTGGGTTGGTATGCGTTACGCACCCAAGCCCTGCTTGACCGGGTGAGGCCAGATGTCCTGTTCACGCACTCGGGTGTGGACGTCCTGGTGGCCGGGGCGCGCGACCCCGGCGTCGCGGTGCACCGTCTGGGCGGCGAGCGTCGGAAGCGACGCTCTGCCGGCATCAGCTTCAGGCATCCGTGGGGCCGACCCGGTCAACGGCGTCGCTTTTTGTCGGCGGCGTGCCGCGAGACCCGATCCGCATCGTGGCGGCAGAGCGGAGGGGGCTGAGGCGCGGGGAGGCTCACCGAGGATCTGGGCGTGCCTCCAGCTCGAGTGAGCGTCATCCCAACCCACGTCGATCTCGGTCGGATCCAGGCGGAGCGCGACGACCGCTACTCAGGTATGCGACGGGCGACTTCGTGCTCGGCGTAGGACGCCTCAGCGCATACAAGGGTTTCGACATCCTGATCCGACGGCGGCTCGGCTTTTCCAAGCAGCAACAGCCGATTCGACTCGTCATTCTCGGGGACGGCGAAGAGGAGTCGCTGGCCCGCTTGACTCGGGAGCTCGGGATCGAGCATCTCGTGACGATGCCCGGCCATGAGCCGTGCCCTTGGCCCTGGATGAGTCCGGGCCCTGGCCGCGTGGCCTGGCCCCTCGCGCCAGGAAGGATTCGCCAACGTCATCGTGGAGGCCGCGGCGTGCCTGTCGGAGCGCCGGTGGTCGCCACGGCGTGTCGACTCCGCAGTGCACGGGAGATCGTCAGATTCAGGCGTGAACGGTTCCCTGGTTCCGGTCGGAGATGAGCTGGCTTTCACCCGTGCGCTCGTCGAGCTGCTGCCGGGACCAGGGCGCCGCGAGACGCTATCGCGAAACGCCGCCCTCCGGCAGGCCCCGGGGCGCTCCACGGGGTGACCAGGGTCGGGGAGCAATGCCGCCAGCTTAGTTTCCGCCGTCTCGCAGCGTCAGCGAGATGAAGGCGCCGATCTTCTACTATCGTTCACCGTCGGCGGTCCGCCGCCTCAGACGCTGCGCTCCCGCGGTTCCAGCAGCACCTCGAAGGCGATCCGTCGCCACAACTACCGCACGGTCGCCAGATGGCCGTAGGCTGCGCAGAAGGCGGTCGCGACCTTCCAATCACGGTGTGTGGCAGCTCGCCTTCGACGACGGGCTCTTGGACGGCTTCCCGCGCTCACGTGTTCCCGCTGTTGCTTCAGTACGGCATGCGCGCGCGACGTTCATGGGTCGTTCCCGGCTATGATCGGGTGGCCCGCTGGGTTGCGCCTCGAGACCGGCCGCTGGAGCGGTCCGCGCCCGGCTCCGGGCTTTGCCATTCCAGCCTTCGCGAGCATGGGGACGGTCCAGCGCCGGGAGCTCGGCGCGACACGGCATGGAGATCGGCAGCCACTCACCTCACACACCGCACGCTCACTCAGGTGCCGAAGGACGAGCGCCGAGAGGTGCGCGATTCAGGGACGTCCTGGAGCAGGAGATCGGCGGGAGCGTGAAGACATTCTGCTACCCGCGAGGCCGCTTCGCGCCTGCCGTCGTACGAGCCGTGCGCAACGCGAGGCTATGTGGGGCGTGCGGTACTCTTCCCGGCTACTATCGCGCCGGACTGCCGCGGTACGATGCTGCCCCGCTTTCTCGTGGAGGATCCCGTTTATTTCCGCGCCGTGCTCATGGGAAAGCCTTTCGGCCTAGCGCCTTGCTCCAGCTCGCGCGCCGACAGCTCGCTCGCTCATGATTCGGTCCATGACTCGATGTGCTGCGACCGCCTGGTCCCTAGCCGTGAGAGGCGCGAACACGATAGGAGCGGTAGGCCGGTACGTCTGGATGCATGTGGGTACGGGCCGGGCGCCGATCGTCGAATGTTCCATGCGGTCCGGGGACCCGCGCGTCGTCATCTCGCTCACCGGCTCCAGCCGGATCACGCGCTTGGGACCGACCCTTCGCTCGCTGCTGACTCAGGACTATCCGCTCACCGCTATTTGCCCGGCCGTGCCGCGCCGCTCCGTGCGGGAGAATCGAGCTCACGCGGTACCCACTCGGCTGGCGCGTCACCGACGGTCACCGTGATCGACTCCGAGCGAGATTGGGGTCCGGCCACCAAGCTCCTGCCGATGCGCGTCGAGCAGGAGCGCCCAGGCACTCATCATCACCGTGGATGACGACAGCGTCTACCCGCGTGAGATGGTCGTCGGCGCTTCGTGCGCTTCAGCTCGACCCTGCCGGATGCGGCGCTCTGCTTCCGTGGCTGGCGCGTGCCGCCATCCGGGCGTTGGCAGGATGGCCGACGCGGTCTTCGGCACGGGCGTGGACGCGCCGACCCCGGTGGACGTGATCACGGGCTGTGGCGGCATTCTGGTCGAAGCCGCGCTTCTTCGACGCCGCGGTGTTCAACTACGACGCCGCACCGCGCTCGGCATTTTCGTGGATGATATCTGGATCAGCGGCCATCTGGCGCGGCGTCGCATCCCGCGTTGCGTCATTCCTTCGGCGGCGGCCTTTGTCTATTTGCCGACGCTGACTGCCCTGGCGGACACGAGGACTCGACCGGACCGAGAACGGCCCGCGCGGCGCCCACAACGACGTCATGCTCGACCATTTTCGATCCGCCTGGGGCGCATGTGATCGCCAGTCCCGGCCAGCGTGCTCATAGTCGGCTTGATCGCCGCCGCTGCACTCTACAGCTCGTGGGGTGCTTGCTCTTACGGCTCCGCTACCCCGTGGCTACGTCGCGCCCCCGACTGCTTCGTGGCGAGGCTCTACTCCATGCTTGGAGCAGTTGACAGGATCCTGACCGAACACCAGATACCGTACTGGATGGAGTCGGGGACTCTGCTCGGTGCTGTTCGGCATCGGGGCATGATCCCGATGGGATGACGACGTGGACATCAGGGTTCCCAGGTCTTCGACGATCGCCTGCTGGGGCTCGCCGGCGAGCTGGAACGGGCCGGCTCGTCCTGCACCGCTACTCGTGCGGTTGGAAGATCAGGTTCATCGGCGGCCCGAGACGGGCCGACCGCTTCGAGCACTGGTGGTACAAGATCGTGCGAGTGGTTCCGGGGATCGAACTATCCGTACGTCGACGTCATCTCGAAGCGGGAGGACGACGCCGGCTGCTTCTGGTACTCCTCGCCGGCTTGGGCGGCGCGCTGGCCCAACAGTTCGTCAATCACAGGTCCGAGCTCTACCCGCTGCGACGTTACACCTTCGGACCGATCGAGCTCTGGGGTCCCCGTGATCCGATGCCGTACCTGCGTCGCTCGTGCGGCGACTGGGAGATGGGCCGCGTCGTGTTCGCCGGAGCCAACCCCGGCTGTACTGTGTCTTCGGTCTGTTCTCAAACGGCGGTGACGCTGGACGGGCCCGGCTGGACCTCGCCGGGCTAGGGGGGATCCGAACGGATACCGCTCGAACTCGGTGGTCTTCGCGTCGAGCGAAAGTCCTGTTCGACCCGCCGACGCCTTCCATGCCGAGCCGCTGGCGCAGGCCCGCGTCGGCGGCGAGGCGTTGAGCCGCCGCGGCAAGATCGTCGAGCTCCTGGCGCCACCAGCGAGGCCGCTCAGCTCGTCCACGACGATCTCGCGGACGCTTCCGACATCCGTTGTGATGCAGGGCAGACCACTCGCCATGGCCTCCACGAGCGTATTGGGGAACGCTTCGGACTCGGGAGGCTGGGCAGAACGAACGCGTCGAGAGTTCGACAGCAGATCAGGCAGGTCCCGCCGAAAGCCGAGCCAGTGGACGCGATTCGCGAGGCCGAGCTCGTCGATCTCGTCGCTCGAGTCGCTTCTGCTCGGGTCCCGTGCCCACGATAGCCAGATGGACGTGGGGGCTCGACGGGGACCAGCCTCGCGAGCGCCTCGAGGAGAATCTGGTGGCCTTTGCGGCGACTGAGTCCGGCTCGTGACGCCGAAGAGCACGGCGTCGGCGGGCGCCTCCACGCTCGCTTGACGCGCCGTGACGGCTCGGGCCGGAACTGCTCCGTGTCCTTGCCGTTGTGGATTACCTCGATCGATTCCGGTCGAAGCCAGGGACACCGGCGTAGCATGTCGTCCTTGGCTCGATGCCCCACGCGTCATCATCCGAGGCAGGAAGCGCCGGTAGAGGCCGCTCGAACGGCGTGTCGTCGTCGACGTCGTCGGGGCGGCCGACTCTGCGCACGACGAGCCGGCGAGCGAGTGCGCCCGCGAGGGCGCCCGCCACGAAGACCGAGACCGTAGTTGACGATGAGCACGTCCGCACGCCATTTCGCGCGCCAGGGCGGCCAGCCGCACGACGGCAATCGGGGTGCCGAAGGGGCCGAAGGTGAAGCCGCGCGTCGGCAGACCCGGCATCGTGGCAAGCCTGGAACCCATGCGTTGCCGCGCCGGCCCGCCATCATGCACCGATGGCCCCGGCGGCTCAGCACGAGTGGCGCGTGTCGAGGGCCCAGGTCTTCACGCCGCCCCACTCCACGTTCGCCAGGATGAAGAGGATGTTCACGGGCTGCAGTGGTAGAGGAGAAAGTCATCGTCATCGCGCCGCCGGTCGCGCTCGAGCTGATCGACGGCGCACGACCGACGCTCCTCGCGCACCGTCACCTCGAGCCGCTGCGGGTACTCCGAGGTCTGAAGCCGCCCGGCATTGACCCACAGCGTGGCCGGCGGCCTGGTTATGTCGCGTACGTGGGTGAAGCCCGTCCAGAAGATCGACGAGGAGCTGTCGCGGCGCGTCTCGGTCGTTACCGGTGTATGTGTTGCTCCGGGTCACGACCGAGAACTCGGTCTCCGCGGCGGCCGGCGACTGTCTCAACAGCTCGAGCAGGTAAGACAGCTGAAGCACGGTCTCGTGAAAACTGCCGGATCCCGTCACGACCAGCACTGGCGGCCGTCGCGGCCGCCGAGCGCTGCCCCCGCTCGATCGGGTTTTGTATCCTCTTCGGGAAACTCGAGCCCGATATCGGTCGCGACGGCATTCCCGCAGCCGACAGAGAGGATGAGGGCCAGCGCGGCCCAGGCCGGCGGCTCGACCAGGGCCCGGCGCCATGACGCGGCCGCTCGGGCGGGCAGCTCCGCGAGGATCCACGCAGAACAGCGCAACGATCGCGGGGTAGTACGAAGTGAGTAGCGCGCTTCCGACACGAGGAATTCTTCTGGTATACGAGCGATGCGACGAGCAGCTCGGCGAGCGTGATGGCGGCCACGAGCAGCAGGGCGTCCGCGGCCGGTGGCCGTGACGCCGCGCGGAGTCGTCGGCCGAGGCCGACGAACGCGATCACCAGCATCCAGGCGCCGCAATGACGATCGTCACTGCTTCGGTGATAACCAAGACAGGGAAGGAGGCATATTCCCACCCGCGGCCGGCGAACATCGCGCGCCACGCGTCGAGCGTGCTCACGAAGATGAACCCCGGCGTCTTGAGCCACATCCATCCCTGCTCGGGGCTCACTGAATGTTTTAACAGGATCGGCAGCCACGGCAGGAACGCCACGCCGGCGACCGTGAGACTCACCGCGAAGCCACCCGAGCTGCGGCCACGAGCGCTCGCGCGCCACGAGAATGGCCAGCGTGAGCGCCTGCGCCGCGAAGGCCAGCGTGCTGTAGTAGTGGGCGTAGCACGCACAGATGTTGAACGTCGTCCACGCGGCCCAGAGCGCCGGCGGAATCGATCGCCTGCCCGTGAGGCGCTTGACCATTGTCACCGTGACCCAGGAACGCGGCCGCGAGCAGCATCAGCGGCAGGGTATAGTTTCGACCTTCCTGCGCGAGCATCACCATCGCGCGGCGAGACCGCGGCGAGTGCCGCAGCGGTGAGTCCGGCGCGCTTCCCGGAACGCGGACCGCGCCAGACCGAAGATCAGCACGACGGCGAGGACGCCGAAGACGGCGGCCACGGCGCGCAGTGTCAGGCCAGCTCGCTCAGCGGTGGTGCCAACCATGCTGAGCCACGCGTGCATCAGCACGTAGAACAGAGGAGGGTGGGTGTGCTGGACGGCCGGATCGACGAGCCGTGTCACGACGTCGAAGGCAGGCTGCCGCTGAATTGAGCGAGAAGATCGAGGCGAGAGCTGTAGGGGGTCTGGCCACGCCGAGCGGCACATCGCTCAGGGGCTCCCGCCCGAGCACGACGAGGGCTGTCATGGCCTCGTCGATCCAGAGCGGTTTCTGACCCGAGCCCAGCGAACCGGACCACCGTCGCGACGACGGGGATTGCGATGAGAGCGATCGAGCATCGCTCGGTGAAACCGCATGGAGCCCGATATTATCACCCGGTGCTGGGGTGACTGTGGTATGACACAGAGTCATGAGGGCGCAGCTTCGCGCGCTGTTCGGCATGGTGCTCGAGCAGCGGTGGCTCGTCGCGGTCGGCCAGCGTGTTCGTGGCAGTCGGTCTCGTCGTGGCGCTGTCCTATCCGATTCTCGTGAAGCGTCTGATCGACGAGGGCGTGCTGGCCGGAGCAGCGGTCGCGGGTCAACGAGCTCGCGCGCTGCTGCTGCTCGTGCTGCTGGTGGCGGAGGGCGTCGCCACCGTCGTCCGCGACCACTACTTCAATCTCGCGGCCGAGCGGGTGACCGCACGGCTCCGCCAGCGCGTGTTCGACCACCTCCTGAGGTCAGGAGATCGCCTTCTTCGACAGCCACAACGTCGGCGAGCTCACGACCCGCCTGTCACGGACGACGTGGCCGTGATCAATCGTGTCGTCGGCGACAAACTGGCCGGCGCAGTGCGTTCCGTGCTGGTGGGAGTGCTCGGAACGGTGCTGCTCGTCTACACGTCGCCGATACTCACGCGCTGCTTCTCATGCTCGCGGTGCCGCCGATCGCCGTGATGGCGTGGGTGCTCGGAGGGCGTGTGAAGACTCTCTCCGCTGGCACGCAGCAGGCGTACGCCGATGCCGGCGTCATCGTCGAAGAGTCGCTCACGGGTATCCCGCACCGTGCGTGCGTTCTCTGCGGGAGACCTCTCAGCGCCTTCGCTACCGAGACAAGCTTCAGGCGGGTGTCGAGCTCGCTCGACGGCGGATCCTCGCGAACTCCACGCGGAGCGGTGTGTCATTCCTGGCCGGCGAAGGTGCGGCGCTGTGTTCGGCCTGTGGGCCGGCGCCAACCTCATCATCGAGAACCGTCTCACCTCCGGCGCGGTGATCTCATTCGTCCTGTATGGACTCCAGATCGCCCGTGGCCTCCGGAGTGCGTCGGATTTCTGGGGCGAGGCGGTGCGCGGGCTCGGCGCGACGCAGTGGATCTTCGAGATGCTCGCACGTGAGCCCCAGCTGCCGGTCGACGGCGGCGTCCAGCCCGCGCGCGTGGAGAGGTGCCGTTACGCTCGACCGTGTGCACTTTCGGTATCCGGCCCGGCCGGACGTCGAGGCCCTGGCGGGCGTCGATCTCAGCATCCGGCCCGGCGAGGTCGTGGCGCTGGTCGGACGCTCGGGAGCCGGCAAGTCGACCATCCTGAACCTGCTGCTCCGCTTCTATGATCCGGATGAGGGCCGGATCCTGGTCGATGGGCACGATATACGAACCCTCGACGCGACGTGGCTGCGGTCCCAGATCGGTGTGGTCATGCAGGAGCCGATGCTGTTCTCGGGAAGCATCGCCGAGAACATCCGGTATGGACTCGTCACACGAAGCGACAGCGAGGTGGCCGCGGCGGCCGAGCTGGCCAACGCCCGAGAGTTCATCGAGCGTTTCCCGGCCGGATTCGCGACCACGATCGGCACGCGGGGTGTCCAGCTATCGGGTGGCCAGCGGCAGCGTCTGGCGATCGCGCGAGGAGTCCTGCGCCGACCGAGGATCCTCATCCTCGACGAGGCGACGAACGCGCTCGATTCGGAAAGCGAGGCCTTCGTGCACAAAGCGCTGCACGCGCTCGACTACCGCCCGACGACGTTGATCATCGCCCACCGACTCTCGACGGTGATCAATGTCGATCGCGTCGTCGTTCTCGATCGCGGGCGGATCGTTGAAGCCGGCCGGCACGACGAGCTGCTCAAGACCTCGACGGTCTACCGCCAGCTCGTCGAAACGCAGCTCGGTGTCTGATGATCTCGCGGCACGGCAAGGCGCAATACGGCATCGGCTGGGAGGGCTGGTGGCGCGGAACTCCCGCCGACCGCTGGACGCTCGGCTACGCGCTCGCCATCGGGGCCGTGCTCGTCTGCCGTGTTCCTACCGGCTATCTGCCCGTCGTCCTCGTGGTCCACGGCCTCCTCGTCGCGCTCGCGCTTGCTGATGCCTCGAGCGCGGCGGTCCGGACCGGTCGGGCGATTCGTCGGCGATTGGTATCCGTTGCTCATCTTGACGGCGCTCTACACCGAGATCGGGCTTGCCAACCTGGCCGACGGGCGGGCCTACGACCGGATCGTGCTGGGCTGGGGAGCAGGCACTGTTCGGCTTCCAACCTGCGCGCGAGTGGATTCGCTCGAGCCCGTCGGTCTGGCTCTCCTGGGTCCTGCATCTCGGGTACCTGGCGTACTACGCCATCATTGTCGCGGCGCCGCTCGCACTCTGGCTCACCCGACAGCGGGAGGCGATGCAGCGGGCCGTGACGACTATCACGGCCACCTTCTATCTCTGCTACGCGACGTACCTTGTCTTCCCGTCGTCGGGCCTCGGCACGTGTTCCCGGCGGCGGACAACGCCGCGGCGCAGACCGGCGATTGCGCAGTGGACGGCGCGGTTCCTCGAACACGTCTCTGGCCTGGGGCGCTGCGTTCCCGTCGAGCCACGTCGCGGTCGCCGTTGCGGCTACGGCCGTGGCACTTCTCGAGTGGCGGGTGCTCGGCCTGGCGCTCGTGGTCCCGACCACGCTGTTGACCCTCGGCAGCGTGTACGGGCAGTTCCACTACGCCGTCGACGCACTGGCGGGGATCGGCGTCGGGCTCGCGGTGGCGATTGGTGCCTGGCTCGTGTCGCGAAAGGGCGCCACCGCAATAGAAGTGGACCCGGGGCGCTGCATGACGCGACAGCCGCCTATGCCTCCCGGCCGATCGCCGGAACAGTTTTCCGACGTGATTGGAACGCCTCGACGAAGGCCGCGCGTCGATCGTGACGGAACTACGAGCGGAGCGTGCCGAACACGCGGTCCCAGAGCGGACTGGACACGCCGAACTGTATCTCCGGCGTGCGAAAGTGGTGCGTGAGGTGATGCTGACGGAGGTAGCGCGCGACGCGACCCCGGAGCGAGCCGGCGTGGCAGGCGTAGTGGAGCAGGTCGTAGGCCAGGTAGCCGAAGACCGCGCCGGCGAAGACCGGCGCAGACGCCGTCCCGACCAGCGACCGCAGCACAAAGAACAGAAAGGCCGCCACCGGCACCGTGACGATCGGCGGCATGAGCCAGCGGCGCCGGTCTTCGGGGAACGCATGGTGGACACCGTGAATCAAGTACGCGAACAGGACGCCGAGCCGGCCGCGGGGCGTCAGGTGGAACACGAAGCGATGAAGCAGATACTCGATCGCTGTCCACAGCACGACCCCGCCACCGAAAAGGAGGGAAGATACGAGAGGCGACCATCCCGCCACGACTCCCGCCCAGACGAAGTAGGCCGAGACCGGCAGATAGATCAAGACCAGCGTCCGAGGTCGCGTGCCCGTGAACCACTCGAGGAATGGGTGATTGAACATCTGGGGCTGTCCAGGCCGCGGCGCTCCACAGTCGTGCACACTGAGTGTCACGGGACCGACAAGGGTCATAGGGCCGGTTGGGAACCGACGGAAAGTGGACGACCACATCGCGCGTGCCGAGGCGTCCGGCGGCTGCAGAAGACTACCACGCGCTTGATTCACGCCTGAAGTCTAGCCGCACTTTCCTACACTGGCAAGGCGATGGCCCATGAGCCGACGACGATCGACCGGGATAGCGCCCGGGCCCATCAGTCTGGTGTCCTGTGCGCGTGCTGGTGACCGGGGCGACCGGGCTCTTGGGCGCCAATGTTGTGCGGGCTCTCCTCGGGGCCGGCCATGCGGTGCGCGCAGCGGTCAGGGCTTCCTCGAGGCAGCTCCGCGCTCACGGACTTGCCCGTGGAGACATCGGTACTGACGCTGGAGGAGCCCGAATCGGTGGCAGCAGCGATGGCCGGGTGTCAGGCGATTGTCCACGCGGCGGCGGCTAGGTGGGTCGGCCGGAGCGGGCGAGCGTGGATGGAGCGGGTCAACGTGCAGGGCACCGAAACGGTGTGCCGAGTCGCCCTGGAGACCGGTATTCGCCGTATGGTCCACGTCTCATCGGTCGACACGCTCGGTATCCGCTCCCTCGAGCACCCGCCGACGAGGAGTGCCGATCTGATCTGGCGCACCTGCGTTGCCCCTACATCGACACGAAGAGAGCCGCCGAGGACGTCGTCCTCGGTCACGTGGCGCTGGGACTCCCCGCCGTGATCGTCAACCCAACCTTTATGCTGGGCCCCTGGGACACCCGTCCTACTTCAGGTCGAATGCTCCTGGAGATCGCCAAGGGATGGGCGCTTCTCGCCCCGCGGGGCGGGAACTGCTTTCTGGACGTGCGCGACGCGGCGATCCGGGGTCGTTGCTGCACTGGAAAGAGGGCGGGTGGGTCGGCGCTACATCTTGGGAGGCCAGAACCTCACATACCTCGACGCTTGGCGACGGATCGCCCCAATCGTCGGAGGGCGCGGGCCCCTCGGTACTGCCCCGGCCGCTGGCGCTGGCTCCTCGGTCGTGCAGCCGGCTTCTGGGGGCGGCTCAGAGGTCAGGAGCCCGTGGTCAATCCAGTCAGCGTGGCCATGGGCGAACTTGCCGCATTACTTCAGCTCCGCTCGAGCCCGCGCCGAGCTGAACTTCCCCGAGGCGACTTCGAGCGCGCCGTCTCGGACGCTTGGCGCTGGTTCCGAGGCACGGCTATGCGCCCTGACAATGGTTTCCGCATTGCGCGTAGTGGCTCGAAGAGCCTGAGACGCGCGCGTTTTCAGCGGTGCGCCAAGAGCCGACGGAATTCCGCGTAGCTCGCGCGGCGGCACGTCCGGCCGTTCGCGGAGCGCGGCGTCGACGCGGCCCGGGTCGTCGTCGATCGCGCGCGCGTCTTCGCGATGTCGCCGACGATGCGCGTCGTCACCTTCATGGCTCGGGGCGCCACGACCGCGTGGAACAACCGGGCCAGCACTTCGAACGCGGCGTTGTCGATCCGGACGAAGCTGGCCATCGCCGGCGTGATGAGGCTCTTGCCGTCTGCTTGCGGCTTGATGGTGTAGTCGAGGAGCACCACGACGCGCCCGTGGATCGCGGGCAAAACCTGTGGTTTGGTAGCGGCCCTGCAGATAGAAGATGCGGCTGCCTCGCGTCGCATACGCGATCCGGAACCGCACCAGGGCTCCAGCGGTGTCGTCGAGCCAGAGCCCATCGGGCTCACGCCAGATCCGATAGCGACCGATCTCGAGTGCCCGGATCACATGTGTCGCGAAGTCAGGGTGATCGAGCAGGTATTCGAACACGTCGTCCCGCACGAGAAAGGATTCGCCGTTCGACTGCGCAGTAACCGAGGCGTTCTCGGTGACCTGCTCCAGGCGAGCTCGCTCCGGCTCCGGCAGATCCGGGGCAGCGTCGCCGTCGGCCAGGTCGCGAGGGCGCTCCCCACGAAGATGAACAGCAGGCCGACACGCGGCGGCTCCGACTCTGATGGTCATCGCAGCGCGTCCAGTATACGTCGCTGACTTGATTCGGTACTACGAGCTACACTCGGCCAATGGCGTCTCTCGAGATCATTCCCGCCGAAACCGGGAATGCCTTTCGCGCGTTCATCGACCTCCCGTATCGCCTCTATCGAGACGACCCGCACTTCGTGCCTCCCCTCCGGCAGGAGCGCCGCGATCTCTTCGACAAGGCGCGGCACCCGTTCTTCCGCCACGCCGACGGCGCATTCTTCCTCGCCCGCCGCGGCGGCCAACCGGTCGGCCGCATCGAGGCCATCGTCAATCACGCGCACAATCAGTTCCATGACGATCGGGTCGGGTTCTTCGGCGCGTTCGAAAGCGAAAACGACCGGGCGGTGTCCGATGCCTTGCTCGACAGCGCCGCTCGGTGGCTCGGTGAGCGGGGATTGCAAGTCATGCGGGGTCCCGTCACTCACTCCACCAACGAGGAGACGGGGCTGCTGATCGAGGGGTTCGAGGAGCCGCCAATGATCGGGATGCCCTACAACCCGCCGTACTACGCCACGCTGCTCGAGGCCTTTGGCCTCACCAAGGCCAAGGACGTCTACGGCTGGGAGGTCCGCGCGGAACAGACGATCCCGGAGAAGATCCACCGCGTGGCCGACATCGTGCGGAAGAGCACGAACGTCGTCGTTCGCCGGGCGAACTTCGCAGACTACGCCGGCGAGATTCGGCGAGCTATGGGTGTCTACAATGCCTCCTGGACGCGCAACTGGGGGTTCGTCCCGCTCACCGAGGCCGAGTTCGTTCACGCCGCCGATCAACTACGACCCGTTCTCGAGCGCTTCCCGGAAGGGGTGTTGCTGGCTGAGGTAGCCGGACGAGTGGTCGGTTTCTGCCTGGCCGTGCTGGACGTCAATCAAGCGCTCCGACGAGTGCGGGATGGGCGGCTCTTTCCGTTCGGGTTCTGGCATCTCTATCGCGGACTCCGGCGCGTCGACCAGATTCGCGTGATGGCGCTCGGTATTCTTCCCGAGTTCCGGCATCGTGGCATCGATGCGGTCATTTACCTCGAGCTCTTGAGTCACGGCCAGCGCCTCGGCTATCGGCGCGCGGAGATCGGTTGAACACTCGAGGACAACCGTGCGATGAATCGAGCGATCCTCATGGGCGGCCGTCATCACAAGACGTACCGCCTCTACGAGGCGCCGCTACTCTGATGTAAGCCGTTCCTAGCTGACATCGTTCCCTGCCTGCCATTAACTCGGGCCTACGCTCTCTCCAGCCGAGCCTCAGCGCTCGCTGGTCACTACCATTGGGTACGAGGGACATCGAATGGGATCCTGTCGCGGCCGTGTGGCCTTGGTCACCGGTAGCTCGCGTGGACTGGGTCGAGTCATTGCTCGGAAGCTGAGCTGAGGCCGGCGCTGACCTGATCATCAACTATCGCCAGGCCGGTGGCCGCTCGGAGGCCCAGGCTCGAGCCCTCGCCAAGGAGCTCGTGGAGCGCGGATCCCGCGCGGTGGCCATCCAAGCCGATATCGGCCAGAAGGACGCCGTCGTCGCCATGTTCCAGCAGATCGGCGCCGAGTTCGGACGCCTGGACATCCTCGTGCTCAACGCGGCGCGCGCTCCCTTCAAGAAGGCCGGCGAGCTTCTCAAGCGCGACCTTCTCGAGCTCGTCGAGACCAACTACCTCGGAAATGTCTACTGCATGCAGCAGGCTCTGCCGCTGATGCAGGGCCGCCCTGGTCACGTCGTGTTCATCTCCAGTCTCGGCAGCCGCTTCGCGCTGCCGAACTACCCGCTTGGTAGCATGAAGGCGGCCATGGAAAGCCTCGTGAAACAGTGGGCGACCGAGCTCGGGGATCGTCAGATCACCGTGAACGGCGTCACGGTCGGCCTGCTCAAGACGGATTCGCTGATCGTGCTGCGTCAGTACTGGCCCGGTGTGGAACGGCTGCCGCCGTCTGCGTTCGTCGAGCTGGAGGACGTGGCCGGAGTCGTGCTGTTTCTCTGTACGGACGCCGCGCGGAGCATCAGGGGCCAGAACCTCGTTGTCGACAACGGACTTTCCAACGAGCTCTTGCACTCTGCGCCCGAGTTCCTGACATCAGCGATCGCCTCATTGGAGAGGAGGTCCACGAGGGGAGAATGCCCGAGCCATTGATCAACCAGGCCACGATTTATCGAGCGGTGCAAACCGCCATCGGCGACGCGCTGCAGATCTCGAGACAAGGTGATGCCCGAGAGCTCGCTCATCAAAGACCTCGGAGTGGAGTCGCTGGATCTCATCGACATCAACTTCCGCCTCGAGCAAGACTTCAACATCGTGATGCCGCGCAAGTACCTCCTCGGACCACGTGGAGGAGCTCTTTCGGGGAGGGGACGGCGATCGACGAACAGGATCGACTCACCGGCGCGGCCGTGACGATCTGGAACGCGCGGCTCCGGGTCGGCCGGGTCGGCCGTGCACGCGGGCATGTCGATCGAGGCGGTACCGGCTCTCGTCACTCCGCACACGCTGGTCATGGTCGTCGAGGAGATCTTGGCCACGTGTCCGGCCACGTGTCCTGCGTGCGGGAAGTCGGCCTGGACGGTCGCCGATGGACGCGCCATCACCTGCGGCCAGTGCGGTGCGCGCGCGCCGCTCTTGGCGGGTGACGATGTCATCCGTCAGTGGCTCGAGGACTTCCGGGCACGCGGTGGGCTGACAGAGCCACACGCCTTGACCAGCGCGTCACGCCAGACACGGGATCGGCGGCGCGTTGTCATCACCGGCGTGGGGATGATCACCCCCTGGGACGGAACGTGGCCGAAACGTTCGAGCGGGCCAGCCGGGGCGCCTCGGAATCGATTACATCCGTCGCTTCGACACCCGCGGCTCTTCCCGTTCGAATCGGCGGCGAGATTTCGGACGAGTGGATCGTGCGGCCGCGCGCGGAATCGGCGGCGGCGCTCGAGAGCATGGCCTCCAGGGCGATCCGATTCATGTGGACCGCGGGCACGGAGGCGGTGGAGCAGGCGAAGCTCGACCAGATAGGTGATCGCTACCGGATCGGTGTCGTCCTCGGCCATCACGGAGAGACCGCCGAGCCTCGACGATCTCGTCCGGATCTTTCGGGCGTCGGCCGGCGATGGTCGGTTTGACCCGGCCCAGCTCCGCGAGAGGCGGCTACGACGTGTTCGCATCGATACGCCAGACGGGTCGACGTCGGACCGGCGCTGGTCTCGCGGGTGTTCGATTGTCGCGGGGCCCAGCATCGGCATCGCCTCGGCGTGCGCCGCCGGCGGCCAGGCGATCGGTGAGGCCTACCGGCTCATCAAGTCGAGGCGTCTGGATGCAGCGCTGGCTGGCGGGTGCGAGGCATCGCTGACGCTACCTGGGACTCTCGGGCTTCATACTCCTGAAGGCCCTCACCGAACACTATCACGCTCCATCGACGGCGTCCCGACCGTTCGATCGCAAGCGAAGCGGCTTCGTGATCTCCGAGGAGCGGGCGCGCTCGTCCTCGAAGAGCTCACGCACGCCCGGGACCGTGGAGCATCGATCCTGGGCGAGCTCCTGGGCTATGGAGACTCCACTGACGCGTACCGCATCACGGACATCCACCCGCAGGCCGAGGGCGCCGTGCTGGCGATGGCGCGCGCGATCGAGGACGCCGGATCGCGCGCGACGAGGTCGACTATATCAACGCGCACGGGACCTCGACCGTGCAGAACGACGCCCTCGAGACCCTCGCGGTCAAGCGAGTCTTCGGCGAGCGAGCGGCCTCTGTCCCGCTCAGCTCGAACAAGTCGATGCTCGGTCACACCATCGGTGCGGCCGGAGACCAGCGAGGCCGGTCTCACGCTCGAGGGCATCCGTCAATCGCTGCTCCTCCCCACGATCAACTACAAGACACCGGATCCGCGATGCGACCTGGACTACGTGCCGAACGGGTCGCGTCGTGTTGCCCACCGGACCGCCCTCAGCAACTCCTTCGGGTTCGGCGGGCTACAACGCCTCGGTTTGCATCGGCGCGTACGAAGAGCGGCTGATGCGCTTCCTCTTCATCGACCGGGTCACGAGTCTCGAGCGAGGGCGTCGCATCACGGGGATCAAGTCGTTCAGCTCGTCCGAGCCGTTTCTGGAGTCGCACTTCACCAGAGCAGCCCTCGTCCCGGGCGTGCTTCTCATCGAGTCGATGGCGCAGCTTCTCGGCTGGCTGGCCAGCTATTCGTACGATTTCCGCTGCGTGGCCGTTCTGGCCCTCATCTCGGACGTGACGGTCCCGGCCGGCCCTGAAGCCGGGAGCCCGCGTGGAGATCGAAGGCCGACTACTGTCCAGCTACCGAGCGAGACTCGCTCGGTGCTGCCACGGCCACGGTTGATGGCCGGACGATCGCCCGGGTGGAGCGACTCATTCTGCACCACGTTCCCTTCACCGGGGGGAGACAGCGCGGGAGTTCTTCCTCAGTACGCCGGCATCGACAGCTTGTCGTCTCTCGAGCGTCCGGCATGAAGATCGTACTCACCGGGCAGGTCGCATTGGTCACGGGCGGTGGTCGGGGCATTGAGTGGAGCCTGCAGCGTGACCCTGGCGCGACTGGGGCAACGGTCATCATCAACTACCGGCGCTCCCGCGATGCGGCCGAACGGCTCGAGAAGGACATCGTCGGTGAGGGCGGGCAGCGGGCGCGTACCAGGCCGACGTGGCGGACCCCGGAGCGGTCGACGCGATGTTCCAGTTCATCCGCCAGGAATATCGACGCCTCGACATCCTGGTGAACAACGCGGGGATCGTTCAGGACACCCTGTTGCTCTCCGCTGACGCTGCAGGACTGGACGTCGGTCCATACCACCAATCTGACCGGCGCCTTTCTCTGTACGCGCCACGCCGTGGAAATGATGTTGCGGCAAGGCGGCGGCAAGATCGTCAATATCGCTTCGGCGAGCGCGGACGTCGGTGGACGCGGGCAGACCAACTACGCGGCCTCGAAGGGCGGGCTCGTGGCCGTTCAGCCGGGCGGGCGCCGTCGAGCTGGCCCGCAAGGGGATTCGCATCAACGCCGTGCTGCCCGGCATCATCGAGAGCCGACATGAGTCTTCCGGTACGACAGAGGGCCGCCAGCAAGCTGCTCGAGCGCATTCCGGCCCGTCGATTCGGCCGCGTGGACGAGGTCGCCAACCTGGTCGCCTTCCTCGCCTCGGATCTTTCCGAGTACATCGTGGGACAGGCGATCGCCATCGACGGCGGTCTCAGCGTCTCCTGACGCGTCAGCCCTTGCGCTATTACCTCGTCGATCGTATTTCGGAGTGGGAGGTCGACAAGCGCATCCGTGGCGTCAAGAATGTCGCAATGACCGAGGACTTCCTCCAGTACCACTTTCCTCGAAGGCCGACGATGCCGGGCGTCCTGCTTCTCGAATCGATGACCCAGCTTGCCGGCTGGCTGGAGGCGGTCAGCTCCGAGTTCACGCGCTGGTTCCTGCTCGAGCATGTCACCAGCTGTAAGTTTTATGACCTCACGGGGCCCGGCGACCAGGTCGAGTTCGTCCTCGACATCGTGCCGCCGGCCGAGCCTCTCGCCGCCGCTATCGCGGAACGGGCAGCGTCGACGGCAAGCGGCGCGTCGTCGCCGAGTTCGACGGGATTGTGATTCCGCTCGCCGACATCGAGACGCCCTCGAGCCAGCGCCAGCTCTTCGACGATGCTCACGAACACCGGCACGTTCTCGCTCGCCCCAAACCCGAGCAATACGTAACTG